>Ga0315314_1004169_pt1 | contig 10962 bp, 8 predicted proteins | sample TDP9_MG_FD_203631 | JGI IMG/M metagenome (GOLD analysis project Ga0315314, IMG submission 203631) | Freshwater sediment microbial communities from Lake Towuti, South Sulawesi, Indonesia - TDP9 | ecosystem: Environmental > Aquatic > Freshwater > Lake > Sediment | place: Indonesia: South Sulawesi... | reverse complement strand
CTGTGGAGAATGCGCCGCCAAGTGCCCAGTAAAGGTGCCTGACGAGTTTGATATGGGACTGAGAAAGAGAAAGGCCATATATCCATACTACCTCCAAGGGGTTCCAGCGGTCATGACCATTGACAGGGAAAACTGCCTTTACTTCACGAAAGGAGTGTGCAGAGTCTGCGAGAAATTCTGTACTAGAGAGGCGATAGACTTTGAGCAGAAAGACAGAGATGTAATGTTGCACGTTGGCGCCATCATCGTCGCCACTGGTTTTGACCCCTACGACCCGTCTGGAATCTCCCACTATGGCTACAAAAGGTACAGAAACGTGATCATTTCTTTGGAATACGAGAGACTAATATGTGCTTCGGGACCCACCGGAGGACACCTCCTGAGACCATCAGACAACAAACCCGCAGAGAAAATAGCTTTCGTCCAGTGCGTCGGGTCTAGAGACTTCAAAAACAACCCTTACTGCTCATCCGTCTGCTGTATGCACGCAACTAAGGAAGCCATGCTCGCCTACGAACACGACCCCAAGGTGAAGTCTCACATATTTTATATGGACCTTAGGGCCGCAGGTAAAGGCTTTCAAGAGTACGTAGCGAGAGGAGAGCAAGAGTATAACATATCATACATCAGGGGAAGGGTAGCCAAGATCACCGAAGATCATGACGAAAAACCCATAGTTTGGTATGAAGAAACCCACAGCTCGGAAATAAAGAAAATGACCGTAGACTTGGCGGTTTTGGCGACAAGCCTGATGCCGAGGAGGGACGTAAAGGAACTAGCAAAAGTTCTGTGCGTCGAGCTTGACGAGTATGACTTCTTCAAGACAGACCCCCTCAACCCACTGGACACAACGAGGCCAGGAATATTCGTGTGCGGCTGCTGTCGAGAACCAACGGACATACCGGAGTCCGTAGCCCAAGCAAGTGGAGCAGCCGAGAGAGCTGCAGAAACGGTGACGAGGTGACAAGAGTTTGAATGAGGTAAGAGTCGGCGTTTTCGTCTGTCACTGCGGCACAAACATAGGAGGATTCCTAGACATCTCGGGGCTCACTAAATACGCCCTAAGTTTGCCCAATGTTGTTTTCGCGAAGGACAACAGGTACACGTGCTCCGAGGCCGGATTGACGGAAATAAAAAACGCTATTGCTGAAAACAAGCTGAACCGCGTGGTCGTAGCCTCTTGCACCCCTAGGACTCACGAGCCCTTGTTCAGGTCAACTTGCAAGGAGGCGGGACTGAACCCATACCTCTTTCAGTTTGTAAACATAAGGGACCAGTGCTCTTGGGTTCACATGCAAGAAAGGGAGAGGGCAACCGAAAAGGCGAAGGCCCTCATAAGGATGGGTGTCGCGAGGGCAGTGTTGCTGGAGCCCTTAGAAGAGATTGAAGTTGAGGTCAACCCCTGCGCTTTGGTGATTGGTGGAGGAATAGCGGGAATGACCTGCGCGCTCAGCTTGGCTAACCGAGGCTTTGAGGTGAAGCTGATAGAGAAGGATGAATGGTTGGGTGGAACTCTAAATAGCCTCTACAAGCTTTACCCAACGCACGAAGAAGCTTCAAAGTGGATTCGGGCGAAGATCGAGGAGGTTAAGAAGAACCCGAAGATAGAAGTTTTAACATCATCTAGGGTCGAAGAAGTTGAGGGCTTCGTTGGCAACTACGATGTCACGGTAAGGCAGGGAGAAAAGGATAGGCTGTTTAAGGCTGGAGTAATCATAGTAGCAACAGGCGCTGAGACCCTCAGACCCGTGGGCATGTACGGCTATGATGGAAAAACGGTCGTCACCCAGCTGGAACTGGAACGCATGCTGAAAGAAGGGGGAGTCGACGCTGATACTGTTGTGATGATCCAATGCGTCGGGTCTAGAAATGAAAAAAGAGCCTACTGCTCCAAGGTTTGTTGCCTGAATGCCCTAAAAAACGCCATGCTGATTAAGGAAGCTAACCCAGATGCTCAAGTTTTCGTCCTCTACAGAGACATGGTAACTCAAGGAACGAAATATGAGGATTACTACGGGAAAGCGAGGGAGACTGGCATAACATTTATAAAATACTCGCCAGAAAGGCAGCCGGTCCTCGAGAAAGGGTCGGTGAGAGTTTACGATGAGTTTTTGGGTGATGAAATTAGCTTGCTCTACGACTTAGTTGTGCTGTCGACCCCGATGGTCGCTCACCCCGACTCTGCAGACCTCGCGCAGAAATTGAAGGTGCCAGTAGATGATAACGGTTTCTTCTTGGAGGCGCACGTAAAGCTTCGCCCCGTTGACTTTGCAACAGACGGCATCTACTTGTGTGGCTGCGCACACTGGCCAGCCGATGTCGGCGAGAGCATTTTACAGGCTTATGGCGCGGCTTCTCGAGCGTCCATACTATTGTCAGTTGGGCATGTGAAAACTGAACCCTTAATCCCCGTAGTTGACGAGGAAAAATGCTCAGGCTGTAGCCTCTGCGAGCTAACTTGCCCCTTCAAGGCAATACACATCGAAGAAACCGAGAAGGGAAGGAAAGCAAAGGTGATAGCCGCCTCCTGCAAGGGTTGCGGGGCATGTGGTGCCGGCTGCCCCCAGAGGGCGATCATCATGAGTCATTTCACAGATGAGCAACTCCTCGCCCAAGTAATTCCCCTAGCTGGGGTGATGCCTTGACTCTTCAAAGGAATTTCGAACCAGACATCCTCGGATTCCTCTGCAACTGGTGCTCCTACGCTGGCGCAGACCTAGCTGGAGTCAGCCGTTTTCAGTATCCCCCAAACGTCAGAATTATCAGGGTGATGTGTTCAGCAAGGGTTGACCCAACCATTGTCCTTGAAGCGTTCATCCGAGGGCTAGATGGCATCATGGTTCTAGGCTGTCACCTAGGAACCTGCCACTACATGACTGGAAACTACTACATGGAAAGAAGGATGAAGACTGCTAAAAAAGTCCTGAAAAACGTAGGGTTGAACCCTGAGCGGCTACTAGTCGATTGGGTGTCCGCGGCTGAGGGTGAACGCTTTGCAACCTTGGTGAAAGAATTCACAGAAAAGGTGAGGAAGCTGGGTCCGCTTGGCGAAGAAACAGACTTGGAGCTACAACAGTTAAGGACACGCTTGTTCGCAGCCAAGGAGGCTCTTGCCCAGCAGAGGATCAGATGGCTTGTGGGCAGGGAAAGGGAGCTTGCAGAGGACAAAAACGTCTTTGGAGAGAAAGTCTCTCAAGAAGAGTTCGACCAGCTGATGCTCCAAACCATCGAAAAAGAGTTTGCAAAAAGAAGGATTCTCCTCTCCATGGGAGAAGATGCTCTCTCTGTCAAAGAGATAGCTCAAAGAGTAGAAGCTTCACCGAGGGAAGTGCTGAAAAACATGGTCTCTCTAGAGCGCGCTGGACTAGTCTCCGTCGTGGGAATCGAGGGAAACAGCCCTAAATATCGAAGGGCTGGAGGGTGAATAACGAAATGAACTCGCCAAACCAGGTTTCTGAAGCAAGCAAGGTGGGTTCAGTGCTAGTTGTAGGTGGGGGAATTGGAGGGATACAAGCCGCGCTGGACCTAGCTGAGTCAGGTTTCAAAGTTTATGTTGTGGATAACTCCTCGGCTATAGGCGGGGTCATGGCTCAGCTGGACAAAACCTTTCCAACCAACGACTGCTCCATGTGCATTCTTTCCCCAAAGCTTGTGGAGTGCGGAAGGCACTTGAACGTCGAGGTTTTGACATGCTCCGAAGTCATCGAGATTTCTGGAGAGGTAGGCAACTTCCATGTTTCGGTGAGACAACGACCAAGATACGTTGACATCAAGAAGTGCACTGGGTGTGGGCTGTGTGCTAAGTTCTGTCCAGTCGACGCCATAGACGCCTTCAACAAGGGCTTGAGTGAGAGAACAGCGATTCACATCAACTACCCTCAAGCCGTTCCCTTGGTCTACACGATCGACAGAGAAAAGTGTGTAGGCTGCGGGCTTTGCAAAAACGTTTGTCTGGCCGACGCCATAAACTACTCAGATCAAGAGAAAGAAGTTAAGCTGAACGTTGGCGCTGTCATTCTAGCCCCTGGCGTTGAGGAGTTTAACGCCAAGTTAAAGAGCGAGTACGGTTACGGAAGATATCCCAACGTGGTCACGAGCATCGAGTTCGAGCGCACTTTGAGCGCTTCTGGACCTTTCATGGGGCGTGTGCAGAGGCCCTCAGACGGAGACATCCCTAGGAAAATTGCTTTCATACAGTGCGTTGGCTCTAGAGATGTCACGTGTGGAAACGGCTATTGTTCTTCGGTTTGCTGCATGTACGCCACGAAGGAGGCTGTTATAGCCAGAGAGCACATGAACCAGATTGAACCCACCATCTTCTACATAGATATGCGGGCCTACGGGAAGGACTTTGACAAGTACATTGAGAGGGCTGAGAATGAGTACGGAGTTAGATTCGTCAGGTGCAGGGTGTCAGATGTAGAGGAGATACCGAAGACTCAAAACCTAGTGATAAGGTACGAAACCGAAGACGGAAAGCTCCACGAGGAAGAATTCGACCTAGTCGTCCTATCAGTCGGCTTCACACCATCCGAGAACGTTAAGAAGTTGGCTAAAAATCTCGGTGTTGAGCTGAACGAGAATGGTTTCTGTAAAACCCAAACCTTTAACCCCTTAGAAACCTCTAGGCCTGGAGTTTTCGTCTGTGGCATGTTTTCCTCGCCTAAGGATATTCCCGAAACCGTTACTCAAGCCAGCGCCGCCGCTGCCACCGTGGGTGAATTGTTATCTTCTGTTCGAGGAACCCTAGTCGAGAAGAAGAAGTATCCGAAAGAGCTGGATGTTAGGGGTCAGCCGCCCAGAATAGGGGTCTTCATATGTCACTGTGGCATCAACATTGGAGGGGTTGTCAACGTTCCAAGCGTAGTGGAGTATGCTAAAACTCTCCCAAACGTTGTCCACGCCTGCGAAAACCTCTACACATGCTCCTCAGACACTCAAGAGATAATCAAGAAGAGAATTCAAGAATACGGGCTAAACAGAGTTATAGTGGCCTCATGTTCGCCACGAACCCATGAACCCCTCTTCCAAGAAACGATAAAGGAAGCTGGCCTAAACAGATATCTCTTTGAAATGGCGAACATCCGCGACCAGTGTTCCTGGGTGCACATGCACGACCACGAAGCCGCAACCGAGAAGGCCAAGGACCTAGTGAGAATGGCGGTGGCGAAGGCTCGAATGCTAGAGCCTTTAGAAAGGCTTTCTCTGGGTGTCACCCGCCGAGGCCTCGTCATCGGGGGAGGATTGGCGGGAATGACCGCGGCTCTAGCCCTAGCCGAGCAAGGATTCGAGGTTGACTTAGTAGAAAAGAACAAAGAGCTTGGGGGTTTCCTCCGTAAAATACACTACACATTGGACAAAGAAGATACCCAAGAGTTCCTAAAAACCATGATTGAAAAGGTAAACTCGAACAAGCTGATCCAAGTTTTCCTCAACGCAAAGGTCGAGAACATCTCCGGCTACTTGGGAAACTTCAAAACCACCGTAACTCTAAACTCGGGCAGCGAAGCGAAAAAGGAGCTACAACACGGAGCCATCATCGTGGCTACTGGAGGCGAAGAATACCGCCCGAATGAGTACCTCTATGGAAAAGACCCCCGTGTATTGACGCAGTTGGAATTGGAGAACAGAATTGCAACTGCTGGCAAAGAAGGGCTCGGCAACGTGGTGATGATCCAGTGCGTAGGGTCTAGGAATGACGAACACCCATATTGCAGCAGAATGTGCTGTGGAGAGGCCGTCAAGAACGCCTTGAAGATAAAGGAGAGGGACCCGGACGCTAACGTGTACGTTCTTTACCGAGACATGAGAACCTACGGCCTAACGGAAGAATACTACAGAAGGGCTCGAGAGGCTGGAGTGGTTTTCATACGCTACGAAGAGGAGAACAAGCCTGAGGTTGCCAAGGCCACATCGGAAGGAAAAGAAGTCTTGCAGGTATCAGTTTTTGAACCAACGATTCAAGAAGGCATCATCATAGACGCAAACATCCTCGTTCTAAGCGTAGCCGTTGTTCCACCAAAAGAAAACGAGATTCTAGCCAAGATGCTGAAGGTTCCCATAAACGAAGACGGTTTCTTCTTAGAGGCGCACGCTAAGCTTCGACCCGTTGACTTCGCCACAGAAGGCATCTTCGTGTGCGGGATGGCCCACTCGCCAAAACCAATAGAAGAGAGCATCTCCCAAGCCAAGGCCGCGGTGTCCAGAGCGTGTACGCTGCTGACGAAAGATATGATCGAGGCTGAGGGAATCATTGCCACGGTCAATCCGAATAGATGCACGGCTTGCGAACTCTGCATACTGGTATGCGCCTATAAAGCCATAGAAATCGAAGAGACCAAGATGGGGAAAATAGCAAAGGTGAACAGCGCCCTTTGCAAGGGATGCGGAGCCTGCGCCGCTACTTGCAGGTGCTCGGCAATAGACATCAAGGGCTTCTCTGACATGCAAATGACCTTGATCATAAACGCGTTGAGGTGACCTAAATGAAACCTACTCAAGAAGAATGGAACCCGAAAATACTAGCCTTCCTGTGCAACTGGTGCAGCTACGCTGGAGCAGACCTTGCTGGAATAAGCAGAATGCAGTATCCCCCAAACATAAGGGTCGTCCGAGTTCCATGCTCTGGAAGAATCAACCCATACTTCATCATAAAAGCCCTTCAACGCGGATGGGACGGGGTCTTAGTCTCAGGATGCCACCCAGGCGACTGCCACTACATTAGCGGAAACCTCGTGGCCAGAAGGAGATTCGCTGTCCTGAAGGACCTACTGGAATACCTCGGAATTGAGCCTGGAAGGGTAAACTTCTCATGGGTCTCCGCTGCTGAAGGTGAAAAATTTGCTAATGTTGTAAAAGACGTGGTAGAAAAGGTGAAGACGCTAGGGCCTGCCGAAAGACTGGTGAGGGGGTAGTGCCGCATGGAGAGCCTTGAAAATTCAATAAGAGAGGTCGCCAAAAAGCTTCTCAGCGAGAAGAAAGTCGACTTGATAATTGGATACGAGCAAGGAACCCTGCCGCTTCGCACCACTCCCTGCTTCGTCGACAAAGTGGAAGACGTTCAAAAGCTCGTTTGGAACGCAAGTTGCGACGCCAATGTTTCAAAATACTTAGTGGGCAGAAAGGGGAAAGTGGGCATCATCGCAAAAGGTTGCGACGCACGCTCAATAGCGGTTTTCATCGTTGAAAAACAGATTCCAAGGGAAAACGTAGTTATAATAGGCGTCCCCTGTCTGGGCCTCATTGATAGAAGAAAGGTAGAGGCAAAACTTGACGGTAGAGAGGTCTTAGAAGCCACCGTTGAGGACGAACAGATCAGGGTTAAGGGAGAGGGCTTCGAGTTTGTACTACCGAAAAAAGATTTCATTTGCGACTCATGCCTAACCTGCAAGCATAGAAATCCCCCTATTTACGATGTGTTTGTGGGGGAAAAAGTGCCTGAAACGCCGGAAATCGACGAGTTCGCTGAGGTTTCAGACTTTGAGTCGAAATCGGCGGAGGAAAGGTGGACGCACTTTAAGGAAGAATTAAGCAAGTGCATCAGGTGCTACGCTTGTAGGAACGTTTGTCCCCTCTGCTACTGCAAGGTGTGCTTCGTCGACCAGACAATGCCCGCCTGGTTCGGCAAAACGAACGACCTCTCAGACACGATGATCTACCACATTGTCCGCGCCTTCCACGTGGCCGGAAGATGCGTTGGCTGTGGAGCATGCAGTCGAGCCTGCCCTATGAACATAAACTTGAGGGAGCTTATGAAGAAAACCGAGAAGATCATGAAAGACCGGTACAAATACGAGGCTGGAGTCAGCCTAGAAGAGGTCCCTCCGTTGGGAGAGTTCAAAATGGATGACTCCCAGGAGTTCATCAAGTGAAAGGGCGGTGTTTCAAATGAAGTGGAAGGTTGTGGAAAAGAGCAAAATGCCCCTACTCATCGAAGAGTTGACCAAAGAACACGAGGTTTTCGCGCCAGTTAAGAAGAAAAGCCTCGTGTCCTTTGAAAGGGTCTCCTCTGGAAATGAAACTTACCTAGACTTCCAGAACACAAAGACGCCGCCCAAGGAGGTTTTCTTTCCACAAACCGAAATCTTGTTCACTTACAGGGTAGGCAAGAAAGGCGTGGAAATAGGGGAAGCCCAGGCCCCGAAAAGAAAGATGGTGTTGCTGGGCGTCCGCCCCTGCGATGCCAGAAGCTTCGTTTTGCTCGACAAGTTCTTCTCTTCTGGAGAAAACAAAGACTTGTACTACTTAGAGAAGAGGAAGAACACGACTACAATCGGTTTGGCATGTAATCATCCTTTAAGCACGTGCTTCTGCACATCCATAGGAGGAAGCCCATTCGGAAAAGAAGGCGTGGACCTGCTTCTCCAAAACATAAATGACAAGTACCTGATAGAAACGGTCACCGAAAAAGGTGAGAAGCTCATCGAAAAGCTTCCATGGTTAAAGGATGCAGAAAAGGCCGATATAGAGAAGACGAAGAGGCTATCCGAAGACGCTGAGAAGGCTATTAGGTCTAAGGTATCCGTCAAAGGCGTCAGCGAGAAACTTGACAGAATGTTTGACGACCCAGTATGGGACCATATACACCAGAAGTGCTTAGGCTGCGGAGTCTGCACCTTCCTCTGTCCCACCTGCTACTGCTTCGACATCCTAGACGAAGAAACGGAAGAAGGAAAAAGAGTCAGAATTTGGGACTCGTGTCAATTCCCCTGCTTCACACTGCAGGGTTCTGGGCATAATCCTCGTCCTTCGGGAAAGGAGAGGATGAGGCAGAGGATCATGCACAAGTTCAACTACTCCGTCAAGAACTTCGGCGAAAACTTCTGCGTGGGTTGTGGAAGATGTGTCAGGGAGTGCCCTGTCAACCTCGACATCAGAGAAACAGTTGAGAAAATATCGACTAGGCAGGTGTAGTAGAAAATGAGCAACCCATATATCCCAAACCTTGCGGTTATCAGAAGGGTCATAACAGAAAACGAAGTGAACGACATTAAGACATTTGAGCTAGTTTTCCAAGACCCGGAAGCAATGAAGAACTTCAAGTACAGATGTGGCCAGTTTGCGGAAATCTCTGTCTTCGGCGCCGGAGAGTGCCCCATAGGCATAGCCTCATCCCCCATGGACGAGGACTACATTCAATTCACCGTGAAAAAGGTCGGAGTCGTCACCACGGCACTGCACAACTGCGAAGAAGGGACGGTCGTAGGGGTAAGAGGACCATTCGGCAACGGTTTCCCAATGGAGATGATGGAAGGCCGTAACGTCGTTATTGTCGGAGGGGGTTTCGCCTTCACGACGCTGAGGTCTCTAACCAAATTCATTCTACACGAGGCCAACAGAGATAGATTCAAAGACGTAACGGTTATCTACGGAGCCCGCAACCCAGGCGAACTCAGCTATAAATACGACCTTGAAGCTTGGGGTAAGAGGGACGACATTAACCTTAACGTGACCATAGACATCGCTGTTCCTGGCTGGACCGGGCTGGTAGGCTTTGTCCCTGCCGTTACCAAGCAGGTCGCTCCAAGCTCAGAGAATGCTATAGCTGTTGTGTGCGGCCCACCAATAATGATAAAGTTCACACTGCCAGTTCTTAACGAGCTCGGCTTCCCCCCTGAAGACATTTTCCTGTCCCTTGAGATGAGGATGAAGTGCGGCATTGGAAAGTGTGGAAGGTGCAACGTTGGAGACAAGTTTGTGTGCAAAGACGGCCCGGTCTTCGCCTACAAAGAGCTTCAGATTATGCCGAAAGAATACTGAGCGCTCCACTAAAAGTTTTTTGGCGGGTCTTGACGCACACGAATTTTGGTTGCATTTCGATATTCTTAAATCAAAACTTGGACAAGTAGCAAATGAGGTACGCATAGCATGATTCCTGATAAGCAGAAAAATATTGGAACTGCAGCAAAGCTGGAAAATAGTCCCTTTGTTAAAGCCTCTTTTGAAGCGAGGGGACCGCTTTTTGTGATTTTATCCATCCAGAATGTCGGTGAGACGCCAGCGATAGATGTTCATTTGGAATTTTCACTTGAACCCGGTAACTTCAAGAAAACTGTCTTATTCCCTGTGTTAGTACCCCAGCAAAAAGTTAGGTTCTTACTACCGGAAGGTAACATGAAGGTCTTGGCTGAGAAGTTTACGATCTTGAGACTAAGGGGTGAATGCAAAAACATTTCTGGCAAAAGAATCCCAATAGACGACACTGTTAACGTAAAGAAGGTCCTAGAAAGCTGGATTGAGGCCGAGATTCTTCTAGAGGAAACCGTTGAGAATCGACTCAGCGTGGTTGCCGACAGAATTGAAAGACTAGAGCGCTCTGTTGAAAGAATGCTCGCACACACTAGTGGGGTCTTAATTAAAACTCCAGAAGACGTGAAGAAAGAGATCGAAGAAATGAAAAAGTTCTACGAAGAGCGTAAACGCAAGGAAGAAAAAAAGACTTCTAGCAATGGCTAATTGGAGTCTAGGTCTTGTTTATCGAAGACCGTGAAATTGTGCAGGCTTTGCAAGCATTATCCGAGGATGAACTTAGAAAACTGATTCGCGCATTTTTTGCGAAGAACATTTCTCGAGGTAATGTGCAAGCGTTACATGGTACCAGAGAGCATGGGAAAGATGCTGTGGCTATTGTTGATAACATCCAAGACCCTCTCGGCAGAACTCAAGTCCTTTTGATACAGGTCAAAAAAGGGGATATCTCCTTGACCGACTGGACTAACCGAATCTCTGGGCAAATGTTGGATGCGTTAAACACGCTTGAAGCTGAATTCCCGCGAGGGACATCTAGAGACAATCCCAGGCGTCTTTTATTATTTTTGAGTGGAGAGTTGACGCCTGAAACTTTTGCGGCTATAATTGCATGGAATCGAAGTCAACTAATTCCAGTTGAGATTTTTAACATCTTTGACATATGCGCATTATTCAGGAAATACGGTGTAAAGTCATCAGATTTCGAAGATTTGC
>Ga0315314_1004167_pt1 | contig 10966 bp, 5 predicted proteins | sample TDP9_MG_FD_203631 | JGI IMG/M metagenome (GOLD analysis project Ga0315314, IMG submission 203631) | Freshwater sediment microbial communities from Lake Towuti, South Sulawesi, Indonesia - TDP9 | ecosystem: Environmental > Aquatic > Freshwater > Lake > Sediment | place: Indonesia: South Sulawesi... | reverse complement strand
AATTGGGCGGGATTTTCGGAGTGCTCGATCACTTCGTGCTTTTTTCCAGTCATTTTTTCCAAGAGATGAATGTTTTTGCCTCTCCTCCCTATGGCCATTCCTATGTTTCCTTCCTTTACTATGAAAATTATTCTGCCGAGGTCCTCGTTGACTATGCAGTCCTTTACAGTTGCGCCAGTTATGCTTTCGAATAGGGCAATGTACCTCATCTCGTGGCTCGTGAACTTTATTCCGCTAGACATTCGTTGCCTCCGTGAGCTTGAGGATGTCTGAATCTCCTGGTTCTCTTACTGTCAAGGCTGAGACCATGAACGGTTTTCCACATACTACGCCTAAGTCTATGCTAATTCCATTATAAATAATCACCGGAATGTTGGAAAGCTTACAGTAATATTCAATGTCTTCATGATTTTTTCGTGGACAGTTCGACGCAACTATTATAAGCTTAGCCTTTCCGGTCTTAGCGTTTTTTATAGCATTGTTAATTCCAAAGAAAACCTTTCCGGTTTTCACGGTTGTGGCGATAGCCTTGTTTATGTCGATCATTTCGCTTTCTCTCGGTGTGCACTTGACATATAAAGATCCACTAACCCTGTGCCGATGGGTATGGATTGGCCTACTATCACGTTTTCGGTTACTCCTCTCAGGGGATCGCTCTCACCTCTGATGGCGGCCTCCACTATGTTTGGAACCGTGATCTCGAAGGCTGCCCTTGCGAGAACGCTGGCTTTTTCTCCACTGATTCCATGTCTTCCTATCTGCCGCACATCACCGGTTGAAGTCATGATGTCTGCCACCAGCATAACGTGTCGTATGTCCACGTCGAGGCCCTGTTCCTCAAGAACGCCCATAGCTTCCTTGATTACCGCGTTTCTTGCCGCCTCAACTCCAAGCGTTGTGGCGATTTCATGGATATGGTTGGTGGTTGTTCGTGTTGGATCCACGCCTTCAACCTCGAGAACCCTTGACAGGTTAGAGCCATCCGTTCTTATAACCCACTCCCCCATCTCCTCCGTGACAAGAACCCTACGAATGCTAGGTACCCCTTTGACATACTGTGCAGATATACCGTCCAAGAGCTTCCTGATGTCCGTTGGCCTCTTAGGTTTAAGGATCAACTGACCCTCCTTGACCTTTGCTGTACAATTCGGTAGGTGCAGCGCCTCTGCCAACTCTTCCGGGGTGATGCCACGATCTTCCATCATGCTGGAGTTAAGTTTGACAACAACTCCTTCTTGTTCGGGATCTATATACGGCACGGCTTCTGCAATGTCCTCTACATTCGTGCAAATTATGTTACGGGCGATTTCGGTGGCTTTCTCCTTACTTTTCCGATGCTCCTTGTCGAGGTAAATGGTCATAATCGGCGTGGATGGTGTTCGTCGAGCGTCCACTATTTCGATGAGGCGGGGTAAGCCGAGAGTTACGTTTTGTTCCCTGACTCCAGCGTAGTGAAACGTTCGAAGCGTCATTTGGGTGCCAGGCTCACCCATAGATTGCGCAGCCACGATTCCAACAGCCTCACCAGGCTCGACTAGAGCTTTCTTGTAGTTTTCTAGGGTTAAATTGATAGCTTGGTCCACGCCTTCGCGGTTTAATTTTGCTTTGGTTAACTCGGATTTTAGCTCTTTCACGAGAAGAGGCGTCAGCTGATCTTCAACTTCATGGAGGCGTTCTTTAATATGCTGCTTAGGTGCGGGTTCGTCCTTCTCTATCATGATCTTTATTTGTTCAATAAGGCGACCGACGTTTACGGCTTTTCCATGATCGCTTTTAGCAGGGTCTACTCCGTCTTCGCCATATCTAAGTTGAATAATGTCGCCAATCGAGTTTCGAACGGTTCCATCATATTCAATGCGCAGATGTTCTAGGGCGTTAATGAGTCGCCTCTGCATGTAACCGCTTTGTTGCGTTCTCACGGCAGTGTCGACCAGCCCTTCTCGTCCACCCATGGCGTGAAAGAAAAACTCAATGGGGTCTAGGCCGTGCTGATAAGAAGAATACACGAAGCCCCTGGCTTTAGGGGAGGGATCCCCCACTTTAAAATGAGATAAAGCTCGGTTGACGTATCCACGCATGATTCGCTTGCCTCGCACAGACTGTTGACCAACACAGGCGGCCATTTGACCGATGTTGAGAATGGATCCCCTTGCTCCAGTTCTCGTCATGATCATGCCAGAATTGTCTATGTCAAAATCTTCGTCCGCAACTTTCCCAGCTTCGTCTCTAGCTTCAGCCAGTTCGTTCATTACATAAATTTCGAAGGACTCGCCGAGGGTTTGGCCCGGAAGCCTTGGCAGCGTACCTGCCTGAAAGGCCACTATCAATTCGCGTATTCGATTTTCAATCTTCTCTATTGTTTTTTCAATTTTTCTCCGAGCAGCGTGGGATAATTCAAGTTCGTCGAAAGAGAAGGTGAAGCCCCGCATGGTCATAAAAAGCTTGAGAAGCTGGCAGATGTGGTTTAGGAACTGTCGCCCAGCAGAGGGACCATAATCCTTTATTATTCGATGAAGAAGGCTTTCCGATTGTTCAGCTCCTATGGAACGTCTATCGATTACACCGCATTTTAGAACTCCATCTTTAATAACCACGTAGGCGTCATATTGGCATTCTTCACAAAGACAGTGTGGACAACCACGGCAAATGGTGGCCTTCAATACATAGTTTAAATCTTTTGGCATAAAGAGGCTGAATATTTGTTTTCCAGTCCATAGAGGGTTGGGTTCCTTAATTTCTGGTTCGGGAAGAGGTCCCTCATAATTCGCCGTTCCGAGTAACCTGCAAACCTCTTCCTTTGTAAGAAGGGTGGATTTGCGAGTGAAAAGATAAGCAGCGGTTATGAAGTCTCGAATTGCCCCTATGATGGGTCCCCCAAATCTTGGTGAAAGAATTTGATCTTGAACTTGCATGAGGAGGCGTGCTTCGGTTTGCGCCTCTTCGCTTTGAGGCACATGAAGATTCATTTCGTCTCCATCAAAATCAGCGTTGTAAGGGGGGCAAACGCATAAGTGTAAACGGAAGGTCTTATGAGGTAACACTCGGACGTAATGTGCCATTATAGACATTCTATGGAGAGACGGCTGCCTATTAAAAATGGCAGTGTCGCCATCTTTAAGGTGGCGCTCTATGATGAAGCCCGGTTCTAAAGCTTCGGCTACTTTTTCTCTGTCGGCAACAAATTCTAATCTAACCCGTTTACCATCAGGTCTCACGACGTAAAGCGCACCGGGATACTTTTCAGGACCATTGATTACAAGCTTTCGCATTTCATCAGGGTTCCATGCAGTAACTTTCTCAGGCGTTGAAAGCCTCATGGCAATGTCGAGCGGAACCCCCACTTCGTTGATGTCAAGATTTGGATCTGGAGAGATCACGGTGCGCGCTGAGAAGTCCACTCTTTTGCCGGAGAGATTGCTTCTGAATCTTCCCTCCTTTCCTTTGAGGCGCTGCGACAAAGTCTTAAGCGCTCTTCCCGAGCGATGTCTGGCAGGAGGAATTCCCGAAGCTTCATTGTTAAAGTACGTGGTCACGTGATATTGTAGAAGCTCAGATAAGTCTTGGATGATGAGCGTTGGGGCCCCTGCTTCCATGTTTTCTTTCAATCTTTGATTGATGCGAATAATGTCAACAAGTTTATGGGTTAAGTCGTCCTCAGATCGGATGCCTGATTCTAGGGTAATTGAGGGCCTCACGTAGACTGGCGGAACCGGAAGAACTTGTAGAACCATCCATTCCGGTCGAGCGGTCTCTGGATTAAAACCAAATAACTCAAGGTCTTCATCGGTTATTCGTTCGAGTCGTTCTCGAGCCATACTCTGCGTTAATCGTTGTGCTCCCTCCTCTAAAATCTCGTAGAAGGTCGTGGGTTTTGCGAATTCTATTTTATATTGTGGAGCTCCACAGTGGGGGCACTCTTTTTTCTTCGCCTCTTTCAACACTTTCTTGTAAAGTTCACTGGGCACTGTTCCCATCAACTTGCGACTGTGTCTGATTCTATCCTTAATTTTAGCGATACGACCAAGAGATAACAAGGCGCGCCCACAGTTTCTACAAGTGGTTCCGAGAAGGTCGTAGACTATTTTGGTGAATTCAATGTGGATGATGGGAACCGCCAATTCGATATGACCAAAATGTCCTGGGCATCGTATGGCTGTGTTTCCGCATGTTTTGCATCGTTGCCTAGGTTCAAGCGTTCCCAATCGACCATCCATGAGTCCTGAAGTTATTGGGGCTCCGTCTTCATCGTAGGTATCAGCGGTTTGTATCTCGGCAACGGAAAACCTACGCATATCTCCTGGGGATAATACCCCAAAATAAAGTTCGTTAATGACCTTGTGAACAGTTTCCTCTGTCGACACTTCACGCTCTCTCCTTCAATTTAAGACGAGGCGCTATACAAAGACTCATCAGCTCTTGCAGCAGAAGCTTAAACGCGTAGGAAACGATTACCGGAGAAATCTGTGCTTTTTCCTCGCAAAGTCGACAAACATACCTCCGTTGTTTAATGTCATAAAATGCAATGTAGCCACAATTTTCGCACACATATAGAAGGTATTTATCGGATTCTTCGAGCAATCGATCTCTCAGAAGCATGGCAGCGCCGTGCCCGATCAGACAGTCCCTCTCCATCTCGCCGAACCGCAATCCGCCACCCCTTGCACGCCCCTCGGTCGGTTGCCGCGTCAACATTTGAACTTGACCTCGTGCCCTAGCATGGATCTTATCTGCAACCATGTGGTGAAGTTTTTGATAGTACACGATGCCCATGAAGATGTCGGCAACAAATTTTTCACCTGTGATGCCATTGTAAAGAGTTTCTCGACCCGTATGACTAAAGCCTAGTTCAATCAACGCTCGCTTCAGTTCCTCTGGCTTTTCATTGGTGAATGGTGTTCCATCAACCGTTCTCCCTCTGGCTGCGGCAACTTTTCCAGCTATGGATTCAAGGAATTGTCCAATGGTCATTCGTGAAGGAATAGCATGGGGGTTAATTATGATGTCGGGAACTATGCCCGCTGGAGTAAACGGCATATCTTCCTGTGGCACGAGCATTCCTATGACGCCTTTTTGTCCGTGACGAGAAGCAAATTTGTCGCCCAACTCAGGGATACGTTGGTCACGTACCCTAACCTTTACGAGCTTGCTTCCTTCGCCAGTTTCTGTGATGAAGACATCGTCAACAACACCGGTTTCAGATGGCCTTACATCAACAGATGTGTCTCTCATCGTTGGACCTTTAACTTCAAACTCCTTGTATTCCTCGAGGAACCTAGGCGGACTTGTCCTTCCAATGAGAACATCGCCGCCAGTCGTTTCGGATTCTAGGCTAATAATACCGTCTGGCTCGAGAAGGCGGTAGTACTGCTCGCCTCGATATCCTCGGATACCAGACTCAGGTATGATGAATTGGTCTCTAAGCCCGCCGAGGTATTGGCGACACTCAGCCTCGTAAATCCGATAGAATGTGGAACGCCCTAAACCCCTTTCTATAGACGTTCTGTTGAAGATGAGGGCATCTTCCATGTTGTACCCCTCGAAGGATATAACGGCAACGACGCAGTTTTGGCCTGAAGGTCGAAGGTCGTATCCTATGATGTCCATGGGCTTTGTCTTGACTAAGGGTGTTTGCAGGTATTGTAGAATGTGGGAACGGGAATCAACTCGGTGGAGGAAGTTTGTTACGTGTATTCCTAGAGCTTGTTTGATCATAGCCGCCTCGTAAGAGTTGCGTGGTGACTGGTTGTGCTCGGCGTAGGGTATGAGGGATGCGCATATTCCGAGAATGCTGTAAGGGGCTGCCTCTACATGGGTGTGCTCGGGGGTAACGTCTTCGAAACTCATAGCAACAAATGCATTCTCCTCCTCTTCAGCATCAATATATTCGATGATGCCTCGTTTAACAAGGTCCTCCCATGTCCATTCCTCGGAACGAATTTTTTCAATGTGTTCTGGCTGTAATTTTGGCACTCCGTTTTCAACAATTACTAGCGGTCGACGTACACGTCCTTCATCACAATTAACGTAAACCTCTTCTTTTTCTCCATGAACTCTGGAGAAATGGGCAACATTGATTTCTGTGGATATTTCTCCTTTCCTACGCCTTTTCCTTAATTCAGCTACCAACTCTTCCGGTGACACGCAATAACCAATGAGACAACCGTCCACGAAGACTTTGGCACCCGAGGTCCGTAGGGCCTCGTTTGCTTCTTGAAGCGGGATCACGTCCATTCGATAAAGGGTTTGCTTCACTTTTTCAGGATTTACACTAACGGATATACAAGCGACTAAGGCGAGATTTTTTACCAAACCACAGTTTGACCCTTCAGGCGTTTCGTTTGGGCACAATCTTCCCCAGTGGGTTGGGTGCAGGTCTCGTGCCTCGAAGTTGGGCTGGCTGCGACTGAGCGGGGACTGCAGTCTCCGTAGGTGGCTTACGGTGGAGATGGTGTTTGTTCGATCAAGAAGTTGTGTGATGCCGACGCGTCCTCTCCCCCAATTGCCTGTCGCGAGGGCGTGTTGAAGTCGTTCCGTTATGATTCCGGGGCGGACGGCGGCTGAAACCGTGATCATCTGTCTTTTGACGCCCATCCTTTCAAGCTGGTATTTTATGTCGCGAGTTAGATTTCTGAAGGCTATTCTAAAAAGATCGGCAAGGAGGGGTCCGGCGAGTTTTAAGCGTTTGTTTTTGAAGTGATCTTTGTCGTCTGATTTTCTTCTTCCAAGCTTCAGTTCAATAATTCGGCAGGCCATCTCGCCGAGGAAGAGCGCCTTTTCTCTACGTTTTTCGATGGTTCGGCCAATGTGGGGCAGGAAGTTTCGGTCAATAATGTTTTCGGCTTTTTGGAGGCGATATTCTTCTACTTGTCCGTGGGCCACACGATTTCCAATGTATATCATGGCGTCCTGAACCGTGTCGAAGCCCATAGCCTTCTCAAAGGAAGGCTCAAGCTCGCTTTGCACAATTTTTTCTGGAGAAACTGCTTCCGCAATTTCTTTGTCTGATTCCATTCCGAGCGCTCGCATTAAAATCATGAAGGGTGTCTCGGTGGGGACGCCTGGTATTGAAACGTAGACGGCGCCGTCAGCCTTCATTCGTAGCTGGATTCTTGCTCTGAAGCCGACTGTTGTTGAGAAGATTTTGGCCTGATAAACAGGGTTTGCTCCGCGTGTGTCTACGTCTACGAGGACACGGTTTGGAGCTAGGTCCTCTAGGGCGACGACGACGCGTTCGGAACCGTTAACGATGAAGTAGCCACCTGCGTCGTTTGGGTCTTCTCCATGTTCAATTAGTTCCTCTGGGGTTAGCTGGGAAAGGACGCAGAGTTTGGATTTTAGCATGACTGGGAGGTCGCCTATCAGAACAAGTTCGGGTTCTTGTTCCCTTCCGTCGATGATGGGAGTCATTTCTAGGGCTAGGGGTGCGGCATAGGTTAGGTTTCGGAAGCGTGCTTCCAGGGGATAGATTTCATGTTTTGTTCCGTCGACTTCAGTGATGTATGGTCCGCTGATTTTTGATTGGGGATCTATTACCCATAGTTGACCGAGTTTTATTTTGTAGGGCACTTCTGGGATTTCGATGTCGATCTCACCGGTTTCGTCTACGACTTCTTGGATTCCATGGTCGATGAATTCGTTGAAGGAGTCTAGATGCTGTCTAACAAGGCCCTTTTCTTTAAAGAAGGATTTCTGAAGAAGAAGAAGGTCGTCATGGGAGATTTCCAAATTTATCTAATTCCTCCATAAATTTACATTTATTAAGGGTGTGAAGTCGCGCGGTTTGGTTTTTCCTTCAAACGGGGAGTTTCCTCCACTGGGTCGGGTCATCCGACCCGAAAATACGGGTCTCCGTTTTTCTTCCATTTTTTATTTTTGGAAGCTATCAACCTAAACCACAGCTCTTACTAATAAGCTTTACTTATGTAAACTCCTTTTACCTCGCATTTTTGGGGTGGCTACTTCGTTTTATGAAGAGCATGTGGCCCTTGTAGGTACAGACGTACTCGAAGTCGGATTCTTCAACATTTCGTTGTTGCGGCTGAATGAAATTCATGGTTTTCGAAGTTTACAGGCTGTGTGTGGACGAGTGTTCTCGATTCGCTTGCGTCCGATCCTTTCAACAAGTTTTTATTCTCTTCATCTTTAAGTTTCATCTTGAGCCATCCGTTTGGGGAGGTTGGAAGTCGTTTCATCTGTGGCTACGCCTAGACAAGAAGTCAGAGTTTGCGGCCATACGCTAAGCTATCGAAGAGATTAGGTGAAATGGTTGAAAAGTAAATATTTGAGGCTGATACGGCCGAAAGCTTGGATATGCTTTCTGTTTCCGTTAGCCGTCGGCTTCGGCTTAGGCGTTGCTCCAGGAGTTGCACTAATAAGAATTATCTCTGTTTTTGCTTCATTCGCCTTTTGCTGTTGCTTCGTTTTCACACTTAACGCCTTAGCTGATGTGGATGTTGATCGCTTTCATGACGGTCATTCAAAGGACATGAATCTATCGAAGCAACCGCTGTTGACAGGTGAGCTGACCACTAGGCAATGCTCATCACTCAGCCTGTTATTCATAGGGGCATCTCTGTTGTTTGGTTTATTGGTTAACCTCCTATTCTTCGCGCTAGTTCTCGCTGTGAATATTATTGGGTTTATTTATTCTGTGCGTCCCACAAGGCTTAAGGCGAGGCCGTTAGGAGACATCGTCTGTAACGCGGTTGCGGGTATGTTGTTTTTTGTCGCGGGGTTTAACATCGCAAACATCATTATTGATCCTGTGTTGATGTTGGGCGCGTTTCTTTCAGCGGCTGTGTTTTACATTCCAACCATGGTAACGGATTATGAGTTTGATAAGAGGGCTGGGCTTAAGACCACAGTTGTCTTGTTGGGACCACGTAAAGCTCTGAGAGCTATGTATCCACTTGCGGCGCTGACTATACTTGTGATGCTGATAATTTTTCTTAACTATGACTTAAGATATAAAATATTAATGGCTCTGGTGATGCCTTACACGGCCGTGTCTACTTTTGTGGCAAATTTTAAGCTTAAGGGTGAAAGGCTGGATGTGTCAGCGGGCTGGATATTATATCCCTTCGCCTTGATGTCGTTTGCGTTTATATCATACGGCCTTTTGAAGGCCTTTGGCATATGTTAGCTTTAAAAATCTGCCTTTGAGATTTGGTGTAAGATTTCTCCATAACACTTTTAAATTGGCTGGCGTCATTTAGTATTGCTGAAAGGAGGAAAGGAGAAAGGAATTCAATGAAAATTAAGCAGATAGTTGCTTTCAGATTTATCGCGCTGCTCATGCTGACCGCGTTGGCAATAATATCAATAGTACCAGGAGGCGCAATTACGGCTTGGGGCTGGATTCCGGGCAGAGTTCATTATCATTGTCAGGCAGGGAGTCAGAGACCTACATCCCTATATACAGCTCCGACTGATGCCCAGGTATTGAACAAAACTATTCCCTATGGATGCCAACAGTGGTATGACATGGTGTTTACTGGCCCGGACTTGGCTGGTAACGCAACCATAACCGTCCCAAAAGATAGCTACTATTCGACGCCATTCTACTTGAAGTCCTTGGGCCCAGGGGCTTGGGCCTGGTGTCAAGTGTATTTGGTGGGTGATGGGAAGGGAACACTCGCCACGAAGGACAACATCCTAGACGCGTCCCCCATTTCCATAGTGGCTACGGGCGATTCTGGAAATTTTACAGAACAGGTGACGATTGGAGACGGGACCAAGGATCCAGCTGGATCTTGCTTGCTCTTCATGCCTCTCAACATGAACGTCTGGTTAGGGAAATCCGACACAGACCCTACGGTGCTTGTGTTCCTCTTTAAGATGAATTTCCCCATGTGGGTGACAACAGGATTCATCAATGCTAGCATAGTTGACACAACACCATATCCGCTGGGCTCGGTTTCAATGAACGGCTACAAGAAGAATGCCACAGGCGTTCGCTTTAATGCGACGACGGGCGCCGCAGTCCTTGCCGGAGCTGGGGCTGGCCTCGACATTTGGGCGAATATACCGCTTATTGGCGACGTTTACACTGACTACGTATTTACAGACTTGGAGGTTCTTAAAGTCGCTCCAAGAGGGGTTGGAGGCGTCTGGATTCCAGTAGACAAGCTTGCTCTGTTGGCGCCCTACATTGGTTTAGCCTCTACAATAATTCTAGCAGCTGCTGCTACAGCCATTTTCTTCAAATATAGAAAGAAGCCATAATCTTCCGTTCCCCTTTTTCTATTTTCCTGTCAGTAACATCAAACTATCTCTTAAACCAACCAAAAAACATTTAAAACGCATAGTTAATCGAGAGAGTATCTTCTAGTTTTTGTGGGACGCTCAGTGAAGTTCAATCCTGAATATTAGTGCTTTCCGCGTGCAGATAAACGGTTTTATGCATACATCAGTGAGAGCCCCAGAGCGGAAAAATTTTCTACATGCATGTAAACAACTTCCATGTACATGTTGCGGATAAGTAACTTCGGAGACGGAAATGTAATATTTTCATAACCGTAACACGTTATATTCGGCCAGCCATCGGTCAAGGTCTGACCTCTTAAATACGTGGTGTAAACCACTAGTTTTGTTGCAAAGGCACTTGGCACGGCTAATTCTAACCGACTTCCCTCTTTTACAAGCAACATCCCTGACATGTTGGCTACGTCAGCAGTGGTCATTGTCACCTTTAAGGAGTTATATGTATACGAACCATTGAGCAGCACATTGGTCATCGTAGCATTCCCAATGTATACTTTAAAGGAGTTGGAGTTGCCGCCGGAACCGCTCTTAGCGATTGGGGAAAAAATTTCCATATAAATAATTGAAATTACAAGAACTGCAGATACGAGGAACACTAGAACCAGATGCTTATATCTATTGAAATTTCTAATTCGTTCTGGAAGATGAACCGTTTTGAGAGCCCACATCTTCAAGCGGCTTCCCCCTTCGGCAGCAACAGCAT
>Ga0315314_1004166_pt1 | contig 10967 bp, 9 predicted proteins | sample TDP9_MG_FD_203631 | JGI IMG/M metagenome (GOLD analysis project Ga0315314, IMG submission 203631) | Freshwater sediment microbial communities from Lake Towuti, South Sulawesi, Indonesia - TDP9 | ecosystem: Environmental > Aquatic > Freshwater > Lake > Sediment | place: Indonesia: South Sulawesi... | reverse complement strand
ACCAATGGTGTTTTACCTATGGTCGCTCTAGCTCGCCAGGAAGGATACCCGGCAATTATTGTGCCTGAGGCTGATGCTAAAGAGGCATCGTTAATAGAAGGCACTAAAATCATTCCCATCGCTTCGCTCTCGCAGCTAGTTAGTTATCTGCGAGGGGAAATACCACCTCCCGAATTTAAGTCTGAGGAGATCCAAGAATACATCCCGCCTACTACCTCAATTACTGACCTGGCTTACATCAAAGGACAAGAGCACGTTAAGCGAGCCTTAGAGGTAGCTGCCGCTGGCGGACACAATGTAATAATGGTCGGGCCTCCTGGAAGCGGCAAAACGCTACTGGCACGTTCGCTGCCTTCAGTATTGCCACCAATGACCACTGAGGAAGCGCTGGAGGTTACCAAGGTCTATAGTGTCAGTGGTCTGCTTCCGCCAGATACCCCCATGATTAGACAACGCCCCTTCCGTTCTCCCCACTACACCATCTCCAATGCTGGCTTGGTCGGAGGTGGGCACTGGCCAAGACCGGGGGAAATAAGCCTTAGTCATCGCGGGGTTCTCTTCCTTGATGAGCTCCCAGAGTTCGGGCATTCCTTGCTTGAGATACTGCGCCAGCCTCTGGAGGACAAGGTAATTACCATCAGCCGGGCTCAAGGTAGCGTAACCTTCCCAGCCAATTTTATGCTGGTGGAGTGGATACAATACAACTAATGCTTTCCCTTTTGAGCTGGGCTTAAGACAGTAGCAAGTTGGTAATCCGGACCTCTTATATTATATCCAGAACATCAAGAGGCTCTACATATAAAGGAAACCGTAGCAGCCCCTTCTGCAAACCCATCTAGGGGCGGTCCTAAAATGATAACCCAACTATGAAGGTTACAATTTGACATCGTGATTCTTTCTGTATTAAAATAAACACAAACTAAATATCGACTGTCGCCTATTCGGCAAATGGAACGGCAAGAGGGCGACGGACCTAAAAGTGGGAGCAAAGCTTTTAACCCACCTAAGGTTCGTCGCCTTTTTATTTAGCTGCAGAGAGGAAAATAGTAGCTGTGGCTGAGAATCATAATCCCAAAATTACCGTACATTGGCGACCAACCCCTACCGAGCCATCGTCTGCCTGGCGTCGCCTTTGGATTAAACTATTAGCCGATAGGAAGGACAAACCGGTTGGCACTGGTGAAGCTACTGCTGATGGAGGATGTAAAAATGGGCAACAACGGGATATATAAAACCTCAGACCTTTACATCGCTGCCTGGCTTTTATCTAAGTTCTTAGAACTTCAAGATGTGGAACGCTATAACACGCGGCGCCGCGACTTTCATGCAATGCGGGTGTTTCAAAATGACTCCAATTAGTCCTATACGCGACCTTAAAGGATACCTTGAGCCCGAGCAGGTGGAGAGGCTCATTGCTGCCGCCTCTAATCCCCGCGACAAGGCCTTTATTTCCACGCTAGGAAAGGCTGGCATCCGCATCTCCGAGGCTACTCAGTTGGAGGTGACTAACATCGACTTCGAAAAAGGAACCTTGACCATCGTGCATTTAAAAGAGCGCGTGAAGTTGAAATGCCCAAACTGCGGTGAGCTTTTAGGGAAACGCCATCTTTTCTGCCCGGGGTGCGGAAAAAAAGTAGACCAGGCAACCCGTGAAAAAGTCGAGCAACGGCGACAACGAACGATACCCATTGACCGTGATACTCTGCGGCTGCTGGATGAATATCTAAAATGGCGGCGTAAATTCCCCTATCGCGGCCCCCTGGTCTTCCCATTTAGTCGTCAGCGTGGTTGGCAACTTATTGAGAAAATCGGGCGGCGTGCAGGCATAAAGGGACTCCACCCCCACAGTCTCCGCCACTTACTGGCTACAACATGGGTGACCAAGGGCCTTGATGTGAAGAAACTCCAGGTGCTGCTTGGCCATGCCAGCATAGCCACTACCATGGAATACGTTGATTCTAATTTTGAGCAATTGAGGTCCGAATATAACAAACTATGGGAAACCAAGGAAGATGAAACACCAGAGACCAAGGATTAACAAAGTAAGAAAAGAGCCCAGGCTAAAAGGCAAGGATCCCGACGCCAACCACATTACTGTCCCCTGGGGTAGAGCCGCTTCAGAGTATCGGCCAGGGCTCTTTACAAAACAGCATTTTGTCGAACATGGGGAAGCCTGCGCTGCCGATATCTACCGCGCTCTAAGCGAGGAGATAGAGCGCCTAAATAAAGAACGGATTGAGATAGGTGAAAAACCCCTCCGCAGGCCGAACTACTCTAGTTTCAGTAGGTATATGCACTGGTTCGCCATACTCGGGCTCATAGAGCGCATCGATAGACGGGAGCCAGCCATTTACGATTTCTTAGAACCGCGTGTGTTCTACAAATTAACGGATAAGGGTAGAGCTGAGGTGAGGGGTTGGGAGGACCCGGTAAGACGGGTGCACCCCGAGTTTGGCTGAACGGAGCCTTTTCTTTAGCCCATGCTTGGGCATCTCAAGGGGCTATGCCCCTTCGGACGGCTTGATTATGCCAGTGGGAGGGAGACGACTTAGCCCCACTAAAGCCCAGTCGGTTGCCTTGCCTTGTTAGATATGAGGCTCAACTCTTAAATCCAAGCCAATTTATGATATATCGCCTTCATTAAAAAAGTAGCTACTTCCTTTTCTTTTCTAAAGGCTCTTTTGTAAAGCATACTGATTGTAGCAGATACGAAATTACTTTGCTAGCACCTTAAAAGCCTACCTTATATGGATAGCCACAGGTTACCTCTTAACCGCAACCTTAACAACTGAATACAGCCTAAAGCCTAGCCAAACGCTTGCCCAGTCTAGGGCAAATAAAATGCCCTTGGCTAGCCACGAACCAGACCAAGGGCAAATCTAGACACTAGGAGGATAACCTAATGCTAGACTGGAGCAAGTATATCGCAGTAGCTGACAAATATCAACACAAGGCGAAAAGGCAAGATAGAGACGACTTAAACCACGATATAATTGTAAGCCTTGCCGACACTCAACTGAGGCTAGACAAGAATGGCGGGGGTCAACTATCCGATTTAGCCATACTACGAATAGCCTCTTGTCGGGTTGCCGACTATTGGCGAAGTCAATACCGTAACGGTAGGGTTGTAAGCCTCAATACCATTATAGAGGATGAGGACGGTAACCAGATAGAGCTAATTGACACTCTAGCCGATGACAAGGCAATTGACCTAGAGGCGTGGCTAGACCGTAGCCTTTGGCAGTTAGGCTTCCCAAAAAGGCTAGCCCAGATTGCCCGCAAGATAGCCTACGGGATACCGCTAACCAATGCCGATATGATTTACCTTTGCCGATTTAGGCAAAAAGAGCAAAAAAAGCTATTCTAGGTGAAAGGTTTTACCCCCCTAAAACGATTATATATAGTAGGACTACCGATTATGCCAGCGGGTAGCGGGTAATCGGCTAGTTACTACTAGGCTAGGCTAGAGATTTGCCCACTCTAGCCAATGCTAAAAGGGGGTGGCAGATAGAACAACTTAATATCGTGGGCAAGCGTTCAGGTGAGGGCTTTGTAGCTCATAAGGCTATGCTGGTAAGCGCCCTGTCAAGAGCATTAGCCTCTAGAGTAATGCTAATGGACTTGACTATAGGACGCAAAGGCTTACTCGGATACCTTAAGGCTTTGGGGGGTAGTAATGTAGTCAAGGTTATCCCCTCAAACGGTAGTGCTAGCGGGTCGCAGGCTACTGGTAAGAGGCTTAAGGTTATCTGTGGTGCTAATACCAGCTACCTAGCCGATGGCGACTGGCTAAAAGAGGCTACCGCAAAAGGCAAAGGCGGGACACCGCTTACCTTTTGTGAGGTTAGGGTTAGTCCGTCTAACACCGTAACGCCTAATGTCGGAGCTAATGAGCTAGCCGAGGCATTAACCAGAGTCTTACCGTTTACTGCTAAAGGCGATGATAGACCAGTTTTAGCTTGTGTCAAGTTTGAGGCTAAAGACGGTAAGCTGTATCTGGTTAGTGCCGATGGTTTTAGGCTAGCGGTAGTTAGCCTTGACTATGCCGATGGTGAAGGTCAAGCCTTAATTAACCGTGATGAGCTAGTAGGCGTAACTAACGCCTTACGCAAGGCAAAGCGGGTTAGGGTTAGTTTTGAGGCTGGTGGTGAGCAATTGACCAGTAAAAGCCTCATTATAGACACCGAGCTAATCCGCTATAAGTGGGTTAGTCTTGAGGCTAACTATCCCGATTGGCAGAAGCTAATCCCTACCGATTTTAATTGCCTAGCTCATTTTGACACGGTAGAGGCAGTCAAGGCAGTCAACTCACTCAAGGCGTTAGCCAATAGCAAAGGCTACTCAATAGACTTGACCATTGGTAACGGTAAGCTAGTTATGGCTAATCCTGACGATAGAGGACAAGCCGACATATCAGCCGATACCGAAGGTGAAGGCTTTGTCAGGTTAGACGGTAGCTACCTAGCCAATGCGCTAAAGGCTTGCGGGGGGATGGTAGATTTTAAGCTATCAAGCCCCATAGCCCCAATGCTCTTTAGCACTAATGGTTATCAACTGGTAGTAATGCCGATGATAACCGACAAGGCGCAAGCCTATCAGAAGGCAAAGCAAGCCGAGGCTAAACAAGCCGAGCCTGTAACCGAGCAAGCCGAAGCCGAACCAGAAGCCGAGCCAGCAAAGGCAAGGCGTAGCCGAGCCAAAGTCAAAACCGCATAGAACGCTATAGCCCAAAATAAACAAGCCACGCAAGAAAGCGGGGGATGACCCCGCTTTTTTGCTTTTTTCAGGGGTATTCTTCCCCGAAGGCGTGGGAAGGATACCCCTTTTCTTTGCGTGGCAGGAAGGGGGAGCTATGACCAGCGCCACGCAAAGGCGACCCCACGATAGCGAAGCCCTGTCCTACGACAGGCTGGAACAGCCCTGGCGTGACTGGGCAAGGATAGCCCGGAGCTTTACCTTCCAGCTTGATAATCACCAAGACAGGGAAGACTTAATGCACGACATCATCGTGAGGTTAGCCGAGGTTGCCGAGGAGTACCATCGGCAGGGGAAGCCTTTGACTAAAGGGGGATGCCTGAAGGTAGCTCAATACACCCGCCTCCGTTTCTATCACCAGAAGAAAAGGTGGAAGCGTGTCTTTTCGGTAAGCCTCAATAGCACCGTGAAGGATGAGGACGGCTACGAGACGCAGATGGTAGAAACTATCACCGATGAGAAGCTAGTCCCAGACACATGGCTTGACTTCAAGCTCTACTACCAGAGCCGTCCCGAAAGGGAGAGGCGAGCCATTATGAAGCTAGTGAACAAGGGAGGTGGAAACGGGCAGCTATCAGGCTACGACTGGAAGCTGATTAGACAGTTTAGAGCAGAGTACAAGGTATAGGGCTGGCGTAACAAGCCCGGTCCGCAAGGGTAACCATGCCCAAAATAGCCGTGATTTCTGGGATATTACTAGCGGCACATTAACCAGGGGCGTGGGGTTCAAATCCCCACGCCCCTTTTTGTGTCCACCGGGGGAGGCAAGCACCCCAACAATCCATTCACCCACTTGAAAGCCCACCCAGATTTTAACTACAGACTGTCTTGTGCTGCAAAGAGGGGGCTCCCTCGCACTTAGGTCGTCCCCGGAGCCTTCTCTTTGTGCCTTGACCCAACAAATCAAGCTTTAGTGCAATCTCACACAATCTGGACTTTTTTGCAGTTGAAAGTTGCAGAACATGCCATCACAGCTAGGTTGCGCCATATCGTATTAAACTGTCAACTTTCTCACGACTGCATTCACAGCAAAGTCGCTAGAATGTGCCCCAGACCTCCCGCCAACTTTGCTCTTCGAAATCTATTTCCTTTAAGATCCTAAGCTCTTCTGCTATAGCACTTCGGATTTCCTCATGCATAATACCACCGCACGAAAGTTGGTTCTCTCGGAGTGAAATTAGTCGTCTCCTAACTTCTGATATACGCCCTGGACGAAATGTGTCCCATAAACGCCTATCTGGTAGTATTATGTCTCCAATCAATGCTTCCTCATGGTATAAAGCCAATCGAACATGATAGCGGCCATTGAAGCATAACAATTGACGTAGACCTTTCTCTCGGTCAGCAAGCCGTCTTCTCACTTCCTTTAAAATGGTCTTAGTGTTGGCACCTTTTTGAGACAGCTGTATTTGAAGGTTTGCCTCGATGCTAATGATTCCTCCGCTGTATGTTTTCGCGTCCACTGCTAAAGAGTTTAATCGGGCAATATATGGTTTCTGTCTGCCTTTCTTGCCTAAATCTTCTCTTCCCCACTCTTGAATCTCATCGCAAACTATCAATAGGAAAGATAGAGGGTCTTTTTCTGCGTCAATCCTTATTTTACCCCTGTAGCGACCTGCCAAATTATGCAAGGCCACTGCAAGGGCTGCCCTTCTTACTGGAGCCCAAGACTCATTGGTCAACGATTTCATTACTTTAAGGAGCGTGACCGCGCTAACTAAGCCGTGGTCATGTAGGAGACGACTTGGTTTGTGATCATATGTTGTGCACGGAAGCAAAGCGTCGAGAGATAAATGAGCGCTATTTAAGACATTATAACACCTTATCAGCTCCCGTAGTTCATCCGAGTGGCTTTCAATCGTCACTATTCCAAATTTCTTGGTGTATTTTTGGGGAGCCTTTTCGACAGGGTATCCTATATCATGGAAGAGTGAGGCAAGCAGCCAAGCTATGTTCCAATTATGATAGACTTGAAGAAGTCTATCGCCGTAGAACTGCAAGCCCGTGACCTCCCACCCCTCAAGGTCGGGGTCTATGTTATAAATTGTTTGCGTCCCATCGCAGTTGTGGGGGCAATAATGGTTAAAAACTTTATTGCATTGCGAACTCAGGAGTGGTGTCCCGCCCTCAAAGCAGTAAAAATAATTGGGCAGGACATACTTTTGGTTAAGAATATAGTAGCCTAGAAGAAAGACGCATATGGAGTGATAAATATGGTCTCGATACCATTGGTCATCTGTGAGTTTCCACTGGAGGGAAAACAAGTGGTCGAATAAATCTATCAAGCGTTCGTGATAGACATAGCCAAGCATCGGTCTGCAACTTTCAAGAAAATTGCGGCATGCCGCATTCCGGTCGGTTTCTTTTCTGAATGCACGGATGGCTATACGCACGAGCTCAGAGAACCAAGGTTGATAATTAGATTCACATGCCTGGGGATCATAGGTGAGATTGTCAACCAGCTCGAAAAGATTGGAAGAGGCCTTGCTAGGCTCGTACACACCATGAACTGAAATCTCACACACCTCGATGCCGTGACGCTCCACAATGCTGACCTGACAAGAAAATGTTTCTTTCTTTGACGGGCATTCAAAGAGAACGTTAAAGGCCTTTCCTTTCGGGGAGATGATTATCCCAAATCCCGGCTCATCAGGCTGCACCTTTCGGGTGATGTTGATTAAGTAGACATGAACCTTACCACACTTCGGACAAGGTTTTACCGGGACTTTTTCCGTAACTACTTCGCTACGCGCTTGCATAGGAGGTTCGACTTAAGAATAGCAGGTTGAACATTCCAAGTGCAAGAATTGTCAATGCCTATAAACCAGTAGATAGACTAGTATTAATGCCTTAAAAGAACTTAAGTCCACACCCTTCCATCCAAACAAGTGAGCTAATCGAAATACAAGCCTTTCTAGGAAGGTCAAACAATCGTTTTGAGTCCTGGCGAGTTCTCCGTCTTGTTGAACATTCCGCCCTAATGTGACCTTGTGGAGGAGCTTAAGGCTGGGGTAAGAAGGTTATGCCACCCCCTTTATCAGTTATGGGACCTTTTCCACTTTATCATACCCAGTTAGGCGTTCGACCGTTTGCTCTCCAGCTGTGATCGATGCCCGAACAACCACACCAAAGCAACGTGAACCAAATTTCTTCCCCAAGTCTTCCAAGTGCTCACGAAAATAATAGGCAGCAGCTGCAGTACCCAATGTACCGTATCCTCCAATAAGAAAGCCGACCCCGGGTGAGCGGCCGCTTTTGTAAGGATTTCTCGCCTTAAGAATTATCCCGTATCCATAACCGTCTTCCCTTACTACATTCTCTCCTGTCTCGCTGTCGAAGATGTTCTCAGAATCCACAGCGTACATTACGCTTTCTAGGCGGTTGTAGAAATCGAAGCATTTCTGTGCTTGAGCACCCATGACAATGAGGTTAGTATCCCAAATCCCCGTATCTTGACTCATGCGAACGATAGAAATGTTGTGACGCTTGCCAACCTGTCCGAGTGCGTTAAGTACATAGCTAACTCCTCTACCCTCAACATCGGGCCAGAGCTCGGTAACATTTGGTACGATTCCGACACCCCGCCTAGGCTCAAACGAGATGATCCTAGATCCCTCCTCTAGGTAGAAGTCACGGACGAAAATCGTACACATCTCGTCGTCGTTCGCAATGGGCCCAAGAACTCTAACTCGTGGTCGCGATTCCTTCCACCACTTCCTGAGCCTTCTAATACCCTCTAGGACCAGCGGGATGGCTACTGCGCCCAGTATCGCACCGACCCACACATCTGTGGACACGCCAAGGAAAGTCACTTGAGTTCCCCACCTACTATCCTAGGCTAAGTATAACGGAGGAGATAATCCACTGCAATAAGCGGTTGCTCGATAACTTTCTGCTAAATCGTGCAATGAGGTAAGGATTCAAGCTTTCTTGCAGCAAGTAACGCTCTTGGTAATTGTTGAGCCTGAATACGTGTGCCGTTTACTTTTAATCAGGTGGTCACAGGTTCCAGACCTGCACGGCCTACTAAAGCTAGTAAGCGATCCCTGCCGAGGAATTTTGGAAAGAATCAGGGTGTCAAGACACTAGGTCAACCGACACCCTGATTTTACCATTCTGCCAGTGGGATATCAATCGGAATGGCGTTCTACCAGTAGCAAGAGGCGCTGGATCATATAGTAATGGTCTCTGCAAAGCCCGGGTGTTTTTGCAGAAGTCGCAGTCTTAGTCCCAATCTAGTAGAGCTTTTCTCTTCTGTAAGAGAATCTCGAATCTTTTCGCGCCTTTCAACCCAGTCTTCAGCCGGGATAATCTCCTGCAACACGGGCTTGAGTAAAGCAACTGGAAGTTCGCCAATGCGTCGATTCAGGTCATTCCAGCTTCCCCAACACTCCCCGAGAGATGGCCCCGCAAATAGTAGATGCTCCGCAAACGTAGGTGCTAAATTGACTTGAGATTCCGTTGGTAGTAGAGGAAGCAAGTCCAACAACACAGCCAGTCTCTCACGTTCTTGCGTAAATAGCCATGCACCACTATCCTTAGTGGTAAATCGTTTGGTCAATTGCGTAAGCTGGTTATAGATATCGTCGGATATAAGCCCCACAGTTCTGTACCTAGATAACAGGTACGCGATATCACCAAGAATGCACAACCCTACTTCGTGAGATAATCCTTCACCTGTATCTAATCCGATATCTTCTCTAACTTCGGGTGACTGGCCAACTTGTATCAATGCTGTAATCAAAATCCTTATCCTATCCGTCGATGGTGACTTAGGCAGCCGTAGCGACTGTTGTTTTATAAAAGCTCGGTCGACATAAGTTTTCCATTTATTCAGGTCATCCATAACTGGTTTGATTGATTCTATATAATATACAGCTGATTGAGCATATTGTGTAACCTTTTCATGTAATAGCTCTAACAGGTCTTGGATGGAACCTAGTAGCAGTGTTACATTCCTACTTCCAAAGTATTCACGTTGTTCCTTTAATAAGCCCCATTCATCGGGTGGATGCCTTATAGGGTCAATTAGTAGATAAACAGGTTCTGTGGCTCCTTGGAATCTGATAAAGGCGCGGAAATGCTGATGCTGGACATTAGGGTCTCGAAAGGTATAGCCCAGACAAAGAGTCACATTTTCTGAAAATAAGACCCGCAGTTTAGCTACCAGATATGGGTCATCCTGTTCCCAGCGAGAGAATTGATCTTCAGTGAATACGAGATATCTAGGATCATCCACATCTCCATGAATCTTGTATAGGTTCGGTAAGTCTGGATGTACGGTTGGTTTTCCCGCACAAAAACAGAAGCAATTTACCAAGCGATCGAAAAGGTATTCTTCAATGACCTTATCCCAGTTTGTGGTAACAACATTTTGAGGAATGAACTCGCAGAGTCTGTCAAACCAGGCGGGTTTTTCAGCTGGCTTTCTCAACTTCTCCAGTGTTTTTAGCACCAACTGATTGAATTCCAATTCTGCCTGTTTTCTCTGCATTGCGTCAGTAATTGGACGAGCCTTGAACACGTTTTCGAGGTAGTAATTCCAAACAACTTGTGCTTGCTCCAGCGGATGAATGGTAGTAAGTCGAATTGTGCGTCCTACTTCACGACGAACGCCGTCAACCAAGTCCTCCCATCCTGGATAGCCCACCGCTCCAGCTATACCAGCACCTAGAAAGAGTAAGTATTGCTTGCGTGAAATCGCTTGGGCTAGACGATTATGGCCCTCCAGTTGCTTATCCAGGCTACCAAATGTTTGTCTTACTTTGTCAGCAAGAAGTGTACTAGCCACCCGAATCTCCCCGGTTCATATAACGACAACCACTCAATATATTATACCAGATATTATGCCAGGTAATAGCCGTGAATATTAAACCCAGAAACAGCTTCTCTTCGACGCTATGATTATGAGATCATTCATTACTTTAGTCCATCACCAAGTACCCATGACTCCGTGACTTAGGTTCAGGGTGTCACTAAAATCAACAAGTCAAACCAGCTTAAACTCATCTCGGATACCCAGTCAATGACATAATTCGCTAGTCGCGTACTGCTAGTGTTACCTGCCTGAGAGTTGTGGAGCCTTGGCTTAACAAAATGATGTCATGAAAACGCTGACCTCAAGGGCGTAATATTGCTCAGGAGGTGCAGCAATGCTTTACACTGGTGTTGATTATCACAGGAGCTTCTCTTACCTGACTACGATGAACGAT
>Ga0315314_1004165_pt1 | contig 10968 bp, 8 predicted proteins | sample TDP9_MG_FD_203631 | JGI IMG/M metagenome (GOLD analysis project Ga0315314, IMG submission 203631) | Freshwater sediment microbial communities from Lake Towuti, South Sulawesi, Indonesia - TDP9 | ecosystem: Environmental > Aquatic > Freshwater > Lake > Sediment | place: Indonesia: South Sulawesi... | reverse complement strand
AGCATTGGGGCTTGATCCTCACAAGGCATTGGGAAATGTTTTTCTAGCCCGAGCTTACAACAGCAGCCATCAATGCCTGTTAATAGAGCATTTATCCAAGTTCTGTCCCGAAAACAATGTAAAACTCGTCGTTGTTGATTCGATGATCGGGCACTTTAGGGGCGAGTATATAGGTAGAGAGACGCTGTCTGAACGTCAGCAAGCACTCAACAACCAACTTCACAAACTGTTGAGGCTCACAGAAGCCTTCAACCTGCCAGTGGTAGTTACCAATCAGGTTCAGGCAAACCCAGCTCAATTCTTCGGAGACCCAAACAAACCAACAGGAGGAAACATCATGGCTCATGCTTGCACACACCGGGTTTATATCAGAAAAGGAGGCAAAGGCACAAGAATCGCAACGATAATTGACTCACCATCTCTACCGGAAAGCAAAGTGCGGTTCAAAATCACAGAAAAAGGCATTGAAGACGTTCAAGAGAGCACTGAAGAAACACAAGAAACCTAGACAGAGCAAGTAGCCTCAAAAAACTAAAGGTTATGGTCAAAAACAAATTGGAAGAATTGATGCAAGTTCTCCACGGAGTTTCGGTGGGCTTAGCTTACATAGTCATTCAAGGAAACATAACGGCAACTATCATAATGGTTCGCCATAACAACAGGCGCAACAACAGGACTAAGCTACTCCAAAGAAAAAGAGCAGTGAACTAGACTTTTTCAGAGATAGTAATCCATGGGCTCATGGCTTCCATGATTGACAAACCTCCATGTCGGATGTTGCCATGTCTGCCTCTTTTCAAAGTGTTATATCTTCCAATCAGCAGCCAGAATTCTCCACATCTTTTGCAATATTGCTTCATTGTGTCTGGTATATCACTTGCGTAGCGCAAGTCGGAAGGAAAATTTTCGAGACAAAACCATGAGTGGGGATCGGTAACGTAACCGTGATCTGACGTCAATTTTACTTCATGGAAATTCTCCATTAAGATGGGAATTAGATGGTAGGCAATGTCTCTTGCCTTTTCGTATGCCTTAGAGAGGTCATCCACTCGAAATTTTTCCCTAAATTCGTGCAATGTCTTGTCAGGTTCGCGCACCCACACTATGAACCTTTTCTTTGTTGAGGGACTTATTTTTGATAAGTCTTCTTTGTTTACGATTTCTTCAAAGTCAAATGGAAGATTCTTGCGTTTTCTTAGCTCCGAAGGTGCACTTGCATTCAAATATTTTGAGCTGAAGAAGCATGTATCAGTTGGCAGTGGAGCAATGTCATATGTTAGTTGTGCGTCCCATTTTTCTTTCAGATTGTTTCTTAGAAAAAAGGCTTCTCTTAGACTTAATCCGTCCATAATGGCAAGCATGTAGTCGGATTGGTCCATAACTTTGTCCACTTGCGATTGGCGACTGGATCTTGAAATTATTGTTTCGTACACTCTGGGGTCAAGATTGTGGATTGCTTGTTCGAAGCTTGAGAGCCAAGGCTCAAGTTCTGAGAAATAGTTTGACGCAGATGTGGCTTTTTCAGCGAGTTCTTGTAATCCCTTGAAAACCCAATCTAGTTGATTACCAGTTATGAGGCCTAAGGGATTCTCTATTAGAACTTTGTCTCCTTTGGTTCTTAGCAAAGAAGTTATGCCTTCCGACGTGCTGTCATTTTTAGTTGCGTTTCACCGAGGCTTTCGAGGGCATCTTTGAGGGATGATGCATCAACGTTTTGAATGGATAGTTGAGCATAGTCTAAGCGTTCGCCCTTAAGATTTGATTCTACGAGCGTCGCCAGTTCTTTTGCGAGGCCCTCTTTTTCGAAAAGGAGTTGTTTTGGTGGTGGTGCTCTGCCTTTTGTCCTTTTCAAAACTTTTCCTTCTTTGCACTCTAGTTCGATGCCTTCGTCACAAAGCATCGCTATTGTGTTCTTTATTATTTGGTCGTCTACTGCAATTCTTTTGCTAACTTCTTCGACGAGATCTTCATTTTCGATGGTTTTTTTCTGGTTTACGATAACTCTTACCGTTCTTTTTAGTTCTTCATTGAGTTTGTCCGGAGGTACAGTAACTGACCCCTTGCCTCGGTCTATTCTGACTTCTCCAGCAATATCTAACTCCTCGATTATCTGTTCTAGTAGCTTTTCGTCTGCACCCGGATGCTCTTGCTTTGTTTTTGCTAGTAGTTCTTCAATTTTGACAGCTATTAAGTCGTTTATGATCGACTTTACTTGGTTTTCAAGGAGACTTGTGGCTTTTTCTAGTGAGTACAGTCTTGCTCTTCTTAGATCAGACGCAGTGGATACTACTTTTCCTTCTTCAAGTATGTAGACATCTTCAAATTTTTTGGGCAGTTGAGTTATGACATCTTCTATTCGTTTTTCATCAGAAACAGGGTATGCTTGTTTGAGGTCGTTGAAGCCAAGGGTTCCCTTTTCTTTTAAGAGTTTGTAAGCTTCTTCTATTGACACGTGTTCCACAATCTCAGGCTTTTCTACAGATGTGTCGTCGGTGATGAGATCGGTACTTGCTCGTTGCTTGTAAAAGGTTCTCCCTTGTGGGGTTCTAACTATGATTTCCCCTTCTAAAGCCATGTCAGAGAGTGAGTCTAGGAAGTCTTCATAGTTTATGAGGATGGGTGCTCCTCGGAGCCCTTGAAATCTTGTCTTGACTTCTTTAACTGTGGTTTTCTTTTCTTCTTCAATTATTAGTGATGTGAAGTATTTTATCATGTCTTTGGAGGCGTGTCGAGATATGAGTTCTTTAACCTTTTTGAAGTCTGGGATGCCTGCATCTGCCTTTTTAGGTGGTTCTTTTGGTGCGGTACGGCTCCATAGTAGAAGCCTCCACTCCGCTTCGTGTATTCTGGATTCCAGAGTCTCTCCAAATTCGTCTAGAAATTTCTCGTATTGAGGCTTCTTTGCTTCGTCTTCTTCTACAAGCTCTTCGCAAGCGATCATTTGCTTGGCGGCCCAGAGGGTTTGGCCTTGGGTTAGGCTTTGTTGTGGATACATGAAGAGTAAAGTGTTTTGTAGTCTCAGTCCTTTGTAGACTGCGTCGGGGTCCTTTGGCGGTTCTCTTAACGCCACTATTCGAAATCTTTCTTCGTCTTGGAGAGTTTCTGTGCCATATATTACTCTGAAGCCAACGATTTCCTTCTTTAGGATTCGTTGCAGTGCCTCATCGACTTTCCTCAGCGCTTCTACCGTCTCTATACGACCTGCTCTGCGTGTAATTTTCACAGGCGGAGGTAGTTCTACCGAGAATTTGTATTTTTGTCCCTCTCTGGACACTCTTGACCATTGTCCAAGGAAGTCTAGAGTTTGATCGATAACGCTTTTTGATGTTTTCTTTCGCAGTGCATTGAATACCAGGTCTTCGTAGGTTGCGCCTGCTCCGCCTCTTAGAGTGTTGAGGAGTGTTGTTAGGAGGAAGGGGCGAGCTAATTCCACTGGTATTACACCGCTTCTCACGTCTGGATGTTCATTGATGGATTTTATGTCATCGAAGTATGCTGAGACGAGTCTTTCGTCAGCTTGGAATATGAAAGCGTTTACTATGTCGTCGTCTATGTCTGAAATTAGTAGTAAGTCGCATGTATCTAGGTTCGTTATGACGAGTCTTGCGAGCACTTGGAGTAGCTGCCTTACTCCTGCAGAACTTAGAGGTCTGAAGAGGCTTGAATGAAATGGGTAGTGTCTCTCCATTTCTTCGCTAATGTGTTCTAGTCCCTTTATGTCTAAGCCCTTGTAGAGGCCTGTATAGTAGTTGATTGTGGATTTTGCCATGTCTTGGTCGATTTTTTCGAAAAGCCTGAATTGTACGACATCGAGGATATCTTCGAGTCGGTCTAGGATTGTTAGTGATCCTCCGACGTTTCTGGCGGCGAAGTCTAGGAAGAGTTTAAGTGGTTCGCTTGTGCCTAATGATACTACTACAGTTATCAGTGGGACATCATCTTGAGCTGAGGCTTCTGCTAAGGCTTGAATGAAGCCTCTATTTCTTGCCTGATCTTGTGAGCCTTTTGCCTCATACCATGTGTCAAGCTCGTCTATGAGGACTAGAACTGGCAATTGGGCTTTTTTGACCGCTTCAGCAACTTCGGTCATTTTAGGCCAGTCATCTGCTGCGACCGTAGTTTCATGTTGAAGCACTTCGAAGAAGGGCTCCCAGAGATTTTTGACTTTCATACGCTGAAGCGGTATGGGCACGAGAATGGTTTTTTCTGAGGGTTCAAAAGCTATATCCCATCTTTTGAGCCAGTTCAGAGCATATTTTCGGCTCGCTGGATTAAAGAGATGATACATTGTTAACAGCAAGTGAGACTTGCCTGTTCCTAGATAGCCTCTTGTTGGAATTATGCCAGGAGCCTTTCTGTCTAATTTTGCTGCAGCGCCATCTATGGTGGTTTTTATTGCCTTCGTAGGGAAAGTGTGATCGAAGAACCAAGAGGGGTCGCCTTCAAATCCGCCAAGGCTTGGAGGTTTATTGGGACCTGGTGGAGAAAAGCCGCTCCATCCAATAACTGGGTTTAGGAGTCTGCTTAATTCTCTTGGATCCTTTACCGTTGCTATTTCTCGCCTAAGTACAAGAGTTGTGCGTAGATTAGATGACAAGATTATCCCTACTTTAAAGTGTAATGAACGTAAGATAAGTCTTTTCGAATCCTAATGATGCTATTCGGTTGGGGAAACTACAAGAAATCTGCTAATAGCCGAAGGACAATTTCGAACTCATTATCACCACCGCCCCCACCTGTGGTTCGTCCTCCATATTTCGTAGTCAAGTAGGTTCTTAAAGCATCCCAATTATATCCGAACTTTCTTTGACCATATTTGCCTGCCTTCGAATCGAAAAAAGTTAGCCAATCTTTCAACATTTGTTCTTTGAGCGCAAATGGATCCAACGGTGGAGCTTGACTTATAGTCTTTTTATGATGGGGGTATTGCTGGAAAAAAATTTGTACGGCCCCACAAGCTTGCAAAATATGGCCTTGGGTGTTTTCTTTTCCAAATCCGAGCTCGAGAGCCTTATTCGAAAGATATGCTAAAGTTCCTATTTTTCTTACTTCTTTGTAACAACGACCGAAGAACCACTCTCTACTTTTCAGACCCATTAATTATCTCCCTTATGGATAGATTACATACCTATGTGGTAATATGAATTTTGTTACGAAGCAATGGATACTATCGCAAAAGTGAAATAAGCTGTGCGTACAACCTCATAAGGGAGAGACTATGCCGTTGATTGAGAAAGATTTTCCAATAGAGGAGATAAATGAGTTAGCCGTAAGAGAAGTTAATGCAAGGAAGCCAGTATATCTTATTCACAAGTGGTGGGCTAGAAGGCCAGGCCCAACTTTCAGAGCAATAGTCCTTGCTACATTTCTTGATGAGAGTCCTATGAAACTCTATTATCAACATGTTAACTTGAAAGACAAGATGGGTTTTGAACCAATAATTTTCGATCCTTTTATGGGAGGAGGAACGACTGTTGTTGAGACTGTTAGGCTGGGAGCAAAGGCTGTTGGAGTAGACTTGAATCCTGTGGCGTGGTTCATAACCAAAAAGGAGGTAGAGCCGGTAAACCCTACACTGTTTGAAGAGTATTTCAAACGATTAGAAAAAGCTGTTTCAGAAAGAATCTTGCACTATTATAAGACCATTTGCCCTAAAGGACACAAAGCAGACGTTATGTACGCCTTTTGGGTTAGGACGGTAAAATGTATAAACTGCAAACGAGAGGTTCCGCTCTTCAATAGTTTCTTAATAGCATCTCTTGGTGACGGCTACACTGTCTTCTGTCCAAAATGTAACTATGTATTTGTTGCGACGGATGTAGACTCCAAAATTAAATGCCCAAATTCTGAATGCGAGTACGAGTTTATTCCTAACCAAGGATATGTTAAAGGTAAAACATACGAATGCCCGCACTGTACTTTCCAAGGAAATATACTTGAATCAGTCCACAAAGAAGCGACGCCACCAATTCTGAACTTGTTTGCAATTGAATATTATTGCGACACATGTCGAGAGAGAGGGTATAAAAGAGCCGAATCAAGTGATAAGATGGTTTTTGATGAAGCTAAGAAAGAATATGAAGGGAAAAAGGACCAAATCGTTGGAAGACTTGTTCCTGATCAAGAAATCCCTGATGGTTTGAATACGGCTCAGGTTAAAAATTTTCTTTATCGACGTTGGTCTGAGCTTTTCAACGAAAGACAATTGCTCTGTTTATCCATTCTCTTTGAAGAAATCCTTAAGATAGAGGATAGAAATGTACGTGAACACTTTATTCTGACCTTTTCTAACAGCCTTAACGCAAACAACATGATGTGCAAATACAACTTCCAAGCAAAGAAGTTGGAGCCTCTATTCGGTCATCATGTTTTGTGGCCGCCTCAATGGCCTGTTGAGAACAATGTATGGGGAACCGAGTATGGAAGAGGCACTTTCAAGAATTATGTCCAAATAACATTGAAAGCCATTGCATACGCCCTTAATCCCTATGAAGTAAAGATGGATTCTGAAGGAAAGAGGAAAAAGATACGGATTACTGGCGAACAGATTAAAGCAAATATGGCGAATAACTTTGCCGAACTAAAAAACACTGCTAATGTTTGGTTGCTAGCTTCCACGAGTGAAAATATCAAAAATCAGTTGCCAGATGAATCGGTTGACGCTGTAATAACGGATCCGCCCTATTACCAGAACATAATGTATTCCGAGATAAGCTCGTTTTTTTATGTTTGGCTCACAGTAGGCTTGAGAAGGACCTATCCAACAGAATTCGGTTTGCCAAGCATTGATAATAGACGAGAGATAGTAGTAAATGCAGGCGCAGGTAAAGGGCCAGATTTCTACATAGAATCTATGAAAAGATGCTTTATCGAATGTAACCGCGTCTTAAAAAAGAACGGTTTGATGGTAATGACTTTCCATCACGCAAGTCCTGAAGCCTGGGCTGCCATATTGAAAGCGTTAGTGGAGTCTGATTTTATAGTGAAGGCCGCTTATCCAATACATTCCGAAACGCGAAGCGGCGTTCATCCTGGAATTGAGTATGACTCCATCATTGTCTGTAAAAGAGTCAAGGAAACCCCTATGCCGACTAAGCCTTTACCTAAGGCCGTTTTCGAAGCTGAGGTGAGAAATAGAGTAGAGATTGATGCTGATAGAATCGTAGAGAACCATCCAAGATTAAGCATTGAAGACTTATACGTTTCAGTGATGGGAAGAGCCCTTCAAGTACTCAGTGAAAACTACGCAGTTAAGATAAAGTCCGGCCAATATTTCTCGGTAGATGATGTTATAAAAAGTTTAGAAGATTTGGGAGACGTTGCGTTCGACGTTCTTCTGAAGAAGTTCTTCGCTAAAACACCAGAGGTTGATAGGGTCTCTAAAATTTATGCCGCGATTTTTGCCGGAAAAGAATACATTAGCTTCGACACAATCGACAAAGTAACAAAACTCGGAGGCGTTGACTTCAGTATCTTCGAAGCTGAAAGTCTAATCGGAGAAAAGAAAGGGAGTGTTATTAAAGTAGAAGTTCCGGCTAAGCGAAGAAATTGGATCGATAGAAAGATTGAGAGAGGTCAGCCTCTACTCTACATAGATTCAGCGCAGATGTTTCGCCTAGCTTGGTTGGAAGGAAAGTTCAAAGAAGCTATAACAAAATATGTAAGAAACGGCATAGACAAAGAAAAACTAGAACGCTATATAAAATTCCTCGCCGAAAGGACAGGCGATGTGGAATGGGCACGTATTGCTAAGACCTTGGACGAAACCCCGGTCACTTCTCTGGAAAAGTGGTTGCCTTGATGCCCCAATCCCTCAGAAAACCAGGCTTTCACGTCATAGCTATCGACAAATACGAAGAAATATCAAACTCAGAAACTGTCGACCGAAAACGCTCAAGTTTCATAGATTTCCTCCGTCTAATCGAAAAGGGAGATGTCCCAAAATATCTCCGAGTAGATGGATTAGATGAGTTCTTATCTCGAACTGGAGAAGAAGGCTTACAGAACCTAAGGGCTTTGCTCGGCGAGAAAATGGGCGTACTCGTAGCAAATATGTCATCCATAGTGTTCGTTGTGAAGGCACGAATAGATGATATAGTCACACAGCCTACAATCAGAAAGATTCCTCTTAGCATGATTTTTCCGCGTCCCCACGACGCCGACTCTGTTCAGCCGGGCTACGTTTACTACCCGATAATGTAACTTTCTAAAGGAAAGGCTGATAATGGCCATGAAACTCTTCATAGGAAGATTCACCGAATCCAATCAAGACCTCCACTTGGATGCATCGAAAAGCCATGTGATATTTGTAGCGGGCAAAAGAGGCTCGGGAAAAAGCTACACGCTTGGTGTCATTGCAGAAGAACTGTGCCTCAAAACCAGAGACATTATCCCAATAATCATCGACCCAATGGGCATATACTGGACCATGACGCTCGAAAACAACGCCGAAGACCCAACAAGCTGGGGAGTATCTCCCAGAGGATTGCCAGTCAGGCTAATCGTTCCCGGGGACCCTAAGAAAACCTTTGGCGAAGATGTCCTCCAAGAAATGGAATACATGGGCGTAGAGCCAAGAGCACTGAGCATACCGCCATCAGACATAGAGCCAGACGAATGGCTAGACCTCTATGGGTTAGGTTTAACAGATCCAATGGGCATCCTACTCTACAGAACATCCTCAAAACTGTACGAAAAATGGGAAGAGTCAGGAAAAGACTACAACATTGAAGACCTAACAAAACAAGTAATAGCCGACGAATACGCCCATGACAGAACAAAAATGGCGCTGGTCAACAGATTAGAAGCGGCAAAAAGATGGGGAATCTTCGGAAAAAGCCCATGGCGAACACTAGAAATCTTCAAAAAAGGAGTCATCAATGTCGTAGACGTAAGCATGTTCGACCCATACCGTTATGGGTTAAGACAATTCATAGCCATGATAATCGCCAAGAAACTCTTTTTAGAAAGATCGAAAGCCCGCAGACGCGAAGAAGTAGGCCTACCAACGGACGTAGCTAGAGTCTGGCTTTTCATGGACGAAGCCCACCAATTCATTCCTTCTGGAAGAAGCACATCATCCAAATACACTCTTATCAGATGGGTAAAGGAAGGAAGGCAACCTGGACTCTCAATTGTGCTCTCCACACAACAACCATCCGCCCTAGACAGCGAAGTCCTATCTCAGTGTGACACTGTTATCGCCCACAAAATAAGCATGAAACTAGATCTCGAAGCCCTAAACGCTTTAAGCCAAGACTACATGCGCATGGAGTTCAAAGAATACGTCAGAAAAGTCAAACAACCCGGAGAAGCAATCTTTCTCGATGATGAAAGAGAGGAACTAAGCCTAGCCAAAATCCGACCAAGAATGACAAGTCACGGCGGAAGAGAAAAAACTATCCGCTAAGTGCATTTTCCTGATTGGCTGAGAATAATGAACATCTGGTTCTGCCCAGTCAAACCCAAAAGTTGGCGTACTATCAGGAATGCCAAAGTTTTTGGCGCCCCAAGGCGTGCCTCCAAAATTATGAGCCATGTCAGGACTGGTGATCTTCTAGTCTTTCACGTGCTCAAGCCGATAAACGGCATAGTAGCAGTAGGCACAGTAGCATCAGAAGTCTACGAAGACCATAAAGACATCTGGGGAAAAGACCGCTACCCCCTCAGAGTGCGAATAGAATTCGTTTCAAACCTCCAAAGAGACGAAAGCAACCCAATTCCATTAAGTTCCTTCTTTGGCAACACATCTAACAAAGAATTCAAAGTTGAACCTTACCTGAAAAACATCTGGATAACCAAGGTTTCCAAAGAACAATACCAAATACTGAAAAACCTTTTTGAGAAAAAACGTAACACTTCATAAGAAACTAGAGAAAATCAAGGTCTTCTTCAGCTTCCCATGTTTCCTCACAGACAGTGCACATATCTACTGCTTCGACATAACATGATTCACAGACAAGCCTTCCACACTCAGAGCACGTACAGAGTTGATCTGTCGCTCTGCCACAAATCGTGCATTGGCTTATGACAACCACCGCCTACATTTAGTTGCGTATCAGGAGATGTTACTTATTCTTTTTCAAGTGTGAATCCTGACTCTAAATCTATCCAGATTGAAGAGTAGAATCAGTGTCTGCTAGTTCTTCTTTAGTTGAGTCCCAAGCTTCTCTTAGGAATGTTGTTGGTGCCTAGCCTTTGCCTACTTTTTCATAAGGGACTGCATAAGGTTAGCAAATGAATTTTATTTTGTTTCTACGTAAAAACAGACGCAATCGACCTGCCTAAGTTTCGCAATCATCTTGTCTAATTCTTTTTTGTCAAGATGGCATTTTAAGGGCTCAATGAACTCGACACTATAATTTTCTGAAAGATGGCTGAATATTCGTCGCCATTCTGCCGTCGTGAAGTATCCACCTCTTCCTCTCACCTTGTCATCATCTTCTTCGTGAGGATGGAAGCATTCGTAGACTATCACTCTTTTTCCCAATTCAAGTAAAACCTTGAAAATCTTCTGTTCCTCAAATTTGTATATGCAACCTTCCTCGTCTTCTCGACATTTGTGTTTCTGATCACGTTCCTTCGCAATGCACTCTCCCATTCTAAGATGATGCAAAGTTTTGCTCGATAAAATGAAGTCAAATTTACCTTCCATCCCTTCTTTCCTCAGGATTTTTCTAAGTTTTTCATTGTCAAACAAACTACATTCGTATAAATTGATCTCTGTCTTTGTGAGGAGTTTAGATTTTTGTTCAAGATCAGATGCAAAGAAGTAAATGGAAAGTTCTTCGTTTATTCCTATGATTTTAGCTGGCTCGAATTTGAGCGCAATGTAAAGAGGCTTGACACAATCTGTTCCTATGTCCAAAATTGTCTTTCCGTGAAGCTTGTTTTCCTTGTCGACTTCAAAAGCATCTTCAATCTCAGATAACTCTTCTAAAGAACCAATCCATGTATCCAAATCAGCCT
>Ga0315314_1004164_pt1 | contig 10972 bp, 5 predicted proteins | sample TDP9_MG_FD_203631 | JGI IMG/M metagenome (GOLD analysis project Ga0315314, IMG submission 203631) | Freshwater sediment microbial communities from Lake Towuti, South Sulawesi, Indonesia - TDP9 | ecosystem: Environmental > Aquatic > Freshwater > Lake > Sediment | place: Indonesia: South Sulawesi... | reverse complement strand
CCTCATTGAGTGCATATATCCCGCTTGTCTGGCTATCCATCCGAAGGCGTCCACTTACAACCTCGATGCGTCCCTGTGCGACATCGGAGTAATACTCCCAGCCGCCGGGGCCGTTTGGCTTACCCGCGTTAAAGTCCTGCGTATATGGAACTGCCTGAGCAATCACCGAGGTGGCCTGCATATTGTTGTTGAGGCCGACCTCGATGGCACTATTTGGAAGGCCTGAGTTTAGTGGGCCGATGGGCTTCAGCCCGGACATATCCGCGTTCAGCAAAAGTCTGGGCTCAAGATGCTCAAACATGGGTGTGCCCTGACACTGGCGGCGCTGGTGACAACGCCACGCACATAGCAGCATTCTTAGTTTATGCGTCATTTGCTCTTCCTCCATAATGTGACCATTTGGAATGTAACATCCATTATAATTCTGACCAAAGCCTCTGTCAAGTGAGAAATATCGGTTCCACTCATCGCGTAGCCCTTTGAACAGGTTATGTGAGATAAATTTGCCCTTTTTATATTTAGAGTCGTATAACAGTACCATCCGGTACCTCACGCGTAACGGTTTTTTATTTTTGCGCTAAAATTTTGGGATTGATCTTTCTTTTCAGCAAAATATAGGACGTAGCTGTTGGTATGGGAAAAAGGCCTGGGCAGAGGACAAAACCTGATTATGGTTACGCAGAAAGGCGTCCATAATCTACTTTGTGGACAATTGCTTGCAACTACACTATACTTTTTATAGTAGGTTAACGTGTTGATTTTTGGCAATTTATGGGAGGTCTGAAAGGATGTTCCGGATAAAAAACCTTAAAACTATCTGGATGATTTGTTTAGGTTTCCTGACCACGCTTAAAGCTATGGGTTCAGAAGTTGGAATCCAAGCCATCACTCGTCCAAGTGCTGACATAATGCTTTCTTTCGTCCAGCCAGGACGTATCGCCAACATTTACTTTAAGGAAGGTGACTCTGTGAAGGGCGGACATGTGCTTGTCCAGCTGGACGATACTGTTGAACGGGCCCAACTAGCGCAAATCAAAGCCGAGAGCGAGAACACAACTCAAATTCGAGCCAGCGAGGCGCAACTAGCCCAGAGGAGGGTCGATTTGAAAAAGCTTGAAAAGGCTGCAGCACACAACGCCGCCACGGAGTTAGAGGTTGAACATGCTAAACTTAGTGTGCAGATAGCCGAGCTGTCGTTGGAACTGGCCAAGTTCGAACACGAGCAGGCCATACGAAAATACCACGAACAAAGTGTACGTGTGGAAAATATGCGTATCAAAAGCCCCATAGATGGGAGAATCGAAAAGATCCAGGTGGAGGCCGGCGAGTCGGTCAATGCCCTGGCAGACGTGCTTCAAGTTGTGCAGATCGATCCAGTATGGATTGATGTGCCTGTGCCTTTAGCCAGAGCGGGCACTCTTGCCCCTGGAAAAACCGCAAAAGTAGAATTCCAAGTGCCACAAAACACATCCACAGAAGGAACTATCATTTTTGTGGCAGCGGTTGCAGATGCAGCCAGCGGCACCTTGCGAGTACGTGTCGAGGTGCCCAATAAGACCGGAAGACCAGCCGGCGAGCACGTTGTAGTTAGCTTTAGTCAGGAAGGAGCCGAAAAATGAGAAATTTCCAATTTTCAATTGCCGATTTAAAGAATATCGAATATCGAGCAAGGAATCCTTCGACCTCGCTCAGGACAGGTTTCGAAATTCGAAGTTCTTTATTCATTGTTCTGAGTTCAATTATGGTCATTTGCTTGATGGTCGCGTTGGGTGGTTGCGTTTCTGACCAGACTGAGGGTGAAGATTTCTTGGTTTCCTATCAGCAGACCCTATCCGAGCAAGGCCCACAAAAGCGCCTTGATAGCCAGGACCCTTGCGACCCTCTGGGCTTACTTAGGCCAATTCAGCCGGTTGAAAGACCGATACCTGAAATCCAGATAGTCCCCGACCCCAATACCGGCAGAAATACAGCCAATTTGACGATTGAGCAGGCAATTATTAGAACACTGGCCAACAGTCCTGAAATCAGGGTCGTAAGTTTCGATCCATCAATCGCCAAGCAAGAAATTACCAAGGCAGCTGCCGAGTTCGACCCGACAGTCTTTGGGCGCGGCAACTATCAACAAGGTGACAACCCTGTAAACAGCATCTACGTACCCGGACAATCAGATACACGTCTTTTAGAGTCAGGAATAAAACAAAGAACCACAATGGGTTCGGAATGGTCTGTCAGTTATGCCATCACACGTGCCTGGGATGATTTGGCCGGCAGAACGCTTCCCACACGGTACGAGCCGATGCTCGTTTTTCAATTAAAACAGCCGCTCTTTCGCGATGCGTGGGAGCAAGTTAACCTCGCAGGTGTCAATATATCCAGGCTTGACCATAGGACGGCTCTTTTAAGTTTTCGTCAAAAAGCTGAGGATATTTCGACCGAAGTGATAACCGCATATTGGCGGCTTGTGGCGGCGCGCCGCGATCTGGAGGTGCAACAGCAGTTGCTCCAAAGCTCATTAGAGACCCTGCATAAAGTAGAAGGCCGAAGGGAAATCGATGCGACGGACGTGCAGATTAAGCAAGCTGAGGCGGCGGCGGCGGTTCGCCAGGCGGGGGTGCTTGGCGCCAAAAAGAAAGTTTTTGACGCACAGGATGCGCTGGTACGACTGATGGCCGACCCGCAAATGAACATGGTCAGCGAGCTGGAGGTTGTGCCGATCAGCCCGCCCCGCATTGGTAATTGGTTAAATGGTAATTGGTTAAATGGGTCGAACCAATTCCCAATCACCGATTCCCAATCACCAATTACTAATCACCAATTACCAATCACCAAGCTGCTGAGCTTGGCCTTGGAAAGAAATCCTGCTGTAAAGCTCGCCAAAGTTGCCATTGAAATAGAGGACATAAAGACTGCTGTGGCGGAAAACCAGAAGATGCCGAGAGTTGACTTAACCGGGCAGGCGCGGACAACCGGCTTGGCCAGAGGTCCAGAAAATGCGCAAGATCGGCTCAATAGCGCCGACTTTGTCAGTTATGGAGTCGGTCTGACACTTGAATATCCCCTTGGCAACCGAAAGGGTGAAGCAGAAGCCCTTAGGGCGAAATTTGAACGGAAAAAAGCCGTTTCTACATTGCAGAACGTCGCCGACCAAGTAGCAACAGCGGCCAAAGAAAAAATAAGAGCGGTCGAAACAAGCCTTGCGGAAATAGAGGTCCAGAAGCAAGCTGCCCAAGCGGCAAAAATTCACTTGCGCGCGTTAGAAGATTCTGAAGCTATCCGCGAGCAGCTGACCCCGGAGTTCCTATTAGTCAAACTCCAGGCGCAAGAGATTTTGGCAGCGGCCCAGCGGGCCGAGTCAGATGCGATTGCCCAATTCAATATCTCGTTGGCTGAATTAGCTCAAACCACAGGTACGGTTCTGCAACTGCACCGAGTTAGCGCCTCATTGCAATCGGTCTTAAGCAAGGAAAATTAAAAATCAAACATCTCCACAGGACGCCTGACGGCGAAAAATTAAAACCTGTCCTGAGCGAAGTCGAAGGATTGTGGAGTTGCCGCTAAGAAAAATCAAACAAGCGCCCCCGTTTCTGCCTTCGGCAGAAGGCACGGGGGCCGAAATCTTGACGAAGAGCAATGGAGGCGGGGGGATTCGAACCCCAAGCAGACCATTTTTGTAAGTCTTTGTTTAAGCTGAAATTAAAGTTTAAGTCTTTTTTCTACAGATGCTTAGATTTGTCTCACGCTTTATCAGCTTTTATCACAATTTATCAGAATTTTCTCCTGAAATACTCCCATATTACTCCCGCGAAAATCGGTGAGTTATGCCTAAACCAATAGTTACAGAGCCTGCATTAAGAACTTCATGTTCCTGCCAAATTAAAGGCCCAAATCGCGCCTTTTATTCTTGACTTTCCCGCTTCAATAAAATATAATACGCACCGAATTTGGGGGCTTTAACCTCCAATTAGTAGAAAGGGCAACTAAGAGAACATATCCAACTCTGTCCGCGTAACTAAGAAGCGAGATCAGGCAACAGAATATGTACTTCATAAAAAACTTATGTTTGGAATATCAATCCAAGCCAGCTCCGCATTTCAACCCTGACAGTATTGTAATAACAAAAGGTACTCTTCAGGACAGAAAGCAACACGAGCTAGTAAAAGCAATTTGTTCTACTTATCCTCATGCACAGATAATTAAACAACTTGATGTGCCTCACAATCGTGTCGAGCTTGACAGCTTAAATCCTCTGGAACTTCATTATCGAGGTAAAAAGATGTTGGTCCTGGGAATACATAAGACCGCTCTGGGTTATAGTGATGAGGATGGTAACACCTGCCCGAATTATTGGTATTTCTCTCCCTATGGTTTCTGTCCATACGATTGTCAATATTGTTACTTAGCCGGTACACCCGGCGTAAAGTATTCGCCAACGGTAAAAATCTTTTTGAATTTACCTCAAATCCTCAATGATATTGATAGGATTGCTTCGCAACTAACTGAACCAACTGCTTTCTATTTAGGCAAACTCCAGGATGCTTTGGCCTTAGATCCACTTACAGGCTATTCCCGAATCATGATTTCTTTTTTTGCTCAACAAAAACTGGCCAGGTTAATCTTATTGACTAAAAGTTCGAATATCGAAAACCTGCTCGACCTTAACCATCAAGGGCATACAATTCTCTCCTGGAGTTTGAACCCGCCTGAAATCTGTAATACTTTCGAAAAGAATGTCCCTTCATGTGAAGAAAGAATCGTAGCCATGCGAAAATGTGCAGAGGTAGGTTATCCTCTGCGTGCTGTAATTATGCCAATCATCCCTGTCACCGGCTGGCAAAATATGTACGCAAATTTTCTAAAGACTTTTTTAATGACGGTGCCACTGGAACGTATTACACTCGGTCAGATCTGCAGCTATGCTGGCGCGCTGAGGCTTACCGAACGAAAGTTAGGCAAAATAAATCCGATCTCAGACCAAATCGAAGAAAGAAAATCAAGGGATGGCCGATTTCGGTTTCCCCTCACACTGCGGATAGAAATTTATAAGCATCTTATTGATACGATTAGAGAGTTACAGCCCGAATTGCTGGTTAGCTTATGTATGGAGGAATACCAAACATTCAAAGCGTTGGATATGGAAGACACAATCGGCCGCTGTAATTGTGTACTCTAAGAGTAGGTAACCATCCAGGTCAAATACGTTTCAGTCTTAAATCTCCAAATAGATTTAGGGAGGGTTTAAGCTCCTTCAGTGTTTCAACACGATTTTAGAAAGGTAAAGTCATGGCCAAATCTATATTAGAAATTGATTCTTTTCTTCCACCTTTACTTGAGCAACAGATGTCTCCTCCATACAAAATTGTTGCACGCCATCTTGACTATCTGCAGAGATGGCGGGAATACCTCTTATGTGTTTGGACAGGAGACTCTAATAATGGCAAATATAAGACTGACGTACAGAAAACTGTTGACGACCTCATGTCGATAATTCTGCTTTTTGATTTTGTGAGACAAACAGAAAATACGGCAATTCCTTCCATCGAAGAAGTTCTGTCGAGTGTGAGAACACCAACAGCTTACAATCTTTGTAGAGCTGTAAATAGTCGGATATCTTGCTCATTGCTTAAATGCATCTTCAATCCTGATCATTTCTGTGGTGCAGACATCGGACCCAAAAGGAAGGTTAATTGGTCATCGCTTACATATATCTGCGATGCTGCTGATGCATTTTATGGTTCTCGAATGCCGATTACTATTTTGGGTGATTTCCACCAACTATGTGTTGATTACCCAGTAGCGGATAGAAAGGCTCCCAGGAAAAGCACACAGCGTCATAACAAGGGTATACATTACACGGCGGCTCCATTGGTGGATTACATCGTGTTCCAAACGCTTACAAGAACTTTTCATAAATTAGAACCTCTGCATGTCCAGCAGTTGCGAATTCTTGATCCATCTTGTGGCTGTGGCGCTTTTTTAATAGCAGCTTTTCGGTACGTACTGGCGTGGTTTAAGAACCAATACAGCAGTGAGCAACAATCGTTAAGTCTAAATCCACAAGAAATCCTCGGAATTCTTGAATCCATGATATTTGGCATAGATATGGATGAGCGTGCGATAGAGTGGACGCGGCGATTGCTATTGTTGTCCGTATGGATTCACTGTATGAACAGTGCTGTTAGTAATAGCGATATTTATAGTCTAAATTGTCCTAATCTAAGCGAGAACATTATTTGCACAGATTTCCTTCGAGACCATTCAATCGATAGCGAAAGACCACCGCTAATGGATAAGCCATTCAATGTTATCATTGGAGGTCCTCCCTTTGTACGTGTCCAAGAGCTTTATAAGTCGAGTTCAGAATTAGCTGACGGTTATAAACGTAGATTTCAAACGGCACGGCCTGGTCAGTTTGATTTATATATGCTTTTCATCGAAAAATCTATTGGACTCCTGGCTGATGAAGGCTATTTAAGTATGAGTGTGTCCAGTAGCTTCCTTCGTTCCCAGACTGGACATACCCTCCGGAAATTGATAGTAGATATCTGTAATGTCAATGAAATCGTAGAATTTGAAGACAGCAAGCTTTATCCTGATGCCAATGTTCCTATAACATTACTTCTGCTAAGAAAAACTTCTGATAAATGCGTTACAAAGCACATCTATATAAAAGGGAAGGGCGGTTTACGCAGAAAGCTAAGCAGAATGGACAACACAAATGATCCCTCCATTCGAGTATCTAATCTGCCTGGCACGGCTTGCGCTTCAGCAAATTGGATGTTGATACCTGAGAGTAGAACAGATCTGTTGTTGAAAATCGAGTCGACTGGCATTCCTCTTAGTAAGCTTCCGATTCAAATTCAGTTTGGGATTGCTACTGGTGCTGACGACGTATTTCTTCTAAGAAACATGGAGGATTTGGATTCGCAATTAGTACTTGCTGAGAGTCGTTTTTTAAATGATATCTTTGTATTTGAATCTTCAGTTTTAAGGCCTATTCTACGTGGTCGCCATATTAGAGAATATGCTACACCAGAGCCTAAAACGCGATGCATATTTCCTTACGATAATGATGGCAGAATAATCTCCGAAAACGTGTTCCGCACAGAATTCCCTCGTACATACAGATATTTATTGCGTTGCCGAGAGCGATTGGACTCCAGAAAATCAAGGTGCACACAGCCCTGGTACGCATTTAGAAGCGAAGACATTTGTAGGATAGTACAAAGTCCAAAGCTCGTCGCCAGCGTCGTTAATTCTGGAGGCGGATTTACCGTAGACGAACACAGCCATATTTTGTGCAACAATAGTGTTGTTGTCTTGCGCCCAAATGAAAATTTTATAGACATTTACCTGCTGCTCGGCATTCTTAATAGCAGCTTATTTAAGATGTGGGTTCAACATTGTATGCCACCTTTGGGATCGGGCTGGTATTGTTATCGTATCAACATGCTTGCCAGGTTTCCCATTCCTGTTGCTCAATCCGGACCAAATAAAGAGTTGTCTTCTGAGATATCCAACCTAACTCGCAAACTACTGTACGGGAAATCTGGTAATGATAATCATCCCGAGATCATGTCTTCAATTAACCTCAAAGTCAGTAAGCTGTATGGAATCTCAGAACTTTCAGTGGATGGACAATTGTGTCAGTAGTAGCACTATAGGTGCAGCCTATGTGTCTTTTTACTGATGCCTTTTTCAAAAATAGTTAGGCAATCCTAATCATATCTTCAAACGAGATATCATTCTATTGGTTTGGACTGTTAAAACACGATAGTTACTATCCAATATACTCCCGCGAGGATCTTTTACGGCAAATTTCTTACATAACTTATTTGTGAGAAATGAGTTATGAAATGCGAAAATGGAGGCGGGGGGATTCGAACCCCCGTCCCGAGATGCTTCAAGATAAGCTCCTACATGCTTAGTCGCTTTATTGCTTTTTCGCCTCCCTAAATGCCAAACGACAGGCTCTTAGCTCGACTATTTCGGGATTAATCTTGCCTTGCCGGCCCGAACAACCGGCTTGGCCAGCCTGCTATTTGACGCCCTTACCAGACCCACAGGCAAGGTCAGGCAGGACGGGCTACCAAATTAGGCAGCCAGGCGCAACTGATAGTTGCCATTTAAGTTTATTGCCGGATGATTAGCCAGGCCAACCGGCGTCCTGGGCATGCAGCTTGTCAATCCGTCATCCGGTCGAAGCCTTTCGCCCCCGTATTAACTTTTCAAAAAGCCTTTTTCTTTGACAATATTATACAAGGCCATAACATAAACTGCAATTAGAAAACTACAGAAATTGGGTTTGTTTGGCTTTGTTTTTTAATAGTTCATTGTTCATAGTTCGTTGTTGTTAGTTATTGTTATTGCTAAGGTTACAATCATTTTTAGCACTGCGGAAATTGGCTTTGTTTTGCATAAAATAGTGTCGTTTTGTAGAAGATTCCCTACAATTGTAGAGCAAACCGTGGCAACAAGTGCCACGGCTAACCGTATAATTTTTGATTTTTATGTTATGGTTTATGTTTTGCATTGAAAATTCAGGTTTTTTGAACATTTGATATTGTTTAGAATTTAGGATTTATCGCTTAGGATTTACTTCTAAGCTCTGTCTTCTGTTTGAACTACGATATGCTATACTCTTATGTACTCAATACGCGATACGCCATACGCGTTACGAGGGCATATTATACCCAAAATCGGCTAAAAAACAAGTAAAATCTTTTCTCAATTCTCAACGTAGCACAAGCTTCCAGCCTGCAAAATTAAAAACACAACCATGATGGTTGTGCTACTTTGAATTAATTTCACCGGTTAGAATACCCCTGGGAAGTAAATGCTCATAACTTATTCTGGCCTTTTTTCCTATAATAGTATATAAGTATATGCGTATATACTTATATAGTACTTCGATCATTCTGGATTTGAGGTGGTGGAGTTGATGATGTGGGTGTCGAAGGGACGTATCAGTTGTAATTTGAACGCTGAACGCTGATTAAGGTTGTGACTTGCTTTTAATCCAACAAATAATTTTATTTGCAAACCAACGTGGGCGGCGATTTGATTTTGTTGACGGATAGCCATGCCACAAGTTACAGAGATTATGCGGATGGATTTGGCAAGCTCACCACAAGTTTGGTCACAAGAGTATATAAGTATATGCGTATATACTTATATAGTGCTTAAAAATACTTGATTTTTTGGTGTAGGATTTGAGGTAGAGGTTCTTTAGCTCCAGAGGGCGGAGAAGCAATCGGAGATTTTTTTCTCGATTCTTGATACTTAATGCTCGATTCTCAAAGTAGCACAAGCTTCCAGCTTGTGAAAAATAAAATCTCTATTTTTTGTTTTGGAAACACTATATACGTAAAGCGCGTACGCGCTTTACGTATGAGCTTTTTTGCTGTTGGTTTTTAAGATAAAAGAAAAGAATGAGCAAGGAATCTAAATATTGCTTTATTCTAAATTGTAGGGTGGGCTGGCCCGCTCCGGCGGAGGCCTACGCCGAGCCGAGTGCCCACCAACTTCTAAATGGTGTGCGGTGCACACCAATTCCCTGACGGGCTATGGGACCACCAAACCTCTTTTAGGTATTTTGCTTACATACAAATTAAATAAGAATACGTGAATTATGACATGAAGATCTTCATCGTCTTTTGATTTAAATATATATCTCCACTCACCAACAGATTGATTTGGGACGGTTCGAAAATAATTTTTATGTGCTTGGAATACATCCGCTAGTTTTTCTTGAATTTTAGAAAAGCCCGCTATGTTCTTATTGAATATTACAATCGCAGTTTTGCAGTCACGCCAAGTTAAATATCCTGTCATCTGATCTATTGCTTCAGAAATTTCTTTTTCGCCTCGCCATACCTTACACTCACCAACAAATGCCGCCCTATTCTCAAACTCAATTTTAATGTCTGTTTTACCGCATCTTCGGAATGTTTCACCGGTAGCATCTCCTTGATAATGTCCATTTAAATGAGCCAGTATAATATTTCGTAAATCCTCCTCATCATGTATCGCAAATGTTTTTGGAGTAGATTCGAAAGTAGCTCCCTCATGCCTTATAACTTTAAGGATATATTCATAGTGATCATCTGATATCCCATATTCGGTTGGCCTATTTGGTGCAGACGGAAGCGGCTTAATCAGTTTTCGCTTTATTGGTATTTTTGTTATATCTGGAGCGTTGGGGGATCTCTTTAACGGAACTCTAAATGCCTTTATAACGGCGTTTTTTCTGGCGAGCTTCTCTCTTCTTATGTTTATAGTGCTTTTAGCAATGGTTTTAATCTTAGCATTAAATTCTTCAATGTCCTTCTTCTGAAAATCAATAAAGCTTTTAATATACTTAAGGTTTTCCTCTACAAGTTTATTTGATGTTTCAGCATCTTGGTCAATTGCTACAACTATATCAAATACAAGAACACCTCTGCCATCCTCAACGCCCTGAACAGAACCTTCAGGAAAATAAGCGACATAATGGCTCGGCCTTAAGTACCAAAGTTCAGAGTTGCCGGTAAATGGCAACTCGACACTAAACCTTACGCCGTCATATTCTCTATTGTAATCGTCGCGATACCTAATTTTAGTGCCTTCGCTCTGGCCAGACATCGCATCCTCAAATATCTTCAGAGGTGTAACTTCATATTTTGAGAAAATATAGTCAATTATCTCATCATCGGAAGACGCAAGAAATTGATTTTCAGGCAAAGCTTCTATATCTTTTTGAATATTAGCTATGACTGTTCCTTCAAAATAATCACTTAATTTTTGGTTGCTAAATAAATCTGACATTATTGTTTTACACTCTCGCCTTTATTTTTTGTTAACAAATTTTTGGTTCTCACTCATGATATTGGTAAAGAGTAACAATAAAATTGGGCATAAAGAGGCCTTTTTGCCGATATATTATCGGACAAATAACTGTTTATGGCATGGAGAACACTTATGCCCAAACCAAAAA
>Ga0315314_1004163_pt1 | contig 10974 bp, 15 predicted proteins | sample TDP9_MG_FD_203631 | JGI IMG/M metagenome (GOLD analysis project Ga0315314, IMG submission 203631) | Freshwater sediment microbial communities from Lake Towuti, South Sulawesi, Indonesia - TDP9 | ecosystem: Environmental > Aquatic > Freshwater > Lake > Sediment | place: Indonesia: South Sulawesi... | reverse complement strand
TTATTGAATATTTCATTATATAGTTCAGCGTCAATCTCCATGAGAGGCATCTTTCATCCCTTTTAGAAATTCTTCTCGTTTCTCTTCGGGCCATGATAAGAAGTCTTCTAGTAGCAAATTGGCCAGAGTATTAACTGAAGGTAAAGGGTTAATCCCTTCTTCTTTCAATCGCCTTTGTAATTTTTTCAGCTTTTTATAAATTTTTAAGGGAATTTCTACTTTGATGAAGGCAAAGGAGAGAGGGGCTGCCTCGAGGCGGTGTTTACTCAAGTTCACTCCCTCCTCAGCCTGATGTCTGCATAGGGCCTTTTGGTGCTACTGTGTGCGAGTACTCCTCCACCAAATTGAGATAGATTTTCGGTCTGTTCTGAACTTCTTGCTCAAGCTCGCGGATAATATCCATAATTGAATTAGCGAAGGCTTGAAGAGAACCTAAAGAAAGTTCAAGTGTATTTAGATCGCTGCGTGGGTGTCTAAAATAATCAATGGTTTCGAGAATGGCTGAAACCTCTTTCAGTTTTTCAATTAGGGGCCTTGTGTCTTCACCGGATAACCACGTCTTGACTTGTTCCCACGATTTAAATCCTAGCTCCCTTCTCACATGATGGCGGGTAAGTTCATCATCTAGTTCTAAGGCTGCCAATTCTGGTACAGTAGGGCTTGGAATCGAGGGCGGCGTAAAAGAGAACTTATAGTGAATGGTCACGCCAAGTCCGCACTTATTACAGCGTTCATTTAGAAAATCATGGTTGTCTTTTATATAAGCTATGAGAACCATCGCCGAATATTTCGCCGTTATCTCCCTTAGTCGTCTGAAGTAGGTTATGAGGTCGAACCTCTTAGCTTTTACAGCCTCACAAAATTCCCGCTTCTCTTTGGCATGGGAAAGTGTGTTCTCAACAGCTTCAAGATCATCCCTTAGAAGGAATTTTAGTTTTTTCTCAATATTTATAGAATTTTGACATGTGGGGCATGGGAAAGAGAATTTTTCTGGGGCAGGGATTTGAAGGCTTCCCGATTCGATTCTCTGAATTTTTACATATGAATTTAAATCCATGTTTAAGCTACCTCCAAAGCCTTTTTTATCAGCCCCGTTACATACCTTGATCTGGGGATGTCTCCTCGCTTCTCATCGAGTTTTTCAATCAACTCTTTTGGAATTGAAATTGTTATTCTTCCCATCATATACCACTACATCTTATAAGAAAATGCTTATGTGTAAGAGTTATGAAGTTTCATAACGAGATAAGAAAATTCTTATAGTATTCTCAAAGATACTTATATGAGAAGGCTTTTTATATAATAATTAAGGATAGAGAGTATTAACTCCATCTTTCCCTTTTTTTGTTAATAGATAACAAAGGCCCTTTTTATCTACCCAGCCAAGTTCTTGAAGAGCATTTAACGCTTTATAAATATGGTTTTTACCTTTAAGACCTAACTCCTTTTGAAATGTAGTAATTGTAGCCCCGTTAGGATGGTTGTAAAGAACAGCTCCTATTCTTTGAAGTGTTGGAAGTCTGAGGCCTCTTATTTCTTTTAATATTTTACCTTTTAATTCTTTTATTTCTCGTTCGATGTTTTCTTCTAACCTTAACTCATAAGCTGCCTCTAAAAGGTCTCCTGGCAACCATTCTTCACTCATGATCCTTCAGCCTTCTTTATGAGAATCTTAGAATCGTTTGATAAAGAAACGCTTAACACATCTCCCTTTTTTAAATTCACAGCCTCTATAATTTCCTTTGGGATGGTTACTCTCAAGCTGTTCCCGATCTTAATTAACTTCATCTTAAATTCAACGGGCATATTATCATTACCTTAAGTTTAAAGTAATTTTAAGGTATATTTAAGGTTATCTTTTAGATATACATTTAAATATAAGGCTATCCTAAGGCTATACGTGAGCAAAATGCCGAAAATAGTTGAATGTGATATATGCGGTTATAGAACCACGAACCTGAAGATGCATAAGCTATTCACACATGGGATAGAGCCTGAAGGGTTTAATGAGGTCTTTCCGCCTATAGAGGACTGATGAGATATGAACCAAAGCAATTATGGCCGTGTTCTAGGAGCAAGACTTAGCGAAGATGAGATAGCATCCCTTAACGCTTTAATGTCTAGGTATGAAACAAAGAACCTATCAGACCTTCTAAGAGCGGTTCTTAAGGGTAAACTCTCACCAGAAGTGTTAACAAGGCTAGAGGGGATTGTTAACAGGCTTGAAGGGATTGTCAACAAAATGGGTACGCCGGGAGTGGGATTCGAACCCACGAGACCCAAAAGGGTCACGGGCTCTCAAGGCCCGCGCATTATTGTGTACTTCCGTGGTCCACTCTGCCATCCCGGCAACTTCATATGTTATGATCTACCTTAAAATCTTTACAATATTAGCAAACCTATTAAGAGCCCTAATATATCCTATCGAGGGAAATCGGATGAAAGAGCCGGACCTATCAACAGAGATAGCAGGTTTCAAGATGAATAATCCATTGATGCTGGCATCAGGTATACTTGGCACATCTATAGCATCTTTAAGGCGAGTATTCGAAGCTGGTGCAGGAGCTGTTATAACAAAATCCATTGGCTATGAACCGAGAATAGGTTATGAAAATCCAACTTTGGTTGAAGTTCATGGAGGATACTTGAATGCTATAGGTCTATCGAACCCAGGGGTAAAGGAGTTTTACAATGAATTATCAAAATCTAAGATTGAAGATTTACCTTTGGTAGTGAGCTTATTTGGAGCCAAGCCATCTGAATTTAAAGAAATGGTATCTATTCTTGAAGAATTGAAGATAAAGGCTTATGAATTGAATCTATCATGTCCTCATGTGAAGGGCTTCGGAATAGAAGTTGGTCAAGACCATAAAGCAATTAGAGAGGTAATAAAGGCTATAAAAGAAGAAACGAAAAAGCCACTATTCGTGAAGCTATCTCCTAACGTTACAGACATAGTGAAAATGGCAAGGGTTGCTGAGAATTCTGATGCAGATGCTCTAACAATTGCAAACACCATCAGAGCCATGAGCATAGACATAGAAACTTTTAGACCTATTTTAGCAAATAAGATAGGAGGGTTATCGGGACCTGCCATAAAGCCTATAGCTGTTAGATGTGTCTATGAAGTATCAAAAGAAGTAAGAATCCCTGTTATAGGCTGTGGAGGAATAGTGAATTGGCAGGATGCCATAGAATTCTTCTTGGCAGGAGCTAAAGCCATACAGATAGGCACAGCCATTGCTTATGAAGGGTTAGATGTATTTGAGAAGATAAAAAAAGGGATAAGGGATTATCTTATCATGAAGGAAAAAGAGAGCGTGAGAGAGATAGTTGGTCTTTCCCATGGTTTTTAACAGACCAAGAATTGTAAGAGTTTTGGATTTTATAAATGAGTCCTCGACAGTCCGCTCTTTAACATTCAAAGACGATCTATGCTCGAAAGCTAAGCCTGGTCAGTTCATGATGGTATGGATACCAGGAGTGGATGAGATTCCTATGAGCATATCCATGATGAGAGATGATCTAATTGGATTGACAGTAAGAAAGGTCGGGGAAGCATCCAATGCTTTGTTCAACATGAAGGTTAGTAGCATGATAGGTATAAGGGGACCTTATGGCAATAGTTTCACTCCTATAATAGGCAAAGTTATGATAATAGGAGCTGGGACAGGACTTGCACCTTTAATGCTATTATCAGAGATTCTTGCAAATCAATCAGCTTCAATAGATATGATAATAGGCGGAAAGACTATAGACGAATTTATATTTGTGAATAGAGCGAAAGAGCTTCTATCAAGGACTAGAAGTAATATGATAATAACTACTGAAGATGGTAGCTATGGTATAAAAGGATTAGCAACAGATGTAATATTGCCTATATTAAAGGAGAAGAGCATAGATATGATTTACACATGTGGTCCAGAGTTGATGATGAAAAAAGTCTTTGAAATTGCTCAAGAATTTAATCTTCCAGTTCAGGCAAGTTTAGAGAGAGTGATGAAATGCGGAATAGGGATTTGTGGTAGTTGCTTTATAGGCAAGTATCGTGTATGTAAAGATGGACCTATATTCGATTCTTCAAAGCTAAAAGAAGTTAAGGATGAATTTGGCTTATTCAAAATGGATCATTCTGGGAAAAGAGTTAGGTTACAATAGCAAGTTTTTATTGAGGCAAAGAAATTCTCTTGATTCTAAAGACTAGAAATATGGAATCAAAGACTCAAATAGGTAATAGAAAGAGACTTTAACAGTTCAAATTTCTATGTCATAACTGTTGAAATTAAGACTACCTAACGGTTATAAGATACCAGTTAGAAAAAGATATAGTGAGGAAGGGGTGATAACAGTCTAAATGCCAACCCATGGGTCACTCACAAAGGCGGGAAAAGTTAGAAGTGCAACTCCAAAGCTAGTCGCTAGACCTAAGACTGCTCCTATACCTAAAATGGGTAATAGAAGGAAGTTCGTAAAGAGATTTTCATTGAAAAGAAAGCCTGGGCAGAACTGGATAAATGTATGATCGACCGTCTTCTCAATTTCTTTGATGTAATTTACTAGGATCATATTATGGGAGTTGTTCAAAGCTTAAGCAATAGACCATTGATTTATGTATCGCCTTATCTAAGACTCTTTTGCATAATAGAGTTAAGGGTACTTGTATAATCGAAGCTCTGAGGGAAAAACATGGGTTTCATTAAAGTCATTAGATGAAAAATTTAAAAATAGCCAAGGTATCCATCAGCGAGTGGTTCGCTTTAAGAAAGCTGATAAGAGTCTTATCTCTTTATTAAAAATTCTTCCCACTAAGTTAATCATCACTACTTTCTTATTCGTAGCGTTCTTCTCTATCTTTTTAGCGCAGAATCATAATATATTTAACACATATGCATGGGATCTAGGGATATTTGACCAGGTTTTATGGTCAACGCTTCATGGTAGACCCTTCTATTATACATTGGAACCCTTCTGGTCACAGTATAACAACTTTCTTGCAACACATTTTTCACCAATACTTGTTTTAGTTCTCCCGTTCTATGCTCTCTACCCTAAGCCAGAGACTCTTTTCGTAGTACACTCAGCAATTATAGCTCTAGGTGTAATAGTTGTGTATAAGCTCTCTTACTTAGTGCTGAAAAATGAAAAATATGCACTTATATTTTCTATGTTATATCTTCTCAACCCTTTAGTACTTGGTCAAGCCTTTTCATCTTTCCATCTAGAAGGCTTTTTTATGACTTCAATGATGTTCACCGTATACTTCTTCATTAAGAGGAATTGGTGGAAGTACTTTTTCTGCTTTGCTTTGACTTTGATGACTATAGAGTATGCAGCAATACCTTTGATTTTCTTCGGAATTACTATGCTATTGATGATTAATAAATGGGGGAGTCCAAGTTGGGGCGTCAAATTTTTGATACCATTTGTAACAATTGTTTCATCTTTGCTATATTTCGTTCTAGCTCAAAATACGCAACTCGCTTTAGGTCTCATTAAAGTCAATATTCACCAAGAGTGGAAGATTCTTGGGGCAAACAGTATCGTGGAAGTACCATTGAAAATAATTGAGAATCCTGTTGCTGCATTAAACGCCCTTTCTTATGATTCTTTATACAAGATATTGTATTTATTGATGATATTTGCGCCAGTACTCTTTCTACCTCTACTGGAACCAATATACTTGCTACCAATTTCACCATGGCTCATAATTGCTCTCTTCTCTAATTATCCAGCCTATTACGTTGTCTTTACGTATTACCCAGCCTTTATAGTCCCTTTCATTTTCTTAGCAACGATTTATGGTTTCAGAAAGATTACTAAAAGTAAAAATGTAAAGATAGCCAACTTGAAGAGGTTAGTATCTCCAGCCATGCTTATGACTACGATGCTATTTTTGTTTATATCTGTTCCAAGTATTGAGCCGATGTCTCGCCTTTCAAGAGTGGATTTCCAACATGTCACAAAACTTCACGAAATATTAGGTCTACTACCAAATAACGCGTCCATACTCGCACAAGATAACATATTTCCTCACGTATCGGGCAGGTTTGAAGCTTATACGATACCGTCACCCAATTGGGAAGGTTTTGCTTCTAAAGCTACGGAGATGTTAAACATTACGCTAGCAAAGAAGCCGGAATATGTACTCATAGACCTTGGAACGGATAACCCGTATTCACGAGCTATGGGGGAATTAATACTTGAGACCTTATCGAAATCAGAAGAATTGTCCTATGGTATCTTTGCAGAGCGTGATGGAATTTATCTATTTAAGTTCAACTACACAGGCTTGCCTTTAATATCGAGTAAATATATTACACCCTAAAGTAATTCATCGCCAAGTCGTATGTTTGGCTTACTAAGTTCTGGATTGTCACCGTAAAAATCCCTAATTCGTACACTTGAAGAAGGTCTTCTGGTACCATTTCTTTATCCTGAGTCTGTACGCTACACCTAACAGTTCCCAAAACATTTGCCAAATCTTCCGTAAGCTAAACCCAGCATCTAACCGAATATGGATGGGTAACTCGACTAATTTTAGCTTTAAGAGGTTTGCGAGAGCTAGGAACTCCACATCAAACACGTATCGCTTCGCAGATTGCATTTTCACCAATTTCTCCAAAGCTTCCCTCTTGAATGCCTTAAAACCTGCCTGTGTATCACTCACCTTTATGCCAACAAGCAGTTTAGCTAGCACATAGAAACATTTGCTCAGAAACTTCCTAAGAAAAGGTGCTTGAATGCTTGACTGTCGATGCCACTTCGACCCTATTGCTACGTCCACATACTTTAACGCACTCAAATATTCTTGAAGATTCACAGGTGAAATTTCTCCACCAGTATCCAAGAGAAATAGGACTTCCCCACTTGTATGCTTAAAGCCTTCCTTTATTGCGTATCCTTTCCCTCTATTTTCATTGTAGCTTACAAGGTTTACGGCATTATGTTTCTTAGCGCACTCCAGAACTTTCTTTGCCGTCCTATCCGAGCTCCCATCATTGACTGCAATGATTTCATAATTCAATCCGATCTCCTCTAGAACTTTCACTGCCGCTTCTATTGCTCCTTCTATGTGCTTTTCCTCGTTATATGCTGGCATGATCACGGAGAGCTTCGGCCTGTCCTTCATTTCCTTTCTGCTCTGCTTCCTGGCAGCAAGATACCGATGAGAAGATAAATCGTTCTTGTATTTTAACAATTCTCAATGAGCATTCTTTCAAATATGGGTAGCACATTCTTCGAATCGTATTCCATCGCAGCCTCTCGAAGCCTAATGCTAGGTGATAAGACGTGGTTCGGATCTTTCTTCCACTCTTTATAAAGGTTTACTACTTTCTGTGAAAACTCGTTTACATCATTAGCATAAAGTAGTGGCAAATCTAGAGATAAGTGAGCTGGAATTCTTGTTGTCAGGACTGGCGTGCCACAGGCTAAACTCTCGACTATAACTAAGGGGAAGTTATCGGCTCTCGAAGGATAGACGGTAACATGGGCTGAGGAGTATAAACTAGCCAGCTCTTGCTCATTCGTTACATAGCCTAGCCCCCTTACGCTGCTCATCTTGTCGTTGGTTCCACCAACCCAAATGAATTCCGTATCATTGTATTTGCTTCTCAGCACATTAGCTACTGTAAGGAATACATCCCAACCTTTCTGCCATAAAGGTCTACCTACGTATAGCACGGTGAACTTATCACTCTTGCTTGTCATGGGCTTATACACATCTGTATCCACGAAGTTTGGTATGTAGTAGATCTTTCTATGCCTCACCTTAAGGGCCTTGTTCATTACGTGGATTGCTTCGTACATAGATAAGTCAGCTACGCCCATTACCTTATACAGTAGGCGCGAAAATATAGCCGGGAGGCCGTATGTTAAAGGCGGGGTCCTAGGCATGAAGTATACGTTCGAATGGATGCCAGCAATTTTCTTGGATTCACAATGAAAAAAGACATATCCTAAAGGATTATAAAACATATATGAAATGTCTGAACGGACGGTGTGATTCCACCCTTCGTGGTAAGGTATGCCATCTAGAATTTCGGCTAATTCGTTCAGACTGACTGCTCTTTTGCCGTGGGGTGTATATGGTAGGGCGCAAATTTCTACCTGATGCCCCTTTCTGCTAAGGTACTTCGCAACGTTCCAAGCCCATTTCTCGCCTCCTCCTCCGTAAGTTAAACTAATGTGGAGGCATAGAGCAATCCTCATTCTGAATCACCTTGAGAGATCATCTCAACTAATTTAACTTCAATGTAATCTAGGTAAACATCTACTACAGAAAAAAAGTCAAACCCTCGGAACTCCATTCTTGAAGACTCATCTAACTCAAAGCGGAGTGTTAAGTTATGCCAGGCCATTGGTTCTGTGAAGTTTGAACCGTAAATTGATGCATAAGCCAGTTGCTCTTTGATGTCAAAAGCAAATACATCGATGGTCATTATGTATTCGTTAGTAGGCTCGCCAATCATTATATGAAACGTCACGGTATAATTACCAGGCGGCAACGGTGCGCATGGACCAAACCAGAACGTAGTGCCATTGGCATAGTTCACATCACGGTAAAGCACGCATCCTGACTTCGAGTCTTGATAGGCAACAATCCTCCCATCTTCCAGGTACAAACTCCTGTAATCGTAAGTGTCCATCAACATGATAGGGCGACCGCTATAACCAAGCTTAAATAAGTATATCCCATCATTAGCCACCAAGAGGCCGTATGGAAGTCTTGCTTTATATAGTGTCTTATGAATTAACTCGGCTGTAGCCTGGCTTCCTTGATCGTTTGCTTTTAGATCTATGAATATGTATTCTGGCTTCTTTGCTAGTGTAATGTTTAGCATCTCCGTAGCTTTAGAAGTCCAAATTGGCGATGGTATCGTATAAGCCTCAAATCTGTCTGATACATGAGGAAAGATATTGTTTTGAGTGAATATGGATGCATTACCTGGAACTAAGCCTAGAATTTCATGTATCGACGTAGTGCGTTGATTATCAGAAGTCTGTATGTAAGAGTAGCTCAGCGCTCCCCATACTATGATCATAATTGATACCACTAAAACGGAGGTTTGAAAAAGTTTCATCAATTTTTTGGCATATGGTGCCATGCTACTATCAAGAAACTCCTTGAGGCCAAAAATCGTTGCCAGGAATAAATAGGGAATAATAAAGCTTGAGTAGTGTGTCCAAATTGCATAATGTTGGTAGTAGTTGGATAGAAGTGCAGCTACGAGCCAAGGTAATGCTGGCAAAAAGTGTAGGGGCTTTAGGAACGCAATGAAGGAAAGTGGGGCAAATGTCAGTAAGAGATATAATGACTTAGCAGTCCAATCATATGTAAGAGCATGCCATGCCGCAGTAGGGTCCATTAATGCTCTCATAGGCACTTGCTCCAAACTATCCGCACCTAGGATCTTCCACCCGCTAATGATACCTTCTGCGCTATATCCTAGTGTGATTCTTACATTCTGAGCTATTACAAACCATGTAGTAGCCAAAGCTATCGTCATTAATGCAATATAAAGGACCTTGGTTTCACGACTCGAACTGCGTCGCCAAAACAATATTCCAAAAATCCCGAAGAAAAGAACAGGTATAGCTGCATATTCTATGCTCATTAACGTGAGTATTGTAAAGGCAAAGTATATTTTCCAGCTTTTTTTGAAAAAGAAGTAGATAGAGAATAAAGCCAGCGCCATAAAGAAGTCTTCTAGATGGAACCACTCCGCGGTTACTCCTATGACTAATGGGTTAAGGAGGTATGCAAGAGCTAGCACAAGTGAGTACTTATCGTTTTGCAGTATTAGTCTGGAAAGCTTGTACACAGCCAACGCACCGAATGCTATTACTGTTGCATGTATTACAAAAAGAGTTTCAACCTCTGGGTAAATCATGTAAAAGGGGAGAACTAGAAGCAGTATTGGAGAGAAATGAGTTGCTAGGAAGTTATTGTTCGGACTCAAGAAAGGCTCTACTGTGTAATAGAAGGGTTTTCCGTTAAGCGTGCTCCACAGAACTTGATTGAATATTCCAGTATCCCAAGCGTAAGTAGAGAAATTGTAATGAGTGAATGATAGGAGGCTTGAGAATACAAAAATGTAAATGATCATACTGATGAGTAATGTCTTGGGTATATTCTTCGATATGGACTTAAGGAACGTAAAGATTCTGTAGCTAAGAACTCTTAGGTATGTCTTCAAACTCCATCACCTTACGATGATGCGATTCACATGAATGATTAGTAAAGTCATATCGTATGATTCATTATCACAGACTATTGCCTCGTTAACATAATTTTTTAGCCTTTTTATTACATTGGCAATCGTTTTTTCTTCATTAAAAGCAGGTAAGCAAGCAATAATTTTTTTATCATAATCCTTTTGCATATAAAAAAAGGAGAGAAGGGGGTTTAAGAACTTTTAAGCGTCTGGATGCTGTGGTTTCTCACTTATCGTTCCTAGTTCTTCTACTATCAATGCTACTGGATTCAAATTAGTACGCTTCCTCACGTGGCAGTACTGCGTATACAACTATTGTTCTTTCTGGTCTGAGTTCGAATAATATTCTGTATTTGCCTATCCGAAGCCTATACTGATTTCCATATCCTCGTAGCTTTTTGATGTCAAGCCTTATGGAGAAGCCCTCGTCCCGTAATGTATGTAAGGCTTCAATTATCCTTTTTCGCAAGTCTTCGCTTATTTTTTCAAGCTGTTTAGAAGCTCTCTTTTCGAGAAGAACGCTGTATCGTTGCAAACAGTCATGTCCCTTCTAATTCCTCGATAGGTATTAGCTTTATACTTCCTTTTTCCTTTGCCTTCATGTACTCTTTAATAGCCTCAATTTCATCTTCTAAAGGCTCTTCCAATCCAATGAGCCTTTCTTCAACAAGTTCCTCTAATCTTTCGACTTTTTCACGAACAAGCTTGACTTCTTTTAAGACTTCCTTTAGATCGCTACTGGACATTTGAATCCTAT
>Ga0315314_1004162_pt1 | contig 10975 bp, 12 predicted proteins | sample TDP9_MG_FD_203631 | JGI IMG/M metagenome (GOLD analysis project Ga0315314, IMG submission 203631) | Freshwater sediment microbial communities from Lake Towuti, South Sulawesi, Indonesia - TDP9 | ecosystem: Environmental > Aquatic > Freshwater > Lake > Sediment | place: Indonesia: South Sulawesi... | reverse complement strand
AAGAGGCGTTCAACTCCCATTCCAAAGCCCGTGTGAGGCACGCTTCCATAGCGTCTCAAGTCAACGTACCATGCATAGTCTTCTGGTCGCAAGCCGAATTCCTGCAGATTCCGCAGCATTTCTTCCTTGTCATCGACACGAGCACCGCCAGTTGACAACTCCCCAATTCTCGGAACGAGAAGATCAGCAGACATGACCATTTCCGGGCGGTCAGGATACGCCTTCACGTAAAACGCCTTGATCTTCTTAGGATACTCGTAAACAAACATGGGTCCACCGAACTCTTGCGTCAACATACGTTCTTCGTTGAAGCCGAAGTCTTCACCCCACTGGATCTTGGAGCCTTTCTTCTGCAACCGTTGAATAGCCTCATCATACGTGATTTTTGGAAAAGGAGCCTTAATTTTTGCGAGCTCTTTCGGATCTAATCCCAAGGCTTCGAGGTGTTTCCTGCATTTCTTAGCTGTGCTTTGGCAGACGTAGCTTACCAAGCGTTCTTCCAGACGCATGAGATCATCTAGGGTTGAGAAAGCTTCTTCAGATTCAACGTGCCAGTACTCCGTCAGATGCCTGATCGTTCGGCTTTTCTCAGCTCTAAATGAAGGTGCAACGCAATAGACTTTTTCGAGAGAGTAAATCAAGACTTCCAGATGCAGCTGCGCACTTTGAGTCAGGTACATCATGTCGTCGAAATATTTCAGGCCGAACAACGTGGCACCGCCTTCCACGGCGCTTGAAATGAACATCGGCGGAGAAACTTCAAAGAAACCTTGTTTGTCGAAGAATTCATGAATGTGCTTTAAGACTTCGCCTCGTATCTTCATGACCGTGTTCATTCTGCGGCTTCTCAGCCACAAGTGACGGACATCTCGCAGAAACTCCTCACTCTTGTCCTTTGCGATCGGAAAAGTTTCCGACAGCCCGATGATTTCCAGCTTGTCTGCAACGATTTCGAAGCCACCGGGCGCCCGCTTGTCTTCTTTTACATTGCCAGTTAGCGTTATTGCAGACTCGATTGTTGCTTTCTCGGCTTCTGTCCAAGCAGAACTGTTTTTCTTAACCACGGCTTGTATGACGCTTGAGGCATCTCTCATCACTAGGAAAATGGTGTCTTTGCTCTCTCGTTTGCGGTAGACCCATCCACGCATGTTTACTTTCTTGCCTTTGTACCGTCCAGTTAGGACGCTGTCTATGGCAGTGTAGACCATGAACTACTTCAACCTTCAATATGCTACATTCACTCGACTTTTAAACCCTCTCCCACACGCTGAACCTTAATCCTTAAATCTCGACTGAAAGTGTGTATCCGTGACTGCAGCATGGCTATTGGAAAAAGCATCACTAAGGTCAGAGCACTACAGCTTTCATTTGTTGCCATAGCCAGCGTCGTGGTTTTCGAAGGCATTGTAGGACTGATTACGAACAGCCTCGCCATCTTGGGCGATGCAGCCCACGCGCTACTTGACACAGTGACAACGCTCATTCTGCTCGTAACTACCCAGCTTTCATTAAAGCCTCCAGATGAAGAACATCTCTACGGACACGGCAAAATCGAACCAATAGGCGGATTAATCGGCGGCGTAGCACTAGTAGGTTTGGCAGCCTACCTTTTCTACGAGGCAGCAACCCGAATCTATGTTATCACTTACTTTCAAGGCATGTACGTGCAGCACGAACCCATTGGTTTCGCAGCCGTGGGCTACACGCTGGCCGTTGATTTTTTTAGAATAGGAACTCTGTGGGGTAGAGGAGACGGGAGTATAACAGTCAAAGCTAGCCTCTACCATGCCCTTTCAGACTTCGCATCAACTCTCATCGCGCTTGTCGGTTTCGGACTGATTTTCCTGCAGTTCGATGATAGAATTGACGCAGCCGCCTCAATAGTTCTAAGCTTCTTGTTGATTTACCTCACGTTGGGATTGATTCGAACCAGCGGCGCAGAGCTAAGCGATCAAATATCAAGAAGTGTTGTAGCTGAAATCAGAAAGGAAATCGCAGGAACTAAGGGCGTTCAAACATGCAAGGAATTGAAAGTCAGAAAAGTTGGCGCCAAAACTTACGTGGAAACCACGATATGTGTACCTAGCTCAATGGGGCTGGCTGAGGCTCATGATGTTGCATCACAAATTGAGAATAACATAACTCGACTTTATGGCGATTCTTCTGTGACGGTTCACATCGAACCAATTGGAGCTGAAAGAACAATTGAAAGGCGAATTGAAGGCTTGGCCACAGCTGTGGACGGAGTCATAGGAGTCCACAACTTGACAAGCGTCTATTCGAAAGGCAAATTGTACATCACACTACACGCTCTAGTTGACCCTCAACTTCCCATTGAACAAGCCCATGACATAGCTGAGCGAATTGAAGCAAATTTGACGGCACAGATTGAGAACATCGAAAACGTCACAGTTCACATCGAGCCTTCTGCGCCCACTATACGTCGGGAGTTCATGATCGAGGATGCCGATGTACGAAGAGTAATCAGACAGATAGGGGAAGCGCATCCAAGTATCAAAAGAGTAAGAAGAGTTGTAACCTACGTGAGCGGAAAGAGACGTTACATAAATGTAGACTGTCTATTTGACAAGGGCATATCAGTTGAAGCTATGCACGACACGGCGTCACATATCGAGGCTGAGATCAAGAGAAGGTTCAAAGAAGCTGTGGTTACGATCCACGCAGAACCTCTGCCATAGATACCATGTGCCTTGAAAAACCGAGTTTTTGAGGTGCTAAGCCTAGGGCGTAGCCAACCATTTGAGATAGGTGCATCACGGGAAGGTTGATGCCTAATTTCATTTGGTTAAGCGCTTTTTTCTGGTATATGTCCAATGAAATATGACAAAGTGGGCAAGGAGTAACCATGAAGTCCGCGTTTGCTTTTTTGGCTTCGTTGAGGTAGGTGGCAGCCATTTCAAACGCTGTGTCACGCTGGACAAACAGTATGGGAAAGCCGCAGCATTTTGTCCTCCCTTCGTAATCGACGGGTTCACCGCCCAGCGCTGAAATCAACTGCTCAAGCGAGGCAGGCTTTTCGTGGCTTTCAAACTGCAAGGCTTCAACTGGTCGAAGCTGATAACAACCATAAAAAGGCGCAACCTTGAACCGTTTCAAAGGCTTGACCACTTGCTCCTCAAGTTTGCCTAACCCATAGTCCTCGGTCAACACGCATTGCAGATGCTTGATTTTCACTTTGCCCTGATATTTCATGCTTATCTTCGCCAGAGTCTCGTTTGTCTTTTCCATCATCTTTGGATCCTGATCTAACTGCCATTTCACTTGACTCAAAACGCCTTGGCACGTGCTGCAGATTGTCAGAATATCAAGACCCAAGTCCTCAGCCATCGCAAAGGTGCGCGCGTTCAGCACGATGTTCCAGTAGGGTTCGCCTTCATTGATTACTCCAGCGCCACAACAAGACGCCGCGGTCAACTCAACCAATTCGATGCCTAACTTCTGAGCCACCAAAGCGGTCGAATCATAGAGTTCAGTCGCGGTTGACTTCGCAACACAGCCGGGATAATAAGCGAATCTCATGTCTCCTTCCTCTTTCGATCTGCTTGCATGATCGAACGTATTTCCTCGATTTTTGGGACTGGTTTAAGAAACGGTGAAGGTGCCTTGCCCTTGGCAATCATCTTTAGAATAAGGTCCAAGTCGCGGACTGTTGTCCAACCCATGGTCCTCAAGTATAGGGAAGCCTCGTTGAGCATGCCAGTGCGTTCAATCGAAGTCATAAAAGCGTCAACATGGCGGGCACCGTGGCTCCTGTCTCCAGCCTTGAACGACAACGCCCTCAACGCGGAAATCGCTACCACGGGTCTTACGTCTCGGGGGCACTGCGACCAACAGAAGTAGCAATGTGTGCAAGACCATAATCCCATTCCAACTAATGCAGGCAGTCTTTTAACTCCAACCTTGTCTCTGGAGTCAGCGACAAACCGGTGAATTTTCGCTAAAGACGCAGGACCGGTGAAGTTCTTGTCGAAAACTCTTGAGACGCAGTCGGAGAAGCAGCAGCCGCACATTATGCAGTCTGCCAATTTAGCCGCAACTTGTTGCTGTTGATCTGTAATCAGGTTTTCTTTGATCGAGCCTTCCAAGTTTTTGTCCCATTCAAGCCATGGATTTCCTCTGTCGATTTCACGCCAAAACGGACCCATGTCGACAACCAAGTCTCTTATTACGGTCATGTTTTCCATGGGTTCAACCAACACTTCACCATAGCTGTCAGCTTCAGCTAAGGCACGTGTCTTGCACGCCAACTTGGCGAGACTGTTGACTTTCATGGCGCAGGAGCCGCAGATCCCGCTTCGGCATGATCGTCTGAAAGTCAGTGCCGCGTCCTGAGTATGCTTGATGTCTTCCAGTGCGTCCAGCACAGTCATTCGGTTGTCGATTTTGACTCGATAGGTTTCATAATGGCTTTTTTCGTCTTTTTCTGGATTGAACCGCAGTATGCGAAATGACGCCTCTTGAGTCGTCAATGTTAATAACCTCTCGCTTCAGGTTGGAATCGCGTGATTGTCACAGGCTTATACGAAAGTTTGGGACCTTCAACTGTGCGAATCACAAGTGAGTGCTTCAACCATTTTACGTCATCTCTCTTTGGATAGTCCGTGCGATAATGGGCGCCTCGGCTTTCTCTTCTAGCCAACGCGCAGGCTACAATGAGCTCTGCCAAGTCTAATTCGAAGCCCACTTCTAGAGTTTCACTCAGGCTAGTGTTGAATCTGTGACTGGAATCTGTGACGGAAACGTTTTCAAACTGTCGTTTCAACGCAGCCACATTTTTCTTAGCCGTCTCCAAGTCAGCCTTTTGCCTAAAGATGCCTACTTTGTCAAACATTGTGGTGCCAAGTGCTCTCTTAATCTCCGAGGCTTTCACGCCGTCTTTCCGATTTAGCAATGCATCAATGCGCTTTTGCTCATCTGTTGTCACCGCCTCACGAAAGCCGACATCAGCCGCAGTTTTCACATACTCTGCTGCTTTGGCACCGGCTCGCTTACCAAAGACAACCGTGTCGAGCAACGAGTTGCCGCCTAAACGGTTAGCTCCGTGCACGCTTACACATGCACATTCACCTGCAGCGTAGAGCCCTTTGACCGACGTAGCCCCATCTATGTCCGTGGAGACTCCACCCATAGTGTAGTGCTGCGCTGGCTGAACTGGTATCGGCAGCTTTGCTGGATCGACTCCCGCAAAGTAAATGGCTAATTCTCGGATTGTGGGCAGCCGCTCGTTGATTTTCGCTTCACCTAGATGCCGCAAGTCTAGATGTACGTACTCGTTGGCGAAGCCTCTGCCCTCTCTGATTTCGGTTTCAATCGCGCGGGAAACAATGTCTCTGGGCGCTAACTCCATTTTATCTGGCGCATATTTTTTCATGAAACGCTCGTTTTGAGTATTGATTAGGTAGCCGCCTTCACCTCTGGCGCCTTCGCTCACGAGTATGTTGGAGCCATACAAAGCCGTGGGGTGAAATTGTACGAATTCCATGTCTGCGATTGGAACTCCAGCGTTGTATGCCATGGCAATGCCGTCACCCGTTGTTGAAAGCGAGTTTGTCGTCTTGCTGTAAACTTGACCAGCGCCACCAGCGGCCAGAATGACAGCTTTAGCCTGAACAGCGTGGACTTCGCCTGTTACGATTTCGATGGCAGTCAATCCCTTGCACGCGTTGTCTTCAACAACAAGCGTTGTGGCAAACCATTCTTCGTATATCTGAACACCGTTCTTTCGCGCCTGCTCAAAAATCGTGGTCTGCAGAACATGCCCTGTTTTGTCAGCTGAAAAACATGTTCTCGGGAAACCAGCGCCCCCAAAAGGACGCTGAGCTATCCGACCGTCTTCTGAACGGCTGAACAGAACGCCCCAATGTTCAAGTTCGATTATGGCTCTGGGCGCGTCTTTGCACATGACTTCAACTGCGTCTTGATCGGCTAGGTAGTCGCTGCCTTTTATCGTGTCGAAAGCGTGTTTCTCCCAGCTGTCATCTTCACCCAGTGAAGCGTTTATTCCGCCCTGAGCTTGATCTGAATGAGACCGCACCGGATGCAGTTTGGATAGAACAGCGACAGCTGCATCTCTCTCTCGAGCTTCAATCGCTGCTCGAAGTCCAGCCAGTCCCGCACCGACAATAACAACGTCGTGCTTAATCATACAGAAACCCTAACTTCGCCTTTAACAAATGTGTCGCAATCTCTTTTAAAGATGTAATGCGCGGTCAAGTCGGGTTCAAGAAACTTCAGTTAAGCTTCATTGGAAAGAAAGCCAACGTTAGTAAGCTTTCTTGAGAGCTCTTTCTTGCCTTTAACATATGCCGCTAAGGCGAACAAGAAGGGTATCATTAACAGTATGAACACTACGAGCGTGAATATTCTTGCAGCTGAGCTTGTGGGCAGGAGAAACATATAGGCGTTAGTTAAGACGCCTCCAACGATTATGACAACAAGAATTGACGTTGCTGCCAACTTATCATTCAACTTCTTGCCACGGTATGTAAGGATGTCAAGAATCAACGAAACAGCAATTATGCCGGACGCCCACACAAACAAGACGCCTAATCCCCGAGCCTCAAAGGAATCAACGACAAACATGCTGATGAACAGCAACACAAGCCAAGCTCTGTATATTGGGAATCTGAATTGACGGCGCCATGTAGCATAAGCAATAGCAGCCGCGAATATTATTCCAATAATTAACCAACCTATGCCCTGTAACTGCTCGATAGGCATGGAATCGTGCTCCATCATAAGAGTCTCAGTTGGGGGATTTAAATACTATAGGCGTCGCCTAATGGTAGTCTGAAACAATTGACGACTGGACAGTGCATAGAAAATGTCTACCAAAGAAATCAGAATGAAATCAATGGGCTACGTACGCCGCGCATCTGAAGATGAAAATGTGAAGGACAGAAGCCTTGTGTCAAAGATTGTTATTCGTAGGGACTTGATTCAAGCATTAAAAGGCATAGAGGATTTCTCTCATCTGTTCGTCATATTCCATATGGATCAAGTCAAAGCGAAGGAAAAAGCGCTCACGGTGCATCCGCGCGGCAGAACAGACTTGCCTTTGGTGGGCGTTTTTGCCACTCGGACGGCTTTTCGACCAAACCCACTAGGTTTAACTCTGGTTGAGCTCTTAGAGCGAAAAGACAACGTGTTATTCGTGAAAGGCTTGGATGCCTTTGATAATACTCCTGTTCTCGACCTTAAGCCTGCAGACAGTTGGGATATGCCCAAAAACCTCAGGGTTCCACGATGGCGCGAATGCTTGGAAAAAGAAAAGCGAGATGAAGCACGAAAAACTGATTTAAACCGGTGCTCAACAGAGTAATGTAGGCGGAAGCCTTGAACGAGCATAAGTTGACCGAAGAAGAATCTCTTGAACTGATCTTGTCAGTTCTGAAGACTGCGGGAAAACCATTATCAACAAGAGATGTTGAAGGCGAAATCAGAAAACGCTTAGTTTCATGTCCCGACAGTCTGCCAGTGCTATTGAACAGACTCAGACTGAAAGGCTTAGTAAAGGGTCAGCTGTCACCTGAACAAAGAGGATGGATCTGGTGGATAGAAACCAAACCCTAACTGGTCCATGAAACTACTCTGTCGTGGTCGTTCATCAAAAGGCTAACCCATTGCCCATAATTGATTGTCTTAACATTCGGGCGCATCTTTTCCGTCAATCCCCGCGCCTCAACATCAGCTTGCAACGCTAACACATCAATCTTGTTCTCTAAGAGTCTGTCACAATGTTCGCGCAGTGTCATAGCCATGCAGGCATCTTGAATGTGTAAAAAGGCGATTCTTTCGCCCTTCTCAGCCGATTTAGCTGCAATGTTAACAATTGAGTCATAATCTTCGGCGGAAGCGAGCTTGCTTAAGATTATGAGCAGAACAGCATCCTCCTAAAATGTTATTACAGCATCGTTTTGTGCAAGCAACTGTGAGGCTTCGTCAACTGTGAGGCTTCTTGCGTTATAGCTCTCGTCCAAGTCCACTGGCTTCAAGTTTCTCTGAATTAGCGAATCTGACAGAACGTGGACTCCGACCAAGTCTGAGATGGTTTTCATCCTTTCCATAATTGATGTGAGCTTTTGAGACTTTGACACTTGCTTCTGTGCCAGCCAGTAGACGCCGTCGTTCACGAACAAGACTTGAGGCAAGACGTTCATGGCGATCATAGCGGTAGCCACGCGGAAGCCTTCAGCTGCTCTGCTGTTCTCGTGAGGAGAGCTTTTGATGACGAGAAGGATTTTGTTCACCAAGGCTAGTTCACCTGTTTGCCTTACCCAAACGACACGATTCGGTCATGCTGCTCCATTAACTCCGCTAAGCGTCCCAGACTGCTCTCAACTACGCCTTCTATGAAATCCTTTTTGACATCGATGCCTCTCACCCTCGCACTTTCTCGGCAAGCAAGAACATGAACCCCCTTCTTAATCAGCTCGGTGATTTTGCTGGCTGACGCCGCGTTGCCCGGAGAGATTTGTCTTGCTAGGAGATTGTAAGTGGCATCCGCATCGCAAAAAACAGTGATTTCATGGTTCATTTCAGCTGCCGCTTTTGACAATTCATAAACGGTGTCTATGTTCTGTTGCTGAGTTGGTGGAGAGAGTAGTGTTATGAGGAGTTTCGCCATGGTCTGCCCCTATTGAATCGTGAAAGATTCGTCTTGTTCTTATATTTAACCGCATGTGTAGTAATTATTGAAGGCGAATGTCGCATGGTTCTTAAAGGATTACATTTCCTCTTGACCTACCAGTGCACCCAGGAATGCGACCATTGTTTTGTGTGGAGCAGCCCTTCGTACATAGAAACCATGACACTCAAGCAAGTCAGCGAACTGCTAAAGGAAGCAAAGAAGCTAAAAACGGTGGAGTGGGCTTGGTTTGAAGGCGGAGAACCCTTTCTTTACTATCCCGTCATGATTGAAGGAATAAAGAAAGCCAAGGAATTAGGCTTCAAAGTTGGCGCACTGTCAAATGCTTACTGGGCAACGAGTCTTGAGGACGCATTAGAATGGCTCCGCCCGCTTGCAGACTTGGGAATCGCCAACTTGGGCTTAAGCAGCGACTATTATCACGGAGAAGATTCGATGGCTGAAAGAGTAAAAAACGGCGTCTCAGCAGCTACTCAGCTCAACATTCCTGTCGGAATAATGGCTACAGCAAAGATGCCGCCCAAACTCGCAGGGTTACCCGGAGGTGCATCGGAACTCATGTACAGGGGAAGAGCAGCCAGAAAACTACTGCAAGGTGCGCCGAGAAAACCCTGGTCAGAATTCAACAAATGCCCATACGAAAACCTGATGGCTCCCGAAAGAGTGCACGTTGACCCTTTAGGGTACGTTCATGTATGCCAGGGACTCACAATTGGAAACGTTTGGAAGCATCCCTTATCGAGAATAATTCGATCCTATGACGCCACATCTCACCCAATTATGAAGTATCTCGTAGAAGGTGGCCCTGCAGCCTTGGTTCAGCGATTTGATTTGCCTCACGAATCGAGCTATGCAGATGCGTGCCACATGTGTTATGAGGCTCGATTTCTGTTAAGGTCAGGGTTTCCTGAGTTGCTGGCGCCAGGCCAAATGTACGGAGAAGGACTGGAATAGCCGTTTACTAAGCCGAGTATCTAATGACAAAAAGAAGGAGCGAGAGGGTTTTTATTTAGGTCTCTTCTTGAGAACTGTTTCCCACTTATCGGCATGTTCTTCTTCTGTTGCTAAGATTTTCTCCAGCATGAGGCGAGTTGTTGTGTCACCGATTTGCTTAGCGATTTCAATTTGCCCCTTGTACAATCGTATGGCTTCATATTCGGTTTGAAGGTCGTCTTTAACCATCTTTTCAAGCGTGCCTCCAACCTTTATTGGGTTCGGCTTCGTCGTGGGCACTCCGCCCAAGTAGTTGATTCTTTCAGAGAATTCTTCCAGATGCTTCATTTCATCGAGTGCTGTCTTCTCGAATATTTCTGATATTGCTGGGCTGTTCATCCCTTCAGCCATTACGTGATGATAGGAGTATTGGACGATTGCAGTTATTTCTCGTGCCACGCCCTTGTTGAGTTCGTCGATCAGTTTTTTCCGTTGCTCCTTGGTTAGCAAGATACTCATTTTTCATTTTCCTCCGACAAGACTGAAATAGGAGGTTGCCCTGTCCAAATTATTATGCTTTTCCATAAACTGGAATACATGCACCATTGATCACTTTGGATGAATCTGACAACAGGAAAAGTATGACTTCAACGATGTCTCTAGCGTCAACCCACTTTGAGAAGTCGGCTTTCGGGAAGTTCCCTCTATTGTCAGGCGTGTCAATTGTGCTTGGCATTATGCAGTTCACGTTTATTTCATGGTTCTTCATCTCTTCAGCAATGGTCTCTGTTAGAACTATGACGCCAGCCTTGGAAACAGCGTAAGCTCCCGACTTAGCACGGCGACCTTTCTCCACAGCTGTTCTCGATGAGACGCTGACTATCTTGCCATAATTCTGCTTCATCATGTAGGGCAACACAGCCTTGGAACATAGAAAGACAGATTTAAGGTTGACATCCATCATCAAGTCCCACTGGCTCTCATCTGTTGTTGCTACGTCATTTCCGCCAGCGTAAGCGCCCACGATGTTAAGCAGAAAATCAATTCGCCCATGCTTTTCAACAGCAGCCTCAACAAGGCTTTGAACACTTTGCTCATTAGTGACATCCGCTTTGATCCTGGTTAGATTGCCTTCAAGCTCTCCCACAGATTGAAGCAGCTCGTTCAACTTGCCTTCAGCCCTGTAAGTTACGACCACTTTGACCCCATTTTCCAAGAGCATTTTAGCGACAATTCTTCCAAGTGCTCCAGTCGCGCCAGTGACCAACGCTACTTTGTTCTGCAACAATCAAGATCACTGGACAATACTCCATCTGGCGCGGTTTAACACGTTTTTGGTCGCCCGGGAACATTGAAAGCCCAGAGCAACATTTA
>Ga0315314_1004161_pt1 | contig 10975 bp, 12 predicted proteins | sample TDP9_MG_FD_203631 | JGI IMG/M metagenome (GOLD analysis project Ga0315314, IMG submission 203631) | Freshwater sediment microbial communities from Lake Towuti, South Sulawesi, Indonesia - TDP9 | ecosystem: Environmental > Aquatic > Freshwater > Lake > Sediment | place: Indonesia: South Sulawesi... | reverse complement strand
TTCTGTATGATGTTTCCGGTTCTGTTATGGGTGCGCATGAATGTTGGTTAGCGTGACGTTCAATGTTGGCATGCGTGACGATTGAGTATGTTGGCTGCGGGCTGTGAAGACTGGGTGCAAGAAGAAGGAGATAATCGCTTAGGCCCGTCTTCTACTGCTTTTATGTGAGAACGGGATCCAGTGTCTTTTCATCAGCGCGCGCATAGAAAATCTATCTTGGGAATCGAACCGCAATAAACGAAAGCCTTCTGCCGCAGTTGCCCAGCAGGAAACACAGAGACACAGCTATAGGCGCAACAAGTACAAACTTCAAAGATAAAGGCACCTCAAAGCCTCGAAGACCAAGCGAAACAAGCACCAAAACCGGTGCGTGCACAATATACGTCGCATACGCACCTGCTGACATTGCCTTCATCAGTCTGCCTTGATGATTGAATCGTTCACGAAACCAAACCGACAAACCCACAATGACGGCCACCCCAAAAGCCTGCTCCCACAAAGCGTACATAAGAGACTGCATATAGAATCCACCAGCCAGACGAAACGGGTCACCGTCAACGGAAACACAGACAAACAAAAAGGGAAGAATCAGCAGTAGAACCATGGAAACACGCAACCACATCCTACCCATTTCACTTGGCATTCGCAGCAACCAACCGCGCCCAAAGGCGATTAGGCCCACAGCGAACATGGCGACATACTGAGGGAAAAAGCCGAACTGCAGATTCAACGGGCCAAAAGAATAGCCAATCGGAAACCAAATCCTCAACACAAACGTGACCAAACCTAAAATCAACGCGAAAACCGCTATACTCCAGTTTCCGGGGAGCCTGCAGTCCTCGACTGCTTTAACTGCACCTTTCTTTGCTGAACGGCGCCACAAGGCGTAAACCACACTAAACATCAAAACTGCTTCAAGAAACCACAACGGCCCGCTGCCCAAATCCTTGTAGTGCGTGACAAATGAGCCCACGAAATCCAGAAAGGACCCAGAAAAACCCTCTACAGATACCGCCAAGGCATGTCTAATAAGCGGATCAATGAAGACGACATAGACTAGCAAAGGTAAACCCAAACGAAACAGCCTGTCCCTCAAGAAAAGCCTGAATCCTTTGCGATCATAGGACCTAGGCGTGAAATAACCAGAAATCAGGAAAAACAAACCCATAGAAAACGATTGGCCCGCGCCAAGCAAAGCCACATAAAAAACGCCTTCAACAGACCCAACCGCGCCCTCATGATAGTACCAATCGCCGACAGGAGAACCATACGTAATCGCCAAATGCCCAAGAATCACAAAGACAATAAGCAAGACCCTCAGATTGTCAACGAAAACCAGACGCTCTTCAGATGTCACCATTCGGTCCCCTTCAAAAGGCAGCTAGATGCTGAGAACCGATATGAAATATAGCCGTACGCGCGCTGAGGGCTGAGGATGTCTCCACTTGACTTCCGCAAATCTCGCTTTCTCCTCTGTTTTCAACTCATTGCCACGGCAGAACAAGTTTGCGAGTGCATGGATGACTTTCGTCTTCTCCCGAGAAGTGCTGCAACGGCTCTACTGTTGACTCAACGTGTGTACTGATATTGCGAGCGTAGTGATGAACACTGTCGTTAGTCCAATAGCATTAACCCATGGCAGCCATGGCACTACATCTGCAAGTTCTTCCCAAAGAATGACGCCCAAAGAACTCGCAAGCATAGTTGATGCCCACGCAACCGCCGCAACAACGCCCCGAAATTTTCCAACAGAGCCATCCATACCTTAATCCACCAACATATTAGCGTTTGTATTCTTTCATCATTGACTCAATGGCTTTGTATTCTGCTGACAGGCTCTGTGGCGGCATGATGATTTCGCAGGTGATGCAGTTGTCGTCTTGGCAACTCAATGAGTATCCTCTTTTTTGCAGTCTCTCCAATGATTTCAGTTTTTTCTCCAAGGTAGGCAGGTCGACTTGGGACTTGTCCAGGCACAAGTGAACAATTACTTCAAGGAAGAATGATTGTTTGTCTGGCGGTTCGAGTCTTGTGCCTACGCCGATTCTGTGGTCATGTTTTCGATCTAGGATTTTGAATGCTTCTTTGTGTTCAGAGTTTCTTGCTTCCCCTGTCAGAGCTCTGATGTCAATTAGGTTCTCTTTCATTTTCTTGCACTTCCTAGGCTTTTCCATATCTCCTGAACAGCAGTATTCCTAGCAGCAACGTAGATATGCTGCAGACTGAGACTACTGCGAAATCAAGTAATACTGTCGGGCTGTTTACCGGTGCTCCTCTTAGAAATAAGGATGTCAATGCGTCTGTGACGTAGTAGCTGGGCACGAATTTGCTTATTGACTGTGAGGTTGAGGACAACGCGCCGCCGACGAAGGTGCCTAGAAACATCTGGGGCATTATGAAGATGAATGAGATTCCTGTGGCTGCTCCAGAGGATTTGGCTATAGTTGCTGTGATGAGGCCGAAACCGACGTTGCACAGGGAAAAGATCAAGACTATGATGAATGCCATCGCAAGGCTTGTGATGTCGCCTTTTGGGCGATAGCCTATAAGGAATGCCATCCCGAAGACTACTATGGCTTGGATTAGAGCTCCAATCATGTTTGAGATGGTTTGGCTTGACATAAACTCTGTTGCGGTTGTTGGTGTGACGTTTATCCTTCTCAGCAAGCCGTTTTCTCGATCGTCTGTAAATGATTGCGCTACTGTCATCGTGAAGAATATTGAAGCGTATGCGAAAATTCCAGGTATCACATAGTCAAACATAGTAGTTTTGCTTGTTTGAATCAGTGATGGATTGCTTATCTGAACAGGTGTGGCATTTGACGCCGACTGGGCTTCAAAGATTGTTGTAACCAGAACCTGTTGGACTATGGGCGGAATCGCTTGAGTAGCAAACATCGATCCGCTGTCAAGGTAAACTTGAACTGTGGCGTTTACCCATTGGCTTGGGTCTGTCGGTGCATTCCAGAAAGAGTCGCAGCTTTGTTCAAAGTTTTGGGGTATCATGATGACTGCTTGAATTCTTCCCTGAACTAAGTCGGTCTGTGCTGTTTCATTGTCAGAATAGACTTGAACTTTCAGGATTTCTGTGGCACTCAGGTTCCCGATGAAGCGGCTTTCCCATTGCTGGCTTGTTCCCTCTAAGTTCATGTTAAGAGTGCCTATTTGCAAAGTGGCTGGTTGGTTGCCTCCAATTCCGCCGAAAGACACTCCAAAAGCCAATGTAAGAACCACGGGGAACAGAATTATCAAGAACAACGCAGCTGGCTCTCTTACCATTTTCTTTAGATCTTTCTTGGCTAGCGCGAAAACTCGTTGGAAATTCATTTACGTTCCCTCCCTGATTCTTCTCCCAGTGATCTGAATGAAGACTTCTTCAAGATCTCTTGCTTTGAACTTCTCTTTGAGCTGTTTCGGCGAACCGAGCGCGATTAGTTTCCCGTGGTCTATTATTCCAACTCGATCGCAGAGCTCCTCGGCTTCTTCCATGTAATGGGTTGTCAGAATGATGGTTTTGCCTCGTTTCTTCAGTTCTCTTATGAAGTCCCAGACGGCATGACGGGACTGGGGATCCATGGCGACTGTTGGTTCATCAAGAAAGGCAATTTCTGGATCGTGTATCAGCGCCATTATCAGGTTTATTCTGCGTTTCATGCCTCCGCTGTATTTTCCGAGGCGTCGATTGGCGTCTTCGGTCATGCTCAGTGTTTCTAGGAGTCTGTTTGTATTTTCTTTCAGTTTGTTTTTGGGCACAGTGTGAAGGTTTCCGAAAAGCTCGACGTTTTCTCTTCCAGTCAGGTATGGGTAGACTGCTGTGTCTTGAGGACAGACGCCTATCAGCTCTTTCACTTTAGACTGTTCCTTTAGAACGTCGTAGCCTCCAACTCTGGCAGAACCCTTTGTAGGCGGCAACAAGCCGCAAAGAATCTTTATGGTTGTGGTCTTTCCTGCTCCGTTGGGTCCGAGTAGTCCGAAGAGTTCACCCTTTTCAATCTGAAGGGTGAGGTCGTGTACTGCAACAACGTCTTCAAACTTCTGGGTGAGGTTTTCGATGCTTATTGAAGCTTCTTTCATGTTCTGTTTGCCTCTTGTTCTTGAGGTTTGAATAGGCTTGGCAGAACTTATTTTCATGTCAACAGGTTGGTTGAAGAAGTGACTTGGAAGAAGCTTGGAAAAGGCCGTTTTTTACCAAGCTGGGTTGACAGAAGGGACACAGTTCATCTGCTTCTGCTTTAATTTGTTCTGTTGTTCTTTGGGTTGACCAGGGCGTCTCTCCATGTTTCGAACATGTAGCCTGTGTAGAGTATGTTTGATACTGTGGATGCAATCGTTTCTTCGTTTGCCAGCCGTTGTTGAATGTCTCTGAGTTCTTTCATGGTCTTCGTCCACCACATGGAGAAGAGTTCATTTGGAAGATTGCTCAGTGACCAGTAGAATAGCATGTTTGGGAAGTAGGCTTTCAAGGCTTTGTCCACAGCGTTTTTGTCAGCATTCGGCTTGAGTCGAATATGAGTTACAGTTATAATGTCGTTTGAAGCATCAGGATACCATTCAATGGATAGATCAATCAGGTTTTTCTTAATCATGGCTGAAAGTCGGCGGCGGACTGTCTTGGTTGAAACACCTAGCTCTTCTGCTATGTCAGCTACAGGTTTTCTCGAGTTATCGTGAAGAGAGTAGATGATTTGACGGTCCAGAGGATATAGCATCTGATTAAGGTCAGTTGTTTCTGGTGGATTGTCATAAGGTGTATGAAGTATGACCACCGTGGGGTTTGGCGTCATTGCCTGTTTCTTTATGTAGTTCACCAAAGGCTCAAGGTCAGTTATGCTTCCTAGGTAAGCTCCGATGTACAGATGGTTTCCTCCAGCGAGCGTTACCCAGTAGATGGAGCTTTGTTGCTTCAGCTTTTCAGGCAGGTTGCTGATCGATTCAGCTTCGGATTTGCCAAAAACAATGACGACCACTGCCTGCAACGCGGATAGGCTGATTCTGGCGGTGAACTTTCGGATAATGCCCGCATCAATAAGAGATTGGATTCTTCTATGAACTGCGTTTACGGATAGGCCTAGTTTGTTGGCGAGTTCTCGGTAGGGTACTCTTGAGTTTGCCATTAGGATTAGCGAAAGGACGACATCAGTTGTGTCCATGAGCCTCTGGCATTATAGTCGTTTCGAAGATGCATAAATGATTTGGTGTTGAGATTAGCGCGCGTTTGGGTTGAGGTGAAAATTCTGTGCAACGACTAGCTTATTGAAGTCTTCCCGCAATGTGATAGCCGAAGCCAAAAATCCATAGAATAAGGGAATAGGTCACTATTCGCTCCATGACCCCTTTGCCCACTCCTAGGAAAGTTGACATATCATTCACTCCAATCCCAGATTAGGATAGAACACTATTTCCCAACTTTTTGCTTTATTTGAGTACGTTAGGCTATTTGCGCTTTGGGAAGATTTTGCCGCTATCACTTAGTGACGATCCATTCTGCGAGTAGGTGGACGAAGTCCTGTCTAATGTCCTTGCCTTTAGGTTCTCGTAGCCCATGACCGCTATCGCGAAAAACCTTAACTAAAAAGTCCTGTCGTCCAGTTCTCTTGATGGAGGTCTCAAGTCGCTGTAGGCTATCCGAGACGGGCACATTCTGATCGTCCTCTCCAAAGACGAGAAGAGCTGATACTGGAAGTGTCTCCCACAGCGGTGTCGGGTCAAAATTCTTGATATCCTTCCAACGGTGCCATCTTCTTCCAAGAAAGAGTAATGCAAAAGGAAAGGAAATATGGGAAAGCGTCATTGGCAAGCCCTTTTCTCGCAGGTCCTGCCTATGTTCATAACGAAACTGCTCCAGAGGCGTGACAGTTGCGCCAGATAGGCTAACTACGAATGCGACAGCTCCCATATGGGCCGCCAGTGGCGCAATCCACCCACCTTGGCTAACTCCAATAAGGCCGACTCGCTTTTTATCGACTTCTTTGTTGGCACTCAAAGCTTCAATCCCAGCTATAGCATCAGCTGCCAAATCATGAAAATCTGCCGTTCTCCAGTTCCCTTCGGACTTGTGGCATCCCCGCTTGTCTGGAAGCAAGACCGCGATGTCGTGGCTTGCGAGGTATCGCGCAATCCCTTGATACCATTTGTTCCTTCGATCACTGCTACCCGAGCCATGTATGAACACGACTCCTGGGTGTGGCCCGCCATTAGGGAGCATGACAACGCCAGCCAGTGTGAGCATACCGCTACGATACTGAACATCCTTCTCGACGAACTTGGCCATATTGATAAACCTCGAATTGTCCTTACCAAGAGTCTTCATACTTGAGGGCTCTATCATGTCGAAGGTTAGTAAACGCAACTCACATTCTGTAGTCACAGAACGTAAGCATTATTTCTGCTTGCACCAATGCAAAAAGGACACTGGTGCTTCTTGTTTTCTGTGAGAGAAGACAGCTGAAGAGGCACTAAGCCACAAGGCAAGTAATTGGAAGACTCCATGTGTGGGCTTTATGGTGGTTGGGAAGACTCTTACTCTTGTTGCTCCGATTCCAACTACGAACAGAAGAGCAGAAAACAGTACTGACCTTTCCTTCAGGTGCTTCTTCGCTTCGTCTCAGATTTTTGTATGTGTTCTTTCGCGTGAGTAGGAGATTAGTTGGTTTTGTTTGTCTAGTTCCATGGTGAAGACTGTGGAGCGTGTGCGTCCCAGTCGTGAGCGCGTTTGAAAAGTGCCGTGGAGGAGTACTCGGTCTTGTTCCTTTTTCATCTCGTCAAAATCAACTGAGCATACACCGTTGCCGTGGACGGCGCACAGGATTTTCTTGACAACTTCTTTGATTTTTCCTGCTTCTTCGTGAGGTTCCGCTGTCAAGACTTTTTGGCCTCAGTTGTTCTAGCATGCAATTCTCTGCAAGTCCACATAAGAGTTACTACTGTGAAGCGAAATTAAAGCATAAATCCGCAGTTGAAGAAGAATCAGAAGGCGTGAAGACTCTGAAGGTTGTATGTGCGGCAAGTAAGGATGAGGAAGGCGAGCGCCTATGGTGACGGAAGAGACGTTAAACTCAAATTACGACAAGCTATTGACAAGAGCCAAGGATCTTGCAGTTCTGCGGTCTGTAACGGAGATCATCGGGTGGGATATGCTGACCAAGATGCCGCCTAAAGGCATCGGGCTTCGGAGTGAACAAGACGCACTGCTTAGTCGATTTATCCACAGGATGAGCACCGACCCAGAAGTCGGCACGCTTTTGGAGAAAATCGAGAGGCATCCTGACTATGCAAGTCTCAGCGAGCTCCAGCGACGAAACGTCTACCTGGTCAGAAAGGAATATGACGAACAGACAAAACTGCCTGAAAAGCTCGTTGCCGAAATAGCTAAACAAACAACCATCGCCGTCGACAACTGGAAGAAAGCCAAAGCTGCCAAGGACTACTCCATGTTCAAACCTGAACTCGCCAAGGTCATTAACCTTAGAAAGCAAGAAGCCGACATCCTGATGGACGTGAAGAAAACCGCGACACCGTACGATGCCATGATCGATATCTCTGAACCGAAGATGACGGCAAACCAGATTACCTCAATCTTCAATGAACTCAAAACACACCTCATCAAGATCATAGACAAATGCACAAATTCGTCGAAGCAACCCGATGCTTCCATCCTCAGACGAAAAGTTCCTATCAGCGCGCAAGAAGAAATCTCCAAATCCCTAGCCAAATTCATCGAATACGACGTTGAATCCAAGAACGCCGGCGGCCGAATCGACGAGACTGAGCATCCGTTTACAACAGGGTACTTTGATGACGTAAGAATCACAACGCACTACTACGAAGACGATGTGACATCGTCACTCTTCTCAGTGCTTCACGAAGGGGGTCACGCACTTTACGAACAGGGCTTTAGCCCAGAATGGATGTACCAGCCCGTAGGATCAAGTGCCTCCGGGGGCTTCCATGAGTCTCAATCTCGCTTCGTGGAGAACATGATAGGCCGCTCACGCGAGTTCTGGGCTGGGTACTACTCACAGTTCAAGGCGTTGACAGGCAACACGTTCTCAGATGTTCCGTTAGACGCTTTTGTCCGCGCGATTAACCGGGTTCAGCCTTCCAAAATCCGCGTCGAAGCTGACGAAGTCACTTACAGCTTGCACGTCATAATCCGGTTTGAGATTGAGCAGGCTCTGTTCCAGGGCAGGATAACCGTGGATGAGCTGCCAATTGTCTGGAACCAGAAGTACATGGATTACCTTGGTCAGAAGATCGAAAATGATTCAGAAGGAGTCATGCAAGACATTCACTGGGCTGGAGGAGGCTTCGGAGGCTTCGTATGCTACGCTTTAGGGAACATATACGGCGGACAGATACTCGCAACAGTTGCGAAAGACATACCCGACTGGGCTAGTAAACTGGAGAAAGGCGACTTCCACAACATCAAACAATGGTTGACTGCCAACGTGTTCAGCCACGGAAACCTGTACGATCCGATTCCACTTCTGAGGAAAATCACGGGTCAAGACATCAACGTCAAACCTTTCGTTGACTACCTAGACACAAAATTCTCAAAAATCTACGAATATTGACAGTGAGCGCTCGAATCGGTGCGCGCTATTGAGTCTTTTCAATGGCAGCTATGTATGCTGAGTTTTCAGAATCTATGAATTCCTTGATTTTCCATCCTGTTCCTTTGAGTATGTCTTCCATTTCTTTCTTGGACACTATGAGGTAGTCAAACCATCTGCCAACGCATTTTCTGAACCGTATTCTTAATCTCAATTGCCCCGGCATTCTGCCTCTCTGCCTATTGAACTTGTGATACTCCAAGTGGTCAGGAATGCTAGTCTTGAATGTGTCACGCGTGCTCGCAATAATCAATCCGTTCTTAGAAGTGATTTTGTGCAGTTTCTTCAGTATTCTCTTAGCCTTCTTGAAGCCACCGAATAATCCGAAGTTGCTGCCCATCATGATAACCGTGTCGAAGGAATCTGGCTTGAAGTCTAATTCCTCAATTGGCATGACTCCTGCTTTTTTCAGTCCTCTTAACTTGCAGACTTTGATCGCAAGTGGAGAACTGTCGATTCCGAGCACGTCAAAGCCTTTGCTTTGCAGGTACAAGGAGTGCCTGCCGGCTCCGCAGCCGATGTCTAGGACTCTTCCTTTCACAAGTTCCATAGCTTTTCTATCGAGTGGACTCCAGTCTGCGTACTCTGAAAAATAGCTCTTAGGATTTCCCGGGGTTGCATTGAAGTAGCCGTCTTCTCTTTCCACTATTTCAGCGGCTTCTTCGCCCTTGTAGCAAGCCCACATCTCCTGACCAAACGTGTCTTCCTCAGGCTTCAGTTTCTTCATATCGAATCATCTGCTACATCTTTCTTGCATCAATTCTTATGATTTGTGGAAGAGACAGAGTCACTATGAAAAATCAGATAAGCCATCCTGATGCTAGAGAGCTTCATGCTCATTAGAAGGGGAAAAAAGGAAGATTCAGAAGAATGCATGGGACTGTATAAGCTGGACAATGAGAAATACTGGGAGATTTCTGATTTCAGAAGCTCAGCGGAACATGCTGATGTTATTTTCCTAGTTGCAGAAGAAGACAACAGAATAGTCGGGTACATTCTTGGTTTCATCATGCCAACAAGAAGAAAGGAAGCCATGTTAGTTGAAACCAGAGTGCATAGGAAAGAGAGAGGGAGAGGAATTGGAACCAAATTGGTAGATGCTTTCTGTAGAGAGGCATTTGCAAGGGGAGCCAAGGAAGTTGAAGCTGAAGTGGAGCCTCAGCATCTTAAATTCTACCGAGACGCATGCGGCTTCAAAGAAGTGCACAAATGGATAGAGGTTAGCAGAAAGAAGGAAGACTGACTTCATCTGTGCCCGAAAAACTCAGGAACACCTGACAACGCAAGAAAAGATTGAATTTTTCTATCCAACCAACTGGAAACGAAAAGGAATGCGGAAGAATTATAGCCGAACCCACATAAATTGCGTTGGTCGGGGTCAAGAATGGTTGACATAACAGAGATTTCAGCTATTGTTGCGGCTGCAGGTGTGCTGATAGGTGTTGCCTACTATATTCTGGATGTAAGAAATCAGACCATACTAAGACAGACAGATTTGGTTATGAGACTGTACTCAGTTTTTGCTACAGAGGAATTTCAAAAAGAAATGTTCACGCTGATGACAGATGTGGAAATCAAAGATTATAGTACTTTCAGGAAAAAGTACACTGTTAATCTGCCTCCAACTGGTCTGTTCTTTCATGAAGTTGGGGTTCTTCTGAGCAGAAAACTGGCGGATATTGGTCTAATCAACAGCCTCTTCGGACCAGTTACAATGGGATTCTGGGAAAAAATAAAACCAATGGTAGAAGATGCTAGAGAACAACTCAATTCGCCAGGATTTGGAGGCGGTTTTGAGTACCTTTATAATGAATTGAAGAGAAGAGAACAACAACAGGCCTCTAAAACAGCTTGAACACATAACACCCTTTCCCCTTTCAGGAAAGGTTATATTCAAATTCGAAGAGTGCAGAAAACCATGCGGTTTGTCGAAGGCTGTGATTTTCAGGAATTCCGGAGATACTTGGCAAGGCTTGGGCAATACACCGCCGAAGGAGAGCTCGAAAAGTTAAGGAATAGTCTTGAAAGTGGAAGGTCAAATCTTATCGTGTTCAGAGAGAACGACGAAATCATCGGACATGCGATTTGGCATGAAACTAGCACGGAAGAGCACAGGAAAGGCGACCCTAGAGAAAAAGACGACAAAGAAATCCTGCATGGTTTCATGGGAACAGGGAAGGATTTCATCGAACTTCACGAACTATGGTTAACACAGGAGCATAGAGGAAAAGGATATGGAAAACAGTTCTTCAATTTCTTCGAGGACTACATAAGAAACAAAGGTTATGATTCGCTTGTCTACTATGCGTTTGACCCTGCTGCAGTAGCATTATGTCGAAAACGCGGATACAAAGAAGCCTATG
>Ga0315314_1004160_pt1 | contig 10975 bp, 8 predicted proteins | sample TDP9_MG_FD_203631 | JGI IMG/M metagenome (GOLD analysis project Ga0315314, IMG submission 203631) | Freshwater sediment microbial communities from Lake Towuti, South Sulawesi, Indonesia - TDP9 | ecosystem: Environmental > Aquatic > Freshwater > Lake > Sediment | place: Indonesia: South Sulawesi... | reverse complement strand
CTTAGATCTTGCTCCGCTTTCCATGCCTGATTCACAACTCTTGGAGGGCATCTATTCCCCTTATCGAGAATTGTTTGTCCAGTGCTGTTTCAAACACTCTTCAGGATATGTCCTCTTTTCATTCCCCTCTTCTGGTACTAAGAGAGCGGTCTCCCATTTCGCAGGACGGTTTTCATTTTTCTTAGGGATACTAAGAGAGAAGTTCGACTACGTAATTCTTGATTTACCCCCTCTGCTGGACGCATTGTCACGAAGAGCATTAAGGCTCTCCGATAGAGTGCTCTATTTGATAGCGGATACTCCCGAGGGGATCGAGGCGGCAAAAAAGGGGCTGATGGAGATTAAGAAGGTAGTGGGAGACTCGCCTTCTACGATAAGGGTTGGGGTGAGTCATCTCCTTGGTACCTCCGGGCTTGGGCGTCCCCGGATAAAGGATGCCTTGCAAATCCACGAGACTCCTGAAATCTGGGTAGAACCACAGAAGTTGACTCCTGCAAGAGATTGGGCAGATGTGACGGAAGGAATGAGTGGGGCGAGGAGAGTGGCTCGTGAAATAGGAGGTGTTCGTATTGGGCTGGCTCTGGGGGGAGGAGGAGCCCGAGGCTGGGCTCACCTCGGGGTTCTCGAGGCCTTAGAAAAAGAGCGCATCCCGATTGATATGATTGCTGGGAGCAGCATGGGCGCTTTAGTGGCGGCAACCTATGCCAAGACTGGTTCTTTCAAAGAGACATGCCGGCTAATCATCGATAAATTTCCCAACAAAAGAAGCACGAAGAAGAAAATCTATGATTACACGATTCCCCTAAGAGGTTTCATCAAAGGGGATAAGGTATCGAAGATGCTCCGGGAAGGCTTAGAGGGAGCGGACTTCCTTGACCTGAATATCCCATTGGCGGTCGTGGCGGTTGATATCGCCAATGGGGAGGAAGTGACACTGGATTCCGGTTCGGTAGCTGATGCGGTAAGGGCCAGCATCGCAATTCCTGGGGTATTTGAGCCGTTACACCTCCATGAAAGATGGCTGGTCGACGGGGCAGTAGTCAATTCGGTTCCAGCGAGTGTTTTGATCAGAAAGGGAATGAATTATGTAATCGGAGTCTTCCTCGCAAGCCGGCGATCAAAGGCCGAGTGGAACCCCATAAGAGGACCCAATATTATCAATGTGTTGACAAGATCGTATGATATCGTCAGGTCTCAGACATCTGAGGGAATATCAGAGCTTGTCAGCGTTTCCATTTATCCTCCAGTTGATGACTTCGGTTGGGACGATTTTCATCGGGGAGAAGAATTGGTAGAGATTGGGCGCGAGGCCACATATGCCGTGATGGATAGGATAAAAGCCCTCTTGCCTTGAGGAGGCCAGATTGAGTAGGGCGAATTTGAGAGATAGAAAATGAAATGCCCGAGATGCCAGTTTGAGACTCCAGAAGGCGCCAAGTTCTGCGCAGAATGCGGCTGCAGTCTGGCCGCTGCCGCAGAGGTGGCCTCCGGGGCCTTCTCGTTTGACGAGCAATTAAAAAAGATTCAACGATACCTTCCCAAAGGGGTCGTTGAAAAAATCCTCGCCCAAAGAGACAAAATAGAGGGTGAATGCAAGCAAGTCACAGTCATGTTCTGCGATATGGAGGGGTTTACCCCCTTGGTCCAGAGGCTCGGTCCTTGGGAGACTTACTCTCTCATGGACGAAATCTACGAAATACTGATTCACAAGGTCCATGACTTCGAGGGAACAGTCAATGAGATGACCGGAGATGGGGTTATGGCCCTTTTTGGAGCTCCCATAGCCATAGAAGACGCACCGCAGAGGGCCCTTGGGTCCGCCCTGTCTGTCCACCAGGAAATAGCCAAATTCAATGACCAAAAAAAGGGGATCCCGCCCATCCGGATGCGGATAGGGATTCATACCGGACCTGTGGTCGTGGGTACTCTGGGCAATGATTTAAGGGTGGAATTTAAGGCAGTGGGGGACACTGTCATTTTGGCCTCCCGGATGGAAGGACTGGCAGAAGCGGGAACTACTTATGTGACCGAGGATACATTCAGGCTGACCAAGGACCTCTTTCAGTTTGAGCCCATGGGAAGAAAGGCGGTCAAGGGCAAAGAGGTGCCGATTTCTGTCTATAAATTAGTCTCCACGAAGGAAGAGGTGTATCGTCCGCGCCTGGGTGTCGAACGCATGATCTACTCCGAGATGGTTGGAAGGGATCATGAACTCCATAGGCTCGAACTTCAAGTGATGAAGGCCATCAATGGCCAGGGCTCGATCGTCAGCGTCATCGGGGAGGCGGGAATCGGCAAATCAAGGCTGGTGGCGGAGTTGAAGGGCCGCGAGACGATGAAGAAGGTGACCCTCCTGGAGGGGAGAGCGATCTCCATCGGGAGGAACCTCAGCTTCCATCCCATCATTGACCTCTTGAGGCAGTGGATGAAGATCCGGGACGACGACGATCCGGGAACGGCCTTCTACAAGCTCCAGCAAACCGCCCGAAATTTTGCGCCGGAAGAGGCCACTGAAATAGTTCCCTTCGTGGCGACCCTCATGGGAATCCCCCTCTGGGGCAGATCGGCGGAGCGCGTGAAAGGGCTGGAGGGCGAGGCCCTGGAGAAGCTGATCCTGAAGAGCCTGCGGGACCTCCTCCTTAAGGCCGCGGAGCGATCCGCGCTGGTGATCGTCATCGAGGACCTGCACTGGGCGGACACCAGTTCCCTCGAGCTGCTCGAATCCCTCTTCCGCCTGGCGGAGACCCAGAGGATCCTGTTCATCAACCTCTTTCGCCCCGGCTTCCCGGAGACGGGGGAGCGGATCCTCAAGACCTTGAAGGAGCGGCTCCCCGTGTACCATCTGGAGATGGTCCTGGAGCCATTGGATGAGCGCATGAGCGAGGCCCTCATCGGGAATATGCTGAGCCTATGGTAAACGCCGTTTGCCTTCCTCATACCCTGGCCAAGCAGATCATCCAGCGGGCCGGGGGCAACCCCTTCTTCATCGAAGAGATCGTGCGATCCTTCTTCGATCAGGGGGCGATCGTCCGGAGAGAGGGAGGGTTCGAGGTCACGGAGAAAGCGAGCGCTATCCCCATCCCTTCCACCATCACGGATGTGTTGATGGCCCGCATCGATCGCCTGGAGGAACCCACCCGGCATCTGATGAAGGTGGCCTCGGTCATCGGCCGGAGCTTCTTTCTCCGTATCCTCTCCGATGTGGCGAGCGAAGTCGAGGATATCGAGGGCAGGTTATCCTATTTGACTGAGATACAGCTTGTGCAGGAAAGCAGAAGGATGGGCGAAGTAGAGTATCTCTTCAAACATGCCCTTTCCCAAGAGGCCGCATACGAGTCCATTCTTCCTCCCAAGCGTAGAGAGCTCCACCTGAGGGTGGCACACTCCATCGAGAAGATCTTCAAGGAAAGGCTCCCTGAGTTCTACGGGATGCTCGCCTATCACTACGGCAGGGCGGAGAGTCTGGATAAGACGGAAGAGTACCTGATCAAGGCCGGTGAGGAGGCCCTGCGATCGGCCGCCTCCGACGAGGCCCTGCATTACTACAAGGAAGCGTTGCAGCTGTATCTCAAAAAGTCCGGCGACGATGCCGATCCCGAGAAGGTGGTCATGCTGGAGAAGAACATCGCTCTAGCCCTGTATAACCGGGGTCAGCATCAGGAGGCCATCAAGTATTTTGATAAGGCCCTGGATTATTACTGGGGGAAGCTGCCCAAGAATGCGGTCCTGGTGGGGGTGAAGGTATTGTGGGCATTCGTGCATTTTCTCATTGCAATTTACGCCCCGGTCTTGAAGTTTAGGAAGAGCCCCACGCAGCGGTTAATAGAAGTGGTCGAGCTCTCCTATAAGAAATTGAAGGCCCTGGGAACAATAGATCCCAAGAGGTTTTTTGTGGATTACCTCTATATCCTTCAAGAAGTAACCCAATTTGATTTACGGAAATTCGAATTGGGGCTGGAAGTATATATGGGTGCCAGTGCCATTTTTTCGTTTACCGGCATTTCATTTGGTTTCAGTAAAAGGCTACTGGACTCTGCCAGGAAAATGATCACCAACAAAGATATCAAGTTGCTCATACTGTATGACTTACTGGAAACGATTCACAATTACTTCGTAGGCAATTGGAAGGCATTGCATGAATACGATTCCGATTTGATTAACGGAAACCTTAATATCGGGGAAATCTACATGGCGTCACAAAGTGCGTATTGGCATGGCTTGGCCAAGCTTTACCAGGGATACTTGGATAGGGCCCAATCCATGATCGATCAACTGGGAAGGATTGCTCAGGTCTATGTAAATGATTTCTCTCTAATGCTCCAATATGAACTGAATGCTAACTTGCTCTTGGAGTACCGCAGGTTGCACGATGCTTTATCTAAAGTTGACCAATCCATTGATTTTGCTCAAAAAGCAGGTTTTGGTATTTTCCTGTTCGATATGTATTCATGTAAGGCGTTAGTCCATCTATTAATGGAAGACATTGGAAAAGCGGAGGGAGCTCTGCATCGTGCAAATGAAATGAGGAAGGCGCACGCAGTTCCTATAGAGCTATGCAGTCTGTACCGAAGCCAAGTGGAATATGACCTCTATCGATTGAAAGAATCAATAGATGGAAATGGATTAGGATCACTGGAATACCGAAAGAAGGCAATCAAATCATGCAAGATGCTCTTGAGAGTATCAGGAAAGGCGGCACAACATCGAACGGAGTCATGTTGGCTGACAGGAGTCTACTATTGGCTGATCAATAAGCAGAAGAAAGCACTCAAGTGGTGGCATAGAGCCATTCAGGAAGGAGAACGGCTTGGCGGCCGCCTTGAACTATCAAGAGCGTACTTCGAAGTCGGAAAGCGCCTGCTTGAGCCTAAGAGCGAGTACGAAATGCTTGATGGCATCAAGGCGGAAGAGTATCTTGAGAGGGCAAGGTCATTGTTTGAAGAAATGGGGCTGCAGTGGGATCTGGATGAACTAAGCCGAGTAACCAGGGGTTAGGGCCCCAATCAATGGAAGATAGGATCGAAGACCTGCTGTCATTCTGCTCCGCGATTGACTTTGGCCCCGTCAGTATTTCAGAAGGGCAAAAGGAGTTTCGCAGAGAACTGAACAATGAGATTTTTTCGCTATGCCGGTCCCTGCCCCAATCAACTCAGACAGAAGGCTTGCTCTCTATCATGCGATACTGGGGGATGCCGTTCGACCAAGAGTTCAATCTCTTTAGGTACTACTATGTACCTTCGTGGTCCATCATTTATTGGCTTATTCGATCCGCCCCCACCAGCAAAGGACTTGGGGAAGTAGTCATAAGAAATGCGAAAACTGCACACTCTATGGCCATGTTCCTTCACCCCCTTGATGACCACCTCAACGACAATGAGATTTCGGCCACGCACCTAACCCTGCTCCTAAGAAGCCAGTCATGGATGCTCATGAACCACGCCCTTTACGCTTTAGCTGACGGAGTGGACGGAGGGAACGAAATCGTTCGGAGTTTCATCAATGATTACTATTCCAGCATCAGGAGTTCGGAAGAGGTGGAGTCCCTGGATAGCTACTGCGACATTTTCAGGAAACAGATGGCGACATGGTTCATGGCCCCCGCCCTTATGACAAAAAGGATGACCTCTGATGCAGAATTCACGAATGCCATATTGACGGCCTATGGTTCCTTCGGCATTGCGTGGAGGCTGCTCGATGACATAAAGGATCTTAAGGCAGACATGATGCAGGGTAAACACTCCTCCATATATGTCTGTCTCCCTGAAGAGACAAGGGATGGGTGGGGCCAGGATACTGAAGAGAAAGCCATCGCAATTAGCGATCACACCAAAGTCATCCTGAATTACATCCTGGAAAATGGAGTGATTGACAGAGTAAGAGAAAGGATATGCAGCGAACTGGAATCGGCTGCATCCCTCGTAGGCTGCTACGACATGACAGGGTTGGCGGATGAGTTTCGCTGTCTGCTGAGGCCTTTGAAAGACGGACAGAAGCATCAATGAACAAGAATCGTGAAAAGCAAATCTTTCCCTGGGTAGAGCAAGGAAGGCTCAGCATTGAGGTCACAACCCACTGCAACATTGCCTGTTTGCATTGCTTTGCCCGTGCCGGAATTTCGAAACCTTCGACCCTCCCCCTCGATTTGGTCAAAGGGATCATTGCCGAGGGATATGACATAGGTTATCGTCGACTCCATCTCACGGGCGGTGAACCCCTGCTCTGGAAAGGGCTGTGGGAAGCCCTCGACTGTGCCTTCGACACAGGATATGAAGTGCTCTTCATGAATACCAATGGAACACTGCTAACGGAGGATGTGAGCAGGAGACTGGCGGCTTACGGTGACCTTTGGATTTCGGTGAGCCTGGAAGGGTCGGAAGGACTGCACGATCGTTTGCGAGGAGAAGGCTCGTTCAGGAGAACGACACGGGGCATTGAAAAGGCACTCCAAGCAGGCATTGGCCTCTTCATATTTGCGCTCGTCACGAAGAGCCTGCTCCCCGATCTGCCACATTTCGTGAAAGATCTATATGGGAGATTTGCAGGAATTCATGGAGTGACCCTGATTCCCATCACTGGGGCAGTGAATGGTCATTATGCCCTGTCGAGAGAACTCCTCGATCCTGAAGACTTCCTAAAACTGGTGCGGACTGTCTCCCTCTTAAACGTTTATGGCCTCAGGACCGATGTCCTGCATGAGCCACTTGTCAATGTTGCATCCAGAATGCTTAGGATGCCATGGATACCGCAGGCGGAACCGCTATATCACGAGGGCTGCATCATTGTCATGGCGAACAGGAGGATCGGCCTTTCCCATTCAAGTCGGCATCGCTTTGGGAAATACAGCCCGGGAATGCTCCAGGAAGTATTGGCTTTTGATGAGTATCGAAAGGCGGTCGCACCGGATGAAGCAGTCTGTTCCGTATGCAAGTATGTGGGAGTATGCAGGGAGAACGGCATGCTTCGACCGTCAGAATACGACGGAAACACTCACCCTGATGTACCCTATTGTGTGAGGGTATTAGAGAGGGCTGGCTCATGACTCCAAAGGTGTTCTTATTTCGGTTGTTGCATCGTACAGTGAATAATAGGGAGCGACCTCCCCCCAATAAGCTGGTTAGAGAACGAGAAGTGATCTCTACGGGCTATCGATTCAAGTTAGAAGTAGCCCGGACATAAGACAAGGTCATACGAACCAAATCCTTAACGCAAATGGGTCATGAATAGGAGAAGGGAAGATGGCGAGGGATTTTATTGCGTTTCTGATAGACGCACAAAAAGACGGGACGCTGGGGGGGTGGTTTGCGGGTTTGGACGCTGACAAACCCGATGCGGCTGATAAACTTTACATCTATTTGCATGATACACGTGGTTACACCGATGTAACTACGGACGACTGTACGAGAATAGTACAGGTTAAGAGAGATCTAAACACTGACCATAGAAAAACGTTCGAACTAATGAAGTTTAAGGAGGTAACGTCTGTTCCTTTATCTTATTAGGCCTTTCTATAGTGCTCATGGGGATTTGCGCTTCAACATCTGAAGTTGAAGGCAGAGAAGCCTGATTAGCTCGTCTTCGAATTTCTCGGGGCCGATCGGCATATTCTGCTTGTTTACCTTGCAAAGGTGGAAGCTTGCCCTTTGAACAGGCTCGGCGGGATTCGTGCTCATCGCTCGTGTCATGCGGTTGAAGACGCATACCGAGCGCATTCCCTTCGGGAACCTTTTCGGCCAGCAAATTATAACAGGGTTGTATGGAGTGAATGATGCCATGCCAAAGCGTGAATAGTGAAGAGCATGTAATGGATTACGCCGTCATGATTGTTGGGGCGGGGCCAGCAGGGATCTCCACCTGGCTGCATCTCCAGAGGAACGCTGCCCGACTGGCCGAACATTCCATTGTCATCGAGAAAGCCGTTTTTCCCCGCGACAAGTTATGTGCTGGCATATTAGTCCCTTGGGCAGCAGATGTGTTGGGGCATCTTGAGGTCGAACTCAATGTTCCACACATATTCGTCTCCGATGTGGAGTTTAGATCTGGGAAGGAGATGGAACGCCTTCACCAACCGAATTCCTATAGGGTGGTGCAACGGATGGATTTTGATCATGCCTTGGCAAAAGCCGCAGTGAATCGAGGTCTGGAATTGCATCAAGGCGAACAGTTTATGGAAGCAGCCCGTGACCAGACCGGGCTAATTGTACGAACCAATAAGGGAAAATACATCGTGCAGGCCCTGATTGGTGCAGACGGAGCGCTCAGTGCAGTGCGCCGGAAGATGATGCCTCCTCAGAAACCACACCTTGCACCCATGATTGAGATATTTGCTTCAGTTGATCCTCGATGCGATACCGAATTCAATGAGAGAAAAATGGTCTGCGACCTTACACCCATAAGCGAGGGCTTGCAGGGTTATGTATGGCATGTTCCTTGTCTAAAGGATGGCGCCCCTTCAATGGCCCATGGCATTTGTGAGTTCCGGGTGTGCCCTGATCAGCCGAGGGCAAACATGAAAAGGATATTCAGCCGCACATTGAAATCCCGAAATATCCATCAAGACCCCAAGTCCTGGTCTTCCCACCCCATCCGTTGGCTTTCGGATGAGGATATCGTTTCGCAGCCAAATGTGCTTCTGGCGGGAGATGCTGCCGGAATCGAGCCGGCACTTGGAGGAGGGATCCATCTTGCACTATCATACGGTGAGGTCGCTGCATATGCGATTATTGATGCATTCCATGACAATGACTTCTCCTTCCGTGATTACAAACAAAGGATACAGTGCCATTCGGTGGGACAGTTCATTGCCAAGTGCACTCGTTTGGCAAAGCAGATGTATGGGGGCAAGATGAATCCTTTGCATGCAGCACGCGAAGTCTTTGCTACGGGATATGAATGGGAAAATCTATTGCTTCAATTGTTGTCTGAGGCATCGGTCCCTCCAAAGGACATCACGGACAGGTAGGCTTGTGGATTTCTCGATCATTTTTGAGACTTGAGAAAGAGGTGGAGATAGAAGATGTTCAGAGGCATCAGGCTTACGCTATATGACATATTTGGCTATCTATTTCCAGGCATCGTCTTTCTGGCGGGCATGGGCATCTTTTTCTGGGCGATCTACATGCCACGGACTCCCCTTGTTGTCTTTCGGCCAACGACCGACATCTGGATATTGTTTCTCATACTGGCCTATTTTTCTGGGCACATTGCGCAGGCCCTGGGGAATCTTCTAAGCATCCTTTTCCCATTCCTTGAGATTTCAATGGCATCAGGAAGGCGGCCTAAGCTGATCCCGGAGGCCCTGATCGAGTCAGCGAAACGAGAAGCGAGTCAAATGCTTGGGCTCGACATGAAGGACATGACTCCGGAATGGCTCTTGACCATATGTGACGAAACAGTTGCTCAATGTGGCTCCAGTAGAGATCGTGATATATATCAGTCGAGGGAAGGATTTTACCGAGGATTGGCAGTTTCTTTCCTTGCGCTCTTCATATGTCTTGTGGTTCGAACATTGGTCCCTGGGACATCGTTGAGACTCTCAGAGACCTCACAGGCTGTCAGTGGGTCTGTGCTAATGTTTTTCGTTTTGTTCACGCTTGCCGGCTGCTTACTCGCCTTCTTTCGATACAGACGGTTTGCCAGGTATCGTATCATCCAGGCAATCGTTGGCTTCTTAGCGTTACAGCGACGGAAAAGCCTTTCCTGAGCGGGAGGTGGGAGGTGAAAGCACAAGGCACCGGATAGATCTTTCATTCGAAGACCACGGTGCTTTTTGTATTTGTGCACACTTGCGGCTGGGTGCCAGCAAAGGGGCCATGGATGAGAATTTAGGGACTTCGGCGACTCATGCATGAGGGGGAGATTAAAGATGGAACAAGATTTCCACTTTTACACGGTTTACTCTCTTGCCCGCGCATCTGGGTTTGATCCCGATAATGCCCGCCTTATCGCTTACTCGTCTCAACATACTGACGATTCAAAGTACAAGCATGTCTTAGAATTTGAGAATGGTGGAAGATTTCAACAGGTGCTCACCGCCCATCAATTTATCGATCCCAGAACCTTGGACAAGGACACCTGTTACAACATATGGGTACCTTTTCATTTCCTTCCCGGAAACTTAGGCTCCGGTTTCTATGAGAGGATGTTTGTTCGTTCAAACAGTGTGGTGGCCCAAAGGGTAATCGATGATTTCCTAACCTCCCCAATGAAGCCATACTCCCTCCACCGTTTGGGAATCATTCTGCACCTCTACGCCGATACCTGGTCCCATCAGAATTTCATGGGCGTGATGCGAGAGGGGATGAACGATGTGAGGAACTTGGAGGTGAAGGGTGAAGGGGAAGGATTCATAGAGTCCCTCCTCAAGAAGCTGCAACAGAAGATCCTGGAATACACAGCTCCCCTGCTGGGCCATGCGCAGGCCGGGACGATTCCCGATGAGCCTTTCCGGGAATGGGAATATGAGGATTACAGGGGTAAGCACTTTTCGGTCTCTAATCATGAGCGCGCACTCGATGCAGCCCAGAATTGCTACACACTCCTCCTGCGGTTCCTAAAGCAATCTCCACAATTTTCAAGTGAATCCGCTGTCCCTTGGCAAAACATCGTAGTAAGAGTAAGCGATCTCTTTGGCAAAGAAGGAAGCCTTGAAGAAAGGGCCAAAGGATGGCAGGGAGCAATTGCAGATGGAAGCCTCGGGTTCGATCCGAAGGAGGAAGAGAAGAACCTTCAATATGGCAACAGGGATTGGTTCAAGGCCGCAGTAAAGGTTACGAAGACAGAGGGTCAGCCTGACAAATATGAAAAGCAGCCCAACTTCGAAAGCAGCAACTGGAAATACTTCCATGACGCTGCGGCCCTGCAGAAGTTCAGCATATTACATGAAGTCCTCCCTGAATATGGCATCATCTGCGGGTGATCAATCAGGATGCCTAAAAGGAGCTATCATGAAGGCCTTGAATCCGAAATTACTTCAGTT
>Ga0315314_1004159_pt1 | contig 10980 bp, 10 predicted proteins | sample TDP9_MG_FD_203631 | JGI IMG/M metagenome (GOLD analysis project Ga0315314, IMG submission 203631) | Freshwater sediment microbial communities from Lake Towuti, South Sulawesi, Indonesia - TDP9 | ecosystem: Environmental > Aquatic > Freshwater > Lake > Sediment | place: Indonesia: South Sulawesi... | reverse complement strand
GCCCCATAGGATGGTTGAAAAAGAGAGCAACGGGCTTGAGAGGGCTCATGAGACCAATTCTCTTAATCACCCTTGCTTTAGCCTTTATCATCCAACCTTATTTGCCTATGGTTAATGCCCAAACATCATCGAATGATGCTCATGAAAAAGTTATGCAAGCCTTTACCTCTATGCAAGAAGCCGGTAATGCTGGTGGAGATGTGAGCAATTTAGTGGATAAGCTCAATGAAGCTCTTGATCTGATTTCACAAGGCGATTCAATAGCATCTTCTAATCCTTCAGGAGCTCAAGAGCTCTATCAGCAAGCTGAAGATATAGCGAATCAGGTTACTCTAGAAGCACCTGTGGTGCGAGAGGAGGGAATTCTGGCTCGACAAAGCAACAACAAAATACTAGGAGTTGAACTTGTTATTCTAGCTTTATTGGGCTTTATTGTCTATAGGTTTGGTCCTAAGCTACTATGGAAATTATGGCTCCATGCACACAAGGATTGGAAGGTTGGAATTTGATAGATGAAGAAGTCTCGACTGTTGCATTGGCAGTAATAGTTGTAATCGGTGCCTTTTCTGTATCACAAGCATTCCTAGCAGGAAGAGTAGTAGAGCCCTTCTCCGAGCTTGCTGTTCTAGGACAAAATCAAAAGATTGGCGACTATCCGAAGAGCTTGATGGTTAGTGAGAATTTTACCTTATACTTGTACGTTGGGAACCATGAGGGGAAGGTTATGTACTATCGAGTATATGTCAAACTTGGAAATCTATCGAGCATCATAAATGAGAGTGTCCCTCTTGATGCTCCTCCCATGGCTCAATATGAAACAATTCTTTCAAAAGATCAGACTTGGCTCAAGCCTATAACATTACATATAGATGAGCCTGGAATCAACTATAGGCTTGTCTTCGAGCTTTGGGTCTATAAGCCTGACGAAAATATTTTTACTTATCATGGAAGATGGAACCAAATCTGGCTCAATGTGACAAGTTCAAGTTCGTAATGATGATATTTTGAAGGAAGAAGATCTTCAGAAGAATATAATTCAAATTGTGCACAAAGAGCGAGGCTTAAGGCTTCAAGATCTAGTATCAAGAGCCTCTAGCATATCTGGAGCACCATATTACCTAATAACAAGAGCTCTCTACAAGCTTAAGATGGATGGCAAGATCTTGCTTGAGGAACCTAATCCTCCATCTTCTCTATCTGCATACATTAAATCTCACTATGGCCTTTGGCTTTGGGCGGTCATAATCTCCATTCTTACTACTATGATTACAATCTACTTTCTACCACAAAATCCACCCTTCATATACCTACGCTATGCTTTAGGCTCTATCTTCGTCCTCTACCTACCAGGCTATTCCTTGATAGAAGCTCTTTACCCGAAGAAAGAGGATTTGGAGGGATTGGAACGACTAACTCTCTCAATAGGTTTGAGTTTAGCTCTTGTACCGCTGGTAGGTTTAATGCTTAACTATACTCCATGGGGCATAAGACTAGAACCTATTCTAATATCCTTGGCTATTCTCACCTTCATGCTTGCTTTATTAGCTGCCTTGCGTAAGGTAGGGTACATAAAGACGGTTTTATCGAGAGTTGGATCACTCTAAACGATAAGATTACTGTTCAAACTTTGAGAAACTTAAAGCTAAAGAATCTTTAAGAGTCAGTAATTGATTTTAGAATCAACTTATAGATTATTTTTATAATCTTATTAGAGTTGCCACCCTTTCGGCAAGTCTGTTCTAAGCTCCTGACTTGATCACTTTCACCTTGTTAGACATAGTAGCTATAGCCTTAGGGGTCACGCACTTTTCAATTCCCCTTATCTACTACCTCTATGCGAAAGCTAGGTGGTTGCCGAAACCTTGGAACATAGAGACAGATGAAAACTATAAGCCAAAAATCACGATCATAATGCCAACTTACAGGGAAGCAGAGTTTATCGAGGAAAAATTGGACAACCTTTATACTCAAGACTATCCTAAAAATCTGATGGAAATAGTTGTCGTTGATAGTGCTAGTAATGATGAAACTGTTGGACTTGTTAAAAAATGGGCTTCTGAGCACATGAATGTTAACCTGAAATTGCTTGAAGAGCCTGAAAGACGAGGAATGGTTCATGCATTGAACTATGCATTACAACATTGCCCAGTTAACAGAGAGATAACATTGTTTACCGATGTTGATGCCTTCTGGGATTGCGACGCTTTAAGGAAGATTGCTAAATATTTCGCAGATTTTGGCGTTGGAGCTGTAACAGCAAGCATAATCCCAGCAACTCAAGCAAATAGTCCTATAGAGGGGGCTTATCGTAACTACTATAATGTGCTTAGGATGGCAGAGTCTAAAATTCATAGCACACCAATTCATAATGGAGCTCTTGTGGCTTTTAGAACAATTTTACTCTACAAGATGGGTGGGTTGCCAAATTACACGGGTAACGATGATAGCACTCCAGCATCTATAATAGCCTTTATGGGTTACAGGACCATACAAGTAGACGAAGTTACTGTGAGAGAACCTATAAGAGGGCAAGTTAACAGAAAGGTCAGAAGAGCTCAGCATTTACTGTTAAGTTTTCTTAAAACGAAATGTTACACCAAAAAGTTAGGACTTTATACTTTTACTAACCCATTTGGGAAGGTTTGGAAGATTGAGTGGTGGTTGCATGTGGCTAATCCATGGCTTTTAGTAGCAAGTGTTCTGCTCTTTGTGGCTAGTGTAGCGTTTTATGGATTCGTCATATCTTTAGCATTGTTGGGAATGGGCTTGTTGCTCTTGATGTTAAAAGCGTATAGGACATGGGTGCTGCAGCAGGTCTACCTTACTATAGCCGCGCTAAGGAATCTGCGGACAAAAGAGATTATGTGGAAAAAGTAGACTGTGACTCTACTGAGCTCTTTGAAAAAGGAAGTGAGTGACGTAAAAATCTACAACATCAAAGTGCCACATTTTCTGCCTCGTCTCTATAATATAGCCCATAAGTTCAGACAAAACAGCGACTGAAGATGGCGGCAAGTAGGTAGCAATGATATCGGAAGACTTAATGAGGAACAAATATCAGGTAAGAGACACATCTTTTTCAATATTTGGACTGGGATACGTAGGTATAATAAATGCAATCTATTTTGCAGAAAAAGGCTATAAAGTAATAGGTATAGATATCGATCATAATAAAGTTACTCTTATTAATCAGGGTCGTTCACCAATAAAAGAGAGAGGAGTAAATGAAAAACTTCGGGCAGTCATTAAAGAGGGTAGATTAGTAATTACGACAGACGTTAGCAAAGCAATGAATCAGTCCGACATATCTTATATATGCGTTGGTACTCCTTCGAAAACTGACGGATCTGTTGACCTGACGAGCGTTATTGATTGCATGACACAGATCTCACTAGCACTTAAGGCTAAACAGAATTATCACATAATAGTCATAAGAAGTACAATACCTCCAGGAACCACTGAGACCAACTTATGTCCATTAGTTGAAAAGGTTTCGGGTAAAAAGTTGATCAGGGACTTTGATATCTGCATATTTCCAGAGTTTCTAAGGGAGGGGCATGCACTAGAGGATGTATACAATCAAGACGTTCTAGTCATAGGATCCTTCTCCACAGAAACTGGGAGGCTAATTTTGAAGGTGCATGAAAACGAGAAATCAAAGATCATAATAACTGATGCTAGAACTGCCGAAATGGTAAAATATGCGTTTAACGTTTTTCACGCATTAAAGATAAGCTTCATAAACGAACTGGCTAATATATGTGAGATACTAGGTTTAGATCCAAATATTGTCAGCGAAGCTTTATGTTCTGATTGTCGTCTGAATATATCGCCCTATTATCTTAAACCTGGCTACGCCTTCGGCGGACCCTGCCTACCCAAAGATTTGTCAGCACTCATAAAATTATCCGAAGAAAGAAGTTATACTCCTTACTTACTTAAGAGCGTTGTCATAGTTAATGAGTATCAGAAGAGGAAGGCAATCGCGTGTATAAAAAGGATTTTAGGTGAAAACCTTTCAGGTAAAAATATTACTGTAATCGGTATTGCGTTTAAGAAAGGTACGAATGATCTAAGGAATTCTCCTGCAGTTTACCTAGTAGAAAAGCTCTTAGAGTATAGGGCAAAAATCAAAATTTATGATCCTTATGCCTTAGAGGATGCAAGGCGTTATTTTGCTAATAGGCTTGAATATTCCGATAACGTTAAAAAGGCTGTAGAGGATACCGATATATGTGTTATTGCGCTAAAATATGTAAACGCTGAAGAGTTAAAAGGTTTAGCAAATTACATGAGAAGAAAGAACATACTTGACTTAGTCGGTATTAATGGTTATGAGTTCTTAAGCAAAATTCCAGGTATAAACTATATCGGGATCTCTTGGTAATATATGAGAATTTGCCTCATACGTGACCTTGGTAGGCCAATAGCTGGTGGCGATAGGACAGTATTGGCAATGGTGGATGCTCTTTTAGAGGCTAAACATAACTTAGTTTGGGCAACCTCAGACCCAAAAGGTATAGTGAGGGCTGCAGAAGCTTTTGGAAAAGGATGTGTACTCGAAAGATCGAATATAGAAATAGTACGATGTAGAATGGCCTCTTTTATCCCTCATCCTTACTCAGTAGCATATATTGCAAAGGAAGTCAGGGAGAAATATGATGCCTTCTTAGTAACAGATGATATTCCTAAGAGCTTAAGCGGAAAGGTAATATCATATGTACACTATCCACACTCCGCACGTATCGTACTGAACTCTCTAATAGAATATGAATATAGAAAAAGCGTGAATGGACGCTTAAAATGGTTTGTACATAAGCTGTTATTCCCTAAGTTCTTTTATACGCATGAAATCTCTGACCGTATAATGCTTATAGCAAATTCAACGTTAACCAAAAGCCATATCCTAAAAGTCCTTAAGCCAAAATTCATGCAAGTACTATATCCACCGATAAAATCCAAACATATTTATGGAATATTTAAGAAAGAAGGCAAATCAATAAAGGGGGATTCAGCGGTTTTTATAGGTCGCGTAATTCCCGAGAAGAACATAGAGGACATTATATATGTGGCAAGACTCATTAAAGATAGAATAAAGCTAAAGTTTAAGATCATTGGCTTTTTAGAAGATAAAGCGTTCTTAGAATATCTAATAAGGGTTGTAAAAGGCTTGAGGTTAAGAAATGTTCAATTCATGATTAATGCAAGCAGGGAAAAAGTGATAGATATGCTTCTTAGAGCCAAGTTCATAATTCATCCAGCTCAGTATGAGCCTTTCGGCGCCTCAGTGGTTGAAGGGATGGCTGCAGGATGTGTGCCTATAGTTAAGAGAGGAGTTAACGGACCTTGGATGGATATAACTCAAAAAGGCTTATATGGGTTTGGTTATGACACTCCAAGAGAACTTGCTATGATTTTAACAGAGCTCATTAAGGAGTATGATAGTCTCAAATTAGATAAAATTACAGACAGAGCACTTAATTTTGAGGAGGAGCATTTCAAAAGGAGTTTCGTAGGTATCGTGAATTCCTTTTTATTAGAAGCCCAATAGAAATTGCTGAATCCTAGTTAGCGACTTAAATCTGCTTGAGTTAAAGGTTGCGCGGTATGGCGGGAATATTTTGTGTAATTTCTCTTTCTGCCCCTATTTCACAAGTTAGTGAAGCATTGCTCTCTTCCTTGGATTCAGCTAAGGGGGAGTCGCTGAAAATTTCCGAGCAAAATAACCTTATCATTGGTACACAAAAACTACATCAAGATGCAACATATGCTACCATTAAAGAATTTAAGAGAGGAGTTATTGTTTTCCTCTCTTCCTATTCCCCTAAAAGAATAGAATCTATGCTTGAGCAGGCAATCGATAAAGATTCTTTCCTCGAAGTATTTAAATTGTTACGTAATGAAATTTATGATTTTTGTGCTATATTTTTTGACGTAGCACAACATAAGCTATATGTTCTTACAGATGTTCTTGCATCAAGAAGTATTTACTTTTCAAAAACTACAAATAACATTTGTTTCAGTACTTCTCTTAGACACGTTCTTAGATACATTAAAAGCGTATCAAACAATTCTATAACTCAGGGTTATGATAACATTGATATCTCTTCGTTAGAATACTATCTTTTGACAGGCACTCTCCCACAGTCTCGAACATTATATTCCAACGTGCGAAAAACGGATGGTAATTCGATCATCGTCTTTGATACATTAACGGGTAAAGAGCTTAAAGTAGAGCTTCCTTTAGAATCTTATCTAAAGGAATTTCGAAGTCAAGTTTCTTTTAAAGTCGAAGAATTTATAAGAAAAATAGAATTTGCTTTACGAGAAAGAATAGATCTGAACGATAAAATTGGCATAGCATTAAGTGGAGGTCTTGATTCTCCTGTACTAGCCTCAATACTAGTCAAAAGGTTATGTGCAAGTAACATCAGAGCATACACGGTTTATTTTCCCGGGTTCGAGTCAGAGGTTGAGAGAGCTAAAGAGATAGCTGGATTTATCGGGTTAGATTTGAAAGTCATATCAGTTAGCACAGACCAAGAACAACTTCTTTCTCTCTTTGAGTTAGGTGCAGATAACCTTGAAGAACCATGTGGATCAGCCGGCTACCTAGGTAGACTCCTAGTATTTAGAGAGGCGAGCAAGCATGTTAATAGTTTAATCCTTGGAGAAGGGGGAGACGAGTTATTTATGGGATATTATCCCAAATTGTGGGATTGGAACGAAAAAAGGCCAATCTTAATGTTAAGTAAAGCTTGTAGCACCTTTAAGCCCCTATCGTTGTTTACTAATACAGTTTCCTTAATGACGACCCACTTAGATCCCTATAAAGCACGTTTTCTCGACCTCTTTACGTACGGGGATCCATATGAACAATATCTAATGTCAGTTGTTATGATAAATAATAAACAGGTATGCAGATTCTTTAATTCTCAACAGCCTCTAGGGTTGGTGTTAAAGTATAGCAAGAATAATGTAAGCTCTTCTAAAAGTATAGGCATTTACAATGATAGCTGGAAGAGCTTTATGAGATTTTTAACGCTTCAGAGCTCTGATGTTATGGTGGACAGATCGTATTCAAGTAGAGTAGGAGTTGCGATGAAATTACCGTTCTATGATTTGAAAATGTTAGATTATGCTCTCTCAATACCGAGGAGAGAGAAAATACTGGGAGCTACCACCAAGGTTTTATTAAGAAACGCGGCATTACGCTTTAATCTACTTCCGAAAGATATAATCGATCAGAAAGGAAAGGTTGGGTTTACCCATCCGCTCTCAATAGCACTTCGAAATAAGAACACTAAATTGTATGTGCGAAAGCTAATAGAAAACTTTGTACGGAATGAGAAGCTCAGAGATATTCTATGCCACGCGGTAAGTTTTAGTTTATCATCTACGTGGAGTGTTCAAACGCTTCTTTCATTACTTTGGTGGATTAAAAATATCGAATTAGATGTTAGTAAAGAGAAGCTAAGTGATCTCTTTGCTGAGCTATGTTCGAAATGAAATGGAATACCATCTTGGACTCTAAGAGGTATGGAATCCTTCGGAAGTCGTAAAGTCTTGAAGGTAGCTATAGTTTGTTCTTACTATCCTTGGCCGCCTTCGTTTGGCGGGGTTGAAACCATGGTGAGGAATGTAAGCACAGAGCTAGCTAAGAGGGGGCATGAATTACATGTTATAACTACGCCATTCGATGTGACGATGATGAGACAGGTTTCAGACTACGGAGTAGAGGAAAGGGATGGAGTCACTGTCCACAAACTTGAGCCTAGGAAGTTGCGGGTGGGCTATGCTAGGCTTCTAAAGGGGTTTAAAGACGCAATACATGAAATTAGACCCGAAATAGTACACTCACATAATCTACACCCACATTTGTTTCAGCTAGCTAAATGGAAAGATAAATTGAAGTATAAACTGGTTGCTGAACTACATCATCCGGCAGTTGAACTTGACTTTTTCATACAAAAACTGTCAATGCCCCTCACTACTATTATGCTTATGAACTTTAGTAAAGTTATAGACACCTTTATAGCTCACACCACTTTAGAAAAAGAGTGGCTGAGTAATAAAGGAATTTATGAAGGCAAGGTTTTGATAGTAAGATTTCCTGCGATACCTTCAACCCTCATAAGCTATAGAGTGGATTCAAAAAGCCTCGATGAAATAATATATTTGGGCAGAATCGTATGCCGAAAAGGATTACATGTACTCATCAGAGCTCTGTACAAAGTGAAGAAGACTTTTGGCGAAATAAGGGCTACCATAGCAGGCCCCTCAGACCCGCAGTATCTGAGCAGATTAATGAAGTTAGCTAAGCAATTAGGACTTGAAAGTAATGTAGTCATAAGAGGGTTGGTTCCGGAGGAAGAAAAATATAAAATCATAAAATCTCATAAAATCCTGGTACTGCCCTCCCTTAAGGAGTATACTCCCAGTGTACTTCTTGAGGCTCAAGCTTTAGGAGTGCCAGTTATAGCGACAAAAGTAGGAGCTGTCTCTGAGATAATGGTTGATGGAGAGACGGGGTTGCTAGTCGAACCTGCTAATGAGCATGAATTGGCTAAAGCGATAGAGATATTAATCAAGGATGATGAATTAAGAAGACAATTTTCAATAAAGGCTATGGAGTTTGCCAAAAACTTCACTCTGGAGGAAGCTGTGAATAGATTAGGAGATCTGTATTGTGGGCTTATTAATCGAAAAATTAATTCATCTGAAATTAGGCCTTAAACACCCTATAGCTGCGGTGAGACATCTAATCAGGAAAAAACTATGGCTTAAAAAGTTAGGTATAACTAAAGCTGAGATAGAAAAGCTATACCGTGAACTGTACGAGGGGCGTCTGATTGAATATGTGTTAAAGGAAATGGGTGGAGATAGCCACATTGTGCGGCAAGTTGAACTATACGTGATATGTAGATTTTTAAAACCGGAAATTGTCGTAGAGACAGGTGTTGAAAATGGCATCTCTTCAGCATTTATTTTAGCAGCGCTAAACCAAAATGAAAAAGGAAGCCTTTACTCCATTGAGATCTTGGAGCAACTCCCAAACGGAAGACGACTAGGCTGGCTAGTACCTGTTAATTTTCATAAAAAGTGGAATTTAATAATAGGAAATAGTTTAGAAGTACTACCTGAGTTATTGGAGACGCTTCATTCTATAGACCTTTTTATTCACGATAGCGAACATTCTTACAAAGTGATGATGAAAGAATACAGCTTAGCATGGTCTTACATAAAGCCAGGCGGCCTCCTTCTTTCAGATGATACGGGAAGGAATGAAGCGTTTATAGATTTCTGTAAAAGAATTAAAGAGAGCCCTCTGTGGACTGAGAAAGGTTATGGAATTATCGTTAAACGTTGACTTAAACGCTAGAGGGTTTGTAAGGGATAGGAAGAAGGAGATCAGACAGCTGGCAGAGGATTTAAGGAAGGCTTGGCTGTAAGAGATAACCAGAGGCATATTCGGAATATGAGGTTTAATCTTGGCGCATCAAAATTCTTAAGCCTTATAGGATTAAAGCCAAACGATGCTCGGATAGGATAAGGCAATGGCACATTCTCCAGATACATGGGTTTGCTAAGCAGGAGGAGCTTAAAATTGTGCTGTCGTTGTTCACTTTTAATGGGCGGCTATGTCGTTAACTAGGCTTGTATATAAAACAGGGGTAAAGCTGGCTGATCGTCTAGGCATTTATGAAAGGAGAAGCTTGGAATATGCCAGCATAGTCGTATTCTTAGTTAGGAGGTTTACGCGTTTAGATAGCTCGTTTGCCTTAGATGTTGGAGCGGGAAGAGGTAAGATCAGTGAACTTATAGGTAATGCCTTGAAGATACCAATTGTAGCAGTAGATATCGACCCCACCTTACTCAAAGGTCTGAGGACTGCTGTTATAACACCTATAGTGACTGATGCACATCATCTCCCATTCAGAGATAACACCATTAGCCTGGTTTGCCTAATCTCTATACTCGAGCACCTAGCTGAGCCTGATCTCGCAATAAAGGAGGTAAGCAGAGTCCTAAAGGACGATGGGATGGTGGTAGTCCAACTTCCAAATCTCCAATGGTTTATTGAGCCACACACTAAGTGGCCGTTACTTTACTTCATGCCGTCAACTTTCAGAGAGATTATAAGGAGTTCCCTAAACTATTTATACATCAATTTCAGCGTTACAATTAAAAATATCATCAAGGCTTTTGGGAAACATAATTTAACCTTGGGATATAAGATGAAGTTAGGGTTTGGCTGGTCTCCAGCATGGTTCTTGGTCTTTCACAAACGTTAAGAGGGTATAGGAAGTTTAAAAGATCCTTTGCAGAAGGCAGAGAGAAATTCTGTAAGAATTGCGTGAATGCTTAGAGCTAAGATCATCGGGAATCTTAGAAAACATGGAACAAGGGTGAACGATGCATGAGCTTAGGGATGGAAAGGCAGCCTCACAATCTAATGGTTTTGTTGTTAATTACATCAGCGTTACTAATACCTGTTTGGGTTATTTTAACTGAGCCTTATGTTGTGGAACCTTCACCCCTTAAACTGTTTGAAGCCATTCACCCCACGTACTACGCAGGTCTCATAATGTTAGCTCTATCGTTAATAGTGTTATCGATAAAACCTCAAGGTGCTTTTCGCTCTGCTTTAAACCTGTATTTAGCTACTGCTCTACTGTCAGCTCTATACATCCAGCTCCCCTTGATAGCTCTATTCGAGCATCCAGTGAGCGACCACACCATACATTTAGTACCAACGTTTTACATGCTGAGGGAAGGTAACATTAACATGCCTGATTATCCTCTTCCAGAAACAGTTACGCCACAGCTCTTTGCTTCCATCTTAATTATGGTTACTTCTCTACCAAACTCTCTAGAGAATCTTCACCGTATTTCGGTGCTCCTACTTCCACTACTTACTACACTATACGTTTACCTTTTCATGCGGAGGATAGGTGTTAACGAAAGATTCGCGATGAT
>Ga0315314_1004158_pt1 | contig 10980 bp, 9 predicted proteins | sample TDP9_MG_FD_203631 | JGI IMG/M metagenome (GOLD analysis project Ga0315314, IMG submission 203631) | Freshwater sediment microbial communities from Lake Towuti, South Sulawesi, Indonesia - TDP9 | ecosystem: Environmental > Aquatic > Freshwater > Lake > Sediment | place: Indonesia: South Sulawesi... | reverse complement strand
CCTCTGATCTCTCCACAAATGTACAGAGAGTTTATGCTTCCAGCCTATCAACGGGTTACCTCTTTTTTAAAGGATATGGGCGTCGAAGTTATCCTTGTTGATACGGATGGAAATGTAGAGAAATTGATCCCTCTCTTTCTGGAGTCGGGCATCACTGCCGTCTTCCCTTTCGAGGTGCAGGCTGGTAACGATATCGTTTCTTATCGGCAAAAATATCCTCCACTGGGGATTCTGGGTGGGATCGACAAGATGAAGATTGCACAGGGAAAAGAACTTATCGAGGAGGAGCTGAACTCCAAAGTTCCCTTCATGCTTAAATCCGGAGGATATATTCCGCATATTGACCACCATGTCCATCCTGATATTTCATGGGAAGACTTCAAGTATTACCGCCATCGTCTCAATGAAATGATACTAACCCCTCCTTGACAGGCCATTAGGCATGTGATAGATGTTATTCTCACGAAATCTTCTAAAAAAGAAAGGGGGGCATAAAATGAGAAGAATTGAGGATTCAAAAATCATTTTCGCAGGAGTAACTCTAACCATCTTGAGCCTCTGCCTCTTCACCACTATTTCAGAGGCCCAGACCAAATTTCCCACAAGGCCCATGAGCATCATCTGCCCATGGGGAGCTGGAGGAGGAACGGATCGGGTTGCTCGAATGCTTGCGGTTCTCCTTGAAAAGGACTTAGGACAACCTGTGACCGTGGTGAATCGAACGGGCGGAGGTGGAGCAGTAGGGCATACTGCTGGTGCCACGGCCTCGCCGGATGGGTATACCATGACGATCGTCACGGTAGAGATCACCATGATGCACTGGATGGGACTGGCCAAGGTCAATTACAAGGATTTCAAGCCTGTCGCCTTGATTAATTTCGACCCGGCTGGAGTCAATGTGCGGGCAGACGCACCCTGGAAAACTCTGAAAGAACTTCTCGACTATGCGAAGGCCAATCCGGGCAAATTAAGGGCCACCGGAACGGGCAAAGCAGGTATTTGGGACTTAGCCCGTGCTGGAATGTTGAAAGCAGCTGGGATTTCCATCGATGCAATCCCATGGGTTCCGAGCGAAGGGGCTGCTCCAGGTCTTGCAGAAATGGTCGCTGGTGGAGTTGAAGTCGTCACCTGTAGCCTTCCTGAAGCTCGCTCGATGATCGAGGCCAAGAAGGTGAAAGCCCTCGCCATCATGGGCGACAAAAGGGCTGATATTTTCCCTGATATTCCTACGTTAAAGGAATTGGGAATCTCCTGGTCCATGGGTGCCTGGCGAGGCATTGGAGTACCCAAAGGTACACCCGACGATGTGGTAAAGATCCTTGAGAAATCTCTTGAAAAGGCTGTAGCCAGTGCTGAATTTAAAGATTTTATGGTCAAAAACGGATTCGGAATCATGTGGGGATCTGCAACAGAATATGGAAAGTTTATGGCCGATGGCGATAAAGAGATGGGAGCCATCATGAAGGAGGTCGGTCTGGTCAAATAGGTAGGCAAACACTCTTTGATGAGCGGGGCTTTGGAGATATAGACTTCCTCAGCCCCGCTTTGGTAAGAATATGAAGAAGAACGACATCATTGCGGGGAGCATCTTCATCGCTCTGGGGATCTTCATCTTCACGCAGACCTGGAACTATCCATCTCCTGAAAAGGGCCATCCAGGGCCGGACCTCTTTCCCAATCTCCTGGCCCTCCTCTTCATCGGCTTTGGCTTAGCCCTTATTCTGAAGGCCAGGAAACTTATTTCTGCCGAATCAGAAGTTGCTCCCGGCCCCAAAAGAGTATCAAACGCCCTCTTCGTCCTGGCCATAGTGGCAGTCTATGTCGGGCTGGTCAATGTCGTTGGATTCCTGATCACCAGCGCTGTCCTTCTTTTTCTTCTCATGAAGAGATTGGGGGTGACCATTTTCAAAAGTGCTTTAGCCAGTATCATCATTACCCTTTTCATCAATTTGATGTTCTCAAAGATTCTCAGGGTTCCACTTCCTATTGGAATTCTTAGTTGGTGATACGAATATGGATGTCGTTCTTCAAGGACTTGTGCTCCTTGCTAATCCGAAAGTTATCCTGGTTATCATCGTTTCCGCCCTTTATGGCCTCTTCGTGGGAGCAGTTCCTGGTCTCACTGCCACGATGGCTGCAGCACTCCTCATCCCGTTCACCTTTTTTATGGATCCTGTTCCTGCATTGGTCTCCATCGTCACCATGTCCGCCATGGCGATCTTTGCTGGAGATATTCCCGCCGCTCTGGTTCGCATCCCCGGCACTCCCTCCTCAGCTGCGTATACACAGGATTCCTTTGAGCTCACGAAGCAGGGTAAGGGCGAATTGGTCCTAGGGGTAGACGTCGTCTTCTCAGCCATCGGTGGCTTGATGGGAGCAATCATTCTCATGACCTCTGCTCCGCTCCTTGCCGAAATTGCATTTACATTTACGACATTCGAATACTTTTGGCTTGCTGCCATGGGCCTGAGTGCTACGGTCATGGTCTCAAGAGGCTCTCAGACCAAGGGCGCATTATCGATGATCCTGGGCCTTTTTCTGTCCACCGTCGGCGTGGACATCACGCTCGGTTATCCACGTTTCACCTTTGGTGTTGTGGAACTTCTCAATGGTGTGAATTTCATTCCTGCGATGATCGGACTCTTCGGCATTTCTGAGGTCATCCGAAGCGTCATGCAAGGCGAGCTTGCATATCCCATTGCACGCGTCAAGGCGGAAAGAATCTTTACAGGAATGTGGAAGTTGTTTCGGCGTTATAAGGTGAATGTGTTGCGATCGGGTCTGTTAGGGACTTTTATCGGAATCCTTCCCGGGGCTGGTGCTGACATTGCTGCCTGGATTGCCTATGCCTTTTCGAAAAGGAGTTCGAAGGAACCAGAAAAATACGGAGTTGGTTCAATCGAAGCCATCGTTGATGCAGGAACGGCAAACAATTCCTGCCTGGCTGGCGATTGGGTCCCTGCACTGGTTTTTGGAATCCCAGGAGATTCGATCACAGCGATCGTCATTGGTGTTCTCTTTATGAAAGGCCTTAGGCCAGGCCCTCTCATCTTCGAACAGCAACCTGAGATCCTCTATGCGGTCTATCTTGCTTTTATCATTGCCAATCTTCTTATGATCCCTTTTGGTTACCTTTCTATCAAATGCAGCTCCCAGATGCTTAGGGTTCCACGAAATATTCTTATGCCGGGTATTCTCATGTTCTGTATCGTGGGTTCTTTTGCCATTAACAACACGATCTTTGATGTGGGGGTGATGCTGGTAATGGGTGTCATTGGCTACTTCCTCGAGGCGAATGGCTTTCCTGTAGCACCTGTTGTCCTTGGTATGGTCCTCGGTCCCATTGTTGAGAAAAACTTCATGATGAGCATGATCAAGACCGACTGGGATGTCACTCAGTTTTTCACCCGTCCCGTGAGCGCCACCCTCTGCATTATCACTCTTTTGATTTGGTTCTTCCCCCTCTTCGCCGCTCTACTGGAAAAAACCAAAAAGAGAAACAACCGATAAAAAAGTGCCCATCCCCTTTTCTGACAGCTAAAGAGCAGAGAGGAGACCTCCATCTACATAAATAATCTGGCCGGAAACGAAGTCAGAGGCGTGGGAAGCGAGAAAGACGACCGCCCCTGCCAAATCTAAGCAATTGGTAGAAGCCTACCCACTTGGAACAGAAAAATCAACTAAATTTCGCTTTTAATCTTGACCCTTCCTCTCCCTTTTCGTATACTGAATTCACCTAAATGAAAGGGAGAAAAGATAATGAGTTTGCAGCGGCCCACCTTCAAGGACATCTTAGAGGCGAGGAAGATCATTGGCCAGTACCTTCCACAAACACCCCTCTACGCATATCCTCGACTCAATCAGCTCCTTGAAGCCAAAGTCTATGTCAAGCACGAAAACCACATGCCCACCGGCGCCTTCAAGGTCCGCGGGGGAGTCAACCTCATCTCGCATCTCACTCCTGAACAGAAAAAGAGAGGCGTGGTGACGGCCTCCACCGGAAACCACGCCCAATCCATCGCGTACGCTTGCGCTCTTTCCGGTGTCCCGGCGACGATCATTATGCCGGAGGCCGCGAATCCGGTTAAAGTGAAGGCTGTCACAGGTTTCGGCGCGGACGTCGTTTTTCACGGGAAGATTTTCGATGAGTCCCGCGTTTATGCTGAACAATTGGCCTCTGATCGCGGCGCCCGCTTCATCCATCCGGCCAACGAGCCCTATCTCATCGCTGGCGTTGCCACTTATGCGCTGGAGATTTTCGAGGCAGTGCCCGATCTTGACCTCATCATTGTTCCATTGGGTGGAGGAAGCGGGGCAACCGGGTGCTGCCTGGTCAAGGAAGCAGTTTGTCCCTCTGCCCAAGTGATCGCGGTCCAAGCCGAGAAGGCGCCGGCCGCCTATCTTTCCTGGAAAATGAGAAAAATTGTGGCGGACCGGGTGGAGACAGCAGCAGAAGGTCTGGCAACACAGGTGGGATACGAGCTGACGCAGGAGATCCTCTGGGATACTCTTTCAGACTTCATCCTCGTCTCCGAGGAAGAGATGGTCCGCGCCATCCTGACTTACCTTGAACTTGTCCGGAATCTCGCGGAGGAAGCCGGCGCTGCGCCTTTGGCCGCCGCCCTGAAAATCAAAGAACGGCTCAAGGACAAAAAAGTCGCTTTGATCTTATCTGGAGGAAACATCTCTCTCGAAAGACTGAAAGCCGTTCTTTCATCCTTCTAACTCCACTGTGAGATCAGATTTCCGTTTTCGTCAAAGGGGAAGTCGAAGGGTTCGGTGAGGATCTCTATTCGAGGATTTGATCTTGCTTCGTTAAGGAAGGCTTGGGAGGCAAAGACGTACTCTATTTCTAATGTATTCTTAATCCAGAGGATTCGAAGATCCTTAGGATCGAAGACTCCAGAGTTATAGTGGGCGATGTGTAATGCCTCTCGATCTTTTTCAAAGAAGACGGGGATACGAGCATTTTCAGGAGTCATCCCATTAATGCAGTTGATATGGGTTGCATGGTGGTCGACCTTATCCACTAAGCGCCGGGTGGTATAGTCCGCCATACCGATCCCTGTCGCATTTCCATGGCTTCCTTCCGTGAGATCGCGGACAAAGATTCGGGTAATTTTCGGATTTTCAAATTTTGGATGTCCGATCAGTTGATTCCGTCCGACCACATTCGTATCCATTCCAGTGCCGCTGATATCCTTACCCATCTCATCCACAATGAGGAGATCCATCTCATTGAAGGGAAGAGAGGGCATCAATTCCCTTGCCCTCTTGAGGAGAACCTTCTCCTTTTCTACAAACTCTTCATGTCTCACGAGCTCAATCAGGGCGGTCTGATCGTACTGGTTTTCGATAATTCCTACTCCGAAAAAGATAGGAAGTTTTTCGAGAAGAATCGAACCTACTTCTGCAAGAACCGCTGGAAATCCATGTTTGATGGTGAGCCGATGAACCATCAGCGATCCCTGATGTTTTCCCATGCCGATGGCCATCATCTTCAACAGACCACTTTCAATCTCTCCCTTGAAATCCGTATGGGGTTTAATCCGATTGACCACAACGATCCTGTCCGCATTCAGAAGATCTTTACTAATCAAAACGGGAGTCCCAAATTTGGTCCGGCCAATCTCTTCAACATCCATTGAGGAGACGATCGGTGCTCCCACACTCTTCTCAGTGATCCCCAGACTCTCCAACACCTCTACTTGACCTTCTGCCGTAGCCCCTCCATGACTTCCCATGCAAGGCACAACGAATGAGGAGGCTCCCAAATCCTTCAAACGTTCAATGGTGGTCTTTAAGACCTTGGGCTTATCTTTGATCCCTCGACTCCCCGCGGTCAAGGCGATCCTCTCTCCCTTTTTGACCCTCTTTGATAATTCGAATTCGTTTAAAAGCTCAGCTGCTCTTTCTTCGACGTTCTCGATCCGGGGGGCATCGATCTTCTGTCGAATTTTGAAGATCTTCGGAAGATTCTCGTTTCCCATAATAAATTGGTCTCCAATGTAAGATGTGATTTGTGGTAGATTCACCAATCACTTTAATATTAAAGGAGGGCATGCTCATTTTCAATATCGAACAGATGTATATTCTCCAAGTTGGCCTGAAGTAAGATGTTTTGGCGGGGCATCACCTTTGTCTTGGGATCGACAGAGGCAATCAGAGAATCGCGACCCGATTTCACGTCCAGGTAGATCTCGTTTCCTATGGGCTCGATGATTTCCACGAATGCTTCGATTGTCTCACCTTCAATGGGGGCTGAAGCTTTTGAAAGGTCTTGCGGTCGAATTCCAAAGGTAACTTTTTTGTTGATATAATTCTGAAGATTTCGAACTTTCTCTTCTGGTATCTTCAAGTTGAATCCATCTGCCTCGACCCATAATTTGTTGTCTGAAGGGATCAACCTGGCCTCTACAAAATTCATGGTCGGGCTTCCAATAAAGCCCGCAACAAACTTATTGATGGGATGAAAGTAGAGATCCAGAGGTCTTCCTACCTGTTGAATGAAACCATCCTTCATCACCACGATGCGGTCTCCCATGGTCATCGCCTCAACCTGATCATGCGTTACATAGATGATGGTCGAAGAGAGACGTTCGTGAAGTTTCTTCAACTCCCCTCGCATCTGAACCCTCAATTTAGCATCCAAATTAGACAGGGGCTCGTCAAAGAGAAAGACCTGAGGTTTTCTCACGATGGCTCTTCCCACAGCCACCCTTTGGCGTTGTCCACCGGAGAGTTGCTTTGGCTTTCGATGCAGGAGTTCTGAGATCTCAAGGAGGTCTGCTGCCTCTCGAACCCTTTGATTGGTCTCTTCTTTAGAAAACTTCCGCATCTCCAAACTAAATGCCAGATTCTGGTAGACAGTCATGTGAGGATAGAGGGCGTAGTTCTGAAAGACCATGGCGATATCTCGGTCCTTTGCAGGGACCCGGTTTATCAGACGGTCGCCAATATAGATCTTTCCCTCGGTGATCTCCTCCAACCCGGCGATCATCCTTAAAGTGGTCGTCTTTCCACAGCCGCTCGGTCCGACGAAGACCACAAATTCTTTGTCCTCGATCTCTAAACTAAAGTCTTTAACAGCGATCACTTCATTAAAATGTTTTGAAATACTTTCTAAGGTAACTTTTGCCATAGTTCTTTTACCCCGTTAGAAAGCCCCGTCATTTATGGCGGGGATAGTACAAATAGAATTTCAGTTCCGTATAGAAAAGGCGGGATAAAAGCCCCGTCTTTTCTAACGGGGTTTACTCCTTCAATGCGCCTGTTAATCCAGCCACATAATGTTCAACAAAGAAAGAATAGACCAATGCCACAGGAACAGAGGCAAAAAGGGCTCCGGTCATGAGTGGGCCCCAGTGATAAACATCTCCACGGACAAGTTCAGTGACCAGGCCAATGGGAACGGTTTTACTCTCCGTAGTAGAGATAAAGACCAGAGCGTATAAGAACTCATTCCAGGAAAGGGTGAAAGCAAAGATGCCAGCGGAAAAAATCCCAGGAAGGGAGAGGGGGACGACGATTCGCCAAAATACCCGGAGTCGACTGGCCCCATCGATCATGGCGCACTCCTCCATCTCCTTGGGAATCGATTTGAAGTATCCCATCAGCAACCAGGTACAAAATGGAATGAGAAAAGTGGGGTAAACCAGCACCAGGGACCATAGCGAATCCCAGAGTTTCAGATTGAAGATGATCGTGGCCAGGGGGATGAAGAGAATGGTCGGCGGAATCAAGTATCCGAAGAAGATCGCTAATCCAGTTGGACCGGAAGTCTTGAACTTAAGCCTTTGGATAGCATACGCTGCAAGTAGACTCGCCCCAAGTGAAATCACTGTAGAAAGGATGGCCACGAAGAAGGTATTGTACATCCATCTCAGAAAGATGGTATCGAAGAGCAGGGTCCTTACATTCTCCAGTGTGGGAGTATGAATGTAGAAGGGGTTCAGTTTCAGGTTATACAATTCTTTCATCGGTTTGAGACTGGTATTGAACATCCAATAAAATGGAAAAAGAAGAAATACGATGAATAAGAGCAGCGGAAGATAGAATTTAATAAATTTCTGCCAGAATGATTCGTACATCCTTCAGTCCTCTCTCCTCAGGAATTTAAAGCTGATCAGGACACAGAGAACCAGTATTGGCAAAATGAAATTAGAGATGGCTGCGCCTTCCCCGAAATGTCCTCCAGGAATGGCTCTCTGAAAGGAGAGTGTTCCGAAAAGATGGGTGGCATTGGCCGGCCCTCCTTTGGTGATGACCCAGACCAGTTGGAAATCTCCAAATGTCCAGATCGTTGAGAAAGTCGTGATGACAGCCATGAGGGGAAGGATCAGGGGCAGGGTAATTCGACGAAACCTTTTCCAGGAGCCAGCGCCATCGATGACCGCTGCCTCATAGAGGGTGGGATCGATCGTCTGTAATCCTGCCAGGAGGCCGATCGTGAAAAAGGGAATCCCCCGCCAGACATTGGCAACGATTAAAGATATTCGGGCGTTGGTGGGATCACCCAAGAAGTCGATTCTATGGCTGAGAAAACCTAACTTAATCAAAGACCAACTGATGGCACTGAAAGTGGAGTCATAAAGCCACCAGAATGCAATGGCAGAGAGGGCCGTGGGAATGATCCAAGGAAGGAGGATGATGGCCCTCGCCAAACCTTTGGCTTTGAAGTCGCGATTGAGGACGATAGCCAATGCAAAACCCAGCACCGCCTTGAAGAATACAGCCACAATGGTATAGAGAAAGGTATTATAGGTGACCAGCCAGAAGGTTGAATCTCGAAGAAGGCTTGTGTAATTTTCAAATCCAATGAACTCCCCCTTTCGACCGACGAGCGTATCTGTAAAGCCCAACCAGAGGCCCAGGATGAAAGGGTAGGCCAAAAAAATGAGGAGGATGGCTTCAGCTGGAATGACCAAGAGGAACCCAAGGAAATTACGATTCTCTATCAGGTCGGAGAATCTTTCTCGAAGCCATCCTCGCTTTTCTTCTGATGGGGACTGCACCGAACTCAATTCCCTCAACTCATCTTCTCCCTAAGAGCCTACTTTTTGGGTGGTGCAGGAACTTCCTTCTTGGGTGCTGCAGGCGCCTCCTTTTTGGGCACAGAAACTTTCTTCTTATAATACCTGAGGAGTCGCCGTTCGGCAATCTGTGCAGCCTCTTTGGGCGACTTCCCTCCCACGCAGACATCGCCAATCAGATCGACTACAATGTATTCGGCCATGGCCGCTGCCGAAGCCGGACCCTCTGGGCCCTCGTAACCGTTCCAGAGCATGTTGGCAATGCAATCCCTAAAGGGTGTGATTTTGGGATCACTTGTCCATACCGGTAGCTTTTTGTAAGCCTTCAGGCTTGGGCCAACGTACCCAATCATCGCATCAACCCATGGGCCAGCCTGCTCTTCTTCTAACATGAACATCAGATAATGTTTGCAGGCGTTTGGAAAGCGAGTGTACCTAAAAATGAATGCCTGGTTGAAGAGGTGTAGCTCCGTTGGTTTTTTCACTGGTCCAATGGGCATATTCACATGGTTCATGTCCTTGGCAATCTCCGGCCACTTCCCTTTTGCAGCGGCATAGATGCTGATGCCATTGGTAGTGACAGAGATCTCACCGGCCAGAAATGCTTTGTTGTTGTGGGGATCAAGCCAGGAAGCCGTTCCGGGAATCAAAGTGTCATAAAGCTCTCTCACCGCCTCCAAGGCTGTCCACGTTTCGGGCGAATTGATCACCACATTGGCATCCTTATCCACGCACTTTCCACCGAAGGCCCAGAGCCAGTGGTGAGTCCAGTTATTTCCATCACCCACGGCATGTCCCAATGCAAATCCTGGTGGATGACCTTTTTCCTTCAGCTTCTTACACATCTTAATGAATTCAAAGATATCGCTTGGCGGCTTCTCATAGCCCACCTCTTTTACCCAGCTCTCCCGGTAATTGATGCAGTTCACCGGGCCACCGAGGGGTAGCGCGATCCAACGTTCAGTCTTTGGGTTGATAGAATATTTATAACAAACGGGTTCCAATCCTCCATATTTCTTGCCCAGATAGGTGACGATGTCAGTGACATCGACGAGTTTATCTGGATAGAGATGGGGGTCATCGTGCCAACCGAGCACTATATCGTGGCCCGCACCTACTGAAGCAGCCATGGCCGCCTTAGGTCTGACATCCTCCCAGCTAAGCCACTCAGTCATCACCTTGCAGCCGGTCGCCTCCTCCCATTTCTTTGTATTTTTGATCCAGAGATCTTTGTCACCCTGGACGAAGACCTCCCAGCGGAGAACTCTCAAGACCGTATCCTTTTCAGGCTTCAGTGGAGGAGGCTCAACCCCTTTCTGTGCCACTGACTCGAATGGAAACGATGCGAGCCCTGCTCCTGCAATTCCAACTGCTGTGCTTTTAAGAAAATCCCTTCTCGTCAATCCCTTCTTCTTTTCCATAACCCTTCACCTCCTTCAAAGGTTCCCTCAATAAATCCAACTTCGCCGTAGCCGCTTAGAACGATCCTTTCTTTAAAACCCACCTCCTTTCGTTGTTACTGGTAGAATCTCCAAAGTTTACAAGCCCTATTAAACTCCCTTTTTTTCTTAATGTCAACCCTCCGACTTTTCAGCACCGTTGTCAAATAAATCCATGAGACATCAAAAGTTACTTAGCCCTAAATTGAGCGATTCTCATAACTTCTATGGAGAGTAGGGATGCTGAAAAGGCTTTTAGAGCGAAAACCTTTTAATGTTGAAGAATTATTTATCGCCGATTAACCATTCACCCATTTGGTGAAATGAAAAGGTATTGACCTCACTCAAAAAATCGCGTTCTAAAAGACTTTGAGGCATTCCTGCTCTCCTTCAAAAATACTAAATCGCTCAATTTAGCTTAGCGTTAATTTTGCTGCAATCTGAATGGCTTGGATCATACTTTCAGGATTTGCCCTTCCCTCTCCTGCCTTTCCAAAAGCCGTCCCATG
>Ga0315314_1004157_pt1 | contig 10981 bp, 14 predicted proteins | sample TDP9_MG_FD_203631 | JGI IMG/M metagenome (GOLD analysis project Ga0315314, IMG submission 203631) | Freshwater sediment microbial communities from Lake Towuti, South Sulawesi, Indonesia - TDP9 | ecosystem: Environmental > Aquatic > Freshwater > Lake > Sediment | place: Indonesia: South Sulawesi... | reverse complement strand
AGGTGAACCAGATGCCTGAAGAAGCTTGGAGAGCCTTGGATGTGGAATACGATGACCCATACATGAATCTCGCGGTCGAAGAAGCTATCCCTAGGAAAGTTGGAGAAGGTAAAGTTCCAAATACTGTCCGCTTCTGGAGAAACTTGAATGCGGTAGTCATAGGATATTTTCAAAGCGCTAAGCTCGAAGTCAACTTTGAAGCATGTAAGAACCTTGGCACAATCATCGCAAGAAGATTCACAGGTGGAGGAGCGGTCTACCAAGACCGCGGAAATCTAAACTATGCGATATCTATCCGCAAAGGACACCAATTGATTCCTGAAGATCTGTCGGAAACCTTCAAAATCCTTTCCTCAGGCGTAGTTGAAGGGCTGCGAATGCTCGGGTTGAATGCGAAGTTCAAACCGCTTAACGATATCCAAATTAGTGGACGAAAAGTCTCAGGGGCTGCAGGTTCAATGAGATGGGGAACGGTTTTCCACCATGGCTCTATTCTGATAAGCTCAAATCTAAGTATCCTCTCAAAAGTTCTGACCGCTCCAAACAGAAGATTGAAAGACAAACATGTTCGAAGCGTTAGGAAGACAGTTACAACTATCAGCGACGAGCTCGGTCGAGACATTTCAGTTGATGAGGTAAAAGAGAAACTCAGGAATGGAATTGAGAAAGCCTATAAAATCAAACTTGTCGACGGCATTTTAACGAGAGAGGAGGAAATCTTAGCTGAAGAATTATTTCAAAGTAAATATTCGAGAGAAGTATGGAATCTAGGAAGATAACTTGATTTGATTTAGTTCGCAGTATCCGCGGTGCGACAACACAACCATAGACTTGTCTTCAAGAGTACCCTGACAATCGAAACGGGCTACGTCTTCCTTCAAGAACTAGACTTTTAATATTTAATCAAAGGCTTTTCTTTGCAGCAGAGATGGTGTCTATGATAAGACATGCTTTGACGATCGATGAAGTTGAGAAGGTTCTACGAAGCATGAAGGGCATAGTTGATGTCGAGAGACTGAACAATCAGGGGCGTGCAGAAATCTTGGATCTTGAACAGAAAGCTGAACAGGTTCTGATGATGGGTCTCGCCAAGACTGTAAATAGAGGTCTGCGGAACGCTATCGATAGGGATGTAACCTACGCGGCGATACATGATCCTGATCTTCGACATCCGCCAGGATCGACGGTGATCTGGGTTCGGGAAGATGAGGTAATCGGAGAGGAGGTATGGGATAAAGCGATTATCGAGGAGCTGAAAAAGCGGGAAGATGTGTTATTCATAGGTGAAGGATTCATCCTTTACACAGACAAGATTCGAAGAATGCAGAAGACGGAGATGACGGTAGTATTCCCAGGCCTACCCGTCCCTGAACTTCAAGATATAGATAAAATAGGAGATATAGTCTCAGCTACATTATCCGCTCCAGCTGACTTACACATCAAGAGAAAATTAGGTTGGAGCACGACAGACCCGAAGATCGGAACAATCCTAATCGGCTTCAATCTCGTCAAATAATCCTAGCGGTATCCCCTCAGGAACTGCGAACGTATTCAAGAATCTCTGAATGATCCTTAACATCAACCCACATTTGAAGGAAGCGTATTTCTCCAACTTGCTTCCTCACATCGCCAAGATGCCTACTCTTATCATCGACGTATATTATCTCACTAGGCTCTATCTCAATTCCCTCTTTCCTCAAATCTTCGAGAAGCTCTTTGATCATCTTGTATTTCTCTGGATGCGGTTGGACCTTAGGGTGCCTGAAGTACTTCAGGAGGTCGAGTTTTTGCAATGCTTCAAGGCAAGACTCAGGCGTATTCCAGCTCGCTAGAGAAATAATGATGCCCTGTTCTTTCAGTCGTTGTAGCATCTCTCTTACCCGCTTGTAGAGGTGAATCTCACTTCCAATCGTGTCGACTAGAGTGTTTTTGTTTATTCTCTGAAAAGGCGGATTTGTCGATGAAATATCGGGGTGATCCCACAATGTTTTGTCAGCGTCAAATATGATGAGTTTAACGCTCAAGATCCTTCACCATTATCATGTTTCATGCCTTTCCTTCAATCTCGTTGAAAAGTCTCTCAAAGAACATCTTCAGAAACCTATGTCTTCCTTTAGCGATCTCTCTTCCAGTCTTCGTGAGCAGTCTATCTTTGATCTTTCGAAGCTTCTGATGATATTCTATAACGGGATTGTGAATGCGTGGATTCTTGAATCTCTGTAACTTGTAGTTCTTGGGGATCTTCCCATAAAGGCGATAGCCATGTTCTCCCCCATATACATAGGCTCTAGCAACTCCTATCGCTCCGATAGCATCGAGTTTATCAGCATCAGAAAGAATCTTGGCTTCAAGTGTCCTAGGCTTTCCCATGCCTCTAAACCTATGGGACTCAATGCAATGCATCACCTGACGGATTTTCGTTCTAGGGAAATCCACTTCTTTCAAGATCTTCTCAGCCAGAGTAGCGCTTCTCTCAGCGTGGCAAATCTTTCCCGAACTAACGTCTTCATCCATTCTAGCGATGTCATGCAGCAACGCAGCAGCTTTCAAAACTTGAAGGTCAGCCTTCTCTCTCTTGCCGATCTTCACGCATAATCTGTAAGTTCTCTCCACGTGACTCCAATCATGAGAAGGAGGCGCAATCCTGAAGAATTCTTTAGCTCTTGCCCTAATCGTAGCTATCTTCAATTTATTCCGAATCCTTGCGCAGTCGACGCAATCAGCGCCTGACGATTTCTAGCAGATGAGGAGTTATGTATGTTTCTATATATGCTGCTAGGGCGAAAAGTGAAATTGAAATTGTAGCAAGGGTCAACGCATCCTTGAATCCTTGCTTAAACTCCTGCATGTCGGCATTTCTGCCTCCAAGCTTTGTCAAAATCAATTTGATCGATATCTGCTGCCAAACGATTATCGATGCAAACTGGAGTATGAAGGCAGGAATCTCGAGAATTCCATGAGGCGTCAAGCCGACTATCGGGTACATCACACCGTACGTGACCCCGGCCCATACTGCAATCGCCCCTAGAACTATTCCGTTCAGAATAAGATCTAGCCCAAGCACGAAAAGCCCAACGAATGGCGCCCAGACAATCATCTTCGGAGGATTCCGGAATGCGCCGGAATTGTTCAAGAAAATGAAGTAATATAACGCCTCAGAGAAAGGCGGAGGAATCGCGATATAACTTCTCTCTGAATGAATGATCGCATTCAACAGTGAAATCACCGACGGCGTTATCGTAAAGGCCAGAAGAGTCACGAAACCTGAAATGAAAACCACTGATAACAGAGCTGTTGTAACTACTTTAATCTGTGTCCAGTTACGTCTAAAGCAGTCTCTCAATATTTTTTCAACAGACGCTACTAATTGGGTTTGCCGCATGTCCGAGCCTTTTCCCATATCCACAACTCATATGCTATGCTGGTTGCTGTTTGCCGCAAAGGTCGCAGAATTTGGCATCAAGCGAGACGGCTTTACCACAGTACTGGCAGTACTTCAAGCCGAGAGGCGATGGAGCCGGAGGCGCTGTAGGCAACGCCGGAGGATGTGTTTCCGGCGGTAAACCTTCCATTTGAGTCCTCAATGTATTCATTAGTTGGTCCTCTAGCTTCCATTGACTCTTGAAGTGTTCATTGTATTCTTTCAGTTGCAAGTAGAACCAGTATATCCAGAATAGCCCGACCGTTATGATCGTCAAGATGATGTAGAGAATTGTTTCTCTTCGCTTTATCTCGTATTGTGCTGGAGAGACGAATTGGAGGTCGAGATCTTTCAGCAAAGCTTCGAGGTTTCTGCTTAAGTCGACTTGCCTCTTGAAGTGCTTGTACAGATCATGAGTCAGGAAATGGAAGACGTAGAGTCCTACTATGGGACTGACGAAGAGATAGAGCACTGCCCAGACAGCAGGTGATTTCTCCGTCTCCTCATACTCAGAATCCCTACTGAGCAAGGCAAGGGTGGAGATCGTGGTAGAGGATTTCCCTTTCTCTTTGAGCTTCGTCTCTAGGTATGGTAGTAGGCTTGAGGTGAATATGCGTTGCCTTCTGAAGTGATCGTTTCTCCTTAAGATCATGTAGTACAAAGCTATGGCTCCGAAGATAGAGACTACAAATCCAACTAATATCAGACCAATCCATGCTAAGATTAGGATCCCTTCCATGAAGCTAATGGGAACAAAGCCTGTAGGCGCAGGTGTAGTGATGCCGGTTGCGATCGCCGTTAGTATAAGGCCTATAAATATAGCGGCTCCCAGAACAGCCAGTAGCAGAGGAAGAATCGGCACGATCATCCAGATATATCCCATGATGCGGTCAGACTCGAATCTCTTCCTTATCGCATATTCCAGCTCCGGAAAACGACTCATCATTCCTAATCACGTCCTCAAGGCATAGCTTTCATACGCTCAAAAACTTTATGGAAAAAATTGAACGCCTATCGCTTAACTGTACTTCATCTGATTCCCAGCCTATTACAAAAGATAAAGTCAGGCCTGTACAACTGATCCCTGCAAACTTCTCCAATCTTTCAGTTTTTCTTCTTGATGTAGTCTAGAACCCACTTTGGTATCTTCATAGACTTGCCATTCTTGTCTACGAAAACGTGAGTCGTATACCCTGAGGCGAGTAGCTTTCCATCCGCCTTACGAAGTACTATGTACGTGTACTTCATACTCCTGCTTCTTATTTCACTCAGGTTTGTTCGAATAATGATGAGATCATCGTAGCGAGCTGGGAACTCGTATTTGCAGTAGGCTTCAGCAACCACGATATGCACTCCATGTCTCTCGAATTCCTTGTAGGATGTACCGAGCGATCGGATGTATTCAGCCCTACCGACTTCAAACCATACAAGATACTTTGAATAGTATACACCCCCCATCTGATCTGTTTCCTCGTGTCTGACTCGTAGTTCGGTCTCATGCGTGTACAATGATCAAGTCACCCTCTCCAACCGTCAGCTTGACATCACTAGGGATAAGCGCATGAAGTTCGCTACTGCCTTCTTTCAATATAGGCTTTAGCTTCACTCTGGCGCAAATTCCATTCATCGATAATCTTCGCCAGGAGATTCTTCAACTCTTCTGGTTGGCTGTCCATATATTCGTCGACTTTAGCGCCTATTCCTTCATGAGTCTGGATTTTCCAATGGTTCAGGAGAGCTTTCTCGACAAAATCTTCAGCTTCTACGGGGATGAATATGCCGAGTCTACTCGCCACTCTGACGAAACACGTCATTGTCTTTCACTCACACGTTCAAATTGAACGCCACTGCCATTTAGCCTTTAACAAAGCTTTGCGGGCTATGCTTCAAATCGCAGCAAAAGAGAGGAAAACAGTAACCTACAATACCCGAAAACCATTTAAAATCTTGATGTCGGCAAATAATAGTCCACCCATGTTCTACTATGTCACTGTCACTACAGAGTGCGACCTAAAGTGTACATATTGTTATGGTAAGGCATGCCAAGATTTCGGCAGCGACTTCAAAGACTTCAGAATCGACTATGAAATTCCAACATCGATAGGATACGACGTAGAATACCTCAAAGCCTTCATAGAAAAGGACTCGCATCCAACCATTGTATTCTATGGAGGAGAACCAGTTCTAAGGATCGAAAAGATTGAGGAGATCATGGATCGAATCCAACCGGAGAACTACATAATTCAGACCAATGGGCTTCATCTAGAAGATATAGAGCCTAGATATCTGAACTGGCTTGACACCATACTGGTCTCAATAGACGGAGACGAAAGGCAAACAGACCAAAACCGCGGACGAGGAACATACAAGAAAATTATACAGAACCTTAAGAAGATAAGAAAGAAGGGCTTTAAAGGCGAGATCATAGCCCGAATGACAGTATCAGTTGACACAGACATTGAAGAGCAAGTAAAACACCTCTTATACAATAATGACCACCGATTCACCTCAATCCACTGGCAACTGGACGCCCAGTTCTGGGAGAAAGATTATGACGAATACCTATTCGAAAAGTGGACCAGCCAAAGCTACAACCCGCAGATAAGAAATCTCATAGACTTCTGGATGAGACATATGCAAAAACATGGAGAAGTCTTAAAGATCTACCCGTTCCTAGGAGTGATGGAATCCCTATTAAAGGACATGCCAAGCAAACTTAGATGCGGCGCTGGATGGATAGTTTTCAACATTCAAACCGATGGAATAATCACCCCTTGCCCGGTGATGTCGGGAATGAAAGACTTCTATCTGGGGAACATATACGATGCAAACCCGACGGATCTTATAGACGCCGTCTCGGTCGCCGATCCCTGCCGCCAGTGCAAAATATTCTATCTCTGTGGAGGCCGCTGCCTGTATGCGAATGTTACAAAGTTATGGAGAGAAAAGGGATTTCAATTAGTGTGTAACACTGTAAGCAACCTGATCTATTCGCTGAAAAGATCATTACCAGAAGTTCAAAGTTTCATTGGAAAAGGTATTGTTTCCATCGAAGATTTCTACTATACGAAATACAACAGCTGTGAAATAATTCCTTGAATGGAGCTATGTCCGCTAGCCTTCCCAAAGTAATATAGGCTTGAGAAGGAACAGCTATCGAAACTAGACCTATTAAAGAGAATACTATTGTGAAAGAATTCATTTCTTCACGTGTCAGCGCGTGCGCATTGTTCTCTTGGCTCCAAGCTCTGTCACTTCGAAGAGCTCTTTTCCAACAAAGAAACCTTTGAGATCGCAGCTTTCACACCAAGCGCCTAGCCTGATGTCCGAATCATCTTCATAGTACACATTCATTGCGTTCTCTCCGCAGTTAGGACAGACGTTATTTATCGTTTTCTCCATGTCTTCTCGCTCCTTCTTGGGCTTGAATTGGGTAGGCATCCAAAAAAGGGGTCGCACGCGCCAAGGGCCTAGTATAACGGCGTTATATATAAGTATTACGAGCTTCAGGGAAATAGTATTACAAAGGTCTTCAAGCACGGAAATATCTCGCATCACTATACCTTGGCGTAGAAAGATGATCCCGGTCTTTGCATCGCTGGAGAATAGGCGCAAACTACTCTTCCGACTGCAGAAAGCCGGGCTGCAAGCTAGGATGCATAGCTATGAGTATTTCATAAGAAAGAAGAGGTTCGTCTGCGTGTTGGTATTGAGTCCAACTCGAAGCCTAGCAACAATCTATGAGGTCAGATGGAACAGGATAGAGGCTGAAGAAGCAGTTGATGAGATTTCAAAGTTACTGAATGAGATGGACCCAACAATTAGAATCAAATATGTCTCATAAGCATGTGGTTTGCTAAAACCCACATCCGACCGGCGGATGCTTAAAACAGATCGCAGAACCACGCCCACAATATTCAACTCTTTCTCCATTCATCAGAGTCTTCTTGAAACTGATGCAGGGTCTTTACTCCCCAATTATCTGGAGGACGAGATCTCTAGACCTAGGGCGAATATCTAGCTCTACGAAGACGAGTTGTTGCCAGGTCCCTAGCGTCAGCCGCGCATCTTTGAACGGGATAGTAATGCTCGGGCCAATTATTGAAGCTCTTACGTGAGAATGGCCGTTGCTTCCATGCCTATAGTCAAAATGCTTAGGCACAACCTTATCCAGTATTGTAGGAAAGTCTCTCAGCAATCCCGACTCGTACTCGATTGTTGTCAAAGCGCCAGTTGATCCCGGAACGAAGACTGTAACTATCCCGTCTTTAACTTCGGTCTCACTTATTGCCGATTCCACCGATCCGCTAATATCTATAACGTCTGTCTCGCCTCTACTATGCAGGCTCAGATATTTCGTAATAACACGCATATACAACACCTGAATACTTTGATAGAAAGTCACTTCGAGATTAGGATTGCTCACGCGTAAATATAGCTCATTTTTGTCGAAGCTTTATCTGGAGCTGGCTCTCCAATCTGCTCGGCCATATAGTGAAAGATTCCATTGTGAACGTAGAGATCGCATACTTCAGAAGAACTCTCTCAATACTTCTCGACTTCACCGTGGATATGGCCGGCCTTCAACAAGGCCAGATGGTGAACGTGCTTTGGGACCTTAAGCCTCCCGGTATTATGGATCTTCTCAATGTGGTGGAAAGTCTCTTTATCAAAGTCATTATCTAGGGTTAACTCGCCACTGTTAACCAGATGAAACTTGCCAATTTCACCATAAATCCCCAAGACATCATCCTTAGAGAGCATAACTGAGCCGCCGATAATTATTCTTTGGAGGTCAGGACTCTCCTGTTTCTCACCAGTAACTTCCCTCAAGTAGAGTCTCATAGCTTCATTCATCAACTCAGCAATATTCTTCCCTTGTTCTTTCGCCTTCCCTACAATGTGATTGTAGAGGTCTCTGTCGAGTCCTCGGATGAGCACAGTATTCTTAATCATGTTAACCAGCTCTACTCGGGGCATTCGTATATCATGATATACATGATATTATGTATATCAAGCTTTCTGGTATAGCTTGCTAAACCTTTTAAATTTCGAAACAGATTGTTTAAGTGAAGAGGTAGCTCGGTGAAGAAATTGGCGACTATGAAGAGAGCAAATGCATCGAAGCAGAAGCTTCAAAAGTCAAACGAACTCAGAAAATGCGCATGGTGCAATCAGTTTCTACCGAGCGAGAAGTACCACCTACTTATATGTCCTGATTGTAGAAAAGCCACGATCAGCGCGTTCAGAAGAAACAGGCTTTAGAGCTTGAGGTTTTAGTCGCTCCTATCTATGAATCTTCATGAGCAGGAATAGGGTTCAGCATCGATACGATTAAGTATGCGAATGCTACATCAACGAGTCAAAAATAGAGGTGTTGGGTTTTTCTGAAGACCTGAGCTTACACCGCTATAGCCGTATGCGTCCTCTGGACTCCCTTTATGGTTTGTATCTCTTTTAGCACGAGGCTCGAGAGTTTCGCGAGATCCGAAACCTCTACATAGGCTATGACGTCGTATACGCCAGTGACGGAGTGAGCGATCTTCACACCGTCAATCTTTGAGAGAGCGGCAGCCACAGAATTTGACATGCCTAGCTCTGCCTGTATCAATATGTATGCGACGATAGGCAAGTTTGAGCAACCTCCATATTTCCGTTTCAAATCGAGAGAAGATAAGATTTGCTAACTTCATACAACCTTTATGGAAAACTATTATAGCGATTCGGATAAACAACTAGCGAAAGATATGAGGAGCAGTTGAATGAGAAAGATCTTGGGATTACTCGTTATCTTCACACTCGTCGTTCAAATCATATCAATTCTCAACTGCGAGACGAATGCCATTCAGTTCGACGAGAATACTCACTCAAGATACATAGAATCAAAAATAGATCCGCGACTCCGCAGATTGATCTCAGAGTCAAATAGACCGCTCTCAAGTCAACAAGAAAACCTCAGAATAATTGCAGTTTGCTCAGGCTTAATCAATCAAGAACAAATCGGAAGATTAACTGGCGCTCTAAGCGTCTTTCCATTCGGTCAAGGTAGACTGGTTACTGCAGCCGTTAAAGCAGAGGACTTGCCTAAACTCGCTGGCTTGCCTTTCGTAGTCAGAATTCTCCCAGACATGAAGCTTGACTATTCACTTCCTGCGAACGATGCGGCTCAGGCAGAAAAAATTGAACTAGATATGTTTAAGGTTAGAGAAATCACAGGTGCAGATAGAGCAAATCTGGTTCTCGGAGTAGGAGGAAAGGGTGTCAGAGTCGCAATAGTTGACACTGGAGTGGACTTCACTACACCTGACCTAACGTCAGCTTTAGCCAGAAACGAAACAGGATATCCGCTGTTCTTTGACCCTGATGAGCAAGGTTTGATTCTAACAAATAGGACTGTCAAGGCTAGGGACGGCTACCTGCAGACGAAGAATGTTACTGTCAAAGTTTGGACTGGTATGGCCGGGCTTCTTTACAATATCACTATTCCGGAGGTCGTAAACTATACTTTCCAAGATGATTTGTACGTTGGTGATATTGTGTCCAAGAGTGGATTCTACCATATCGGAATGGCTTTCGAAGCGATCGACGACTGGAACTTGGAGGAACTTGTTTTCCTCTGGGCACCAGTTATCTACGTCGATCCGAGAAAGCCTAATGTGTATGAAGATGTCTACTTCGACATCTCTACAGCCTACTACAGGTTCCTTTCAGAGTACGGCGAGGATTACGCAAACAAGGACATTACGCTTCCGGGGCCTTCTGCAAGCTGGCTAGATTGGAGTTTTGCTGATGAGTCACCGTGTAGATTGGGTTCAGAGATGGCAGCAAGAGATTTCACAGGGGACGGTGTTCCAGATTTCTCACTAGGTTTGATCGGCGGCTACTACCACGACTTCTGGAATGTTATTCAGCCTTCACCTCTAGAAGGCTACGTTGGAATAGGCAGGGTCTACGAGGGTTTAGATCTTAACGGAAACTTTCTGTGTTTAATGTATGACTTCATGGGACACGGCACTTGTACGGCAGCGAACGTTGCGTCAAGAGGAAGTACGAAGTACGACGTCTACGGCAATGGAACGCTTCGAGAATTGAGGGGTATCGCTCCAGAAGCCGAGATAATCGGCGTAAAAGCTCTATGGCTGGGAGATATTGCCTCCGGCTGGTACTGGTCTTCAGGTTTCGATTACAATAGCACGACGTTGGAATGGGAGTACACAGGCAAACATAAGGCTGATGTGAACAGTAACAGCTGGGGCTTCGTAGGGTGGCCTGTCCTCGGGTATGGATACGGATACGATATAATCAGCCTGTTGGAAGATTTGTTAATAATATCCACGGGAACTACCTTCGTCCACGCAATAGGAAATGCGGGGCCAGGATACTCAACATCAGGGTCCCCCAGCTCTTCTTTAAGCATTAGCGTCGGGGCGTCGACGAGCCAGCATTGGAGACCAGCAGAATCTGAGGAGAAGGAGGGTCGGCAAGATGACGTTATCTCTTGGAGTGTAAGAGGGCCGAATGCGCTTGGCGCACCCAAGCCCGATGTCGTCAACATAGGCG
>Ga0315314_1004156_pt1 | contig 10982 bp, 10 predicted proteins | sample TDP9_MG_FD_203631 | JGI IMG/M metagenome (GOLD analysis project Ga0315314, IMG submission 203631) | Freshwater sediment microbial communities from Lake Towuti, South Sulawesi, Indonesia - TDP9 | ecosystem: Environmental > Aquatic > Freshwater > Lake > Sediment | place: Indonesia: South Sulawesi... | reverse complement strand
ACGTTCAAGAAACAGAGCAATTTGTTTTGTAAGTTTTTCGATAATGGCGTCTTTGTCCATGAAGCTTTTATCGGACAAAAACGGAGTTTTTCTTCAATTACTTCAAAAAACCGTGAACGGTTACAAATATTATAGTTTAACTAATGTCATTTCAACAGATTTTTTGTCAAAACCGCCGGATTATCCATTTCTTATCCGCTGCCAGCAGGTAGTGTGGGCACAGCCCACTATTATTCTATCGGGGTGCAATGCGCACCTTACATCCGCCGTTTGGTTCTCGTGCCAATCTCTGGTTTCATCGAGATTACTTCGGCCTGATGGTTTCGCAATGAAGCGATACGGGCCATGAGTGAAGAATTGAAAAACTCTCTGTGTCCTCTGTGGTTATTTTTCTAAAGCAATTAAATCCTCGTATGTTTCGCGTTTTCTGATAACCGAGAATTTTTCGCCGTCAACGAGCACCTCAGCGGCCCGGCCTCGGGCATTGTAATTGCTGCTCATACTAAAGCCGTAAGCCCCGGCCGTAAAGACAGAGATTAAATCACCTCGTTCCACCGGCGGCAGGGCCCTGTCCTTTGCAAAGAAATCCGCACTTTCGCAGATTGGCCCAACTACATCGACAACTTCGATACCGTCCAACCGCAAATCTTTCTCCCGCTGCCGTGGAACAAACTTGTCATCCACCTTCGCAGGCCAGATAAAATGGAAAGCGTCGTAAAGCGATGGACGAATCAAATCGTTCATTCCCGCATCAACGATAACGAATTTTTTCCTGCCGCCGTGTTTGATATAAAGCACACGAGTAAGCATTATTCCTGCGTTGGCGCAAATGCTCTTGCCTGGCTCCAAGATGAGTTTAAGGTTCTTGTCTTTCAGCAGCGGGACGATACCTGCTGCGTATTCCCCCGCCGAAGGCACCGTATCGGACTCGTAGTCGGCGCCATAACCGCCGCCCAAGTCGAGAGCTTCGATAGCGTGGCCTTTGCTGCGGAGTCGGTCAATAAGCGGTAAGACCTTTTCAACAGCTTCAACGTATGGGTCAATCTTTGTGCCGCCGGTACCTAAGTGGATATGAATCGCACAGAGATTCACCGTTGCATTGTCGCCGTAATCGGCAAAGACCTTCAATGCCCGCTCAATATCGACGCCGAATTTTGTTTCTTTTTTACCTGTGGCCAGGAAGACGTGGGTTTTATAAGCAATATCCGGATTGACGCGTAGAGCAGCCTTGGGTTGTTTGCCTTGTTGTCTTGCTAATCGAATCAGGTTTTCCAGCTCTGCTTCCGATTCGATGTTGAAATAGCCGATGTCGGCGTTAAGTGCTTCGATGATTTCGGTATCGTTTTTACCGACACCGGCATAAACGATTTTTGATGGTTCGCCGCCGGCCTGCAAAACACGATACAGTTCTCCGCCGCTGACAATATCAAATCCACTGCCCGCTTCAGCCATAAATTTGAGGATATTTATGTTACCGCAGGCCTTAACGGAAAAGCAAATTGTAGTATCGAGCCGGCTGTACGCCTGCTGAATTTTTTGCAGATGCTCTTTGAAAGTGGCCTTGCTATAGATATAAACCGGCGTGCCAACCTTGTCGGCGATTTTCTCAACACTTACATTTTCAGCGAACAGTTTGCCGTTTTTATAGTTGAAATAGTCCATATTGTTATTCTTTTTTACGAATCGTCCTCGAAGATTACAAAAATTTCCATCTGTGTTGAATAGTATAAAGAATTGGCCGCTAATTGCAAGAAGGCACTTGTCCTGAGGTACAGGGATAATTTTCGTGTTAAGAAATGTTGTGAATGAACTAAAATTGTGGTTCTGTATATAAACAAAAAATGGAAGGTTTTATCGTAGCGAGAAAACCTTCCATTTTCGCATAACTTGCCGCAGTTGATTACGGCTGAAACAACCGGCTTTAACCGGCAGCCCACCAAAATCCATAGCGATAAGGACAGGCGGGCTTTTGACTAAATTGCTATGCTATTTTTTCTTTTTGGCTTTCTTCTTAGCTTTCTTCTTCGTTTTTTTCTTCTTTGCCATTATTGTGTCACCTCCTTTTGGCTGACCAAAAATCCTTTTACGTTGCGCTTAACCTTACAATACTGATTTACAATAAGAAACTCTATTAAAAAAATATACAAAAAATTTTATTATTTTTCATATTTTTTATCGGCCAGAAGTTTATAAATACTTGATAAAAATTTTTTCTTCGATGTTTTACACAGCCTCATATATTGTTTACCATACTCTTTAATAAAAAGATGCAAATTGTTTTATTGTAATAGAATTTCTTACTAAAACTGAAAAGCTGGTTTGTTGTAATTACCTTTGTTGGAGTAGATTTATTTAACTTATAGGTTGATTTCGTTGTTTTTGATTGTCTAAGAAGGTTTTGATTATGTCACTATGTAATGTGTATTCAAAGTGTTTTGGAACGTATGAATGAAGTAAAAACCAGATTACACTTCAAATGCTTTATTATTTACTGATATTTTTGTTGGCTAAAGTTTTTAATTTCTTTTGTAAAATTTTTTCAACAATACACAGTTTGGCTGTTAGTTTTGTATGGCAAAAAGAAAAATAGCTTTGTTTGGCGGCACGTTCGACCCCGTTCATCTCGGCCATACTACTGTCGCTGCGGATGCTGCCAGACATATTGGCGCAGAGAAAATCATTTTCATTCCTGCAAAACGCTCCCCACTCAAAGGTTTCCTGCCAAAGGCAAGTGACAATCATCGCCTTAAAATGATAGCTCTCGCAATCGCCGGACAAAAGAGTTTTAAAGTAAGTGATTGCGAATTGAAAAAGCCGGCGCCGAGCTACACTTTGGATACCATAAAGCAGTTTCAAACCGAGTACGGCAGCGGCACTTTAATCCATTGGCTCGTAGGCGCCGATAGCATCGATGATTTGGCGTATTGGCACCAAATTGTCGAGCTGATTGATGCCTGTAATTTAACCACTATGTACAGAGCCGGCTGCGAACCCCCGAATTTCGACAAATTTGAGGCCCTATGGGGCACTCAGCGCATCGAAAAACTCCGGCAAAATGTTATCCAAACCCCTTTGATTGATATAAGCAGCACCGAAATACGGGATAGATTAGCTGCCGGCCGCGACGTAACAGATATGCTGCACCCGGCTGTTGCCGACTATATACACAAACACGGTCTCTACCAATCAAAAACAATAGCGGACAGTCCATAACGTGTACCTTGGTACTACACGCTATTTTTTTCGACCGATTTTATCAGCCAGTCATACCAGTCGGTCATACCTTCGCCGGTCTTAGCGGATATTGGGAAAATCTCGATACTCTTATTTAGTTTGCGGGCATCGGCTTTCGCTCGTTTGATATCAAAATCCACCTTCCCACCCGGCAGCAGGTCAATTTTGTTTATAAGCAGCACCTTTGACTTTGCAAAAATAGCAGGGTATTTGGCCGGCTTGTCGTCACCTTCTGCAACGGATAGCACAACTATCTTACTGGCTTCACCTAATTCAAAAGCCGATGGGCAAACCAGATTGCCCACATTCTCAATAAAAATCAAATCCAAATCTTTAACAGGCAGCTCTTTTAGTGCCTCGTTTATCTGAAGCGCTGATAAATGGCAGGCGCCTTCGGTATTTATCTGAACGACAGGCGCTTTAGTCGCTCTGATTCTCTCAGCATCTATGTCGGTCTGTATATCGCCTTCAATAACACCGATTCTGATTTTGTCTTTTAAGTCGCTTATCGTCCTGGCAAGAATTGTTGTTTTGCCCGAGCCGGGAGACGAAATCATATTCAGGCATAATTTCTTCTGCTCAGTCAGAAACAGAAAGTTTTCAAAAGCATATTTCTCGTTTTCACTGAGGATTTTTTTACCGACGCTAATCTTTTTCATAGTATCAATCCGTTTGGAGTTCTATCTCTTCCAGTATCAAAGGCGCATCGGCTAACAATTCAAAATCTTCACTTCTGCACTTCGGACATCTCGGACACGAAAACTCGACATTGAAGGTTCGGTTACAATTTTTGCACTGCGCCTGTATCGGTTTATGTTCTACTTCTAATTTCACACCTTCGCATAAGGTACCTTTGGCGATTGCCTCAAAGGCAAAACAAAGTGCTTCGTCATTGATAGGGTTAAGCATCCCGCAGCTAATTTTGGCGCTAATGGGCTTTGCATTGTGTTTTACAGCTTCATCTGATATTGTCGTCAGCAGGCTCTCAGCCACCATCGTTTCGTGCATCAGCATATCCTCGGCAGTTCCTGCCCGTATGGCATCTGCACAATTCTTTTTCCGCCGATTCGGGTTTTAATTTCCACCACAGGCACATCACGGCTCTGGCAAACCTCACCGATTATCCTTGCCTCTTCGCCTAATGGGTGATTTTTGCAAATCTTCAAACAATCATCCGCCGATTCCGGCGAGACAATCGCAATGAATTTACCCTCGTTGGCGATTGTCAGCACATCGAAACCAAGCATATCCGCTGCTGCCTGCACTGCCGGCCTGACCGGTATATCAGCTTCGCGAATTTCGATGTTCAGCCCGCTGCCTCTTGAGATTTCGTTAAGTGTCGCAGCTAATCCACCGCGGGTCGGGTCACGCATAAATTTTATACCGCTCGTATTCTCCAACAGCTCACAGGTTAGCCCTGCCAGACCTGCACAGTCACTTTGCAACTGCGATTGAAATTTGATGTCCTCTCGTTGCGAAATAATAGTCATCCCATGGTCGCCTATTGTGCCATTGATAATGATTTTATCCCCGACGGCAATCCTCTCGAAACCCATCTCTACATCGTCTAATCTTACCCCGATTCCTGATGTGTTTATGAAAATCTTATCAGCCGCACCGGCTTCAACAGTCTTGGTATCGCCGGTAACAATAATGACATTATTTTGGCGGGCGGCTTCACCTACACTGACTAAAATCTTATCGAGCAGCTTAAATTCAAAGCCATCTTCAATTATTAACGACAACGCCAAAGCAACGGGCCTCGAGCCGGCAACAGCTAAATCATTGACTGTCCCGCAAACAGCTAATTTCCCGATATCTCCGCCGTTGAAAAACAATGGTTTTACAACGTAGCTGTCCGTGGTAAAACACAGCGAGTTCGAAGCAACATTCAGCTTCGCCGAATCACCTAATTCAGCAAGCACCTCATTATTGAGTCTCGGCAGAATATGGTGGCGGATTAGTTCATCCATCAGTTGTCCGCCGCCGCCGTGTGCAAGTAAGATTCTATCGTGCTTGCTTGTTTTCTCCATTATCCCTGATGTCCTAATATTCTGATTCCGCCATACTTAAACCACGCCGCGCACGCTCCTTCGGAGCTTACCATACAGGGCCCAATCGGTTCCTGTGGTGTACAGTTTTGACCGAACAATCCACACTCCGGCGGCTCTATCAATCCACACAGCACTTCGCCGCATCGGCACCCCTTTCTTTCTTCGCACGGCACTTCGGTTATGTTAAATCGAGTGAGGGCGTCGAACCGACTGTATTTTTCTTTTAGCTTAAGCGTGCTTTTTGCTATCTTTCCCAATCCTCGCCAGTAGCCATCAACCTCATCGAAGCACTCATCGATGATTTTTTTCGCAGCGATGTTACCCTTCTCGGTAACCACTGCATTATATATTGATTTTAGCTCGGCTTTGCCGGCTGCGAGCTGCCGACAGATTTCGGCGAGTCCCTCCATTATTTGCAGCGGCTCAAAGCCGGCCACCACGCAGGGCCGACCAAAATCTTCCACAATCTCGGCAAAAGCACCGTAGCCGATTATCACACTGACGTGCCCGGGACAAAGAAAGGCGTCTATTTTATCATTTTTTGCGCTCAAGAGTGCCCGCATCGCAGGGATAACCAGCTTGTGCCCGCTCAAAATACAGAAATTATTGACCTGCTGCTCAGCCGCTTCTTTTACCACTACTGCGGTGGCAGGTGCTGTAGTCTCAAAGCCGACCGCAATGAATATGACCGTTTTTTCAGGATTGTCTTTAGCCAATTGCAAGGCATCTTCACTGCTTAAAACTACTTTGATGTTGGCTTTTGCCTGCTTTCTTTCGAGCGAGCTGTTTTTGCCGGGAACTCGAATCATATCACCGTACGTGGCAATTAAACAATCATCGCGGTCTGCTAATTGCAAAACAATATCGACATAGCCCTGGTCGGTAACGCATACCGGACAGCCCGGCCCGGATAAAAGTTTCAATTCCTTCGGCAGAGTTGACCTTATCCCGTTGCGGAAAATAGAGACCGTGTGAGTACCGCAAACCTCCATTATATTTATTTGCCGCCCAAGCTTCTTACAAGCTGAGTTCATAACGCTCTGTGCTTTTTGAATTCTGTCAAGCATATTTTGGCGTTTAGTGAATAAGCTCGAATATCGAATTTCGAAACTCGAAACAATTCCAAGATTTAAATCTCAAATGTTCGAAATATTCTGTTTTGAATTTTGTATTTCGGTCATTTGGGTTTGTTTCGGATTTCGTGCTTTGGATTTCGAATTTTATGTTAGTTATGACTTATCCTGAAACCTTATTCGGCGTATCTTGAAATTCGTTAATTTCCGCAATGAGCTGCCAGGTCTTTTTAGCTTCTTCTTCATCGACGAGCGAGATGGCAAAGCCGGCGTGTATCAATACCAAATCTCCTAATTTAGCTTGCGGCAGGAGCGTAGTTTTAGCTCTCCAGCGATTGCCCATCGCATCTACAACCGCCCTGTCCCCCTCTAATTCTATTATCCTTGCCGGTATCGCCAAACACATAATTTATGTCGTATTGTTGTGCTCTATTTAGTTTATTTTTAGATTTAAAGGTACTTTGGTTCGACACCTTACGTATATTAAATATGTCAAAAAATTCAGACCTTTGTGCAGTGTACTTTTGTGGAAATTCAGCCTTTAAGACAGAAAAACCCTAAACTCTATTGGTTCTTTCCAATAAGCTCCTGACTTCGTTGTATTGAAACTGAATGACAGGTTGGCACGGGGAGCTATAAGATTGCAAAATCCTGTCGTAGTCAAGGATTTCCCACTGCTCCAAAATACTTTGATTATTGTTTGTCAAAATCGTGGTTACTTTATTCGCGCCCTTTCGATAGCAAAAATTGAAACGGCTGTAGTTAGCCGGAATACTGAGTAGGTTCCATTTATAATACCAAATCTTCTCGGTATCATGCAATATGACCATCGGGACATTTCTTTCCATTGCCAGGTTGGCCACCAAACACCTTGTCTCTGCAGCGCCGTCACTAAAAACCAAATCAAAGTGTTGATTGTTAGCATCAAAATGCTCGAATACTACCCGCGGGTCAGGTTGAAAAATAGGGTGCCAGTTTCCTGAATGGATTTGGGCTTTTATTCTTTCATACCATTCTTTACTTTCTTGCTCCACGCTGACAACCACCTCGGCATGGTCAACGAGAAATGGTGTGCTGAACTGGCCGAGACCAAATTCAAGAGCCTTCTTTATCTCAAACGTCGCGAACACTTTTTCTAATATAGGTAAATGACTGGCGTAGTTGTCAGGTTCCATTATGTAATCCCTCTGCCCTTGCCTGTGTTGTCAAACACATATTTAGTTTCTCGTTAATTTTATTTCGTAATTCAATTCATTGTTTCCGAATACTGAATATCGCCGGTTTTGTCCTAATTCTATTGTTTGGTGCGTTTTGAGTTCACTAATAATGATTCACGCTTCGCGAGTTTAGCAGCGATTGCCGCTTGGCCGAGCGATATTCCGCCATCGTTAGACGGGACATCCCTGTTAAATAATACTGAAAAACCGGTTTTTTTCAAGAGTTTAATACAGCGATTAGTCAAATATCGATTACAGAACACTCCGCCGCTTAGTGCAACTGTATCTAATCTTGTGCTTTCTCTCGCTGCCTTAGCCATCTCAAGCAGGCCGGCGGCAAGGCAATTGTGAAACTTAGCAGAAATAACGCCAATTGATTTTCCTTCTTGTACATCAACGATTAATTGCTTTACCATTTTACATAAATCAAGCTGCAATGGTCCGCCCTTGGTGATTATAAGTTCAAAATCGTAGTGCTCTTCGGTCTCGTTCTCAATTACCGCCTCCAGTGCCATTGGCAGTTGTGCATCAAAGTGATTGTAGCTGCCTAAGCCGAGCATTGCGGCAACCGCATCGAAAACCCTGCCCAGGCTGGAAGTCTCTATACAATTAACGCCTTTCTCAAGCTGCTCTGATATAATACGTAATTTATTTGTGTCAGGCTCAATTCGTTCGAGCAGCCACCCAAATTTTCGTAAAGTAAATTTGCTGCCGTATGCTTTTTTTAATAATGACAGAGTGGGTCTTACAGCCTCTTTGCTTGCCTTATCTGCCCCTGCCAGTGAATAATAATCAAGATGGCCGAATCGCTCGAATTTCTCTAACGATGCAATCAGGCACTCGCAGCCCCAGATAGCTCCATCCGTTCCGTAGCCGGTGCCATCCGCTGCAAGTCCGATGACAGGCCCGCTAAGGTCGTGCTCAGCCAAAACAGATGCAATATGCGCCCAGTGATGCTGAATGCCAATCGCTTTTGAACTCTCCAGCGACAGTGCATATTGTGTCGATAGATAGCCCGGGTGAAGGTCATAGGCTGCTACTTCGGGTTTGACTTCAAACAATTTAGCTAAGTGCTCGATTGAATTGATATAATGATGATAGACCTCCGCATCCTCAAGGTCACCTATATGTTCGCTGCAAATAAACTGGTTTTGTTTTGCAAAACAGAAGGTGTTTTTCAAATCCGCCCCCGCTGCGAAAATCTCCTGCTGGCAGTTTTGTTCCGTAAAGATTGGGCTTGGCACGTATCCTCTGGCTCTTCTTAAAAGGACCGGCTGTTCATCTACAAAATGGACAATCGAGTCATCAACCTGCCGGTAAATTTCTCTATCGTGCACCAAAAAAGCATCCGCAACTTTGCCAAGGCGTTCAAACGCCAGCTCATTTTTGCAAATTAAAGGCTCATCGGAAATATTACCGCTGGTCATCACCAGAACATCCGTCCCGCGGTTATTTAGCTGCTCGAACAAGAGATAATGCAGCGGCGCATAGCAAAGCATAAAGCCGTAAGTATCAACACCCTCAGCAACCGATGGAGCTATCGGGCTGTTTGGTTTTTTGGGCAATAAAACAATCGGGCTTCGCAGACTTTTTAAGAGCTGCTCCGCTGATTCGTTTACATTTGCATATTTTTTTATCTTTTCAATCGAACCAGCCATCATAGCAAAGGGCTTATGGTCTCGCTTCTTGCGTTCCCGCAATCGTTCCACCGCCTTGTTGTTAAGCGCATCGACCGCTAAATGAAATCCGCCGATACCTTTTATTGCTGCAATTTTTCCGGCTGAAAGTAAGTGCACCGTTTCAGCGATTGCTTTCTCGAGTTGAGTTTCGATTGTTTTTCCTTTATTGTCTGTCAGCCGGATTTTCGGCCCGCATTCACCGCAGGCAACAGGCTGGGCGTGGAAACGACGGTCGGTAACATCTGTGTATTGAGCGTCGCATTTATCGCACATCTTGAAGACCGACATCGTTGTATTAGGCCTGTCGTAGGGAATGGTTTTGACTATTGAATATCTCGGCCCACAGTTAGTGCAGTTTATAAACGGATAGCCATACCGGAAGTTCCTTCTGTCGCTCATCTCTGCAAGACAATCTCGACAGGTGGCAATATCAGCAGTTACTTGAGACAGTGGTGCTCCCTGCGAGTCACTTGCTCTGATGATGAATTCACTTTCATCTTCGACTGTCGGGATATCGACTGTATTACAGGATTTTATTTCTGCCAGCGGTGGTTTGTCGGTATCGGATTGCAATCGAACTAAGAACTCAGCTATCTTTTCTGCTCGCCCCTGCAATTCGATGGTAACGCCTTTTGTGTCGTTATAGACGATACCGGACAGCCCCAGCCTCTGTGCTATTCTATACACAGCCGGTCGAAAGCCGACTCCCTGCACACGTCCCGTTATGAATATCCTTTGTCTTTTAATCACAATCTTTTTTTCTTAATATTCTTTATTGATGACTATTGATTACTAATCGATAATTATTTAGAATGTAAACAAAAGATAAAAATAGTAAATAGAAAATAATAAATGGTACATTGTCCGGGGCCATAGCTCAGTTGGGAGAGCGCTTGCATGGCATGCAAGAGGTCGTGGGTTCGAATCCCATTGGCTCCATTGCTTCTTAATGACCGGCTCGCTCATACACTTATCAGATATGTTTTTTACCCGCTTTGCAATGCAGCAGTCAACAGGAGGTTTCCATTATAAATACATTGCTGCCCCCGCCGGACCTTCTTCCAAGAACATAAAAGCTTTCATTCCCCCCGGAAGAAACGAGCAGGTCAAGCTCGTCCCCTTCAAAAACCTCCGACAAATAGGTGGCTTGCAGCAAACGGATATTCCCCTTGAATCTGAATATTCTTCTCAATGCGTCAATGCCCCATCGCACATATTCCGTATTGTTAACATGTCCATTTAAATCTATCGAGCTGTACGGCACGCGCACCTGCTCAATGTCACTGTAGCTACATTGTGGCTCCAATCTGCTCATCTCACCTGATATCGCTTTGGGCCCGCTTTTTGGCAAGCCCAGTTCAAGCCGGAATAGATTCTTCGGTCGGTTCTTCTGTCTGTCCAATACCATCCATTCGCTGCCGGCTCTCAATAAATCGCGACCATATTGGTCTTTACCGACAAACTCTCTTCCTGCCGTCAAACGAGTATATCCGCTTGGCCACGTTTTGATGGTGATTGTATCATTCCATTTCGGAAATCTATCGATTTCTATTCTGAGGTTCGACAGCACCCAATAGCTGTCTATTTCATTCATTTTGCGTAACCGTTCACGGTTTTTTGAGTAATTGAAGAAAAACCTTGTTTTTGTCCGATAAAAGCTTCATGGACAAAGACACAATTATCGAAAAACTTACAAAACAAGTTGCTCTGTTTCTTGAACGTATT
>Ga0315314_1004155_pt1 | contig 10983 bp, 9 predicted proteins | sample TDP9_MG_FD_203631 | JGI IMG/M metagenome (GOLD analysis project Ga0315314, IMG submission 203631) | Freshwater sediment microbial communities from Lake Towuti, South Sulawesi, Indonesia - TDP9 | ecosystem: Environmental > Aquatic > Freshwater > Lake > Sediment | place: Indonesia: South Sulawesi... | reverse complement strand
CCTCATCCAGACGGCCATAGATCAGGTCCTCCTCTTGCATGCCAATCCCGCACATGGCCAAGTGGCCCGTCGAGAGAATCCCCAGGATGTGGTGAATATGGCACGTTTGACCAAGACTTCTCTGCAGCCGTCTGATCCCGTGAAAGGCCATAGGCCAACTATAAAACAGGGGAATGGAAACCGAGTTCTGCAGCTCCTTCTCAACCCAGCGCCCCAATCGTACTAGTTCCTCGATCGTCAGCAGGCTGTCACGCTCAGCCATGTGCGCCCCGCGCCCCGTGGCCTGGATGATGTTGAACTTCACCGACCCACACCCAGCCTCTGCTGCCCAGTGAACGAGCGGCTCGATTTCCTCCACATTGCCTGGCCATAGGCTCATGATCACCTGTGGCTTATAGCCTGCTTCCACCAGATAGCGAATACCGCGCCTGGCCATCTCAAAACTGCCTGGAACGTTGCGCATGTAGTCATGTGTCGCTGCTGTAGCGCCATCCAGGCTCACAGAGACGGAGTGCAGCGAGGTGTTCTCTTTCAGGTGGCAAGCCAGGTCACGGGTGACCAGCGTGCCATTGGTCTCCATCCACGTACGCAATCCCTTCTCCGTGGCATAGTCCGCCATGCGAACAAAGTCGGGATGCAGTAGCGGCTCTCCGCCGGTGAATTTGATGGTGTTCAGCCCCAGAGGCAAACCTTCCTCGATAGCAAGTTCGTACAGGTCGTAGTCCAGACACTGGCCCGTTCCACCATTCCGCTCGAAGCTGGGCGTGATCCAGCAATGACGACATGCCAGGTTACATCCTCCACTGATGTACGCATAGTAGGTAGTAAGCGGCGGCACACCCTCGGGCAGTTGGACCTCAGTAGGCATACACTCTGTCCTCGCCAACATAGGCCCGGTAGCAATCACGAGGGTTGATGGTGTTCACTTCTCCCGTCATGGCATACGCAATGCCAGGACATCCGCCGGTGCAGTATTGCTGGTATTCGCAGCCCTGGCAATGGGGGATTGATTCCAGAGGGATCTTATGCCTCTCGCGCAACTGCCGAAGACCAGGGCTGCTCTGCCACACATCGCGCAAGGAGTCTCGACTCACCGTCCCCAGGGTTATATGAGGCAGTTGATGGCAGGGCACATAGGTGCCGTCGTGCAACACTGAAAGCTTCTGCCACATGATGTTACAGCCAGTCAGGTACCCAGTCCGATAGGGCACTGCAAACTCCCCAGTCTCACAGGCGTGGGCGATCTTGTCCAAGTGATTCGCCATGACAAGCGGGCCGGCTTGCGAGCCGCTTGCTACACCAGGATGCTCGCGGTCAAATGCCTGCATCACCCGAAATGACAGCCGGCGCTCCTCAGGCGTCATGTCCAAAATGGATTGATTGCACTGCCCTGCCCCCCGTGGAAACGCCTCATTGACGCCGAAGCTCCTCAATCCAAGGTCATAGTAGAGCATGTGCACGGTCGCTTCCAGGTCATAGATATTGAGCTTATTGACCGTTACGCGCACCGTCCAGGGCAGTTTATGTTTTCCGAGCGCCGCGATGCCGCGCATCGTCCGCCGGAAGCTCCCTTTGCCACGAATGCCGTCGTGCGTCTCCGGGCATGAGCCATCGACTGATACCTGGATATAGTCCATGCGACGGCGGTATCCATGGAGACGAGAAACAACGTCATCGGTGATGAGTGTGCCGTTGGTGAGGATGCTGAAGCGCATCTTGTTGCGCACGATGCCATCAACCAGTTCCCACAGGTCGCGCCGGGTAAAGACCTCCCCCCCACTCAGTGTGACGCGCATCACGCCTTCATCCCGCAATTCCTCGAAGAAGGCGAGCCATGTCTCGGTCGGCAGATCGCTGAGCGCCACCATCTCGTCAGCGTAGAAGCAATACTTGCATCTGAGGTTACAGCGCCCGGTCAGCGCGATGATGACTGACGTGGGCATTTTGAGAGGTTGTGTAGGCATGTGCGGTCCTGGAGCAACTACGGCTTTTCGAGTGTGCCAATAAAGCCGCTATCCACCATCTGGTTGATAAACTCTTCGACGTCGGCAGTGACTTCCTCTTCGGGGACATCATCGAACTCTGCCTTGAAGGCAGCGACGATATCGCTCACCGTGCGACCTTCCGTACAAAGCTTCCAGATGTAAAGCCCGGTGCTGTTCAGAAGTTGCACGCGGTCTGTATCCGGGTTGAAAAGGAGCGCACCGTCTTCGTCCTCCTCTCGCAGATTGACGTCTGGGTTCTGGATATAGCGCACAAGATCCATAATGTATCCTTTCCAAGAGCCTCGGACCAGGCGCAACGACTGCGCCCTCAACAGCTTCTCGCAGGTGGCCTGTACCTTGGAAACGGCTTCGTCGTGGCTCAGTGCCGACGCTGCAGCGTAGTCTTCTGCCAATTGGCCTGCGGCGTGCTGCCCATTCAGGTGGCCCAGGATCCAACTTTCACGGCTGTCGAGCTCGGTCATAGTTCGGGTGCGCAGGTCAAGCAGCAGCGCACCGCTGTCGAAATACTCAACAGCCATATGCCGGGCCAGCGCGAAAACAGCATTGCTGCTGAAGCACGGGGAGGCAGTCGTAAGTGAGAGGGCCTCTCCATCGCTCAGAGCAGATGAATCGTCTGTGGTCATGTTCAGTGTGTTGATTCCGCCTCCCGTGCGGGCTCAGCCACTTCTGCGAGTGGCCTGCTGCCCTTGCCAACTGATGATCAGGTTTGTGTCAGCAACGCAAGAAAGGTCGGCCTAACCAATGTACAGCGGCTGATCCGCGAGTCCCTCTGTAAGTCTCCGGCGACAAGAACGCATATTCGGTTACCACTAGAATCGAAAGGAAAGCTCTAGACAGGGAGCATAGGTCTCAAGCTGGCCAATGATGTTGAGTTGCCATGCGCGGCCGAAGGCCTGTAACAACGGATTTGCTCAAATTATAGCACAGGACCACTCCCCTGTCACTGTAATCCTGACGGGTGTTGAAGAACTAGGTACAAGAATACCACCAAGGATACCGCATTGTACCTGCTTTTCCTTTCTGCGCCTTGATGCGGAGCGCAAAGAGGCCATGCTGGCCATGACATGGGGCCCCCCATGCGCACCAACAGGGGGAGTCGGACACCCGACGCGGATGGACAGACCGAAGAGGACATGGACCCCAAGACTGTCGAGAACTTGGCGCGAGAACTGTTGGAGAATCGATACCGACCCCAGACCACTCCGGCGGGCCTATATCCCGAAAGGGAGGAACCGACGGCACGGTCTAGGTATCCCGACCTTGTGTGACTGGATCGTCCAGGTAGCGCTGGCACAGGTGCTTGGAGCGATCTATGAGCCCATCTTCCGTAACTGCGCCTCCGGGTTTCGGCTTGGACGGAGCACCATCCATGCACTAAGGCATGTGGGCTGGGCCTATAGGGCAGGTGCGACATGGATGGTGAAAGTTTTTCGACGTCCTCCTGATTTGACATTTTCGCGGACATGATTACAATCGAATGAAGAATGTACTAGATACCTTTCTGTTTGGCATCGGTTGCAATCTGCTGAGGAGGCGCTAGTGAGGGCTGAGGCTTCTTCCTGAACAACGGAGATCCTCAGCCTGTGTTATTATGGAAGGGAGGTGACGAGCAGAGAATCTTCAGGCATGCGATTGAGGGAACAGTACAGCAGAAAGATTGCTTGCATCAATTGTGCAAAGGAGGAGCAAGGTGAGACAGAAGCAGCTAAGTCGGCGCGGCTTCCTGCGCTTGTCGGCGGCAGCGGCGACTGGGGCCCTGGTAGCGGCCTGTGTTCCAGCAACACCGGTGCTCATCGAGAAGGAAGTGATCAAGGAGGTGCCGGTCGAAAAGCCGGTGGTCGTGGAGAAAGAAGTGGCCAAGGTTGTCGAGAAGGAGGTGCCCAAGGAAGTCATCAAAGAGGTCCCGGTCGAGAAGATCGTGGAGAAAATCAAGGAAGTCCCGGTCGAGAAAGTGGTAATAGCAACCCCCATGCCTGCAGCCCCTGTGCAGATACGGTTCAGCAGCGTCGGGTGGGGTGGCTGGCTCTCTGACCCGTGGATGGAGCTGGTTGATCGTTTCAGCGAGTCACAGTCAGCCATCCAGATCCCCAACGGATATGAGGACGTAGCCGAAGGCTACCAAAAAGTCATGGCTCAGGCAGTGGGCGCTGTGGCAGCGGATGTATATATGTTCGAGACGAAGTACATGCATGGCTTTGCTTCCAGAGGTTTCTTTGTTCCCCTTGATGAGTACATTGCGGTGTCAGATGTGATCAAGGAGGAATACTACTTCGCCGATGACTGGAGGCAATTGTTCTGGGGCGGCAGGCAATATCTCGCTCCCTTTGACAATTCGCCTGCCATGATCTGGTACAACAAGGATGTTTTCGAGAAAGCTGGCGTAGACTATCCGCCCAACAAGTTCGGGCAGTGGAAGTGGACCGATTTCCTGGACACTGCGCTGAAGCTGACCCGAGGTGAGGGAGCAGAACGGATATACGGCTGGGCTGGCGAGCGGTGGTGGGTTTACTTCCTACCCTGGGTGTGGAGCAATGGGGGCTGGCTGCTTAACGAAGAGAAGACTCAGTGCGTGATTGACATGCCGGAGACAGTCGAAGCCCTGCACTGGGCACAGGACCTTGTGCACAAACACAAGGTGCAACCCACCTCTGGCGAGCTCATCCCGGGTGGCAACTCCGCCATGTTCTACATGGGCCGAGCGGCTATGGCTCAGAGAGGCACCTGGTGGGCTATCGATTTGAAAGCGCAGGAAGGACTGCGCTGGAATGTGGCTCCCATGTCTGATGGGAAGGCCGGTGCCTTCCTGCGTAGCCCTCTTGATGCTTGGGGTATATGGACCGGATCGCAGCATCGCGATGCAGCTTGGGAGTTTATCGAGTTCCTGAGTCGGTCGGAGAGCCTGGAGCTCTTGACCAAGGCCGGGTTGTCAGTAAGCCGGAAAGACGTGATGCTGTCAGACGTCTTCTTGAAGCAGGAGCCAACCGATGTGGACTGGTATCTCTTCGTCGATGCCCTAGACGGTCACATCAGACCCCATCCGGATACTGCTATCTTCACGGAAATGCAAGATCTCATCACGCCCGCATGGGAAGCGGTATTGGACGGGGCCAGCACTGTTGAAGAGATGGTCAGCAAGGTCAAAGACCCAATCAACGAACTATTGGCCGATTGCATCGAGAAGGGCTTCTGCGAAGGCTAGCCAGTGTTCGTGAGCTTGATCCGCGGGTTGTTTCTCCCTTGTCGGCGGTGCTGCAGACGAGTGGTTGCTCTGTGAAATGCCAGGAGCAGGTGGTGCTGACCATCTGCTCCTGGACGTGTTTGGAAGCCTGATCTCCATTTCCTTGGCGTCACACCGTCTGCGTCTTCTGTGTTTCCCTGGACACAGATTTCAGTTGGATGACAAACAGGATCTTGAGGCTATGGGGGAAGAGAGCTAGAGAAATGCGAGTAAGCATCTTCAGGTTCAAATGGCATCGTGGCGTGCTTTGGCGCGAGACAGTTGATGGATGGCTGTTCATACTGCCATGGATAATGGGTTTTCTTGTCTTTACGGCCGGGCCAATGGTGGCTTCGGCTGTGATCAGCATGATGAATTGGGAGATCCTTCTGCCACCCGAGTGGGTAGGATTGGCAAATTTCGTGCGCATGTTTCGGGATCCCCTCTTTCTCACTTCTCTGGGGAATACTGTCTATTATACCTTCCTCGGCGTACCTCTCTATATTATTGTCTCTTTGCTCACAGCGCTGGCTTTGAATATGAGATTGCGCGGTATGGCTATATACCGTACCATATATTTTCTTCCCTCCCTTACCCCAGCCGTGGCTAATGCTCTCTTGTGGATGTGGATATTTAACCCCGATTTTGGTTTAGCCAATCTCCTTCTGAATCGTGTTGGGCTCCCCGGCCAGAAATGGCTTTTCGATCCCCAATTAGCGAAACCTTGCTTTATCATCATGGGTCTTTGGGGAATTGGAGGACAGATGGTCATCTTCCTTGCGGGCTTACAGGGCATCCCACCAGAGCTCTATGAGGCGGCCCGCATCGATGGGGCCAATAACTGGCAGAGCTTCTGGAGTATCACTCTCCCCATGCTCAGTCCGACTATCTTTTTCAATCTGGTGATCGGCATCATCGGCTCTTTTCAGGTGTTCACAACCGCCTACATAGCCACTCAGGGTGGTCCTCAGAATGCGACGCTATTCTATGTCCTTTACCTCTACCGAAATGCCTTCGACTACTTCAAGATGGGCTATGCTTCGGCCCTGGCCTGGGCCCTTTTCGTCATCGTGCTTATCTTGACCTTGATGCAGTTCGGGCTGGCAAGGCGTTTGGTCTACTATGAGGTAAAGGAGGGTTGACGATGGATAAGGAACTCACTGCTAAGCTTTCTTTGGCCACCCAATCCGCCAAGATCCTTAGGGCTTCCCGGAGGATTGTCAAAGCTCGTCAACTCACGCTTCGGTTGGTAGGTCATCTGATACTGGCAAGCGGATCGGTCACGATGATGGTTCCTGTGCTGTGGCTTCTTTCCACTGCCTTCAAGAAATCAGGGCAGGAGTGGGTCTTTCCCCCTGTGTGGATTCCCCATCCGATCTGGTGGCGGAACTACCTTGAAGCCATGGAAGTCCTCCCTGTGCCATTCCATCGTTATGTTGTTAACACCCTCATTATCACTGTATGCGCCACCGCAGGGACAGGCTTCAGCGCGTCCTTAGCTGCCTTTTCCTTCGCTCGCCTGCGATTCAAGGGCCGCGATGTCATGTTTGCCTTGGTCATTTCCACGATGATGCTTCCCGGTGTGGTCACCCTTATCCCAACCTTCCTGATTTTCAAGACCCTGGGTTGGCTTGATACATTCTTGCCCCTCATAGTTCCATACTGCTTCGGCTGGAGTGCTTTCAGCATCTTCTTGCTGCGCCAGTTCTTCATGACTATCCCACGGGACCTGGACGAGGCGGCCAGGATGGACGGAGCGTCCAACCTGCGAATCTATTGGAGCGTTGTTCTGCCTTTGGCTAAACCAGCTCTTGCCACGGTGATCATCTTCCAAGTACTATGGCGTTGGAACGAGTTCATGGAGCCCATGATCTATCTGAACACCATGAAAAACTATACTCTTGCCTTGGCCCTACGCACTTTTCAGAACGTGCGCAGTCAACGGATAAACTACCTGATGGCTCTTTCCTCGATTCAGGTCGCTCCGGTCGTGATCCTATTCTTTGCCACTCAGAGATACTTTATCCAGGGGATCACCCTCACCGGAATGGGTGGGCACTAGTGGCACGCTGAAGGCAGAAGGGCGCACCAGGGCTCTGAAGATTGATTCGTTCCTGGGGAGGGAGGAGTGATATAGGCCGCTTCGAGAAGCTAATCGGCGAGAGGATCGTCTTTCCCACGAAGGGTGTGGTCGAGATTGAGGAGTACGAGATCACACCTCCCGAGTCCGGAGAGGTGCTGATTGCTACAGTGAGTTCTCTGATCAGCACAGGTACCGAGCTGGCAGCCCTCAACCAACTCTCGACTCCTATCCAACCATGGTCGCTTCCCTTCTACCCCGGTGATGGCAGTGCTGGTGTAGTTGTCGCGGTAGGCGAGGGTGTCACCGCGTTTCAAGAGAGCGATCGGGTCGCCACACTTGGCGGGCACGCCAGCCATGTAACCCTGACCAAGGAGATCGTTCGGATTCCCCCAGGTATCTCCTTCGATCTAGCTAGCCTCTCAACCTTGGGTGTTACCTCACTACATGGAGTACGTCGTGCTAGAATTCAGTTGGGCGAATCCGTGCTGGTAATTGGACAGGGAATAGTGGGGCAACTGGCCTTTCGCTTCGCCAAGCTTGAAGGAGCAGCCCCAGTCATTGTGGCTGACTATTTCGACAAGAGGTTGGCAATGGCAGCCGCTGGCGGTGCAGACCTGTGTTTGAACCCAGGTGAGGGAGATCTTGTGTCTATGGTCCATGACGTGACAGGCGGACACGGAGTCAATGTCGTTATCGAGGCTACGGGCAATCCAAAAGCCTTTTCGCCAGCATTCAAGGCCGCAGCTAATGGGGGGCGCATTGTGGCTCTGGGCAGCACCCGAGGGTTGGTGAGGGAACTAGACATTTACTCTGACCTGCATCGGCGCGGGCTGATCTTGGTAGGGGCCCATTACAATACCTGCCCTGTTGTCGGCACAACCTACTATCCTTGGACCCGCGACATGCTGCGTGGCCAATTCCTGGAGTGGATCGCGACTGGGAAGCTGCATATCTCAGACCTGGTCACCCACCGGGTACCTTTCCATCAGGCACCAGCGATGTACTCTATGCTCTCAGAGCGGCGTGGGGATGCAATGGCTGTGATCCTAAACTGGCCATTCCCATCAATAGCTGGCTGAGGCCAAGTTGCCAAGAGGGATATCCCGCAAAATGGTCCATATCGTACCTCATCTCAGTTGTCTGTTGACCGAGGATCAACTGGAAGCCATGCACTCTGCATCTGTAGAGGTGCTGGCTACAATCGGTTTCATGGTTGAGGATCAGCATCTCCTGGGCCTTCTCTCCGATGTTGACGGAGTGAGGTTACGCAATGGCCGACTTTGCCTGGAACCGTGGCTGGTGGAAGAGCACCTGGAGGTGTATCGTCAGGATACGGCAGCCCGAAGGGAGGCACCTCTCCCTTCCGATCGGATCCTCCTCGATGTCGGCTGTTGTGCCAGCCACATTGTGGATCTGGAGACAGATGAGATACGTCCTGTCACTACGACGGATTTGATTGAAGCTACCAAACTGATCGATGCCCTTCATAGTGAAGGGATAAGCGGCCATGTGCCGGGTTTTCCCCAGGATGTTCCTCCAGCCCTACGTGCTCTGACCGAGTATAAGATTGGAAGCGAGTACACTCGCTGGGGTGGTGGCTTCGTAGCCCCGTGCTCTATCCAGGGGCTAGAATACATCTGTGAGATGCACCAGGTGATGGAGCAGCCCTTTGGTTTGCCTCTGTACGTCGTCAGTCCCTTGAAGATCGCCGGCGACTCGCTTCAATCGATTCTTCACTTCCTTGATCGAGTGGATTATCTCAGCGTGAGTTCCATGCCTATCATGGGTGCTACTGCTCCCATCCACTTCATCGGCGCCTTCGTACAGGCCATCGCCGAAGCGCTTGGCGGCTTTGTTATCCTCAAGTCAATTAGCCGGGGCAAACCGGTTGACTTCAGCATCATGAGCTTCTGCTTTGACATGAAGTACGGCAGTATCACTTATGGCTCACCGGAGCAGAACCTCTGCGACCTGATCAGAATCCCGGTCAACGCTTACTACGGCATGACAGGTATCAGCACTCGCTCCATCCGCACCATGGCCAAGCGACCTGGTGTGCAGGCTGCAGCGGAGAAAGGAGCTTCGGCCATCGTGGGTGCGCTGGCGGGGTCACGAAACTTCATGGGGGCCGGGATGCTCTCTGTGGATGAAGTCTTTAGCCCAGAACAGCTAATCATTGACAGGGAGATTGCCGATTACGCCCAGCGAGTGGCCCAGGGATTCGAGTTTGATCACGAGAAGCTTTCCCTAGAGATCATTGGTGAGGCCGTAGGAAAGGGTGAGTTCCTCTCCCATAACAGCACACTGGACAACTACAGGAACATCTATTGGATGCCCCGCCTCTTCGAGCATCCTATGCTGCAGGAGTGGCGAAGACGTGGTGAGCGAGAGGTAAGGAAAGAGGCTCGTCAAACAGTGCGACAGAAGCTAGGGAGCTATGACTTTGGGCTGGCACCCGAGAAGAGAAGAGAGCTGGATAGAATCTACCAGCATGCCTGGCAGACGCTGATCTAGCAGAGGTAGGCATGACCAAACTGCAAGGAGGTAACGAGGTTGGATATTACTCCCCATCTAGAGAAGCTGGAGCGCACAGTGGATGTGATGCATGTCGCACAATCCGAGGAACTCCAGAAACAGGCCTGGGATTACGAGCCGGTAGAGCGGCTGCCGCTGATTGTCTCTTTCTTTGACAAGGTGAGTAAGATCCGCACAGCGGTGCCCGATTGGCCTCTTTTCCCCTACGCCGAGGTCTTCCATGATCCAGCCAAGATGCTCTTGGACGAGCTGAGTGAGCTATATGTCGGGGCCCTGGTGGGCGACAATAAGATGTACACTATCCGTGCGAATTACGGTGTTGGTATTCTCCCTTCCTTGTTCGGCTGCCGCATCGAATTGCATGGTGAAAGAGATATGCCTTGGATAGAATCTCTCTCCTGGGAGGAGGTCAAGCAGGCCATATCCCGAGGAGTACCCGACATCTCTGGGGGGTTGATGGAACGTGTCGTGGAGACAGAGGCGTATTTCCGAGAGGTACTTGGTCCCTACCCCAAGCTCAGTCAGGTAGTGCGCATGACTGTCTGTGACACCCAGGGGCCCTTCAATCTCGCGGCGGAGATCCTCGGCAATCGAATCTACACCGACTTGTATGACCACCCCGACGTGGTGCATGAACTGTTGGATTTGGTGACTGAAACCTATATCCAGGCCGGTCGTGCCCAAAAGGAGTTCCTGAACGAGCCGCTGGACAGCGGGTACAATTGGCATTTCAGAATGCGCGGGGGTACACGCATCGCGGAGGACTATGCTCTCAGCATCTCACCCAAGCAGTACGAGGAATTTGTCGTGCCCTATAACGAGAGAGCATATCAGGCTTTTGGCGGCGGCTACATCCTCTACTGTGGTGAGGGTAGGCAGATCCTGGACGGTCTGTTGAGTACCCCGGGAACGACCGGCATCTACCTTTGGAGCGAGAATGCTGAAGATCTGCTGATGGTTTACCCCAAGGCCGCATCCCGTGGCATCTGCGTGCTATGCTGTGGGCCACCATGGCAGTTCCTGAGCGATGAAATCTGCACTGGGCTCATCTGGGAGCGGGTGGCCAGTAGCCTGGAGGAAGCAAGGCGATGGACTGCAAGTTGAGTTCAGAGCTTGTCCGCCTCTTCACGACTGATCCTCAG
>Ga0315314_1004154_pt1 | contig 10984 bp, 12 predicted proteins | sample TDP9_MG_FD_203631 | JGI IMG/M metagenome (GOLD analysis project Ga0315314, IMG submission 203631) | Freshwater sediment microbial communities from Lake Towuti, South Sulawesi, Indonesia - TDP9 | ecosystem: Environmental > Aquatic > Freshwater > Lake > Sediment | place: Indonesia: South Sulawesi... | reverse complement strand
ACCCTTCTTCTCTGTGTGGAATTGCGTTACCCCCAGGTCGAAGGGTATTTATTTTTTGGGTTGAAATGCCTGAGTATTCTCGTTCTTCAGCCTTGTCTAGAGGCTTGGAAATAAAAAGTGAAAGCTAAGTTCTCAGCTCTTTAACTCTTTGATCCGTTCCTCGACTGCTGCGAGTTCCTTCCTTAGCTCCTCCGCATAGTTCTTGAGCTTCTCAGCCTGCTCTTCTTTGGTTAGGAATCGTCTACCATGACCATGTCCGCAGCCCATTTCGTGACCCCTCTTCTGATGGCCTGAACCACATCCGCATCCACATCCGCACATTCCTTTTCACCTGATAACAATGTTAAAAGTAAAGTATTTAAACTATCAAGTTTATAGTAACATAGTCACTTTGCTCATGGATAGTGATTGCAATGTCAGAAGAATGTGATCACATGCGTTTCTGCCCACTTGAAGGCGTTATAGATGTGATAAGTAAGAAATGGGCGCTCTTGATCGTCAACACCCTCGGCAACTATGGAAGGCTACGATTCAATGGTCTAATGGAAGAGTTGAAGGGTATCAGCCCCAAAACCTTGTCAGATACTCTGAAGAACCTTCAGGCCGAGAACCTAGTCAAGAGAGAGTCCTTCTCTGAGATTCCCCCACGGGTAGAATACTTGCTCACAGAGGACGGGCTGAAATTTAGAGAAGCAATCATACCTCTAATCAAATGGGCTGCTAACAGAAACGGTGCAAATATGGAAAGATGCGACTCAACGTGTCAACGAATCCCTGCGCATCGAGTAAAAGATCTAACGTAATAGAGCAAAAATCGTGGGTAGCAGACAAGAGACAGAAGCTTCTGCTAGTATCCGGAATTATTCCGGGATCTGATCAATAATTCCGTTATGAGTCTCTCTCCTTTGCTTCTCGTCGGTGAACTCGGCGGAAGCATTTTTCTGTCGGGGAAAGGCTGTGGTGGTGCTGTCGTTCTATTTGGTTACGCCGAGGCGACGGTTCTGGCTGTGCGGCTTGGAGCATTACCCTACGGATTGGCTGGAGTTCAGGCGGTTGCTGTCAGAGGTTATGGAGAGGGTCTGGGTGGAACACGGGCTGGTTGAGGGGATCGTCACCTTGGAGAGACATCTGCCGGGCAGGTCCTTCGAGAGGCGTTGTGTCCCCGTGAGGATTCCCTATAGGCGTGAGTACGAGGCTGTGCTGAGGGTTGACTACAACCCCAACTCTAGGGAGGTCACTGTGATGCAGGCGAGCTTCAACTACACCCTCAACCATATCCGAGAAGACTTCTGGAGGATGGAGCGGGGCATAGCCTACAGGACGCCGCCCCTGATTCCTAGGGAGCACAGGGACCCGCTTGACGCTAAGGCACTTCTTATGGAGCCGTCTTCGACGAGGTACGCCGACTACAGCGAGAAGCCGAAGCCGATCTACGGAGCTAAGACTACCGAAAAGGATGGCTACAGTTACCAGCCTCAGCGAGAGGGACTCTACGCTCCAGATCGTCCGAGCGAGAGTGAGGTTATCGGAACCAATTTCTCTATCGGGGAGAATGTGGAGAGCCAAAGCCTTGAGGGTTTCGAGTCTGTTGAGCGCTGGTTGACTAGGCTCGGCAAGAAGTCTGGGAGCCCCAACACTCGTAGAGTCTACCTTCACCACCTGGCAAAGTTCTGCGACTACTTGGGCATGACGCCTGACGGGCTAGTGGCTGAGAGGAGGAGGGACCTCGAAGATAGGGATGAGGTTGTCCGCAGGCGTGCGGAGGAGAGGCTTGACAGGTGGTTCATGGAGCTGGAGAAGAGGAGTCTGTCGAGGAACAGCTGCGTCTTGGCCTATAATGCTGTGCGTAGCTTCTACAAGGCGAACTACCTGCAACTCGTCGCTGAGGACGCCCCATCGGCTTGGCCCAAGAAGAACAAACCGGGATTGACACGGGAGGAGCTGGGTCTGCTCCTGAAGTACGCTGAGAAGCCTCTACATAGGGCTTACATTCTCTGCCAAGCCCAGTCGGGGCTCGGCGTCTCAGACCTCTTGAGGCTGACTTGGGACGACGTAAAGAGGCAGGTCGAGAACGGCTCGGACCACATCCACCTGAGGCTTCTGAGGGGCAAGGAGAAGCAGCTTGGGTTCTTCGACACTTTCTTTGGTAGAATGGCGACGAAGGCTTTGACAGAGTACCTCTTAACCCGGCGAGAGCTAGAACCTTCAAGCAGGCTCTTTCCATGCACGGCTAGAAACGTCAACAACTTCCTTGCACGGCTCTCAGGCGAAGCAGTCCTAGACTGGAAGGTCAGCAGCCACGACCTGAGGAAGTACTACGCCACAAACCTGAAGCTTGCCCGAGTGAACGACCCGGCCTTCAACGAAACCTTGATCGAGTACTGGCAGGGCCACTCGCTCGGCAAAGTGAGAGGCGCCTATTTCGTGCCGCCCGTAGAAGAACAGCTACGCCTATACAAAATCGCGCAGCAGAGGCTTGAACCACCACAAACATTTTATCTATCGGGTAGGCAGAAAACCTTTCGATATAAGAGCTATAACTCCCAACAAAGTTTCAACGACTAACCTTACTATCAGCCATCACTTCCAGATACCTTCAACATTTCTGCTAAATCTTAATTCTTGCTTCACTAGATTTAGGCTTTTGCGGTTTCCATGAATACTCCACTTCCACTTCCGATCTGGATAAGCACTCGATTTTTAGCGCTATCTGTGGTGTCTCGTAGGCGGTTCTATTCTAAATGTACAAGTTGCTTTGAGTGGAGGTCTGCTCGTGATGGTCCCGACCAGTTTGTACGTTCCCTGGGTCATTTCTTTCGCACTCAGAGTTTCGGCATAGACCCGTTTCTCGTTGGGTTTGAGGGTTATTGACCCCAGAACCATGGCAAACACTTCATCGCCTGACCAACGCCAGACCTCTTCTTTATCCCTGTAAACTATGAAATCGTAACGCTGAGCAGAGGCAAAGTCGAGTCTCATCGGATATGGGCCATTGTTCAGAATCTTTAAATACATCCGAACTTGCTCGCCAACTTCATATTCTTCCTTGTCTGTTTGAACCGTGACGAGAATATCTTTCTCCATCCGCTCATCTTCCCAAGACTGTCAAGAATATACTCGTCTTTTTTTAAAAAAAAAGAAGGGGGCTGGCGGTTAAGCCGCCAGAGTGGACTCCTCTGCATCAACTAAGCCATAGCCGTATACTCTGGTGTCTCCCAATGGATCTGCCGTCGTTTGGAGAAGGGTTCTGACCTCGCCGTTTGTCAGTGTGGAATTCTTCGCCCATATTAGGGCAACAGTGCCACTGACATGCGGACATGCCATGCTCGTGCCGCTTAAAGTCTCGTAGGTTCCATCAAGCCATGTAGACTTTATGTCTACTCCAGGAGCCGCTAGCTCAACCTCAGGCCCTGAGCTACTCCAGTAAGGCGCTACATCGTTGATATCCGTAGCTCCGACCGCAATAACCGAAGCGTATGCCGCAGGATAGAGCACCTCGTTGGTTTCTGGATCTCCATCGCCACTGTTCCCCGCTGCTGCAACGAGGATTAAGCCCGCGTTGTATGCGGCGTTGCAGGCGTCCTCCAGAGCCTGGGAGTAGGATGAGCCGCCGAAGCTCATTGATATCACCTGCATACCGTTTTTGATGGACCATTCGATGCCATCGATCACGTCGGCGTATGTGCCTATTCCAGCATTATTAAGGACTTTGACTGCGTAGAGAGACGCGCCTGGCGCGACGCCCACTACCCCTATAGTGTTGTTTTCAGCCGCGATTATACCAGCGACATGCGTTCCATGCCCGTTTTTATCCTTCCAATCCCTCGGATCCGTAGAGGTTATCGGTCCGACTACGCTGACGCCCCCTTTAACATTGTCATCTAGGTCAGGGTGGCTGTAGTCTATACCCGTGTCTAGAACTGCGACCTTCACACCCAAACCTGTGCTGGTGGCCCAAGCGAGTTCTGCGTCAATCCTATCTACTCCCCAAGGAAGCTCCTGCGGCGGCTGGGGTGCAGGCTCTTTTCCTTTTCCAGGAGGGCTTGGCGCTGCATTACCCGGTAACGCATAGACGGTTCCTGTAATCTCTACGTAGACAATGTTCGGATTCTTCTGGATTGCATCAATTGCTTGTAGAGGAATAGTTACGTGCAGAGCCGAGATGAATATCCACACTTCATGAACGGTTCCACCGAGGCGCTGAACGAGAACAGGCACATAGTCAAGGTACCCGTCCTCAACTCCGATTATGACATCAATGGTTGCCTGCTCTCCTTGAGCAATGACAGGAGACACCGCCGAAAGAAGCATTAGTGCTATGACCGCTATCCCTAGTGTTCTCAACTTCATAACATTCCACCTGATTTATGTAGAGTTCTTATTTGATATAAGGATTGCGGGTTGATAAATTTTTCCTATCGGTCTTAGCGGTTTCCACAACTTCGTATTTATGAAAGGCAGACATCTTGTGCATGGGAGATGTATCCGCCTGCGCACGAGAAACTTTTTTCTAAAATTTTATGCACATCACGCTATTTTTAGCAGCATGTGTCTACTGTTAGGAGAGGTGAAATTATGAGAATTAAAGCAAGGGAACTATCTCTGATTGCTATCTTTGCGGCCTTAGGAGCGGTGTGCGATGCTGTAGTAACACCGGGCTTCTCATCTGATGTGTGGTTTGGGTAGACATGCAGCGATGTTATTAATAGCTTGAAAAAGATGTGGACATGCTTCAGAAATAACGACCAAACGTTCATAAATCTAAAATGCCTAATCAATAATTAGCAGTATTAAGGAAAAAATGAGGCGCAGTTAACTTGGAGTGAAAGGAAAAAGTTGAAACAAAAGAAAGTATACAAAAAATCATACACTCTCTTGATCATTTTCTTATCAGCGTTGCTTTTTTGTAGAATGGACGACGTGATGGAGCCTTCTGCCGCCTTCGGAGGCGATTATTCTCCTGAAACTCTTCTCCTAACTTTGTACGCCGACGGAATGGTTGATGTGGAATATGTGGTCTCCGTAGACACGCTTTTCGTAGATGTTAATATATCCCTTCCGGGAACATTCTACGAAAACCTTCTCGTAACAAACGAAAGAGACCTCCCGCTCGACTACTCCATCTCAAATGGCAAGGTATTGGTGTCCACACTTGGTTCGTGGAAACTGAAGTTCTTCTATACCACATCAGACCTAACCAGCAAGGCGGGGCGGTTATGGACTCTTCACATAAACTCTCCCGTCAAGTTTACAGTGAGATTGCCCGCGGACGCTACGGTCGTTTCCTTAAGCGCAGTACCCACCTCAATCTGGACTACAGACGGACATTACTTCTTAACAATGCCCGCGGGTGAACAAGAGATAAGCTACATAATCGGGGTGATTGGAAGCAGGGAACGGGCATTAGCGCTGATCAACGAAGCGGACCAGGCAATAGAAGACGCGAAGAGCAAAGGCGCCGATGTGACTCAAGCAGAAGCTAAGCTTGCGGAGGCTAGGATCGCCCTAGATGAAAGAAGATATGCTGAAGCCGAATTGTTGGCGGCGGAGGCTAAGAAGATGGCTAAAGAAGCACCTCTTAAACCAGTTACGCAACCTCTTGAGCTCTACTGGCTCATCGGGGCAATAGTGGCAGTAGGCTTAGCTGTCACTTTCATCTCTTTCCAGCTCCATAGGAGACCCCTGCCAGGAGCAGAAAAGAAGGAAAAAACGTTCCGCCCAATAGATGAGCGCAGAATATTGGAAGGTAGAGAATATTTGCGCTTGGAGGATCGAGAAGCTATAGAGTTCATTGCTTCAGCTGGGGGAGAAGTCTTCGAAGCCGAGCTTAGAGAACATTTCAGGCTTCCCAAATCGACAACGTGGCGCATGGTCAAGAGGCTGAAGAGGGAAGGACTCGTCGAGGTTGAGAAGGTTGGAGGCCAAAACCTCATACGCCTCATCGAAAAATGATTAGAAACAACCATCACTTTCCTGCCTGGGTAAGGACAAAGTGTTCATTCTAAATCGCAAAAAGCTCTATTAGACGGTTGGCTTGTGATAATTCCCTATTTTCTCATATCCTTACAGCAGATCATCTTTCGGTTTCCAGATTTTTCCATAAGTTTGCCTTTCACAAGATTTTGGGTTCCTTGAAGAATGTAAGGAGGTTGAGACTTCTAAAAAATCTTTAACAATAACCTTAAAATATTGAACGACCGAAAATTTGGCACATTACAACAAAGAAAAAAAGAGACATATGGTTGGAGTCTGATGCGATCCTCTCCATATAAAATCACTGTTTCCACTATTTTTGGCGTTTTGGTCTTCTTAATCGAGCTTATACCACCTCCGACGAGTAGACTCCTTCAAGTTTTTACAGCTCTATTGATAACCATGGCTGCCCTGACTCTACGTAAGCTTGGCGCAGCCACATACACGTGCCTAATAGCCGGCGTCCTCGACGCATTCTACACTGGCATGCCCGTGGGGTTTGTACTCTTCGCGGTACGTGGCGCAACCTTCGACCTCACCCTATCTACCTCGAGAGCATGGAGCTCTCCACCATCAATCAAGGTAGCGGCGTCCTCAGTTTTGAGTAGCATCGTAACTGGTTTCGTTGCCTACTTAACCATCGTCGAATGGCTTGGGATAGTCGCGATGCCATTCGAAGTCTTCATGTTATTCATAATCGTTTCGACGGTTCTCAGCGGGATAGGTGCGATAATCGGGGTCAAGTTATGGCAACGCCTTCCGGTGAAAGCGCTGTAGTCCTCAAACCATATTCTTATTTAGCCCAGTTCAAAAAACGAGGCTACTTTGGCTTCATCAAAGGAAGCACCGAGCAGATCGATTTAACCACAAGAACTCAAAAGAGTTTTAAAAGATTCTCCACTAATAGGTTATCGTGTAAGCAAGAATATAGCAGGCGAATGTAATGTTTGGGAGGTATTTGGTTGAAAACTGAACTGGACGAAATCGACAGGGGAATTCTAAGATTTCTTCAGGATGATGCTCGCGGTTCATTCGCAGAGATAGCTCGCCAGCTGCACATTGGTGAATCAACTGTCCGGTATCGAGTGAAGAGGCTTTTAGATGAAGGCGTCATCATAAGGTTCACGGCTCTCTTGAATCCCCTCAAATTCGGGTTGTCCCTCACGGCTTTGCTTATGATTAGGATCGACCCCGATAAGCTGCGCAAGGTTTTTGATGAGATATCTTCATTTGAGGATATACATTACATCTTGCAGTGCACTGGCGAATATGACGCTGTTGCCATCTTCCATGCCAGAGATATGGGTCACTTCAACCAACTAGTTAACAGAGTGAAAAGAGTCGACGGGGTAAGGGATGTTTTAGTTTGGATGGCTACAGGCTTCGTGAAAATCGAACCGAGGCTAAATACGCGGTCACAGACAAACTTGTAGACCGAGGAGCAAATTGCCCTCCGATTCACCTTCATGAGAGAATTGCGGAAACCACTAACTTTAATATACTAAATGCGTCAAACAGCAATTCTTATATACAATATCAGCTAGATTGATTCGATCGCTAAGAGGAGATATTGATGATGAGGGTTTTTTTTGGCTCGAAAAGGATTCTCTAAGGGAACTCATATTCTCGGGTTAATCGTGATGTTAGCATTTTCAACGTCTGTTGTGGTTTATGCGCAGGAACCCTTCTATCCTCGAAGCCTCAAAGTAGAGATATTTGCTGATAGGGTCGTAAGCATAGAATATTCATTGGATGTGGACACTACTTATTCTTTCATAAATGTGCCCCTTTTCGGTAGGAATTTCGAGAATATCATAGTCCTAAATCACTTAGGTGAGACCCTAGACTACGAGTCAATCCAGGGAGGCATTAAGATACATACGTTAGGAACCTATCGAGTGTGGATAAGGTATGAAACAAGAGACTTAACCCGAGGAATAGGAGGAGGGGTCTGGACCTTCAGCATAAGTAGTCCGACAAATGTGACAGTGGTATTGCCTAGGGACGCGGACATTATAAGCTTAAGCCAATCTCCCATCAGCATCGAGATCGTGAAGGATAAAACGCTCCTAAAAATGCTTGCCGGCGATCTAGAACTGGTATACGCCGTAATACTACCTGTCCCCGTTCTGGTTCCTCCTGAGATTCCTAGCGTACCCAGTGGCGCTTCTGCATTCGACTACAGAGGTATCGTTCCGACTGACTTCTTTGAGAGCATCCCAGCGGATAAGCCGATTGTTCTTATGTTCAAGAACTTCGTATTGATAACTAGTTCTAGCAAAAGGCTGGATCTAAGCCTAACTGTCGACTCAGATGTTGCCATGAAATATTTCAAGCTATGCGTAGAACCCAACGAATCCCTCAGCTTAGAAATCAATGTGGACACCTCGCCTCCTCAAGGCGTTACCGTCTTGGACAATGATATCGACATCTACTTAAACATAGAGTCCGAACCGACAGTACAAGTTAACGCCATCCTCGGACTACACATCAACAGAACCACGTTAGAAGCAGAACTCGGCAGACGGGTAAATGTTTCAAGGCTTAGCTGGATGTACTGGGACGGTTCAAAGTGGGTTCCTGTACCCAGTCGCATAGAAGCTGACGGATATCTGGCTGCCAATGCGACGCATCTCTCGACGTGGAGCATAGTAGAGATGGTGCTACTACAAGTCACGGCGGAACTCTCTGCTGCCACCGCAACCATAGGAGACGAGGTAACGGTTTATGCAACACTGAAAGCTGAGGCGGGAAACATTATGGGCGCCACGGTCACTATGAGGATAGATGACGAAATCTTCCCGCTTACTGATAAGGGTAACGGTACCTACGAAGGAGTCATGGCCACCACAGGTCTCGAAGAAGGCTCCTACAGCATTGTAATCACCACCGAAAAAGAGGGGTACGCCGCAGGGCAAGCAACGAAGACGCTGACACTTCAAGCACCAGCATTACAAGTCGCCATGCAGCTCACCCCTGAGACTGTAACTCAGGGAGACACGGTGACGATATCGGCCATGGTGAAGGATGATGATGGAAACCCGATGGATGGAGCAGCCGTAACGGCAAGCATATCCGGTAAGACCATAAATCTCTCAGACCAGAGAAATGGCAGCTATAAGGGAACCGTCGACACTGCTGGCTTAAAGGAGGGAACCTACGATGTCGTCGTCTCAGCCCAAAAAGTTGGTTACAGATTGTCCCAGGCTTCTCAGACGTTAACCGTAAAGGCGGCAGTGCCATGGATGCTATATGGAGGAATAACCACCGTCATAGTGATGGTCATAGTTGCAGCGGTGCTTTACAAGGTCAAAAGAGAATCTTAAACCGCTCATATCTTCCCTCTGCTAATACTTCTGCGCTCTTCTGTCGCAGTCTACTGATGAATAGATTCAAAATCTATCGGCTAGCGAAATAGGTTTAAGAGGGTCGATTCCCAAAATTTAGGAGTTGAGAAAAACGCCATCTTCCCCATCAGTAGAAAGAGACAGGAGAGCGAAAAGTTATATATGCAACAAAGCATCAATTTCCAATTAGGCATGCGGGCGATGTACTGCAAAACTTATGAATCAGTCACATTCTAATTTCAGTGTGGGTCAAATTGACCAAGGTCAAACCGCTTCCGTGTTGCAGGTAATTCAGGCTGGGAGAAATGGTGATTAGAAGCTTAGTAGAGCAACTGGATAAAAGCCTCAAACAACTAGGCATCAAAAGGCAAGGCAAACCCAAACGCATCCCCTACGTGGTTGTCTGGGACTTCACCAACGGGTGCAACCTCCGATGCAAACACTGCTACCAAGACGCAAAAGGAACAGGAACCCCCGACGAACTAACCCTCGAAGAAAAACTCGCATTCGTAGACACCATGCATGAGGCAGGCGTCAAAGTACCAGTAATCAGCGGAGGAGAACCTCTCATCCACCCCGACTTCTTCCCCGTCCTAGACAAAATGGTCAGCCTCGGCATGTACGTCGCCGCAGCCAGCAACGGCACTATGATCACACCCGAGTACGCTAAGAAACTCAAGGACCATGGACTCGTCTACATCGAGATCAGCCTGGACAGCATCAACGCCGAGAAACACGACGAGTTTAGAGGTATGAAAGGCTGCTGGGACCTAACTGTCCAAGGAATCAAGAACTGCGTCAAGGCAGGCATATTCACGGCTGTCGCCACGGTTTTCACCAAGAACACTCTCGACGAGGTGGACGACATGGTGGACTTCGCAGCCGAGCTGGGAGCCCTACGTTTCATCCACTTCAACTTCACACCCGTAGGCAGAGGATCAGAGATCGCCGACCAGGACCTCAGCCCCGAGGAAAGAGAGATGGTCCTCAGAAAACTCTTCAAGAAACGTCGAACCGCAGGACTGGAAGTTCTGAGCACTGCACCCCAGTACGGTAGGGTATGCCTTGAGGGTTCACTAGGTGCCTACTTGGAGCTTGATAAGCTATACGTGGAGACCAGAGCCCAGAAACAGCAGCAGTTCTATGTCCAGTCCCCAATTCACTATTATACGATGAATGACAGGAAACAGGCGGTTCCCACGGAGTTCCTTAAGGGTTGTGGGGCAGGTCGTCAGTTCGTCTGCATCCAGCCCAACGGCGACGTCTGCCCCTGTATGTTCATCCCAAGCTGGGTCGAGGGAAACATCCGTGAGGAGCCCTTCTGGGACATCTGGACAAGGTTCGGAACCATCCCGTGTTTCACCGACCGCGATAACCTTGAGGACGAGTGTGGTTCATGCCAGTTCCGGTACCTCTGCGGAGGATGTAGGGCACGAGCCATCAACTACATCGGCAACCCCATGGCTGCCGACAGTGGATGTATCAGAAACAAGGATAAATGGTTAGTCGAACAGGGAAAAGCTTAGCCTATTTTTCCCTATCCAACCACATCATAGGCATCCTGCTAGAGTCAGGAACACAGACCAAGTCGTGAACAGAGTAGAAACTAGGTATCTGTTCATCCATTAGCCTTCTCATCTCCTCGGCGCATCCACGCACCTCTT
>Ga0315314_1004153_pt1 | contig 10987 bp, 12 predicted proteins | sample TDP9_MG_FD_203631 | JGI IMG/M metagenome (GOLD analysis project Ga0315314, IMG submission 203631) | Freshwater sediment microbial communities from Lake Towuti, South Sulawesi, Indonesia - TDP9 | ecosystem: Environmental > Aquatic > Freshwater > Lake > Sediment | place: Indonesia: South Sulawesi... | reverse complement strand
GTTTCTCGCTGTCAGAGTCATATTTCAGATAAACGCTTCCGCTATCGCATTGATAGTCCTTGCTTACTCCCCGAACATTCGGGAGATGGCTACCGATGATCTTCCATATCTTCCAGAGTATCTTGGCGTTGTTATCTATGTCTTCCTTGGGAATGTGGGCGTAATCACCGTAGTAGTGCCATTTTCCGTCTTTCTTCCTGAAGATAGTGGTCGCGCCAGGCTTCAAGCCGAGCTTGTTAGGTGCACACCTATCCATGTTCGGAGAGAAGAACTCCCTTATCTTGCCCACCATTCCGTCTATCTTCTCGGCTTTCTGGAGAATATCCGTGTTTTTATAGCTCTCAGGTATCTCCTCTATAGGCACTTCGAGATAGAGATGGTAGCCTCCGCTGTATCCCCTGTCCAACAAAACTTGGATTTTAACCCGCAGTTCTCCTTCTTTCTGCTCTACGAATTCGAGGAACCCCTCCATGTCTGAGAGGTAGGGATCTCTCTTCCTCCATTCTTCAACCAAATCCATCCAGATCACCTCTCACAGTAATTTTTTTAGGTTTTCATATCTCCTGAGAAATTCCTTGCCTTTCTCAGTTACTTGGAAGAACCCCTTTCCATTCTTCTCAAAGGAACTTAGCAGACCGCAGGGGATCAGATATTTTAGGTATTTCTGTAATACTTGATAAGTCAGTCCGCATTTGTATATGATATGTGTCTTCATCTGAGGTCTGCGACAGACTGAAAGGATCTCGTTAATGATCTCGAGTCGTCCCCGCTTCATCCTTGTTCCCCTTAGATTAATGGGGCTAACTTGAAGCGGTTTCCACAGCTCTCGCAAGTTGCTATGTAGTCGGCATCTGGCTCCACTCTTCGAGGTTCATTACAATGTGGGCAGCGAACTGTTGCTACACTGTCAAGGGTCAAGGGAACGGTTACCGTAGGCACTTCGTCGGATTTGTAGGCGATCTTAACCCTTTTCTCAAGCTTCGTAGTTGGAGGACATCCATATTTTCGCAGGTGTTTCTTGCATAGGTAAGCCCAGGGTCCGAAGATGGTTTTGCTGTCGTATTCTGCTGGTTCATCGCAGAACTGACATTTGGGAAGTTCACTAACCTGTATGGTTCTCATAATTTCTCACTTCTAAGGCAAGTAGCCCGACTCAAAAAACATGGTTTCGCTGGGATCTCACCAGCTCATCAGGGGCTTTCAGTTCTCTCTGACTTCTAATTCGTAATGGAAGACCTCGTTCTCAACCTCGAATTCTTCATAGTATTTCTCTCGTTCCTTTTCATCGTAAGGGATTTTATACTCTTTACAGAGTTTCTTCTCGTACTCATCTGCGATTCGTGGATTTAGGAAGGCTTCAATGTCTTCGATTACCCCACCCATCATCCCAACTACAACATACACCTTCAAATCTAAGTCAGCCTCCACAGTTAGGACTCTATCCTTCTTCTACTCTGTCGAGAAAGTAGTCGTCTTGCTCCGCATCTAATCCGTTCCAGCATTCGCCACAGAAACGTGTTGCCTCGCTATGATGTGGTTTCCCCCTCTTCCAAGTTTTCTTCTCTGGATCATACCAGAAGCTAGTTGAAGTCGTAGATTCTTCGACAATCCTTTTAAGAGGTTTGCCACATTTTTTGCAGAGTGGCGGTTCATGTTCAGGCTCGTTCACATCGATCACTCCTATAGGGCTAATTTTGCTGAGAAATCTCTAGGAGTTCCAGCTTCGGCATCTTTGAGTAGGTTCTAAGGCAGGTCTATTGACATGATATACACATATCCATATCCTACCGTTCAGATATGTGCTTCTGGGTAGGGCATAGCCTTTTTATCCCATTTTCCAGAAGTATGCTATGCGGTTACAGGGTACTCCATAGCCGAGTAGTGTCTCCCTAGCCGTATACTTCTTACGCCCTTCTGCATGAAATAGAGGCTTACTCTCATGTCCTTGCCTAAGCTGTTCGAGACGCTGTCTCATAGTCCGCCTTAGGGACAAACGTGCAGGACATGAACCTTTCCCCGACTTCTAAGCAAAAGTAGCCCGACTCCAAAAAGGAGTTTCGCTGGAACTTTACCAGCTCATCAGGGGCTTTATTTCACGTAGTCTTCGTAGACGGGGAAGCGTAGGACACCGTTGGCTGTCGGCTCGTAGTATCGGACTTTCACTTTGAATGGAAGTTTGACCGCTATGTATCTTTCTCCGACCTTTCTGTATGGGAACGGCTTATCTACTCGTTGGGCTTTAACGAGCTGTTCTGTCCACCATTCGAGTTCTTCCGTGTTGAAGCCTCCGCCGACATTCCCGCAGTAAGTTCCGTCTTCGTTCATCAAGACTAGGCTACGGAAGTATGGGGCTCTCTCACCCTCTCCCAGAGTGTAGCCCACGACCTGCTTGACCGCCGTTCTCTCGTTCTTGAGTTTCAGCCAGCTCCTGCTTCTGCAAAATTCGTATCTTCCCAACAGGGTTTTAGCCATTATCCCTTCTCCACCCATGCTTAGCATATGTTCCCAGAGATCCCACTTCTCGAAGGTGTAATCGAGATATCGTAGGGTGTGGAAATCTTTGTGCTGTGATAGAAAGCCTTTCAGCATAGCCTTTCTCACCATGAAAGGCTCTTTGATGAGTTCTTCTCCGTCGAGCTCAAGCAGGTCGAAAGTCATAGCGGTTATTGGGTAAAACCTCATCTTCTCTAAGACCTCACTCCTCCTCTTTGTTCCGCATCTGACTTGACTTCCAAGCATTATGGAACGCCCATACTTGTTGAACCATACGAGCTCCACGTCAAGCCATATCGAGCTACACTCAAGATTATTGATGTCGTGTTCAACCTCTGGAAGATTATGGAGTTCAGCGTAGTTTGTCCTGTAAGTGTTGTCTTTACTGTTTCTACTCCACATCTCAAGACTTGTCGGGGTCTTTTTTATGTGGCATCGAGTTCCATCTAGCTTTGGCTCACCAACGTAGCGTTTATCATCCAGAACTCCCAAGTCGCCTCTATATGCAAGCATAAATTTACTCATCTTTTCAGCCTCACAGGGTTGGTTCGTATGAACTTTGTCGAGTTCATGTCTCCGAGAGTGTACATTAGGCAGGGAAAATCATACGTGCCCGTCAAATCTGAGTGCAATGGCTATTCTGCAGAGCAGGTTTAAGCTACAGAGAAGGCTAACAGCTTTATCGGTTATAGTGTCCTCTATGAACTTCTTTTCTCCCATAATAGCTTTCACTCCTTAAAGGCTACCGCCTGTGCTGAAAAGCACAGAATATAGCCCGACTCCCAGAAAAAAGAGTTTCGGCGGATTCTCACCAGCTCATCAGGGGCTATTCTTTAGACGATAAAAGATGGTATTGACCAACAGTATTTGAACCAGCCACAACCTTCGCAATCTTCCTTAACCATTAACTCGCCGTCAATTGGGCAGGAAATCTTCTTTTCTGCCTTTTCATGTCCTTTTGTTTGCATTCGTTAGTATCTCCCATTTTTCCACCTATATTATGGCTTGCAACTCAGGTAAGTAGCTCTTGGCCGGTGTCTTCTTTTCTTCTGCGATCTCAACCGTCTTGGGAACGGGCATCAAGTGTTTCTGTTCTATCTTTGCCTGCCAGTACCCTACGAGCCAGCCGAATTTTCCATCATCCCTTATTGTGGGGAAGGTGATGAAGTACCATTCTTTGTGTCCCTTCGCCTTGACGAACTTCCCAGCTCCCATTATGCCCTCGACTACGTACCGTTCCGCTTCTTCGTAGAGCTTCTGCACGCCTCTCTTGTCTTGAAACTTCTCATCCTTCCTCTTCTTCCATACGGCTTCGAGTTCATCCCAGCTCTCTATGATGAACTCGTTGAGTTTTGACTTCGGTATCTCCAGCTTAACCTCTAATATGTCGCTTGGATCAAACTGTGGGAATTCCTCTTCTGAGCCATCTTCTCTCTGTGCCCAATATGATACCTCTTCTTCATCATCTATCTCCTCGCCGTTCACAGTATTTACTTTCTCATAGTTCGTGAAGAAATCCGAAACGCCCTTACCCATACATATAGGGCAGTCCTTGTCAGAGTTGCCGACTTCACATTTAGGGCAGAGGAAGTTCAAGTGGCGGTAGATCGGCTTCCCCGTTTCTTCGTCTATCCCGATGAATATCTTTGCCTGCATCATAGTCCTAACCCTGTTGCCTTTGCTATCCTTCATAACGATCTTCGGTCTTCTGACGATGTTCTCTGGTCGTATCGGTCTTCGCATCACTTCCACGTACAGATCACTTTTCTGATTGACGAGATGTATAGGCATCTTTCCTTCACTCCTTATGGTTTTAAGGCTACCTTTAGAGTGTTGATGTCCACACAAAAGTAGCCCAACTCCGCAGGATAGAGGAGTTTCGCCTGACTTTCACAGGCTCATCAGGGGCTTTTTAGAGTTGCCTTAATCTCGGTAAGTGCTAAGCCTTGTTAAAATTCTCAATCTAAATTCTATCTTACCTTCGAGGCTCTTTATACAGCTCAACACTCGCTACCGTTAAGGCACTCAACCATAACCTCGTTTCTTTCTATACCTTTTTAGGAATTTCTGTGCTATCTTAGGTAGTTGGGTTATGTCTATCTCGTCATCGTGATAAGCGTTGATTAGCTCCCTATCTACGAGTAGTTTATCGAGCAGTTGGCACTCTGGACAGTCGGGATATTTCAGTTTTGTTTCTAACGTCATTTTGACCACTCCTTAAAGATTCTAACCCGAAATTCAATAATAATATTGTTTTATGAGTTTAAATAGTGAGTGGGCATGTGCTAAACTTTAATCTTCTATGCTTGTGTAAAGGGAGAAGTAGAAGTCTATGAGAAGGAAAACCATTATGATTTTATACGTATAAAGTGGATAAATGATTAAAGGAACTTTAAGAAAATAAGAGCATAAAAAATTAGGGTTTTGAGCTTTAACCTTGTGCCTTAAAGCTCCTAAAGGCTTTTCAGCTTCTTCTCTAAGACTTCTATTGATTGCTGATAATTCTTTTTGTTGGCTATTTTACCGTTTAAGACTTGTTTCTGTTTGGATAGTTCAACGATCTTTTTAGCTATCTCTTCACGCTTGGCGAGTATCTCCTTATCTTTAGCCTCTACTTCAGTCTTTAACTTCTCAAAATTCTGTATCGCTGATTTATGGCTTTTCTCGTAAGAAGCTACTTGATCGTTGAGTTTTTCAAGTCTTTCCTTACCGTTTTTGAAAGCTTTATCTTCAGCTTCTAATTTTGTTATCTGTTGCGTTAGGGCTGAGGCTTGTTCTTGAAGTTTCTTATAGTTTGTTCGTAATTCCTTCAGTTGCTCGTTAATCTTGTCTATTTGTGCTTTTACTCTCGCTTGTTCGTCATAAACCTCTTTTCTGTCCTTAGTTAGTTTGGCTTTAAATTCCTCGATGTTTTTCGGTCTTGTTTCTCTCAAGTCGCCAATAGTTGCCTTTAGTTTCGTTATTTCCTCAAGAGCTGGATAATACATTTTCTCCAGCTCCATGATATCCTTGATTTTTCTGTTTATCTCCTTGCTATCGGTCTTTTGTGCTTTAAGCTCCCCCGTTAGCTGATCTATTTGGTTTTGAAGGTTATCTCTTTCCTTCTCAAACTCAGCTATAGCCGTAATCTTCTCTTTAAAATCCTTGATCTGCTCTTTTAGACTATCTTTAACGTATTTCCCTTGTACCTCTGTTACTATTTCCCTTGTTTCCTTAACGGTCTTGCCCTCGATTTTTGGGAGAACCTCTTTAAGAGCTCTTTCGTTAGGTAAAACCCTTACCATTCTTGCTTGTTGTTCTGTTACTGAACCCTTAGAAATAGCTTCTCTTAAAGGCTCTTTATCCTCTAAGAGCTTCAGTTTAAGGCTTACATAAGAAGGGCTTACGTTAAGCCTTTCAGCGATGTCTTTCTGTTGGAAACCCTCCTTAATGTAGTTGTTGAGTATGTTAGCTTCATCGAGATCGCTGAGCTCTTGACGGTGTAGGTTCTCGATCATAAGAATATCGGTGGCTTCTAAGTCGTCAAGCTTCTCATAGATTATAGAAGGTATAGTTTTGAAACCCGCTTTCTGAGCTGATATAAACCTTAGATAGCCAGCTATAAGCTGATAATTGTTTTCCTTCACTTTCCTTACAATTATCGGCTCGATGACACCTTTAGCCTTAATGTTCTCAATAGTTTCGTTAAGTTTAGCCTCGTTGATCTGTTGCCTCTGATAGATAAAGCCTTTGATCTCGTCTAACGGTAAATTCTCCTCGTATTTTCGTACTTCTGACATTTCACACCACTCCGTTTTTTCTTTTATGCTCTGTTTCACTCCCAACACCTTTTTTGAGGTCGAGCATAACGATATTTCTACACATTATAAGTTTATAAATACTATGTATCTATATTTCTAAACTATTTTAATAACATTTATCCACTTTATACGTATAAAGTCAAAAATTTTTTTAAGAATTTACCCTCTCATTTTTCCATTAACATAGATTAATAGAATAGCGAAAAATACGCTTTTGTGGTTAAAATTAAAAAATAAGCCTAAAATTAGTTTTTTTTAAAAAAATAAAAAAATAAAGGGCTTTTTCCTTTGGTGAATCAATCTCCTTTCTCTCCCTGCTCCCTCTCCCTGCTCCCAGCTTCTATGCGTAAGCCCCTTCCGCACTTGCAGATCCACCACTCCCGTCCCTTACGCATATACTTACCACAGTCAGGACATTTCATTCCTTCTCAGCCTCCTCGATCACCTTAATTCCACTCCTCCAACCACAACTACGGTCTGTATTTCCTAAGGATCTTCGCTTGTTCAATCGGGTCTCTTACACTGTCAAAGAGCCACTCACCTTCCTCGTCAGCCTCATAGTCGCTGTTAAAGTCAAGATTCTGCGGCTTATAATCGACATAGATATCCAATAGCGTGGCTCTATATTCTTCGATCAGCTTGTTGATCTCATATTTCTCGCTCAGCTTCTCGATCTCGTCCTTCAACTTCTTGAGAGTTTCGTTGATCCCCCTCCTCCTTATGGCCTCATTCATCTCATTCATCGCTCTAAGTAGCTTCGCCCTCGCCTCAAGCCAGTCAACTCTCCAATCCTCAATCGCCTCGGTAATCACTTTCTTCGCCTCTTTCCGCACCTCATCAAGCTTTTCCTCCACTTTCCTCGAGAGATCCTTGTCAATAAACTTCCCTACTTCCTTCACGATTATGCTTTCTAAGACACCGGGATGCAACGCATCCAACGCTTCAACTTCCACGATCTTCCCGAACTCCCTGAGCCACCTGTCCTGGAGCGTCTTGGCGCCGAGGGATCTCGCTGGTACGGGTGCTGGCGGAAGATCGTATTTCTCAACAATCTCCTTGGTAAGTGCGAGAGGTTTCACCTTTATGTCTAAGTTTGTTCCCGTTTCCCATAAATGATAGAAAAGTTTCTGTATGAATGCTGGAGGCATCGCTCGGCCCGCATAATCGTAATCACTAATGTAGAATATCCTTATCTTCTTCTCTGAGATTGGGTGTTCAGAAGGCATGTCTCCGAGTAGCCTTTCTCTGATGAATTCTCTGACAACCGTGGTGCTTGCTTGGCCCTCAAAATTCAAGAAGTCGAAACCATAATCAAGCCTTTCGAGGGCGTCTCTTACGATGGAGCGCAATCCAGATTTCTCCGAGACGATGGCTACGTAGTAAGGCTGATACCTCGCTGCCGTGAGGCTGGTCATATTATTCCTTAATATTTTGTCCACAACACTCTCAACGATCTCGTCGAAGTCATCCTCGTCAAATTCAGCTTCTCCCACCTCTTCAACCTCAGGTATGGAAACTCCAAGCGAGTACGAGGCATCGCCGTCGAAATCCTCGAAAGGTCTGACCTCTCTGTTACTTGGGAACCGACCATAGTAGGTCCATCTCTCCAAGCCAACATGCTTTCTATCCTCAATCACATCCCAAGGAAGCAGACCCCAGTTCCTCGCGTCCCTGATCGCTCCAACAAGCCTGTTAAAGTCGCTGTCAACATTCATGTACTCCTCCCCGATGTGAACACGTCTCTCCCGGCCCCAAGGACATCCGACACCGATGCTGACGAGAATGTAATGAAGGCCTCTGTCATAGGTCTTCTTTTTCTTTTTCTCTTTCTCCCTTTCACGCCAGATCTCAGCAAGCCTTCCACTCCAGAGTTCAGCAATCCACTTCGCATCCCTAACCCTGGCTGGAGACAGCCAGAAGGGATCACTCTTAGGATCCAAGACCCTTAGCTTTACAGCTTTGCCGGAAGCCCTCGTGTCCAAGAGGCGGTTGAAAAGTTCATTGGCTTTCGGGTTGCCCTCTTTCACAGGTTCCATCTTCACCAAGGAGGAAGTATACTACCCGGTATTTAATTATTGTGATAATGATGTAACATAAAATTATAGGCTAACACTCATATATGTTTGAAAGGGTTTCTCCATAGTGGAGAAGTGATCTTCTCAGGGTTTAGAGCATAATAGTTTCTCGAAAAGTTACTTCTTGAGGGAGATCCTATTTTCTCCACCAACCCCAACCTTTTCAGGACATAAATGTATGTTCTGAATTGCTGATAAGTCCCCGCCTTGATGTTCAAACCCGCACTCTCGAGGAAGCCTCGCCACCGCTTATACATCCCATAAACGTAGTCCCTACCCACATCCTGTAGGTGTCCCCTGATCCACATACCCTTCCTCGGAATGGACCTACCCCCAGCACCAAGCCTAGGGTGGGTTCGAATCTCCCTAACAATCTCCTCCTCAAAATGCCTCATCTTTCATTCCTCTACATCTTTCCAGCTTCTCTAGAACCGCCTGACGCACAAAATCCGTCTTAGTAGCCAGTATCCTAGTTCCTTAATAACCTTCTCAACCTCCCGAATAAGCGGTGTTGGAAGCGATATTGTAGAGAAGGGACCTCTACCCTTCAACTTCATCCTTCCAGATTAAGTTTATTCCTTTTGGTGTAAGTGCGTACTCAAATTTCCCGTAGATCCCTCTCCATCCATCCCTAGTTCTGCTATTGTAAACCCTCACCTGTTCCGGCAACTCGTGACCCATAAAGAACTCAACGGTGTCGTGGCCTATGCCGGCTTCTCTCAGGATCGTTCTGAACGCTGCTCTCAACGAGTGTGGCCTGCAGGGGTTTTGTCCCTTATACTCCCCGACCCACTTCTTGCCCAGCCGCTCAAAGCATAGGTCGATGAGGCGGTGGCTCACGGTGTAGAGGGGATCCTCGAGTTGAAGCTTCTTCCCCTCAAGATGTTTCTTTAGGAGGGCGAAGCCCCACCTACCTAAAAACGTCATGAATGGAACATCTGTCTTTATCCTGGCAAGATCGAAGCAGAGCGGAACTATGCCACGTTCATACTCATACTTAATATCTCCCCAGGTTTGGCTGAGGATGTCGCTTATGCTGAGGCCGGATTGGAATATTGTCACGGCTATCGAGCGGATCTCTGAGTCATCTATCTTCCCTATGAAGGCTACAACCTTATCTAACGTCCAAGGAAACTTATTAGATATGGGCATCGAGCTGGGCATATCCACGTACCTGGTTGATATGGTTATGCCGTAGTATCTGGCGAAGGACTGAACCGCGCTCACGTAGGATCTGATCGATTTATGAGCATACTTTTCTTCTAGGCTCCTCACGAACTCCTTCAGAACGTTCCTATCAACCCTCTTCCTCTCACGTCTAGGTCTGCGGAGATCCTCCTCAACAGCATCCAAAAAATCATCCAATGTCTGACCTTTACCAGTCAACCTGTAAAACTCTAGGAATGCCTCTAACCCAGCCTTGTAAACACGTCTAGTTCCCACTCCAAAAGAATCTAGGAACTCTGATATGCTGGACATAGTTTTAACCTCATGAAGCAACCAATATGAAGTAATATCCACATCGGGGTAGCGCTACTATGTCGGTTTGATGTAAGGGAAATATCTTGCACATTTCAGGTCTATTTTCATAGTTATTGCACAGTCCTGTTTCAGGGTCGAATTTTTCACAGTTCTTATTCACAAGTTTGTAGGGCATCCCCGCTTCCTCATACGCTTTAATACGTGCCTGAAGGAGATCGGGTCTGCAACAGTCCCCACACCTGTTGCACTCTCCCATTCTAATCCACTTTACCTTCACATCTTCTATCCTCCTATTTGGTTACGGGGGCCGGATTTGAACCGGCGACCTCTAGGTTTCTCCGGCTACCACTTCAGTCTCCACATCGGGAGCACTTCCGTTTCTGGGACGGTCCAGTTCACTTAGAAGCGGTTTTTCCGGGGATCTTATGAGCCTAGTGGGATTCCTAACTTCCCCACCCCGTATCTCTGGAAGGGAATATGAAGATAACAATTTTCTAATTTTCTCATGCTCTCCTTTAGGAATGTATATGTCGATGTCAAGAGTGTCCTCTTCGGTACTCCATTCGTCTTTACCGTCGAACCTCAAGTGAATGTGCAGTTGCTTATCCTTCTTTAAAATGCCGAAAAAGCATGTGATTGGCTGGAAATGTCTAATTTTAAAAGCCTTTTTACTTCTCATGAATCGCGCAATAATGTATTTTGGAACTATCCTTATTTCCAGCTCTTTTTCGTCTAATTCTTTCACGGTTTTCCGACCTATAGCCTAGTGGCGCTTCCACACCCCTTCATTTCCTTTGGAACAACTCTATCACATCATTATCACAAATCTTTTATAAAAGGTTTTCCATTAACAACCATTAACAGAAGTTTTTTATAGTTATTCGGTTATAGAATTCGGTCATAGAATATGATTCAGGAGGCACTAGAAGGAATGTCAACATGGAAGCTCATTACAGTGACGCAGAAGCTGGTCTCCAGGTATGGAGAAGAGTTGCGTTGTCAGGGTAAGCGGTGTGGACGAAGGCTGAAGGTGGGGGAGAAGGCTTGGAGCCACCGCTTCGGCTCATCTGGCAGTAAAAAGCAGTATTATTGCGAGGAGTGCTACAACAATATCTGGATCTGAGGCGAATGCATGAT
>Ga0315314_1004152_pt1 | contig 10987 bp, 12 predicted proteins | sample TDP9_MG_FD_203631 | JGI IMG/M metagenome (GOLD analysis project Ga0315314, IMG submission 203631) | Freshwater sediment microbial communities from Lake Towuti, South Sulawesi, Indonesia - TDP9 | ecosystem: Environmental > Aquatic > Freshwater > Lake > Sediment | place: Indonesia: South Sulawesi... | reverse complement strand
TAGTTCTCATCAGAGCGATATCCTCAAAGCATTGATGTGATGAGCCGTCAGCCCACGGCGAAATGCCAGAATGCGTTGCAATCATCTTGACGTTGAGGGCGTCACGTGCGACGCTGTTTCTGATCTGTTCCCAAGCTCTGCCAGCTAGAAACATGGCGTACGTGCTGACTACAGGTATCTTGCCGGCTGACGCGAGCCCAGCGGCGGTGCCGACAATATCTTGCTCGCTAATTCCAAGATTGAAGTACCGTTCAGGAAAGACCTCGAACGCGCTAACGCCGGTAGACCTTCCGAGGTCTCCGGTTATGAGAACGAGATTCTTGAACTCTCGACCCAGTTCTACTAGGACCCGGCCAAGTTCTTCCCTCAATGTTGGCATGTCCTTTCACTTCAGGAGTTTCCATTTTGCAGTGTAGCCAGAGTCATGCCTCACGTAGTTCCTCCATGGCCCAGTCGAAGTCTTCGTCGCTGAATACAGCGTTGTGCGAGTTGGCGTCGCCTTCCAGGAACGAGAGGCCTTTTCCTTTGACGGTTCGGGCGATTATGACTGTAGGACGGTCGGTTGTCCATTCCGCCACGTCGAATGAATGATGGATCTGCATGAAGTTGTGCCCGTCGATCTCAAGGACTTGCCAGCCGAATGTCCGCCATTTTCTATCTAACGGTTCTTTTTTCTTGACTCTTTCAGTTGTGTCGTCTGACTGCACTCCATTTCGGTCGATGATGGCTGTGACGTTGGAGAGTCCGAGGTGGCCCGCCGTCATAGCAGCTTCCCAGATCTGACCTTCGTCGCATTCCCCATCTCCTATGAGCGCGTAGACTCGGTACCCCCTGCTGTCCAGCTTCGCGGCAAGCGCAATTCCGTTTGCTATCGAAAGCCCTTGGCCTAGCGAACCTGTGGACACGTCGACACCCGGAGTCTCGGTTGTAGGGTGCCCTTGCAGCATGCTACCAGTCTTCCGAAGGGAGCGAAGTGCATTGCAGTCGAAATATCCGGCCCCAGCCAGAGTCGCGTAGAGGGATGGGGCGGCATGTCCCTTGCAGAGGACTAGCCTGTCCCTGTCGGGCCATGATGGGTTTCGCGGATCATGCTTCATTCTATCGAAATAGAGCGACACAAGGATCTCCACACACGACAGCGAAGGTCCGAGATGACCGCTTCTGGCGTTTGCGACCATAGCAACGATGTCCTGTCTCACCTGCTGAGCAATGGTCGTCAGCGATTCGATTCTCTCGTTTGAGAACTCAAGGCTTGCAGACGATTTTTGTTCTATAGTATCCTTCATAAGATCACCCTAGAAGCCCGCCGCGGACAGACGTGACGAGCTAGTATCGATAATAGAAGGCATAGCTCACGAGGCGGACGAAAACTGAGCAGACATCGCCTATTCGCATGAGCTGATCCTTCTCTTCGAAGCTGTTCCCCATCCGCTGACTTTCACATACTTAAAACCACGTATCGTGATTCGACTGATCCAACGTCACGATGCCGACAAGCGCTCAGACCTTATCAGGAAGAGAACTATACGTCGCACCGAGCCTGCACACTTTGACATGGATAAAGACGATTCCTGAGGACAAAGCAACGGGAGACCTGAAACGAGCATACGAGCATGTACTGAGAACACGGGGCAAGATCTCGAACATCATGCGCGCTCAGAGCCTCAACCCAAATGCGCTGAGATCTTTTCTCGAACTGTATGTGGGGCTCGTCTTCGGCAAATCAGGTCTCAGCCGCGCTGAAAGAGAGATAGTCGCAACGGTGATCTCAGCACGCAACGGTTGCGAGTATTGCGTCTCCCATCACAGTGAGGCATTGAGGTTCTATCTCAAGAACGAAGCACAGCTGGATGCCTTCAAGAAGGGCACTCGGCCCGAGAACTTGGAACCAAGGGTCAAGGCGTTCATAGACTACGCGACAAAGCTCACCTCGGAGTCAAGAGAGATGTCCGAGGCTGATGTTGAGGCTCTCAGAAAACTCGGAATCAGCGATTCCGAAATCTTGGATCTGGTGCTCATCACAGCGTACATGAATCTTGTCAATCGGATCGCGAAGGGTCTAGGCGTCGAGCACGACGAACAAGAAGCACAGGGATACAAGTACTGAGCCTACAAAACCCTTTTCACTTCCTGCGCCTTGCTCACTCAACAGGGCCCGTAGCTCAGTCAGATCCATGGAGGATCCTGAATAGGTAGAGCACCGGAGAACGTTCGGTGAGGCTTTTACCGTGACGGAAGAAACCCGGGGGTCCCGGGTTCAATTCCCGGCGGGCCCGCCAAATCCAAGTGACGAATCTGACACTATTTTTTTGTAGAAACACGCCACAATTGAGTGCAGTTGTCGCAGACGGTGCGCGTTTTCCTTGCGGCTTCCTGAAGTCTTCGCGATTGTTCAAGAAAGTCATTCTTGAAAGAGATTTTCCCCTAGCCATTGCACCACGATAGCAATCCGATCTAGGAGTGACCCATCTCTTTCTTATCGGCAGGACAGGTCAGCTCCGTTTCACGGGAAAATCCGAGCGGTGCGAATCTTCGTCCTTTCAGGGTCCGATAGTCTGTTCGGCAGAAGGCGCCAGGAGAAAACGCCTCTGACTCAGCCGAAGCAAGAGTTGCTGAGGCAGGAGGCCCGAGGAGCAGGCTGAGCAGACTGTCCTTCGAAACAAGAGATCCGACGGAGCTTGCCCTTGCCATGCCAAACATGATCATCGAGCGGGACTGCGGTGGGCAACGAGTGAGCGCGAATTGCCTCTCCTCCATAAGCTGAGATGGCATACATCTGAATCCACCTACCTTTGATGAAGTCAGCGGCAAAACGGGAGTAAAAAAAGACAAGAGAGGGTATAAACACTCAAGCAGACTCGCTAGTTCTTGATCTATTTCTTATGCTTCTTCTTCGACTTCTTCGGCATTCTTTGTTGGCTCCGGAGCGTTTCTGGACGAGTGGTCCGCGAAAAGCTCCTGAATATTGTAATAATCGGCGATCTGGTTTAAATCTATTGTTTTCTTCAAAATCGGGCGCTCCAGAGATCATTGAGACTGTTCGAGGATGATTTCGAAAACACTGGAAGAGTTTCTAGCTAGTATCTTGGGATGGCGCACCGGAGCGCCCTGTTGTTGCACACAAGGCGCCCCCGGCGTGACGACTATCAAGATTGGTGGGAAGAAGAGGTGAATCACTGAACTTCAGGGAAGATCCAAGTCATTTGTATGGCGCTTCAGTCCATCTTCGGCGTCAGAGAACCGTATTTCGATCCCAGTTTTTCGACCAAGCTTGGCATGCCGCGTGGTTCGAAGCTCAGGACAACCAGAAAGTCGCCTACGTAGAAGGCCATCACGTATACGCGCGTGAATGCGACGATGACCGACTTGAGTTCCCCTGATTGGCCGACAAGTCGTCCCCAGAGCAGTCCCATTATCGTCGGGAACTCACGAAGTGTCAGCTCATCAGTTGCTACGTCTGCAAGTCTCTCGACACCAGATCTCTGCACGTTCTGTAAGATATGTCCCTGTTGATCGACTACCCCAACCCAGCGTATGTCTCTGTCCAGCTCAAGGAGTTCCTCGACGAGGTCCTTAGAATTCATGACTCGAATCCGCCTACCAACAGGGCGCTGGATACTTAACGATGTAGGAGGTGTCCCTGCCAATTCTTGCCACCCGGCATTCCGCTAGTTTAATGCGGTATGGGGTAGTCCCCTGGCATAACAATCCAATCATTAGGCGAGAACCGATGATCGAAGACAGTCGGACCAAAGCTCGTGCTCTTCTGGCAAAAGGGGTCGACTTCCACGGGCATCTCGGACCTTTCTTGATACTCGGACTGCGAATGGGGGTAATCGCTGAGTCTCTCCTGAAGCCTCAAAACCAAAATGCCCTCACTGCGACGATACTTGTCAAGGGCAGTCCCCCAACGTCATGTGTGATTGACGGGGTTCAGGTTTCGTCAGGATGCACGCTTGGCAAGGGGACGATTCGAGTAGAAGAAGCCTCCGACCGCATAGTGGGGAAGTTCCGAACGAGCGGTCGAGCCTGCACAATAACAGTGAAGAATCAAGTAGTGAATGAGCTTCTACGTGACCTCACGAAAGAATCCGATAGAGTCATTATCGAGATGGCCGAGGCCACGATGAATCGTTCCGACGACGAGCTGTTCGAAGCCGCATAGCTCCACCAGTTCTTGAGCAAGTTCTGTGACCGATCAGGCGGATCTTGGACGGAATGTGATCTCCCGCGTGCTCCCATCGCCTACTCCTCTCGCGTTAAGAAATGCAAGGGTGGACAGACGATAGTCCAAAACGTGCATGTTCAGTCTTTCGCGCTCTTTCTCATTGATGGTTCCTTTGTTCAGAAGATACTTGCATGCCAGCGTCATCATATCGTATCGTCCAACTCTCAGCGTATCTTTGATATCCCGCTCATTGCCCGCAAGATAGTCGAGAAGCTTCTCGTAGTCCAACCTGATGCTTCTTGGTCCGAAGTCGATTCGTTTCCAAAGTCTGTTCAGGGTGGGTTGACTAGCGTTTGCTCCCAAGTGAAGCTGATGCACGATGTTCTGTGATAGAGTCCCATTGTCCGGATTCGCGCAATCGCTCTGCAAGTCAACGCCGGCTTCAAGAAATATGCTACTGAATGAGTCCCAGTCATCGAGGTGTACATACGCGGAGTCTCCTGTGTCGCTGAGGTACGACCACGGAAACCCGTCTCGGCCAAACGCCCACTCATATACGTACGCCCTCTCTGTGGAGCCGAGAGGCCTCGTGACGTGAGCGTATTTGTAGTAGCCCTTCTTGAAGAAATAGTCCTCCAGTTTCTTTATCAGTGCGTGTCTGAGAAACATTTCGTGTCCGATCTCCGGGGCCGGACTGAATTCAATTCTGTGCGCGACCGCTATGGCTTGGTACGTATCGATCGTTCCGCCAATTCCTGGAAACTTGCTCCGCAGTTCGACATCCACGCGCGCCTCACTTCCCGTTCCTCCTTCATGAATGAATTCTACTCCCTCTTCGGAGCAGCCCTTGTTAATCTCTGATGTTCGCATATTGGGATCCCATGGGCTTGCTCAAGCAGAGGGGACGGCGGTACAAAAGGGTAGGCTCAGCTTGTACAGGGCACCTAGGCTAGGTAAGGATCCAATCCTGCGACTTCCAGTTTCTTCCACTTCCAGAAATCTGAGGGACGTATGACTAGGTGAAGCCTCTTACGCACAGCCAGTTCGGCAAGCGGCTCCTGCAAGAAAACTCTGAGATTGCCGGACAGTGCTTCGACGAAACCTTGCCGAGGAGTCTGTTTTGTCGCTCTAATCGATATGTACGGAATTGGTTTGCAGAATGCAGAGCTGCACATGGCGGGTTGATACCTCAGTTCAATGAGCTCGCTCGCACTGGGCCCAAGAGACTCCAATAGTCTGCTTGCTTCCGAAGTCATCGTCACAGGAATCGTGTTGACAACCTTCAGAGCTGTCACCCCTTCGTAGACTCAATGGCCAGCAAGTGGTGGAGAATTAACTCGCTGTTTCCAATCACTCTTCGTGTTTCTTGGGCGGTCGAGTTGCCTGTTTTTTCATGAACAGGAGTGCAAGTGCTGCTGCTAGCACGACCGAAACGACGAGGAGCGTGTAGGTCAGATTCCTGAAGTTGTTGAGTTCTTGCGTTGCCGCGCTGTACTTTGAGACAATCTGATCGTAGTCTGCTCTCAGTGACTCGTACTTCGAGGACAGTTCGTTGTGTTTGGCGACCAAAGAATCGTAATCTTGCTGCAATTGCTGGTGCTTGGCTAACAAGGCTTCGTATTCAGGAGTGGTTGCCAACACGTAAGTGAGAGGCACTGTTTGTTTCGATGATTTTTCTGTGACAACATATGAGGGTTCGTATATGTAGAAGACTGTGTAGTTGTAAGGGTAGGAAGGATAAGGGGGATAGGGGTAGTAAGGGTAGTAAGCCCAGTACGAGTATGGCGAATAGTAGTAGCTGGCCGTTTCCTCCCACGATTCAGCTACCGTACCGATCATCGCGCTTCTTTGAGCGTCGAGCGGTATGATCACTGTGAGAGTTGTCTGCCAGGTGTCACCTGAGCGTATTTTCTTGTCCTTGAGAACGGTCGCGGCACCAGCTCTTGTCAACTGCTTGTCAACATAGATGAAGACCTCAATCGTCAGATCGTTGACTTTCATGTTCGCTTTTGCAGTCGTGACAGTCGACACCGTAACAGTCTTTCCTGGATCCGCAGATTCAGGGAAAATGAACTGGACAGTAACATGATCGCTCGAAATCATGGCCGTGGTTTCCGATGCCGTCGCTATCTGATCCTGGGGCAGCTGTGCTGGTCGAACCACGGGAACCGCATCATAGCTGTTAAGGTAATTCGCATTGACGGCTGAAGGCACCCACATCTGTATTCCTTGTATCGCAAGTAGCGAGAGTATCAAGGCCGAGGCGACGAGCGGTACCCAAGGTGTATCCGTTGGTCGGGTTCTCGTGGACTTCATTCGCTCTGGATGAGGGCACCATCGCCAGAAACTGAATCGTCTCCATTTCATTTTGACTCCTCCATTATTGCCTTAAACAGATTGTCTGCCAAGTGTGACGGATTTATCCTAGACTTGTCTCGAGGAAGCTGGATTCCTCGCTCCTCACTCTCTCTTATGAGTGCTTGTCTACAGCTCTCGAGGTTGGAACACTCGGAGCAGTCTCCTTCACCCTTGTACCAAACTTGAATTCCGTTGGCGACGGAGAACGTGACGAGCGCATCCTTCTTCCAAGTGGAACTGTATCCAAACAGGAACCCTTTCCTCGGATCAATCTGACGGATGTCAAGCCTGTGGAGTTGCGCAGCATCTGTCAGAGCACGCGAGACCTTTGCATCTATCGCGTTGAAGGTCTTGTTCGTCGTCTGTGGAGTAACTCCGATCTTGCGTGAAACCTCTGCCTGCGTGAAACCTTGTCTTCGTAGGCTCCAGAAACTGAGCTGTTTCGAGGTGAGATATCCTGAGCGCATCATGACCTATGCCAACTTAACCATATGTAAGCCTACGCGCACCTATAACGTTTCCGCGGGTCCTAAGCCAATTCCACCCAGCATCGGACCAAGACGTCTTCCACATGTCTCTCGTGTCCGAAAATAGAGACGAGTGAAGCGTTCACTATGTGTTAGTCGCTGAATCGACAAGCCTTTAAGCGCGAGCTCGATGCAGGACACTTCGGCGAAGAGATTGGCAATCGTCGGATACGAGTGGCTCATCGTGTTGGCAATCATCATCGTACTGTTTGTGTGGGGCCCGCAGAAGCTTCCTGAATTCGCCCGGTCAATAGGATTGGCCAGAAAGGAGATCGATAAGGCGTACAAAGAGGCGACAAGTCCATCGACGGCGCCGACACAGGAGCAAGACGCACTTATCGAGACCGCAAAGAAGTTGGGAATATCGACCGAGGGGAAGACGAGAGCGCAGATCTCGGACGAGATCGTGAAGGCGAAAAGCTCGAGCTGATCGTTCCTCTTCGAATACGTTTCAGTTGGGGCATCCCTAAGGCAATTTATTCCTCTCCGAGAGAGTTGAGGGCGACCTCTGAGGGAGGGTGGGGATACGACAGGGCGTGATAAGGGAAACGGCGCGACGATGCCTTTCTGGGATCATGTGAACGAGGTCGCCAGACGACTGAAAGTGGTAGTATACGCCCTTGTCATCAGTACCGTTTTTTTCATGGTTCTCCCGTCCGATCTTTCCTTTCTCAGCAACCCATTTGAATTCTACGACCCTCTTGTGGCGCTGGTTCTTCGCCAGATACGAGCGCAGATCTTGCCCCCGGGTGTGCAACTCATTGGCTACGAACTGACCGCTCCAATGGAACTCTATCTAATTGCCTCGTTTGTCTTTGGATTTGCTGTCACGATTCCAGTGACTGCCTTCGAGATATACCGCTTCGTCGATCCAGCTTTATACCCGCAAGAAAGGGCGGCTGTCTATCCATTTGTGTTATCTTTCACGGCACTGTTCGTGGCAGGGGTTGCTTTCGGTTTTGCCGTCATAATGCCTCTCACGATGTGGGCGCTCTTCAAGTTCTTCGTTGTTGTCGGTGCCGAGCAGGTGATCTCAATCATGGACTTCTACAACATGGTCTTCGTTTCGACGATTCTCTGTGGGCTGGCGTTCACATGGCCCGTGTTTTTCGTCATTCTCGTCAAATTCGGCATCGCGGGCACATCAATGATCAGCAAGAATCGAAAATACGTCTACCCGGCCCTCTTCATAGGTATCATGTTCATCACGACCGATGGCGGTCCGCTTGTGGATCTAATGTTACTGCTGCCGATGGTTGTGCTCACCGAGATTGCGATATACTTCGGCAGACGAATCGAGAAGTCCAGGCCGATCACAAGCACACCACTGAGAAGAATGCCAAGATGCAAATTCTGTTCTACGGAACTTGAACCAGGAAAGGTTTTCTGCGACAAATGCGGCAGAGCACAGTTCTGAAACAACTTTGGTTCATGTTGTTGCAGCAAGAGCTAAGTAGAGTACAGTTCTTCTACGCTGTCGACTGCTTGCAGGAGTGTCATCCATGGGAAGACCACGCTTCATTGCCGGCGCGATTGGGATCATTGCAGGGTTCTTTGTCTACCAATACGGTTTCTTTCTGACCTTAGATCTCTCCTCTGACCTCTCCAAGTGGAGTCTAAGCTTTCTCCCCTGGGTGGATTCGGTTGCAGTCATCGGAGCGGCACTCCAGCTGGCTGGAGGACTTCTCGCTATTGGAGGACTGTTGGTATGCATATCATGGATTGGGTCACAGTCGCGCACGAGGCCGCCGTCAGGCGAACGATCCGGAGAGTCAGTGTCGCGCAGACAGGTTGTTGCCCCAGCACGGAAATGCAAGTTCTGCGAGGCAACTATGGAACCTGACGCAGTCTTTTGTCCAAAGTGTCAACGCGCGCAAGTTTAGCTCTCATGATGAGGGCACGAGGTCGATACAGACGGAGAATTCCAGAACCGACCAATTGAGACGAATCTACCTCTCCGTGTTCTTCGCCTCGCTCGGTCTCTCATACGTATTCTTGATTCCAGCCTTCGCAGAAGGTCTTGGCGCGAGCTACCTGGAGCTGGGCCTCATTGGCACAGTTCGATCAGTGCCGTACATGTTTCTCCCGGTGATCGTCGGATACATTGGAGACAGATTCGACAGGAGTCGCCTCTACTTGTCGAGCATATTCGCCACAGGCGTCGGAATGCTGGTGCTCGCTGCAATGAGAACCGTCGAGGGCATCATCTTGGTACAAGTGTTTCTGGGAATAGGCTTCTCGCTGTTCTGGCCACTCTCTGAGGCATTGGTATCCGAAACTGCGCCGCTGCATAGGCGCACCTCGATCATGGGGACATATGGAGTCGCATGGGCTACAGGGTTTCTGATCGGACCCCTATTCGGAGGTTTGATTGCAGATGGCGTCGGATTCCAAGCGGCTTTCCTTGTCGCGGGAACCATCGTTCTCATCACGGCGGCTGTTGCGGTTGCAGCGATTCATGGATCGAGAAAGCGCGACCAAAGCCGTGCAGACAAGCATTCCACAAGACCGGAGTGGGCGCTCGTTTCGAGGCTTCTTCCTATGCTCGTGGTTCAAATCCCGTACGGAATCGTGTTTGCCTTCATCGTTTCGATTTTCCCAGGATACGCAGTACAGTCTGGACTCACGACGTTTGAGGTCGGTGTACTTGTCTCAGGTTTCACCTTCGCAAGAATAGTCATGTTCACATTGTCGGGCAGGTTCGAGAGGTTTGGAGAGAGGAAGAGTGCCACATTCGCCTTCATGGCAATGGCGCTCGTCCTTCTATTGATTCCGATAGATCGGAGTTTTGTTGCACTTCTGGCTGACATGTGCGTTCTCGGACTTTGTGTCGGCATAATCTATCCGCAAACGGTAGGATACATAAGCAAGCATTCTCCCTCCGCTAACTTGGGGTTCGCGGTAGGCCTCTACGAGACAATCTTCGGAATCGGTTTCGCAATCGGACCTCTTGCCTCTGGACTCATCGCAGAGGCTACCACTCTGAACTTTGTCTACGGTTTTCTCGCCGGGATTGCACTTTCTGCAATTGGTCTTCTGGCATTTTCGAAAGCAAGTCACATCAAGTGAGTAGGCAAGCGCCAAAGCGCTGCAACTGACCGTCGGAGTTGGGATGATTCATCCATTTTCCTTTTATCTTCCGTTGCTTCTCGCGCTGCTTCGAAAGAAGCGGAGGTGAATCGTTTGGTGTTTCATCCCGGGCCGGCGTTGGTCCTCTTCGGACTAGTGCGCACAGTCTTGGCCGTTGTGATTACTGTTGGACTCTTCTATTTGCTGATAAAGCTCGCAGGCCTGCTGGACGCTGTGACTCAATCGAAGCGAACTACGTCCCAATCTTCGTCCTCCCATGCACACGCCGGGTCCACTAGAACCTAGATCCGAAACGGTCGGGCCTCGGCGCTCCAATCTCTCCTCTCTATTTCTCAAGGTCTCATGAATTGCTCAATTCTATTTGCCGCTTCATCGATCACGCTTGTCGGCGGCAGGAATACGACCCTAAAGTGTCCTGATCCGTAGGTCTGATCGAATCCCGAACCGTTGACAACTAGGACTCCAGTGTTCTTGACGAGATCGATTGCGAATTCCTTGTCAGACTTCCAACGCTGCCCCAACGATATCTTCGGAAATAGATAGAACGCGCCTCTTGGAGTCGTGCAACTGAGTCCTTTGATGGCTCGAATTCGACGCAAGAAGTGGTCCCTTCGCCTCTTGAGAGTCTGAACCATTTGCGTGACATGTCTTTGGGATCCCCTCAGAGCTCTCACAGCTGCGAATTGGACGGGGGTCACCGCGGATATGCGTATCCGAGTCTGCTTTGCGACTGCTTCCTTCAGCTCCTCAAGAACACCGGTGGGATCGTGGAAGTATAGGTAGCCTAGTCGCCAGCCGGTCATTACATGACTCTTTGAGAATCCGTTCAAGCCAATTACGGGGA
>Ga0315314_1004151_pt1 | contig 10989 bp, 9 predicted proteins | sample TDP9_MG_FD_203631 | JGI IMG/M metagenome (GOLD analysis project Ga0315314, IMG submission 203631) | Freshwater sediment microbial communities from Lake Towuti, South Sulawesi, Indonesia - TDP9 | ecosystem: Environmental > Aquatic > Freshwater > Lake > Sediment | place: Indonesia: South Sulawesi... | reverse complement strand
CCTTTCTTCAACAACTCAACTCCACAGGCTGTTAGTTGAAACTTTAAAGAAAAGTATTGCGACTAAATCAGCGAAACTATGTGCTCTGGATGCCATTTTGTTCATCAAAGCCCCATTTTCCTGTCAAGGGTTCCAGCAACGAAGGAATTGCTCAGCGAATAGCGTGGATTCATAATCGTTAAATCTAAACCTCCAGTATTATTCGTTGGGTGTTTGTTTGAGAATCGGATTCTTTGTCTGGGAGTATCCACCCACTCTTGTTGGTGGTTTAGGAACATACGCTGAATACATAACCCGCGAATACATAGAACTGGGACACGACGTAACTGTTTTCACGCTTAATCCTGGAAACCTCCCGACACGTGAAATAGTCAGAGGCGTAGAGGTTCATCGTCCCCTCATAGCTGACGCCAGCAACGTTTTTCCAATGTTCGTTACCGAAGATCTGCGCCGATGGGGCACCAACATTCGATTCTTCAACGACATATTCCTCTACAACATTCTAAGTTCAACCAAGTTCATCAACGACCTGATAAGAAAGCAAGAATACGACTACGGCGTTGTCTGTGTGCACGACTGGCTCAGCTGCATCGCTGGAAACATAATAAAAAACGAGACAAAGATTCCCGTGGTTTTTCACGTGCACAGCACTGAATGGGGTCGAAGCGGGGGTCAAGGCTCTGAGGTTGTTTCCCACTTAGAAACCCAGATGGCTGAAACGTGCAACCACATAATAACGGTAAGCGAAGCCATGCGCGAAGACCTAGTCAGGCATGGGTGGCCAGCGTCAAAAATAAGTGTGGTCTGGAACGGTGTTGATCCTAAAAAGTATGACCCCTCAAAGGTTCAACCCCAAGACATACAGAAAGTTCGGGAACGATACGGCGTGCCCAAAGACGGAAACATGATACTCTTTATAGGTCGATTAACGTGGGTTAAAGGCGTTAGGAATTTAGTGCAAGCCATGCCCTCAATTCTAAACGATTATCCCAAAAGCAAACTGGTGATTCTAGGGAAGGGCGAAGAGCAGACAGACGTGACCGAACTAGCCAACAGACTTGGTATAAAGGACAAAGTTGTCTGCCACTTTGAGTTTATCCCAGAGAAAGACAGGATAGCGCATTACGCAGCCGCAGACATCTGTGTCTTTCCCTCCACATACGAGCCCTTTGGAATAGTAAGCCTAGAAGCCATGTCGATGGCTAAGCCCGTGGTAGTAGGCGCCCAAGGCGTCGTAGGCTTCAAGGAGCAAGTCATGTCAAACAGTCCAGATCAAAACGGCATCCACATAAATGGTAACAACCCCAGCGACATTGCCTGGGGAATAAAAGAAGTTCTCAAAGACCCTGAAAGAGCCAGGCTGTGGGGAGAAAGCGGACGCAAACGAGTTTTGCAATATTTCACTTGGAGAAAAGCAGCGGAACAAACGCTGCAGATTTACGAGTCACTTTTGCCAAAAAAGGATGAAATCTTAGAGAAACAGATGAAGGCAGCCTAAGCAAGACGTGAAACTGCCTTCATTCTACATCATTACTCGGGCTCTCTTGATTGTTTCAAGGGAAATGCATGTGTGTATGCCAACGATGCCAGTGACGCCTCTTATCTTCGAAATGAAGGTGTTGAGTCCCTTCATGTCTCCAAACGTGGCTTTTAGGAACACTCCGCATCTTCCGCTCAGGTTGTAGGATTCGATCACTTCATCAAAATTAACAACTTTGCCGATTACTTCGTCTGCGTGTTTTAAGCTTGGATACACTGTTATGAAAGCAGTAATGGTTCGTCCTAGAGTGGAATCGTTGACATCTATTGTGAAGCGTTCAATAACCCCCTTTTCCTTAAGCCTGACAACGCGTTTGCGGGCTGTAGATTCCTCGATATTCAGTCTTTGTCCCAGTTCCCTGTACGAGATCCTGCTGTCATGCTCGAGTATTTTTAGTATCTGGTGATCTAAGTCGTCAATTTTCAACATTCATTAACACCTCGATTTGTTTTTCGGTTGATTGAATTTAAAATTCTCACAATTATCTAATAAATTTTTCCTTTTACGGGAAACAACTTTCCCCTTTAGCCCTCTTTTGAAAGCTTCATGTTGCGATTTTTCCGAAAGAGTCCGTCTAACAATAGAGTCCTGTGAAAAAGCGTCAAGAAATTGGAGTATAGAGTGTAATTACTAAAATATTATTAGAAAGTAGATAAAAATAATAAATATTAAGCGCTGTCATATCAGTATCTAGAGGCGAGGAAATCAGTTTGATAGAAGCAGAAGCGTACCGAGCCCTTTCAAGCAAGTCGAGGCTGGACATACTAAAGGCGCTTTATAGGAAACCGTTGAGTGTTGAGGAGATAGCGGAAAATCTTGGTCTGCAACCCATCACAATTCGGCATCATCTTCAATCTCTGGTGGAGGCCGGCTTTATCGAAGCCTTCGAGGAGAGAGCTGGAGCCGTTGGTAGACCTAAAATCTATTACAAGATGGTTAGGGAGCCACCACTGGTCAGTTATCCGAAACGACGATATCTCATGCTGAACAATTTCATAATCAGCACCCTGAGGTACGTTCTTGGAGAAGACCAAGCCAAAAAAATTCTAAAAAAAGCCGGATCAGAAATGGGAGAAAACGCTGCGAAACGGTTAGAGTCAGAGCACGAGATAAAAGCGTGGTCGATAAAGGAATATCGAGAGTTTTTCGTAAGGGGTTACCTTGAAAAAACGGGCGCTGAACCCGAAATTGTTGAGACCACCGACCGGAAAATCACGTATCGTTTGCACAACTGTCTATTCTTTGAAATGGCAATAAAAATGCCAGAAATCATGTGCGACACATTACACGAAAGTTTTCATGAAGGCTTAATCAAATCTATGAACAAAAACATGAAGATAAGCCGATTGAGCTGCATGTCTAAGGGCGACCCGTACTGCGAACATTCGTGCGAGTTGCTGAAGTAAAAAACACAAAATAATGCAACTGCGCTGTTTTGCTGGCCGTTCACATATTTCATTGCTTAAACGGAAGAGACCATCCCCTCGTAAGGTTAAGTTTTCTTTCAAGTTTCGTTATGACAAACCAAAAACCTTTAATTGCGAGTATCTTCAGATTTTCCGAAAGAAAACGTTGTGGGTGACATGAATTGCAAAAATCCCACACTAGAGAAGAGATTTTGTCAGTTATGGACGTCGTTGATGTTGCCACCGTGGCCACTGCCTCAGGAGCGAGCATCAGGTCTCGGATGATGCATTATTGGAACGACGAAAACTTTAACGTTTATTTAGCCACGATGAAGGGTGACCCCAAAACTCTGCAAATCACGGAAAATCCATCAGTTTCGTTGCTCATTTTGAAACGCACGGGAAACATAAATGACTCGAGTGAAATCGAGGTTACAGGAAGAGCTTCCTACGTGAAAAATGAAGGTGAAAAGGACAGAGCTCTCCAAGCCCTGGCTGGAAAATCTCCTGTTGTCAAATACCTGAGAGACACAAACAGCCTCGGTGTGCTGGACTGCATCAAAGTTGTTCCTGTTCTTCTGAAATACCGTGTTTTCGAGGAAATCGTGCAGGGGCTTCCGCCCACGGTTGTTGAGTTCCATGAAAACAAGGTGCAAGTGAGTGAGTTACACCAGATTGGAAAAAAACTCGGGCGCTGGGGCATGGAGCTTAGGGCGTCGTTCTTCACGGCCACAATTGTCTCAGTTTTCTTGGGAACATCGATTGCTTGGGTGAGAAACGGAGTGTTTAACCTAAGTTTCTTTTTGCTTACTCTTTTTGGCGCAGTCTGCCTTCATGCAGGCACCAATGTCATCAACGACTACTTTGACTATAAGAGCGGCAACGATGAGGTGAACAGAGAGTATGTTAGGCCTTTCAGCGGCGGGAGCAGGATGATTCAACTGGGACTGTTAACGCCCTTAGAAGTTCTCTCCGAAGCGTTGCTGTTTTACGGCTTGGGCGTCTCAATTGGAATATATCTAACATGGGTGCTTGGACCCGTCGTGCTCTTTTTAGGGCTCATCGGCTTAGTCTCGGGTTTTTTCTATGTGGCTCCTCCAGTGAATTGGGCTGCCAAAGGATTGGGTGAGCCTCTTATTGGGATAAACTTCGGAATATTGTTGACCTTGGGTTCTTATTATGTTCAAGCCCGAGTGTTGGCGGCTGAGCCAGTGATTGCTTCAGTTCCAGTTGCTTTGCTTATCGCGGCGGTTGTGTACATAAATGAGTTTCCAGACTACGCTGCTGACAAGGCGGTTGGAAAAGATACACTTGTGGTGAGGCTGGGCAGGGGCAGAGCGGTGTACGGGTATATAGTCATGATGTTAGGGACGTATGCATCAATAGCTTTGGGCGTTCTCAGCGGATTGCTTCCTGCTTCAACTTTAATCGGGCTTGTGACGCTGCCATTAGCGGTGAAAGCCATCAAGTATGCTCTTAGGCATCACTCCAGCTCATTCGACCTTGTTCCAGCCAATGCCTTAACCATTATTTGCCACCTTTTCACTGGCTTGCTCCTGTCCCTCGCATACTTAATAGAGGGTTTTGGCCTGCAGAATTTAGGTTACATCGTGCTCATCGGCGGAGCATATGCCGTGTTCACAGCATTGGCTTACCGGGGAATGGAGAAACAGAAAAACATCTTCTTGGGTTTAAAGAAGACCTTCCAGACCTGAATGGTTTAGAAAACAGGATTCAAGGCGCTTGCAAGTTGTAACCTAACTGAATAGTGGCGGAATCGGTTCGCATTTTATTACTCTTGCTAGGTTTTCAGTTCGTATCATGCGCAGAAGCTTTTCAAAGAAACCATCGGAAAGCGCGAATACATCGCCCAGTCTTCTGTACAGATAGCCTCTATCCACAATTTTTCCTATCTCTCTCCTTAAGACGGTTGAGTAGAGAGAAAGCTCGCATTTTTCTTCGAGATGCTGACAGGCAGTTTCACCTGCAATACGTCCTGAAACCAGAGCCGTCGGAATCCCACTGCCATTCACAGCTATCAAGGTTCCAGCAGCGTCGCCAGCTAGTAAGGCTCTGTTTCCATAGACACAAGGAGCCAAGCCACCAACAAAGAGTGTCTTCCCTATAAGAGGCCTAAACTGTGACCCTGTAAAATGCGGCGATGAGACAGGATGCTCCTTAACAAAAGCATTTAGGTAGTCGACAGCAGAATGTCCCCTGTTTAATTGTGTAAGTCTGACTCCAAGACCAACGTTTGCCTCTCCTGAACCCTTCGGTATAATCCAAGCGTAACCTCCAGGCGCACATTTCTTGCCAAAATAGAGTTCCACAACGTAGTCGTCCAACTTAGCATTTTTGACATTGTGTTGCACACACAAGACCATGTCCTCTGGCTTGGGCTGGATTCCAAAATTGATTAACCGATTGACTGTGGATGGAAATCCATCTGCGCCAATCACTAGTCTAGTCTTCACGAATACTGTGTCATTCTTCCTGCGTAGGGAGATTTTGGTTACGTTCCCATCATTCTTTATGGCTTCTACCGTTGTGGCTGTTTGTATTGTTGCGCCTGCTTTTTCAGCCTCTGAAGCCATGCTTCTCTCAAACAGGTCTCTTCGTAGAACTAAACCGTCAAACGGAAACTCGTAAGGCTGATTTTTGGGCGAAAACAAGCGTATTCTGTTAGTTGTGCTGCAAACAGCGTTTTTTGAGAGCAACTTATAGAAGCCTTCAATCGAATTTGCAGCGGGCATAAGTTTCTTTATTTGTGTGAGCGAAGGAATGAATTCACCACACTTGATTGATGCTCCGACTTCCTTTTTCCTCTCAACTATCAATGTGTTGGCTCCCCCCGCAGCTGCTGATAAACCCGCGCTTAAGCCTGAAACTCCAGCACCAACAACTACAACGTCGAATGCTTCACGCAACCAAGATTCCGCCAAAAAATTGTTTTATGACCCTATTATGTGTATCGTCAAAATGGAAAACTGTTCTTTTGCGTGGGTTGAAACTGTTTGCTGTCTTTCAGAAAGCGGGCAGCCCAAAGGACACTTTTTTTGTTGCTGGAAAAGAAGTATGGCACTCTTTGGGCGGTATCCAAAGCGCTGGGTCTTTGATTTGCGCGTATGCATCCGAAAAGAAAGTTATTAGAAAAATAAGATTTATTATACACTTCCTCTCATTCAAATCCTCTACAAGGCGAAACAACCATGGCGCAAACAACAGCGGAAACAACCAAAAATGTTCGTCCATCAAAGCTGGACCTATCATTCAAAAACGAAGTTCTAAAAGAACACGACGCCGAAACACTGAAAATATGTTATCAGTGCGGTACGTGCACATCCAGCTGCCCAACCGCACGCTTCAGCGACTCGTATCGACCGAGAACAGTGCTACGCATGGCACAGTTAGGCCTAAGACAAAAAGTGTTGTCAAGCCCAACCCTGTGGCTCTGCACCGCTTGTTTCACGTGCACTGACCGTTGCCCGCAAGGCGTAGAGGTTGCAAACGTTCTACGGGTTCTCAGAAATCTCGCAGTCAAGAGCGGAGAGGTTCCAATAATTTTCAGGGAACTCGCCTCCAGCATCAACGAGACCGGCTGTGCGTACAAAATTCCAGACATTAGACACAAGAAGAGAGAAGAAATGGGTCTGCCGTCACTACCCAAACCCAAAAAGGCCGACATCGCCAAACTGATTGAACTTACCCATGGTTCCAAGCTTTTAAAGAGGTGAAAACCGTTTGGCACAGTTAAGATACGGTTTCTTTTTGGGCTGCACCATCCCATATCGAGTTGCCAGCTACGAGATTTCAGCTCGGAGAGTTTTTGACAGATTAGGCATGGAGCTTGTCGAAATGCCTGATGCTAACTGTTGCGGTCTCCCAATCGACCCAGCAAACCATGAAATGATGCTAGCCCTGTCCGCGCGAAACCTGTGCCTAGCCGAAGAAAAAAACCTAAACATAATCACGCTGTGCACTGGATGCGCCACAACAATGCGCAAGACAAACAGAATGCTGAAAACCGACAAAAAAATGAAGGATGAAATCAACGGAATTCTGAATCAGATTGGCATGGAGTTTAAGGGCACAATTGAAGTCAAACACTTGGTTCAAGCCTTGAAGGAGGACGTAGGCTTCGAAAAAATAAAAAACGCAGTTCAAAGACCGCTCACCTCGTTGAAAGTTGCCGAACACGGCGGATGCCACCTCCTCAGACCGGTCAAATACATGGGCTGGGATGACCCCGAGGAACCACAGACTCTGAAGGAATTGATCGAGCTAACAGGCGCCAAGTGCTTAGACTACGTAGATGAAGTCGAATGTTGCGGCTACACCGTCATAGCTATAGACGAAAAAGTTGCTCTTCAGCTAACACGAGAAAAACTAAACCACGTCAAGGAGGCAGGCGCACAGGCGTTGATAACGGTTTGTCCATCATGCCACCTCATGTTCGACGTGAACCAATCTAGGATCGAACGAGTCTTCAACGAAACCTACAACCTTCCAGTGTTGCACTACCCGCAGTTACTTGGTTTGGCAATGGGCATGAGTCCAGACGAACTGGCCATAAAAGAACTTCGGGTAGACCCCTCCAAACTTCTGCAGGCGCTGCCCTAATCTATCCTTGGTTTCGTCACCTATACATGACCTAGAATATTGCTCAATAGGGATCATGCCAGATAGGTAGATTTCAGAGCGAAAAAATCGTGAAAGCTGCAAAGTCATTGTTTAGGTCTTGGGTTCAACGTAACTCGTTGCTTTCAGTTTCTCAAGAATTCTGTTCGGGGACACAACGTTTCTGTGAAGTCCAAGCTCTTTAGGCGGTATCCCGAACGCCAAGCCTATGAGTTGTGTGACATAGAGCACTGGAAGCCCGATGTCGATCTCAAAGTGGGATTCTATGTCTTTTTGCTTAGCGTCCAGGTTGAAGTGGCACATGGGACAAGGCGTAACTATGCAGTCTGCTTGCGCATTTTTTGCAGTGAGCAATGGCCCTTTCGTCATTTCCATCATGACTTCTTCATCCGTTATGGCCAGTGAGGCTCCGCAGCACCGAGTTTTGTCAGGATAGTAGACAGCTTCAGCTCCAAGAGCCTCAATGACTTTATCTATCGAAGTTGGATGCTCGGCGTCATCAAACCTCTGGATTCCTGTGGGTCGCACGATCAAACAGCCGTAGTAAGGGGCAACCTTCAAGTCTTTCAGCGGCACCTTAACCTGCTGGCGGATTTTGTCAATCCCCACATCGTTTGCAAGGATGTCCATATAGTGTCTGACTTTGACTCCGCCTGCATACTTGAGACCTGCGTCATTGATTGCTTTATCAATCTTACTCTTCATATCTGCGTTTTCTCGAAGCATGTTGTTCGCTCTAGACAACGTGAAGAAACAGGCACTGCAGAGAGTTACGATGTCCATTTTCATGTTTTCCGCTATAGCAAGGTTTCTCGCCGACAATGAAATAGATAATAGACGATTATAGGCGTAGACAGCATCAATTGCACCACAACAGTTCCAATCGGGTATTTCAACCAATTCAACGTCTAAATACTTGTTCACGGCGTTTGCTGCCATAGCATATTCTTTAGCTGACGCGTGGATGGAACAGCCTGGGAAATATGCATATTTCATTTCTGCGCCTCCTCTCTCAAAACGTTCTTTACAATTTTCGAAAAGTGAGTTTTCGAGTTAAGTTTGGAAGGCCGAAGTGTCAGCTTGCCCTTTCTGAACATCCTCACGCCCAGAGAAGCATTGTGAAACAACTCGCTTAGGTTGGTCTTGTTGAGCAATTTAACCTGAAGTTCTGGCTCGTGGATCCTACCGTATTTGCTTACAATCTCCGTGAATGCCTTGTGAAACTTGGGTTTTAACGCGATGGGAGCTGGCACATTATTTTTCATGGCTATGTTTTTGAGACCTGACATAATAGCTGGGATGTTCAGGCCTCGTGGACAACGCGATGCGCATGTGTAGCACGAAGCACATATCCAGATGGTAGAACTCGAAAGAACCTCCTGTCTGAGTCCCAAATGTGCCATCTTCAGGATCTGCATTGGGCTGTAGTCCATGGCGAATCTGGCGTGACATGAACCAGCGCAGACGCCGCATTGGATGCAGTCAAGGATTCTTTCTCCGCCGGGAATCTTCTTAATCTCTTCTATAAACAACAGATCAGTCATCTGATCTGTTATCTGATGGACCGAATTGCGCTTCATTCATGCGCCTCCTGTCAGGCTCTGGGCGATTTTTCGACGCTTCTCCGGCGAGATGCGCCCCATTTTAGATATTCTCTCATTGAACGTTTGGAACAAGTTTACGACCTTATCGTATTGAGGCAAGGTTGTCGTCATAGACACCAACCTCAGGGATTCAACGCCGAATCTGCTTAGTTCCTTCTTCATGCCGTTGACGTGTTCACGGATTCCTTCCTCTCTGAACGGACTGTCATCACCCTCAATGAATATGACGCCGTCAGCGCCGCTCGCGAAAGCGTGCAATACGTGCTTCAAACCAACTCTTCCCGTGCTAGGCACAGAAATGATTCTCACATTCGGCGTGTACTGTATCCTAGTCTGCCCTGCAAGATCAGCTGACCCGTAAGCCGTCGTTTTCTCAAGAAAAGCCAAAATCCTTGGCTCATCAGCCTCTTCTTCACTCGTCCCTTCAATCTGTGCCGTCAGCTGGGCATCGGTTGACTCCTTCAAGTCAATCGCTTCCGTGGGGCATCTGGGCACGCATATGCCACAGCCGGAGCAAGATATGGAGTTGATTATGACTCCTTTGGGTGTTGATTCAATGGCCTTCATTGGACAATATGTTATGCATTCTCCACAGTTGTTGCATTTTTCTGGAATAATGTAGGCTTTCTCCGGTGACAACGTGACCTCGCCCTTGCCGAGGAAAGTTGCTACCTTTGAGGCTGTTGCCATGGTTTCAACCGTGGTTTCTCGGATGTCTTTGGGTCCAAGCGCACAACCCGCCAAGTAGATGCCTTCCATCTTTGAGTCCACAGGTCGGAGTTTGTGGTGTCTTTCTAGGAAGAAATCGTCGGGTCCAAGGTCTATGCCCAACATTTTGGACAGTTCGCCCATGCCGACATTGGGCAACAAAGCTGGGCTGAGCACAACGAGGTCAAATGTTTCCTCCATCTGTTTGCCAAGGATTGTATCTTCAGCCCTCAGTATCAGATTGTCGCCATTGGGAACAACCTCAGCTACTCTTCCCCTAATGAATTTCACATTGTGGTCACGAGCGTTGGAATAGAACTCTTCGTAACCCTTCCCGTGCGCTCGTATGTCGGTGTAGAAAATCCACGGTTCAGCCTCAGGGAAGGCTTTGAGAAGAAGAAGAGCATGCTTTATCGAGTTCATGCATCCGATTTTGCAACAGTACTGGATGCCGCGATCCATGCGGCTGCCCACACAGAGCACAAAAGCCACTTTCTTCGGCGGCTTGCCGTTTGAGGGTCTGTGCATTCCCTGCAGCATTAACCTTTCAAACTGTAGATTGGTAATCACGTCTGGGTGAAGCCCGAAGGAGTATTGGCTGAAAACGTCCGACCCGTCGAAAATCTCCTTCGACAAGTTTGAGTTGAGTTGCTGATAGCCCGTGCAAGCAATTATGGCGCCAACGTTTAGTTGCCGATTTTCCTCCTTCTGATTGAAGTCGATAGCCTTGCCCTTGCAGAATTTTTCGCACACTCGGCAGACTCCTTTGTTGAACCACAGGCACATGTCCTTATCAATGACGTAGGCGTTTGGAACAGCCTGTTTGAAGGGTAGGCGAATGCACTTTTCCTGCGTCAAGCCTTCTTCGTGTTTGCTGAACTGCTTGACTGGGCATACTCTCGCGCACTCTCCGCATGAAGTACATCTTTCTTTGTCAACGTACCTAGGTCTTATTCTGACAGTAACCTCGTAATTGCCCGGTGAACCGCTCAGAGAGATGGGTTCAGCCATGTCGATGATTTCAATGTTGGGATGCTGAGAAACGTAAACCATTTTAGGCGTCAGAATACAGGCTGAGCAGTCTAGAGTTGGG
>Ga0315314_1004150_pt1 | contig 10989 bp, 11 predicted proteins | sample TDP9_MG_FD_203631 | JGI IMG/M metagenome (GOLD analysis project Ga0315314, IMG submission 203631) | Freshwater sediment microbial communities from Lake Towuti, South Sulawesi, Indonesia - TDP9 | ecosystem: Environmental > Aquatic > Freshwater > Lake > Sediment | place: Indonesia: South Sulawesi... | reverse complement strand
TGAGGCCGGTCAACGGATCCTCGCGATACTCAATTGGCTGAGAATCGATCTCGAAGTCCTTGAGCGGGTTATGAAGAATGGCTGTTTCCTCACCTTTCTTAAAACGGATCATATCTTTTCTCCCTTCGCTTTAATTCTTTTTACTGACTAAGGTATTTCGGCCTTGATAAGCAAGCTAAGTTTTTCTATATAAGGCATCCTGTCGAAGATTACAACTCGTAATGCCTCAGAAGGTGTGAAAAAATTGATTCCATGGCTCAAACCGGGAGGACGGCCGAGGTGGAGAAGTTTCAGAGCGCCACCTCTGAAATTGAAGCACGGGGTTGCAACCACATATAACCAGTCGACTTTACTGCCATGGACGGTTACCCATACGTCAAATGTGCGCATTCTAAAACTTCGGAAACTCGGTCGTCCTCCCGGACTCGGAACGGTGAAAACCAATTTTTTCACACCTTCTCACTGAAGCGTGGGTGAAAGATTATAATAGGGCAGGAATATCTCCCTGCCTACCGGCAGGCAGGCTAAAATCTTATGAAGCGGGTGATCTAAGATTCTTGTTGGCAAAGGTAACTTCCCTCGTGCGAGCATGATCCCCGCAGTGTCCATGGCATTCTTACAGTTGAGGGACAAGATAAGGTTTCCGCCCTGCCTGCCGGCAGGCAGGTATAAGATTTTCTCCGACATCCCTGCCCTATTCTGAGAAGTTTCCCCTGAAGAGTGAGGCATTACTACAACTCACAGATTTGTAGGGCCTTTGTTTGGCGATTTGTGGTAAAATATTGTGAGGAGGTGTGTCTTCGTTTTCATCGGCGGGGTTTTACCCAAGAAAGAATTCTCTTCCCTAATTCTTGACACAGATAAGGCTTTTTTCTATTCTTTTTCTCAGCAAGATTTCTATTCCGCTGAGGGGAGTGCGGTGATGAAAAAATATATCAGGAAGGCTTTGCTTGGATTCGGACTGATCGGTCTTCTTTTCTGGACCCTTTCGTGTGCGGTCAATCCTGTCACCGGGAGACAGGAGTTCATGCTTCTGAGCGAAACGGACGAGATCCAGCTTGGCCGTCGAACAGATGGCCAGGTGGTCCAGGAGTACGGGATCTATGAAGACGCAAGGTTGACCGTCTATCTTAACGACATTTGCCAGCGTTTGGGCAAGCTCTCCCATCGATCCAATCTAACGTACCATTTCAAACTTCTTGACGTATCAGTGGTCAATGCCTTCGCCGTGCCTGGGGGATATGTCTATCTCACCCGTGGCATCTTAGCCAGCCTCAATAGCGAGGCCGAGCTGGCTGGCGTGCTTGGACACGAGATTGGCCATATCGCAGCACGTCATTCTGCAAGACAGTATAGCCAGGCTCAACTTGCTCAACTGGGACTTGGCGTGGGAATGATCTTTGCTGAAAAAGTCCCTGTCTTATCGGAATTGGCCCAGTTGGGTGTGGGCATGCTCTTTCTCCGGTTCAGCAGAGACAATGAGAGGCAAGCGGATGACCTCGGCGTGGAATATTCGACCAAGGCAGGCTACGACGCCAGCCAGTTAGCCAGTTTTTTTGAAACCTTGGAACGAATGAAACCAGGTTCAGACCGAACCGGACTGCCAAGCTGGTTCTCCACACACCCCAGTCCGGAAGACCGGTTGCAAGCCATTCGGATCCGTACAAGAGAGTGGCAACAAAAACTTGGGGTTGCGGACTTGAAACTAAATCGCGAACCATACCTCAGAACAATCGACGGTCTTGCATTTGGGGACGATCCTCGCCAAGGATATGTCTCCGATTACGTATTCTACCATCCGGACCTTCGTTTCCAATTCCCTGTACCCATCAATTGGAAACTGAAAAACACGCCATCCCGTGTGCAAATGGCGAGTGAGAAGGAGGACGCTATCCTCCTCTTCTCCCTCGCTGCTGGCCGATCATCCAGCGAGGCTGCCAGGACCTTTGTGAGCAAGACAGGTGCTGCCGTGATCAGGTCTGAGCCGACTCTCGTGAACGGATTACCTTCGCATCGATTGCTCTCAGACATTCAGAGCCAGGCCGGAGTGATCCGTGTGTTGTCTTACTTCATCCAGAAAGAGAACCACATGTTTGTCTTTCACGGCTTCTCGCCCCGCAATCTCTTTCCAAGGTATGAGAACGTCTTCGACCGTCATATGCGACAGTTCAAAGAGCTTTCAGATCCAAAAAGGATCAATGTAAAACCGGACCGCATCCGAATTCGTCCTGCAGGGTCTTCTGACAGTTTGGAGAATGTCCTCCGCTCCTTCGGCGTTCCGAATGAAAAACTGAAGGAGGCAGCCCTGCTCAATGGGCGCCACTTAAATGACATGATCCCTGCCAACACCATGCTCAAGGTTGTAGAGAGAGGCCGTTGACATTTCAGGCAGGCCAGCACTGTCTTCCGCCATCGACGCGGAGGACTTGACCAGTGATGAAAGAAGCTCCGTCGGAGACTAAGAACTCAACCGTCCTGGCCACTTCCATTGGTCTTCCGTAACGATCCAGAGTTCCGTCCTCAACGAACTTGCTGGGATCGGTCCGGCGGCTCGCAACAAAACGGGGGGTCACGATCTCTCCGGGAGCAACGACATTGACCGTCACGTTGTAAGGTCGAAGCATCATGGCCAGACAACGTGAGTATTCATGGACAGCGGCCTTGGCGGTCGCGTAGATAGCTGATTCCTCAACTCCCCGCAGGCCAGCGATGCTCCCGATATTGATGATCCTTCCAGCCTTATGCTCCATCATCTCTGGAGCAACCTCACGGCAGACTAAAATACAGGTCATGAGATTGCGATCGAGCACAGCCCGAATGTCCTCATACGAGATGAAGACGGGGTCATTCTTTGGAGGCTTGCCGCCCATGGGTCCGCTCGTTCCCTGAGCCCCAATATCACCCCCCGAACAATTGACCAAGATGTCGATGCGGCCAAGGCTACCCCTGATCTCTTGTGTGAGGGTCTTGACAACTCCTTCATCCGCAAGGTTTCCATGAACCGGAAGGACTTTGACCTTGTGTTCGTTTGCAATAGATTGAGCGACCGCCTCAAGGGATTCGGCTTCACTAAAAGCACGGGTCGAAAAGGGTGTGGTCCCGTGGATCACTACAGAGGCGCCAAGACTCGCCAAGTGCGTGGCGATCACCCGACCGATCCCCCTTGAAGACCCTGTCACCCAGGCAACCTTTCCTCTAAGATTCTGACTCATCTCCCTCATAGCATCACCTCTCCAATACCGCACCACCGATCAAGTAACGTTTCATTTTCTCAAAATCGACCATCTCTTTTGACGTCGGCTTGAAAAGAGTCGAACTGACCAGACCATCCAGATTGACTTGGATGTTATCAGGCTATTTGGACATTTGTCAACGCACTGTACATTCTTTCTTGGGCGCCATGGGATCAGTTCCGACCTCGAGGACTTCTCGCCCAAATCGTCTTTGTCACGATGACCTGTTCGATTTTCAAAAGGGACGGAAATAAATAGTTGAATTCGTTTGGATCATAATCCATAATGAATTAAGGAGGTACGTATGAAAAAAGCTTACTTGGCCTTTACTTTTGCTGTTCTCATGGCCTTTGCTCTCCCTGCGTACGCGGATCAACCGGCAGAAGAGATACTTAAAGCAGTTGTTAAGATACGGTCGATTATCCCAAAGGAGGCATTCACCGCTCGCACGCTCGGGACGGAACGAGAAGGCAGTGGCGTGATCATCGATTCAAAGGGCCATATCCTCACGATCGGTTATCTCATTGTAGAAGCTGAGAGCATTGAGGTCATTGGGCCAGAAGGCAAGGCGGTCGGCGCAACCTTCGTTGGTTACGATTACAACAGCGGTTTTGGTCTTCTCAGAACGCACAACCCTCTTAATGTGTCGCCGATCAAGATCGGTCAATCTTCGGAAGTGAAAGAAGGTGATCCGATCATCGTCGCAGGTCATGGAGGTGAAGATTCGGTTCAGGTCGGCCGTGTCATTTCCCGCAGGGAGTTCGCAGGCTACTGGGAGTATCTTCTCAATGATGCCATATTCACTTCTCCTCCCTATCTCAATTTTGGTGGTGCAGCGCTGATCGATCGCAATGGCCGACTCGTGGGCATTGGCTCTCTCTTCACACAGGTCATGATCCAGGGATTTGGTTCCATCCCCTCTAATATGTTTGTCCCCATCGACCTTCTCCATCCGATTCTTTCTGATCTGGTCGCAAGGGGACGTTCTCGTGAGGCTCCTCGACCCTGGTTAGGTCTCAATTCGGAAGAGGCGCATGGTCGTGTGTTTGTCATTCGCGTCACTCCTGGAGTTCCCGCCGAAAGAGCAGGCCTACAACCCGGCGATCTCATCCTCACAGTGAAGGGAGAGGCGGTCAAGGGGCTTGGTGACTTTTATCGCAAGGTTTGGGCCCTTGGTAACGCAGGGGTTGAGGTTCCTCTGGGTATTCTCCGGGGAATCGAGATCCGTAACATCACCGTGCGTTCTGCAGACCGTTATCAATTTCTAATGCTTACGCCAAAAAAGATCTTATAAACCCCGTTAGAAATTCCAGCGGGGCATTAAACCCCGTCGGAGACCAACGGGGCTTTATTTCTAACGGGGTAAATGGGCAATTCTTTTCTATCCATTGATGCAGTGACGTTTTCTTTCTGAATCTTACGCAATGATATTTATGGATGGAGGACTGCTTTACGTTGATCTCATTCCGATTGAACGGAAAACCAAAGATGGCTGTCACCTTCCTCTTCACCCTTTTGGCGCTATTCCTCTTTTCCTCACTTTCAACGGCCGAGACAAAACCCGTCAGTTTTGCCATCCCATTTCCAGAGCTCACTTTTGGACAATCACTCTCCAAAGAAGAGCAGACCTATCTGGGCATACCGAGAAAGACGAGATTTCTCTTTAAGGAGATCGGAGGTTCTTTAATTTTAGTTGAATTCCTGAGCACCTATTGTGTGAGTTGCCAGAGACAAGCTCCGATCTTCAATGAACTATACACGATGATCGAAAAAGATCCCGAGTTGAAGGGAAAGGTGAAGATGATCGGCATTGCTGCTGGCAACAATCTGAAGGAAGTGGAACATTTTAAGAAGGGGCATAAAGTCCCCTACCCTATCCTGGCCGACCCCAAGTTTGATGCTCATATGGCAGTGGGTAGTCCTCGAACCCCTTTTACCATATGGGTGAGGAGGGATGCTCAAAAGAAAGGGTTCGTGGTGAGCACCCATCTTGGTCTGATCGATTCAGAAAAGAACGCTCTGGAGGAAACCAAGGCTGTTCTCCAGTATGATTTGGCCCTGCTCAAACCGAAGAAGGGAGCGATCTATGAGGGCGATGCCTTGATTCCTCCTCTCAAAGAAGAAGAGTTGGTGGCAAAAGCGAAGGAAGGGATGGAGGTCTCTGGAGGGAAAGTTATTCAGATCGAAAAAATATCGTTAAAGGATGGCGATTGGATCTATGTGGGCAAGGTGGATTTTGGAAAATACCAGGAGAATCTCTTTTCGAAACTGGCAAGCCGGCGGGCCGTGTGCGACATCTGCCATGACACCTTTTTCATCTTCACCTTTGACGCAGAGGGAAAGGTGATTGAGATCCTGCCCATCCAACTCACCAAGATTGGAAATCTAAAATGGACAGAGGAGGATATAAAGAAATTGAGAAGCCGCACCGTTGGAAGATCGATCCTCAAGCCTTTCGCATTCGATCCTTCTGTGGATTCTGTCTCTGGAGCCACCATCACTGCCGTGCTCATCTTCGATAGTCTGGATAAGGCAAAAGCGCTCTTCGAGAAATTGGCGAGGGAGGGATATATCCAAAAAAATAGGTGACCACCCCCTTCTTTTTTTCTTATCTCCTCCTTCCTAATTTTCTATTCCCAAACACCTCGATTTCATTTCGACATGGCTTAGATCTTCTTCCTCTTCCATTTGAAAGGCGGCCTCCATGAAAGAGATTTCTGAAAAAACCAGAAATCTCTGATTACACTGATTATGAACCGATTACACGGATTACAATTCACTGAAATTAAAGAAAAATCTGTGGAATCTTTTTTTAAAATCTGCGTAATCAGAGAGCGAAATTAGTTTTTCAGAGCTCTCTGAAAATTATCTTGACAATAGAAATTATTAATTTATAATAATTCCAAATTATGAAAGAGGATATTGAAAGGTTACGGGGAATAGGGTTAAAGGTCACACCACAGCGTCTCGCCATCCTGGAGATCTTTAAACGGGACCGGACTCATCCTTCGGCTGAAAAGATATATAAAAAAATGTCGAGAAAATATCCTGGAATGTCTTTCGCCACCGTTTACAATACCCTTTCAAAACTAGTCGAGACCGGAGAAATTCAGGAATTGGATATCGACCCGGATAAGAAAAGGTTCGATCCGTACACTCCCATGCACTACCACTTTTACTGCAAGAGTTGCAAGAAAGTGTATGATATCGATTATGATGGTTCCTTCGTTCCGGATGTAAAAAAGATAGGGGGACATCAGATCGATTCGATACAACTCAATTTTAAAGGGGTGTGTAGGCATTGCGCCCACCGGAAGGGGGGACAGAGACCATCAAATCATTCACTTTAAACCGACGCCAGTCTTTCTTCCTTTCAGGGATTTATCGACTGGACAGCAGTAGAAAAGAGGCTTCTCCTCCATAAAGGGTAAGGCATTCTCTTGAAGAGATGGGAGAGAAAATTGAAATTTAAGAGATAAAATTCATATAAAAGGAGGAACAGAACGATGTCGAAAACTGAACAATTCTTAAAGGAAGCCTTTGCAGGTGAGTCACAGGCAAATCGGAAGTATTTGGCTTTCGCAGCCAAAGCCGACCACGAGGGTTATTCCCAGGTGGCCCGCCTCTTTCGAGCGGCGGCGGAGGCAGAGACCGTTCACGCCCATAATCATTTGAGGGCTCTCAATGGAATTCGTTCCACAAAGGAGAATCTCCAGGAGGCCATTGCGGGTGAGACTCATGAGTTTAAAAAGATGTATCCTGAGATGATCGAGGCAGCCAAAGCTGAAAGTCAGAAGGCTGCGGAAAGAACCTTCCATTATGCCAATGAAGTGGAGAAAATCCACGCCCAACTCTACCAAAAACTGCTTGACCATTTAGGAAAATCACAAGAAAACTATCCTTACTGTGTCTGTCCTGTTTGCGGTTATACAGTAGAGAAACAGGCACCAGGGACTTGCCCTGTTTGTGGAACCAAAGGCGAAATGTTTAAGAAGAAAGAATAAGCTTTAATTCAAAAGAGTTCATTCCATTAAATTGGGCGACATATTGAAAATCCCCACAGCCCATGCTCGCGGTCCCAAACCTGTTTGATTTAAAGGATGATCTGGGATGAGGCAAGGAAGGGATCAAATAGAAAGAGGTTCCAGACGACCTGTCTGGTTCCTCTTCTTTTTTCTCATTCTGATCCTCTATCCAATTTCTTCCAACCCATCCAATCTGTTTAAGTACCATCGGGTCTTAATGGGGACGGTGGTTGAAATCACCTTCGTTGGCAAAGATGAAGGGTTAATACGAAAAGCAGCCCTTCAGGCCTTCCAAGAAATCCGACGGATTGAGCAATTCATGAGCCCTTGGATCGAGTCGAGCGATGTGACTCGCATCAATCGATCTGCCGGAAAGGATTGGGTGAAAATCTCCTATGAGACTCTCGAAGTGATCCGAAAAGCACAGGAGATCTCCGAACTCTCGGATGGCCGATTCGATATTACGGTTGGGCCCCTTACCCAACTCTGGCGGAGCGCGAGGGAGAGAGGGATTCCTCCGTCGGCCGAGGAGTTGAAACAAAGATTGGATTTGGTCAATTTCAAGAACTTGATGATCGATCAGGAAGGAAAGGTTTTCTTAAAAAAAAGGGGAATGGCCATTGATTTAGGTGGGATTGCAAAAGGTTATGCAGTAGATAGAGCATTTGAACTACTAAGAACCCTGGGATACAAAAATTTAATCGTCAACGCAGGCGGAGATTTAAGAACAGGAGGATCGAAAGTGGATCAGCCTTGGGCCATTGGGATTCAGGACCCGAGATCATCCGGAAAGATCATGGCCCAACTCTCGGTCTCTGATTCGGCGATTGCCACCTCTGGAGATTATGAGAAATTCTTCATCCACCGAGGAAAACGGTATCACCATATCCTCAACCCGAGAGACGGCCTCCCTGCGGAGGAATGCCAGAGCGTCACCATTCTCTGTCAAGAGGGGAGGATGGCCGATGCTCTGGCCACTGCCGTCTTTGTCCTCGGCCCTGAAAAAGGATACTCCCTGTGTCAAAAACTTGAAGGTGTGGATTCTCTTATTGTAGACAAGGAAGGAAAGATTACGATCTCACCCGGCCTGAAGAACCGAATCTCATTCCTCTAAAAAAAATCGAGGAGCCCAAGGTGGTCCTCGATAAAGGCGTCGTTTGCAATCTCTCTATTTTTATAGGCGATGAATTTGATGCCGGATGATTTAGCCGTTTGTTGATCTACCTCGGAATCCCCGACAAAAACAGTCTCCTCTTTATTCAAATTGAATTTTTGAAGGATTTTCTCAATCGACTCAGGATGAGGTTTAGGGCTTGCCACATCGAGAGCCGTGACGACCATATTAAAAAAAGGCCAGAGATGAAACCTCTCCATAATGTGTTTCATCGATGTCGTCCTGTTCGTATTGATGGCCCTGAGGATTCCCCTCGATTTTAACAGATTCAGGGTTTGAAGGAGGTACGGCTCCATCTTTAAGTAGACGATATACTCCCTCAAATCGATCTTTTTTAATGATTCTAAAGCCCTTTTTTCCAGCCCATCTTCCTGACCAAAGATGAGGTGGATGGCCTCATAAACCGTGTGCGTATGAACGTATCTGATCTCCTCCTCTCTTAAAGGAACTCTTCCAACCGCAGAACAGAGATCATTATAGAGCCTCATATTTGCCTCGATGGAATCGAAGAGAACACCATCGCAGTCGTAGATCACGCAATGGATCTTCCATTTTGAGGTCTGAACATTCATATCGTTATCGCTAAAGGACCACTTCATGACCTACAAAGACAAGTCCTTCCCTGATTTGCCCATCCATGTAATGAAAGATCTTACACTCACCATTTCTCTGAATCAGATAAAGGCAATCATTGGTCTGTTCGATCTTCAGGACCTTCTCCGGTGGAAGCTCTAAAAGCATTCCAATCAATAATCGATTGACAACTCGATGGCCGATGATCAGGATCTCTCGGCCTTTGCGCTCTCGGAGTAATCTCTCCACAAAAGGTTTAATCCGATTTGCAACATCGGTATAATTTTCAGCCCCTGGGATGTGATAAGTGAAGCGATCATCTTTGAATCGTTCCCATTCCCTCTCCAACTCTTCATCGAAGCTATAAAGAAATTTCCCTTCCAAGATTCCAAAGGCGATCTCATCCAACTCAGGCTGTTGTTGAATTGGAAGATTGAGATACTCTGCGATGGGCTGTGCAGTAAGGATCGACCTCTGCAGGGTGCTCGTGTAGATGGCTGAGATGGGTCTGCCCTTCATCTGCCCGAGCAAGGCTAAGCTCTGTTCATATCCCTTTGGGCTGAGTCCGGGATCGCTCCGTCCCTGTATTCGCCCCTCCACATTCCAAGTCGTCTCCCCGTGTCGCGCAATGTAGATCTTGATCATATCCAATTAGATTTTCCTTAAGGCGGAATCACAGGCCTCGATCGTCCGATCCAGATCTTTCTGGGTATGAGCGAGAGAAATAAACCAAGCCTCAAATTGGGAGGGTGGGAGATAGATACCTTCTTTCATCATTTCCATAAAGAATTGGGCAAATCGGTTTGTATCGCTCGTCTTTGCTGTGCGATAATCCCTGACCGGACCTTCTGTAAAGAAGAGGGTAAACATCCCTGTGGCATGGTTAATCCAAAGAGGTATCCCCTTCTCTTCAGCGCTTATTGAAATGTTTTCTACGAGATACAACGTCTTTCTCTCTAAGTCCTGATATGTCTTTTTTGACCTTAACAGTTCCAATGTCTCAAGCCCTGCGGTCATGGCAAGGGGATTTCCAGAGAGCGTTCCCGCCTGATAGACCCCTCCCAAGGGCGACACCTTCTCCATAATCCTCTCCTTGCCCCCATAGGCACCCACTGGAAGACCGCCGCCGATGATCTTTCCGAGGCACGTAAGATCTGCCTTGATCCCGTAAAGTTCCTGGGCACCTCCATATGCGATACGAAGGCCAGTGATGACCTCGTCGAAGAGGAGGAGAATCCCTTCCCCATCGCAGATCTTTCTCAGGCCCTCCAAAAATCCCCTTTCTGGCAGGACCACTCCCATATTTCCTGCAATGGGCTCCACAATGATGCAAGCGATCTGACTAGGATATTGGCTCACGAGAACCTTCACACTCCCTAAGTCATTATAGAAAGCTGTTAAGGTATGTTTGGCTAAATCCTCTGGAACGCCAAGGCTGTCGGGAATGCCAAAGGTTGTGGCACCGGAGCCTGCCTTAACGAGCAGGCTGTCTCCATGACCGTGGTAGCATCCTTCGAACTTGAGGATCTTATCCCTTCCCGTATATCCCCTTGCCACTCGAATTGCACTCATCACTGCCTCTGTGCCGGAGCTGACCATCCTTATCAGTTCCATCGAGGGAAAGGCCTTCTTCACTTTGATGGCCATTTCGACCTCCAGAGGGGTGGGGGCACCAAAGCTTGTCCCTTTTGACACCATCCTTTTCAGCGCCGTCACAACCTTTAGATGGGTGTGGCCCAATATCATTGGTCCCCAAGAACCCACATAGTCAATATATTCATTTCCGTCCACATCCCAAATCCTCGACCCTTTCGCACGATCGACAAAGGTGGGCGGAATACCAATAGCTTTGAAGGCCCTGACAGGACTGTTCACGCCTCCTGGAATCATTCCCAGCGCCCTCCGGTAGAGCTCAATCGATTTCTTCCTTTTCATCTCAAACCCTCCAATCATTCCTCAACCACCACATTGCTCAGAGTCCCAA
>Ga0315314_1004149_pt1 | contig 10992 bp, 22 predicted proteins | sample TDP9_MG_FD_203631 | JGI IMG/M metagenome (GOLD analysis project Ga0315314, IMG submission 203631) | Freshwater sediment microbial communities from Lake Towuti, South Sulawesi, Indonesia - TDP9 | ecosystem: Environmental > Aquatic > Freshwater > Lake > Sediment | place: Indonesia: South Sulawesi... | reverse complement strand
GTCGTCCACTATCCTGTCTAAGCCATCTCTTACCGCCCGAGCCGACTCCGCAAGTCCCTGTTCTTCCTTTATCTCCTCAATCGCCTCCTCAAGTTCCATTAGGGCCTTTCCAAGCCTCTCGCATTCTGCCTCGGTAAGGCTGCTGCCTTCTATCCTCTTGAAGGCTTGTATTCTGAGAGCGTCCTTTATGATCTCGATGAGGGCTATCACGAGACCCAAGACACCTTGTCTAAGGCTGTCTTCCTTTATGTCCAACACCATATGTAGACTACCTCGCAGCCGCGCACTCTGATAGACTCGATCTTTCAACGGGTGGCCCCATATCTTCCACTTCGTCCTCCGCCCTCACAATAGGATGCTCCCTCTTTCTCCAATCTCCTTGTGCATGAGTGCGGATACGTTCATCCAGATCCTTCATCAGACCGTACTTGAGCATGGTTTCCATTCCTGCGATCGCAGCTCTCAGATTGATGCCGAGCAATGGGATGCCAGCAACCGCTATGACTATATCTGCGTTGATGACAAGGCCCTTGTCTAAGACTCTGTCCAGAAGGTCTACAAGTGTTGCGTGTGCATCTCTAGTTGGCTGTATGCAGAGTTCCCCCATCTGCTGTTTCTGGGTAGCCACTATTCGTGGTATGTTACGCTACTCCAGGGGCGTACGCCACTCCAGTTCACTTCTTCTCCTTAGGCTTTTCCGCCCATAATTCGTCACATTTAGTTCTTCGTCCATGGCGACCTCGTATAGGCCGAAGATCGGGTCGAAGCCTGCACCCGGATCGTCCACCGCTTCAAATAGGACAGTCCAACCTTTCTCCGTCTTCTCCACCCCGATCGTGTTCCCCGTCTTGCCCAGTACGGTCTTGAAGAAGGACTTTACGGATCTATCAACATCCATAATAGGCATGTTCGAGACCTCTCTCAACCTTATTAGCTCTTCAGAGGCTTGAGCAGTGTCTTTATGTCTCCTTGAGCAAGGGCGCTTATCCATCCGCACCATGGGCAGCCGATGTGGAGTAGTTGCTCAGTCGCCACCCTTTTACCGCACTGTGGACAAGCCTCTTTATCCATCTGGGCTTCCTCCAATGCTTTGGCCTCATAGCTCGTTCCCGACGGGAATTCAAGACCGTATTTTGCTGCGGTTTCAAAAGACGCCAGTGCAGCTCTAACCACGATGCCGAGCAGCTCGACTCCTGCGACTGATACAGTGATATCCGCATTGATTACGAGCCCCTTGTCCAAGATTCTGTCTATCAGGTCCACGAGTGTGGTGCCTCTCTCTCTTGTCGGCTCAAGTATAGACATCTTTCACTTCCCCGGTTCTTACTGTGGTGAGCCGAAGATATATAAATTACTGAGTATTGTATTATATGTTGAAAAGTGTACTGAATTACTGGTGACTGCACAAAATGACCGATCTTGAAACGAAGGTGCCTCTACCTTACTTCGGCTCAAAAGAACAGGAAATCATAGACGCTCTCAAGACAGCAGGAGGCGATGTTTTCAGGACAGAACTTCAAAAGATGATAGGCGGTAGCAACACCACGTTCGTCACAAAGATTTCCAGCCTCAAGGAGAAGGGAATAATTGAGGAGTATAAGCGTCGGGAGGAGGGCGGTGGAAGGTTAAAGACTGCCTACAGGTTCACTGAGTATGCAAACCTGTTGTTCAATGTTGAGAAGGCATTAAAGATGGAGAAGTGGTTTTCAGCGAGCCAGAAGATTGAACTCTTTCCGGAATTTCAGCGTATAGCACGAGCGCTGACTGGAAACGGTTTCGATGTCTATAAGGCATTGGGTATCGAGCCCCAACACATGTTCATAGAAACATTGTTGGCAACGAGTAAACCACCGAGCGTCAGAGAGGCTGAGCTTAGGGAAGCATTGACCACATGTAGCGCCACTTTGCAGAACATTACGACTGGAAGGCTGTACCCCGTTCTTCCAGATCAGGTTGAAGGCTACATCATATTCCACTACGTGTTGGAGAAGCCGAAAGAGGAACTTCAGAGAAGACTCCCAGACTTGATTATGAGCTTCATTAAGTCCACAGACCCCCTTACACAGCACAAGGCAATGAATGAGATAGTGGAGTTAACGATTAAGTATCCGCAGCTCTCCTCCATGATGACCATGGCAGCCTCAAACATCGCTCACTCACTAAAACTTGGAGCTGAACGTAAAGACGTACATAAAAAGTATAAATCCTATAAAGAGGGGGAGGAACCCATCCAATTAACTCGCATACAACTCATAATATCTGCCTTAAATATTTTCAAAAAGCTATATGATTCGCATAGAGAGAAAGAGGCTACTTAAATGGGTCTGATTCGCGTCAGGCGGAATTGAAGTGTCGATATGGGAGTGATTGCTCTGAAGCTGGCAATCATAGAGAAGCATGTTGGAGGTTGAAAGATGCGACTAACTTGAACTATGAGAGTTCTCTGGCAGATGATGAAGCTCAAGCTATTGTTGAAAGACGTTTACACATATGTCTTGAAGCACTTGCTGACTTGGGCGTCAGAATAATCTCACTCTTGGGACTTGAGACCTACCTCTCATTCTAGTTAGGAGCAATATAATACCGAGCGATGAGCGTGAAGTCTTTGAGAGAATGATCTCGTTCCGTAATGCGCTTGTACATTTGTATGCTGAGTTAGATCCCGCGTGGGTTTACGAAGATCCTCAAAAGTTGGATGATATCGAGAGAATAGCCGCATACATCGCCAGTTTTGTTCGTGAGAAAGGTGTGGACCCGTAATGGAGGCTCTCATTAATGTCTTTAAAGCCTTCTCTAACATTGCGGCTGCTTACTTGTTTGGCTCTCGATTTTACGGGAAAACAACGAAGACTAGTGATTATGATGTGGCAGTACTCTTCAAAGGTGATTATACCCTAGATGAGCTACTAGACGTTACATTAAGGTTGGCGGATGCCCTCAATATAGATCTAAACTCAATAGACGTTGTTGGATTAAATGACGCCCCAGTTGAAGTGGCTTGTGACATCTTAGTTAAGGGAAAACTTATCTATTGTAAAGATAACGAACTGCGGGTAGCTTTTGAAACGCGGTTAGTAAGGGAATACCTAGATTTAAAGCCGTACCTTGACCTTTACTATGACCTCATGCTAAAACGCTTAGTGAAGCGAAGTTTAATTAACCCACTGTGGTATTAGAGCAATTAGCAAGATAATCGAGTTAACGATCCAGAATCCCCCATTTACTTTCGATGATGACTATGGGAGCAGCAAATATTGCGAGAGGAATTATGCTGAGTGCGGAACTTCAAGACCTACTTCAAAAATATAAATCCCGTAAAGATGGGAAGAACGCTTTCCAGTTGATTAGGATACAACTTGCGATCTTAGCCCTGAACATTCAAGAAACTATACGATTACATAAAGAACCTTACAATAAACGGTATGTGAAAAAAGCGGATGAATAATTACGACATAAGAGTCCTACTTTGTATTTTTTCGCTCACCCGAGCCGAGACAAAAAGGTTATAGAACAGCACAACTATTTTTAGTAGTGGTCAAGCCGCCCTTTTCTCTTCATGCATGGATGGGTGGAACACCTGCGTGCCAGAGACGGCGGCTTGGCCACTGCGACGCTTTTTTTGGGAGTTTTTCATCGTGGTGCCAGTTGATGTTTAGGAGTTAATGAAGATCAAAAATACTCGGAGTGGAAATTAGTACATTTTCAGTACGTAAATTTGTATCAAAAAATCCTTTTTAGCCATATCGTTGAACTTAGATTTGACGGCGATCCAAAATGGTTGAAAAGCCACATATGCATGTGCTACTTACATTCGACTTTGAGGAGTGGGAGGGGAAATACGACATTTATGAGGCGGATCTACATAGTAAAACCAAGCGGGTTGTGGATCTCCTTGGGGAGCGGAGCGTTCCCGCGACCTTCTTTCTCGACGCTGAGACCGTTCTAAAGTATCCCGAGGCCGCTGGGCTGTTGGTTAAAGGGGGATTTGAACTCGCATTGCATAGCGACTACCATTTTCGCGTAAACAATTCCAGCCTGCCCACGTTGGATTTCAGCCGTCAGGACTCGGAGGTCCAGATGGCCAGAATGAAAAATGCCATCGCAATGATAAGGCAGGTGATATCTGACTTTGATCCGAGGGGCTTTAGGTCGCCGGGCTTGAGGTGGAACGAAGATCTGTACGTTTCGCTCCGCAAACTAGGCTTCCTATACGACAGCTCTCAGGAGGACAGATTCGTGTTTCAGCCCTTCCTCAAGAACGGAGTTGTCGTATTCCCCATGAACTGCGGCGACTACGATTCCGCGTGCTACAAGATAGGGGCAAGGTACGTGCTGACCACTTGGATGGACAACTTTAATAGGATGTACAAGGCTGCAACGAAGACGAGAGGATCCTACTTCCTTTTGTTGACCCACCCATCTGTTTCTGGGAAGCACAAATACGTTGGGATGTTAAAGTCCATAATCAATTATATGAGCTGGAACGGAGCGGAGTACCTGACCTGCACCGAGCTGGCAGAACGTGTTTTGGGGATGCGAAAGGAGACTTTCCAAGGAATTGAGAAAAGGGCGAAGAAGCTGGTAAAGGTGTCTGACAAACGATCTGCAAACCTTAAAGAATTGCGGGCCGGGGTTCCGCGGTTGAAAAAGGACTTTGAAGAATACAAGGCGAAGGTTCAGAGGAATGTAGAAGCGATGAAAGTTAGGGCGACAAAACGGGAAAGAAATCTAGGTGCACATGCAAAGGCTTCTAGAGATCTTTAACGCCCAACTAGGGGGATTGACCTTAGAAAGCACCATTGGAGTGAGACAATTTGCGCCTAGGGACATAGGGAGAATAAAAGCCATTGAGCAGGCTTCGATGAGACACCTAACTCCCTTCTCGTCGTTGGCACTTCACTACGAGATTATTCCCGAAGGTTTCATAGTTGCGGAGGTTGATGAGGAAGTGGTTGGATACATCATAGCCAACCTTCGGAAGACGCAAAAAGGGAATGAGGTGGGACACATCCTCGCCGTCGCCGTCGACCCCGCTTATAGAAGAAGGAAGGTCGGCACAGCGTTGATGGAGCAAATAATGGGGGTATTCAAGGGTAAGGGCGTGGATCAATTGTGCTTGGAGGTGAAGGCGAGCAATAGGGAAGCTCGAAATTTCTACCTAAACTTGGGCTTTAGAGAGATTTGTGCAGCAAAGCGTTATTATCGGATGAGGGGCTACACCGAAGACGCGGTGATTATGGTCAAAAAGATAAAGTAGTGAGGCATCAGAGCCCATTTGGTATGAAAAATCTTAACGAGTGAGTCTTTTCTTCCACTCTAAATTTTGGCTTCGCAGACGAATTTTGCCCTCTTTTTCCAGCTTCTTCAAAATTGCTATGACTGTAGACTCATCCAAGTTAAAGACCTTGGCCAGCTGATGTGGGTGAACCCCCAGTTTACAATAACTCAGTATATAACTATACACATGGCCTGCGCGTTTTTCATCCATTTTGTCGTTTCCCTCCTTTCTAGTTATATATCTTGGGTAATCTTAAGGGTCTTTTTCCTTTGTGCTCCTTTCTTATGTGGCTGAGGAAGTCGGTCAACCATAAAAAGCCTTTTTCACACTCTATGCATCTGTATTTGCACTTCGATGTCGGTTTTCGTTTAGGCATCGGCCGGTATACGGAACGATATACGGGGCGAAAGGACGGATGAAATCTCGGATGATATCTTGGAGGGGCCGACTTCATCGTCTTCACGACTTCCTCATGTTCTTTCGCCTCTTGGGCGTAAACTGTGTGCCGTTGTAGCCACCCCTTAACCAGTACGGGCTCAAGTTTTTGCTTCTCTTCGAAGGTGTATGTATGACGCTGTTGCCGACGCATCTCTATGAGAGCATCCCACCGGGGTTGAAAGAGTGAATAAGTATGTTGTTTAAACGTGGGTCGAAATCTGGAACGGTAAACTTGATGGTATCTTGGTCGAAACTTGGGGTAAAATCTGTAGGGGATTAGATTCATTTGCCTCTCTGTTTCATTCTTTGGATACATTTTCAACTCGCCTCATGTTATTTCAATCGGAAGTTTAATCCTCTTTGAGTGCTTCTTTGCTTCCCCATATGCATATCTCTCTTGCTTTTACTCGAGCTTCAAATTCTTTTGTGTAAGCATCTGCCTTCTTCTTTAGCTCAGAAGTCTCTTTTGTTAACTCTTCAACATCCTTTAGGAATTTTCCAGCGTAGGAATCAAGTGATTTCACCCTTGATTGTATCTCAGATCTCCATACCTTTTTCGAGTGTTCGTCACGATATGTCGGGCAAGCTATATAGAATTTTGGACTCGAAAGATAGATGCCCCTTGGGGCAGCTAAGTAAAGATATCTTGGACTGGACAAAAAGAACAGCTCTTTGCTTGGTCGTGGAGCGCATAGGTAAAAAGCAACACCCATTTCTCTTGCCACCTCCATTTTTCTTTTTAAGCTATCCTGAAAGCGTGACTTTTCCCAGATTTCTTAGTTCTTTAAGCGCTTTCATGACTATTAAGGTGTCCAGGTTCAGGGCCTTCGAGATCTGAAGCGGGCTTGCCGCACCGTGTTTATTTAAATAATTATATGTTGCTTTAGCATGATCACTCATTACGGGTATAGTCTCTGGTTTTGGAGTTATTGAGGGCGTAGCGGGAATCTTGGGAACTATTTCGGGTACAGCTTTAGGGCCCTCTTCAGGTTTAGCCTCCGGCTTTTCAGTTTCTGGGATTTTAGGCTTTTTCCGTGGTTTTTTTTCCTTTTTTACAGCATATCTTTCTTCTTCCATTTTTCCTCATCTCTGATGCTTTAATGACCTCATGTGGTCAATCTTTGATTAGGGGATTACTTTGTATTCGCCCCATATGTGAAGCATCATTCCTTTGACGGTTTCCATGAATCTCTTTTCGAACGCCTTTGCCTTTTGGGTTAACGCATCAATGTGCTTTTTGAAATCTGCCCAATATGTCTCAGCCGCCTTTTGTCGTGCCACCACGGTCTCTCTCATTCCCCTAATGTCTTCATGGCAATGTCCCTCGAACGCCTTGGCTTCATTTGTTAGCTGCAACACTATTCGCCTCATTTCTTCAATGTCTTCAGTCCATTTCTCAAGCACTGTTTTTTCTCTTGCCATCTTTATTCCTCTTTACATTTTCTTTTCATAAAGAAGGGGCTGGACGCTTCGCTCAGCGTCCAGTCTTCAGCCCATCTTCTTTTCCTACGCAGTAGTGGGGGCTGCTACGAGGCCTATTTCGTGTATTCTCTCCGCGTACTTGAGGTACGTCTCTACTGAAGCCACGACCACTCTGGCCTCTATGGTGAGCAGTTCAATGCCGACCAAGGAGACCCGGACGAAGGCGTCGATCACTATCCCCTTGTCGAGGATTCGATCGAGGACCTCAAGCAAACTAACCGGAGCGGGTGGAACACCTGCTGCCATTCTACATCACTCCTTTTTTCTTTCTACTAGAAATGGCTCAAGCCAACTCTAGACGAGAAAGATATTGTTGTAATTGTAGTTGTAAACCTTGTGTAACCAATATGTCAAGAAAACGGTGACACAAACTCCGGTTTTGCTTTCTTGAAACCGCATGCTTAAGAAAGACCTTGCGGTCTCCAGCATAGTTTGCATCTTCGTCCATGATCAAGAAAGCCACTTCAAGAAGACAGTAACTAATATTAGTTTGTCATGGAGTATTCTTCGGGCTAGAAGACGTTTTTGCCTGGTTCTCGTTTATAGCCCACTTCTCATTCTCCAATTTCTTTTCTAGCCACATCTCTAGAGCCTCCTCGACTGCCTTTGAAAAATCTTTCTCTCTATCAAGAACCGTTTGAAGTAGTTCTAAGTCGATCGAGACAGTTTTTGAAACTTTCATTCTTAATTACTCGCCACGAAAAGTTTTTTGGGAATCATACCACGCGCTTAACTTTGTCGCGTCTCTTCAACTCTATGAGGATCTGCATGACGGTTGAAGATTTCATGCTTAAGTCCTTTGCTATCTGGAGTGGGCTAGCTTTGCCGCGTTCTACCAGGTAATTGTATACTTTATCTATGAGGGCCTCCTCGGGCTTCGGAGGTTCGCTAGGTTCAGCCGCTTCTGGCCTAAGTCCTTCTCCCTCTTCCATTGTCAAGCTTTTTCACCACAGAACTTCGAAGACAAATTTCAAGTTTGAAGACGCTTCATCTGCTACAGATTTTGTTGTAACTGTTGTTGTAAAGCTTGTGTAACCATCTGGTTAAGAAAAAGGTGACAGGAAGACTCTTATGGCATTGTTTTTCCGTCACTTTTGTCTGTCTCCTCTGCTAACCTCCTCTTCGATTTGATCTGAGTATGAAGGGGGCATTGTATGGCTAGAGGACACTAGGCAAGCTTCAAATACCTCAGTGAACCGTAACCTGAATGTTGACCAAATCACGTATCTTATCATGCTTTTCCCATGTCTCCTTGAATTTGGCGCCTTTATAAATAGCTCAGAATACTATTAATGTCGGAGGAAAATGGTGATCAAAAAAGTGGGCAAGTTTAAGCGCGTAAGAAAGTTGAAGAAGGTGGGGAAATTCACGCCAGTTAAGTCAGCGGGTTATGCCCATGGTGGTTAGAGTCAGGGTCAAGCTTAAATCCCATAAGGAAGAAATCGTTACCGTAGCGTTGGCTAACTCAGGGTTTGAGACCGAGGAGCCTGAAGTAATCCTGCCGATTGGAGTAGCTGAAAGACTGGGCGTCTACCCGAAGCTCCCGAGCGGCTCCGAAATCGAGGAGTATAAGGGCGTTGGAGGCGCAGTGGTGAGGGTTTTCGTCGTCAAAAACATCGTTAACGTAAGTGTTCTAACGAGTGATAGAGAAGTCGGGCCGTCAAGCACAAAAGCCGTTATCACACCTGGTGAAGACGAGGTAATCCTAAGCGACAGGCTGATGGATGTGCTAAAAATCATACTGATTAGACCAGGTGAAGGCATTTGGAGGCTTACAGATGACAGAGGAGATATCACAAGAAGAACCGTGCCTCCGGAAAGATGGTAACTTCAAAATAGTGATTTGAAAGTGTTGGCACTGCCACGAACACAGTTTTACCTTTTTACTTTTTCTCACCTTCGAACCGGTTCCTCAACTCCTGAACGTGGTCTGCGAACCTAAGCGTTTGCTTCTCATCATATTCTAACATCAGCTTGGAACACAGAATCCTAATCACATGCGTCTCCAAGACGTGGGCGCTATGTGAGCTCAGCAAGTCAGCCAAGCCAGAACTAAACCCTTCAGGGTTACTTGAAATATCCTCCCTCTTTAACCCCTTCTTCGTTTCCAAGCGTAGGAGAATCGCTCTGGCGGCTGTTTCTCCGAAAACAACCCTCAAAGCTTCGTCAATACCCTCCAAGAAAATCATTCTAAAATCATTCTCCTTACTCGCTTTAGAAGCCTCGATAGAAAGCAGACTCCTCCCCTCTATGCTGAACCGCTTCAACCTTAAGCAATGTCTGTTTAGCATGATTCAAGCCTTGTGTAACCGGTCAACCCCGCACAGTGGTTACAGTCAAGCCTAATTGTAAGAAGACGATTTGGGGACTGTCCCATAGCTGCAGACGTTACTCGCCCATATAGAAGAGGTAAAGGCCACTTGTCCCAAAAGTATGCGTAGAAAGCACCAATCCTTGTTACTTGGGCAACAAGTTGGACACAAGGTGATTTATCGTCTCGGTTAACTTGCGAAGTCCTGACTCTATTTCTCCTCTAGATACGTGCAATATGATTTCAGAAACTTCTTTCCTCACCAACGCCATCCTATGACAGTTTTCACACATCCAATTTCCATCCTCGTGATTTTCACACGATAAAAGAGCATCCGCAGTCTCCATCAATTTCCGCGCCTTGCAAGCTTTTACACCTAAATCTTGAGCCCTGTTGATTTCACCTGTTAACTGCTCGACAACCCTTCCCATGTCTAAGTACTTTGGGCAACTCATCCCTCGAGGATGCCTAGTAACCTTGAAATCCTTTGGATCTATGGCTATCTCGATGCCGACAGAGTCGCAGATCTTGTAGTACTTTCTCGGCGCGCCGAACGGGCTCTCCTTCAGGAAGCTCTCTATCAGCCCTGACTTCTCCAGGAGATCCAAGTGTTTCAGAATCGCCGGCTGAGTTACACTCAGCTTCCTAGATAACTCTAATATGTAATTGGGTTTTTCTGAAAGGAGTGCGAGTATCCTCCTTCGAGTTTCATTCCCAACAATCATTAGTAGCTGCTCTGTACGTTCCATACTTGCCACAAGACATAGTTACTATAGAAAGGTTTATATACCTTTTGTTATTAACCTAAGGTTAACTACCGAGGGAGACTCATGGCGAGTAAAGAAAATGAAAAAGAAGGTCAAAACAGCGAAATCAAAGTCGACATGGGCATCATTAGCTTAGGCGGAATCGTCGACCTCGTGAACAAGATGCTAGATCTGGGGATAAGTCTTAAGGACTTAGAATCCAAACTCCAAAAGCATAAAGCTGAAGGGAAAGTGCGTAGTCATGTCGACATAAGGATCGGAAGCGTTCTCGATCCCGGAAAGGAAATTCGGATTGGTTCGGGCGCCTTCTTCAAGCACCTAGATGAATTAGCGAAGGAACGGAGGGACTTGACTCCTCTGGCCCAAAGAAGACATATCACTATCTCCTCGAAGGACTTAGTAAGGACGGAGTTTGCTTCTGATGTAATTGAACAGGAAGACCATGTGTACGTTTTGACACAGGTCCCATATGAAATGGGCGATCTGGAGGTTACATTCAGGAAGCACACAGATGGAGGGGAACTGGTCGTAGAAGCGCCCAAACATGGGTACAAAAGGATGATCCCCATAAACGTAAAGGTGGATGCGTCGGACAGCGGAAAAGTGCAGTGGAATTACAGAAACCAAGTGATTGAGGCAATCCTTCCCAAAGCGAAAGCAAACGAGAATGAGAACGAACACTAGATACGACGAATTTTGACCGAGAGAGTTCACGC
>Ga0315314_1004148_pt1 | contig 10993 bp, 11 predicted proteins | sample TDP9_MG_FD_203631 | JGI IMG/M metagenome (GOLD analysis project Ga0315314, IMG submission 203631) | Freshwater sediment microbial communities from Lake Towuti, South Sulawesi, Indonesia - TDP9 | ecosystem: Environmental > Aquatic > Freshwater > Lake > Sediment | place: Indonesia: South Sulawesi... | reverse complement strand
CAACCTCTTTCTTAGATTAAAATTAGGGATAATCTGGGTTTATTTCGCCAAATTTAGCCCATTTTAAGCTCTAAACGGAAAAATATTTATCTACAAACGGCGTACAAAATTTGACTATTGGAGGGGGTGACCGAAGGGAGTGGGGTGCTAAAAAGAGCACCCAAGGGAGAAAAGTGGCGCACATAAGCAAGATCGAGATGTGGGGTTTCAAGTCCTTCGGGAATACGAAGGTGGGTTTACCCCTCTCACCTGGATTAACGGCGGTAATCGGGCCCAATGGCTCTGGGAAGAGCAACATAATTGATGCCCTCTGTTTCGTCCTTGGCTGGATGAGCGCCAAGACGATGCGCGCCGAGAGATTTTCCGACCTGCTCTTCAACGGGGGCAATGGCCGTAGGCCGGCTCCGTTCGTGGAGGTTTCACTTCACTTCGACAACAGCGACGGCGCTCTGTCCGTAGACTCCAAAACCGTCGTGATAACACGGCGCGCCGACCGCAGCGGTAATTGTGTGTACAGGCTGAACAAGAAGCGCGTATCGAGGCAGGAGATAGTCGACCTGCTCGCCAAAACCATGTCGACCTCAGGCGGGCACAACTTCGTCATGCAGGGCGATGTCGACAGGTTCATAAAAATGAGCCCTCTTGACCGCAGGGCGATCATCGATGACCTCGCCGGGATCGCGGAGTACGATGAGAAGAAGGAGAAATCATTGGCCGAACTTCAACGGGTCGAGATGAACCTCCAGAGCATGGGCGCCATCCTCAACGAGATCAGCATGCAGATGGAGAAATTGCGATCTGAGAAGGATGCCGCCCTACGCTACAGACAATTGAAAGCCCAACTTGAACAGACGCGCGCAATATTGTTGTGCGCCCAGAGGGACATGCACAAAAGGAGGCTGTTTAAGCTCCAACAAGGGTTAGCCGCCGGGGAGCAGGAACTCCGCGAAATGTCAGACAAACAGAAAAAAATCGCCGATGAGATAAGCCAGCATGATCGGAAAATAAAGCAGCTTGATAAGCTCATCGAGGAGAAACAATCCGCCGATGTCCTTGCGGCCACCGAAAAACTTCGCGAACGAATCAGCACATTGACCGAGATGATGACATCCACAGCTGAAGACCACGCCGGAATTGAGGCGAGGATAGCTCAAACTCGGGCCGCGATCGAAAAAGCCAGCAAGGAGATGCCTAAGGAGGTGGGCGACGATCGTGAAAAGTTGTTAAAGGAAATCAACAGAGTTTCCACAAAATTCACAAACCTTCACCAAGAATTCAACACCATATTTCATACTTTAAACAAAATCGGCCCTAGATCGCTTGCAGAGGCGCGCAGGGCGCTCGACAGGCTGCATGAAGTGCTCAACGAGATGCATCACACCCTGATCGATTTCGACACTTGCGTCAAACAAGGTTCGAAACTGCTTTGGCAACCCTCGCAATTGCATAGAGGGACCGATGCACATGAAGCGGGGTCGGAACTTCAGCGACTACAGACTCAACTGATCACATTAGAAGGACAGCGCATTCAGCTCGACCAGAGGCTCAAGGAGCTTCAGCTGAAGGCCCAGGAGGCCCAGGTAGCCCTAAATAGCGCCGCCGAGAGCGAGAGCGCGGTACGAGAATCGATTCGGGTCGCACGAGGGGAGAAAGAGCATATCCAGCAGAAGATCTCCTCCTTGAGAGGCAAGGCCACATTTCTACAGGACAAAATCCAAGCGCTTGGGGATAAGCTGCAGGGCTATCGCATCGAGGAAGCCCGGCTGCAGACCCAGCTCGGCGCGGCAGAAAAGGAGTCGCGGAACCTCAAGGTAAAGGTGCCTCCACACGTCGACATGTCGAAGCTGGAGCGCGAGATAGGGGCCCTCGAACCAGAGCTGGAGGCACTTGGACCGATTAACTTTCGCGCCGTGAGGGATTTCAGAAATGCCGAAAGACGCTACAACTCTCAAAAACTGCAATACGACAAACTTATCGGGGAGAGGCAAGCCCTCCTCAACTTCATGGAGGAGATAGACCGAAAGAAAACCGAAGTCTTCATGAAAACTTTCAACGAGATCTCAAGGAGCTTTGGTGAAATATTTAGCGAACTCTCGCCCGGCGGCACCGCGAGGTTGGTCCTAGAGAACCAGGAGCATCCACTCGACGGGGGGCTTGAGATAGAGGCAAAGCCGGCGGGCAAGGAGCTCCTGCGGGTCAATGCCATGTCCGGCGGAGAGAAGGCCTTGACCGCGCTCGCGTTCATCTTCGCGATCCAGCGCGTGAGGCCGACCACTTTTTATGTGTTAGATGAGATCGATGCCCACCTCGACGATGAAAACCTGCGGCGCGTCGCGGAGATGTTGCACAGATCATCGCACAGATCGCAGATCTTGGTGGTCACGTTGAGGGATACGATGATGTCAGTCGCCGACCGCCTCTTCGGCGTCAGCATGGACAGCGACAAGGTATCGCACTTGGTGTCCGTCGAGCTGGCCGGCCTCGCGGCGTGAGGTGCTTGAATGGTCGTGGTATCCGATCAACCTTTCCAAATCCTGCTGGAATTGGTTCAGGCCCACAAGCTCGACCCTTGGGATGTCGACATCGAAAAACTCACCGATGTCTTCGTGCAGCGGGTTCAGAAAATGCGGGAGCCGGACCTCCGCCTTTCGGGACGAACGTTGCTCTCGGCCTCCGTTTTACTGCGCATGAAGTCGGACTACCTGATAAACAGCAACGGAAGGGGGCAGGAGGTTGAGGAGGAACTCGATGAAGCCCTCGATTTAACATTACCGGAACTTGGCCCCATCATGATGATACAGAGGGCAGCGCGGAAGATCACGCTCGTGGACCTAATGGGCGCGCTGCAGGATGCCCTAAAGGAAGTCCCCGTCCACGCGCGGCCATCCAAGAAAGGTCTGGAGAAAGTGATGCGGCTGTTGAGCGAATATCACATCAACGTCGAAAAATACCTGGAAAAGTTGCACAGTCGAATAGCTGAGATGGCCGCTGAAGGGCGCGCCGTCACATTGATGGAGCTCGTCACCGAACGGACGAGGATCGGGGTGGCGCGGACCTTACTCTTGGTGCTATTCCTGAGCATGCAGGGGAAGGTAGCGATACAGCAGGAGGAGCCATTTGGCGAGATATCCATCTCCCTGCTGAAGCAACCGGGTGGGTAACATGGGTGTGAAGGAAGACAGGGCAGTCATTGAGGCGGCCCTCTACGCAGCCGATCACCCCCTTACTTTAAGCGAGATCCGTGGCCTGCTCGGTACCTCATCCGAAACTTATGCGCACAGGCTCATCGATGCCCTCATGGCAGACTACGGAAAGCGCGGCGGACCCCTTATTCTATCTGAAACAGCCAAGGATACTTTTGCCCTCCACCTTCGGGATGAGTACATGCCCAAGCTCGAGGGGATCGTGCCTAAGGCCAAGCTCTCGAGGGGGGCCCTCAAGACCCTCGCCTTGGTGGCGTACAAACAACCCATGTACCAGGCGAGGCTAGCCGAGTTGCGCGGCGGGCGCGTATACGAGCACGTGAGACAGCTCGCGGCGCTCGGATTTGTCGAGTCTAGGCCTTTCGGTCGCACCCGCGTCCTCCGGACTTCGAGGAGGTTCGCAGGCTACTTCGGCTTTGAGGACGACATGGACAAAATACGCGAGCGGCTCGAGGAACTTACGCGATGAGTTGGTTCAGCTATGGCTCTTGAAGAATTTTGGTGGTTGTTAAATCGATTTCGGTTCGTAAGGGCATTTGAACCTTTGCGCGCCGAGGCGGATGACCGTTTCATGCGCATGAGCCTAAGATTTAAAGAGTAACCCGGGGGTGAGGATATGGAAAAAAGATTTCAAGGGCTCGTCCTGTTTCTCATTGGACTTTCGGATCTCCTTGTGGCATATGCGATAAGTCAAGCTGAAACGGCAGAAGCGGTGCAAGTAAATCCAGTACTTGGGGATATAGTTGGGATCAGTGCCCCAACCGCCATTCTGTGGGTACTTGGATTTATCTTAGTACTTGCTGGTGTCATTTGGTCCATATTCGGTGGGAAGTTTGAAATACGAATACGTTGGAAATAGGAGCCACTTCGGCGGCAGCGCGCGGCCTGCGGGACATATCCGAACAAGCTTGGAGGTTTGAACGGGCTGAGGATAAGGGATTCCCGCATTCAATCGATGGAAATATGGACTTCCGGGGGGGAGAAAACTTATTCGCCTTGTAAGTTTTCCACTTTTAAGCGACCTTCATCCCAAGCTTCGGAGGGCAGTTGAACTCCGTCCTGTTCATCGTTGCGCTCGCAATCGGCTGGCACACCGGTTTATTCTGGCTAGAGCGTTCCCGCCAGCCTTGCTATAGGAAACCTTCTCTCTTGAAGCTGTTACGCCTCGTCGAGCTCGATCTTTTGAGCACCCTTCGCGGCGAATTGGTGCGCCTGCTTCAGGCAAAGCCTGAACTCAAGCCGAGCTATGAGCAGAAGCTGCAGAAAATAACCGAACAACTCGACATGTCGGGCGGTCACGATGTCCCATGAACCGACGCTCGAATGCCTTTTGAAGGAAATCGATGGGCTGGTCAAGCTTTCATCCTCCAACTTTTCGGTGGCTGGCAAGCGCGGCGAGGCGATATGCAAAGCTATCAAAGAATTTAAAGATGCAATTGAGCCGGACGCCGGCCAACGCGATAGCCTAAACCAGCTCTTTGCCGCAGTCGACCGCGCAGCTGGCCAACTTACCCAATCCGTGCTCAATCTTCGGAAGGACAGGAGGCTCCGCGGCGACTGGGCCCGCTTCGCCCGGCGCGACCTGATTAGGCTCAAAGACGAGGTCCTAGCGCTGCGAGAATTCCTCGTCGCAAATGCGAACTCGTTCAAGCCGAGCTCACAGGCGAGTGCGAGGTCGAGCGTCGATTTGGAAAAATTGCTTGAGGTGTTACACGAGGACGACGCGATAAGCGAGCGCACCTTCGTCATGCTAACGGCCCACCTCGCTCAAAATGGCAGGTCTAAGCCCAAGGACCCAGCGATCATCGAACAGATCTCGCGGATCTACGTCCAACTCTCCGAACTACACGAAATAAGGCGGGTGAGCGGCAATGCTTGACAAATCAAACGGGCGGGCGATCCTAGCGGAGCAGGGCAGGTGGGTCTCGAGGTTGCGGGATACCGCTCGCCTGCTCGACCAACGATTGATCGCGCTGGAGCACAGAATGTCTGTCCTCGAGGAACACCTTTCAGAACTCACAAGGACGAATCGCAAGCTGGATGTTCGGCTGACCTCTGCCGCTGACCAACTGAGCATGTTGAGTTCAAGACTCGAGGCCTTAACTGAACACATCGCCGCAGCCGGAAAAACTCGAATGCACCATCGCGCGCCACCTACGAAGAATTTCAAGTAGAGGGAGGGCCATGGGCTGCGATTCCACATCGATTTTGATTAGTCAAGAGCGGATGCTGAAATTCAAGTGCGACGGCTGCAAGCATGGGGCCTCAATTGAGCAATCCGAAGCATGCATGCGCGAGGTCGTCAAGAGCTTGGCCGAGGACCCCGCGATCGATGCTGTGGTCCTAGCCGATCCCCTCTACGAGCGCGAATACCGCGGCTCGAGCTTGGAAGCGCTCAAGGAACTCGCGCGCGCATACGAGGAATGTCGCTACTGGCCGCTCAAATTCTTGGTAACGAGCGACTGCGGGCGCTGCGAGGCGGAGCGGAAGCAGCTCGTCGAGGGCATAATCGAAGAGCTGCCGGGACACCCCTGGAAGGCGTACAACGACCTGATGCTGTTATCGGCGGATGTTCGAGCGCGGGCAAAGCGCGGGGCTGAAAAATGTAAAAAGTGCCGAGGATATTTTCTTAAACAGGCCTTGGAACCGACCATCGAAGCCCTCGGGCATGTGAAGCTCGTGAGCAGCGGGAAGCGGGGTCGAAAGGGATATGCTGAACTAATAACGCCCCTCATCAAGCCACGTTTCTCCACATCGAGGATCGCGATGGAACCACCTGCCGGGGCCAAACTCGTCGATGCATATAACCTCGAGGGGAGCGAGGTCCGCATCTACCGCCTGCCCAATGGATTGCAGCACCTCTACTTCCTCATCTTGCCTGAGTACAGGTTGCTCCCGGAACACTTGACGTTGCTCAATAGGGCTCGCGAACTGCTGTTAAACCTTGGCTCCGAGGGCATGGACCTTTCAGACCTATCGTATGCCCGGGAGCGGATCAGGCGCCTGAGCGTCAGACTGATGACGAAGCTGGCTGTGGAGGGCAAGCTTGATATCACCAAGGAGGATATCGAAACGCTCGCCGGATGCTTAGCCAAATTCAGCGTTGGGCTGGGGGCGCTGGAGACCATGCTCTCAGATGCCCGAGTTCAAGACATCTACATCGACGCCCCCCTGGGTAAGTCCCCCGTACACCTTTACCACGGCGATCACGAGGAGTGCCTGACCAATGTCTATCTAACACAGGAGGACGCGGAATCGCTCGCCTCGAGATTTCGTGCGGTCAGCGGGCGACCCTTTTCCGAGGCCGACCCGGTGCTCGACCTTAACCTGCCGGAGTTCGGCGCAAGGGTGGCCGCCATAGGGCGTCCGCTGAGTCCTGAGGGTGTAGCTTTCGCGTTGCGCAGGCACAAGACGACGCCTTGGACCCTCCCCCAATTCGTGCGCAACAGATTTCTCACGCCCGAAGCCGCTGGCCTGCTGAGTTTGCTCGTCGACTCCCAGGCCTCCATGTTGATAGCTGGCAGTCGGGGTGCAGGAAAGACATCTTTGTTAGGTTCACTTATGCTTGAGGTTCCTCAGAAATTTCGAATCATCTCTATCGAGGACACGTTAGAGCTCCCGATTGCCAAACTTCAGGCCCTCGGCTTCAAAATTCAGAGCCTTCATGTGCAGTCAGCAGTCGCAGGGTCTGAGACTGAATTAAGGGCTGAGGATGCGCTGCGCGCGGCGCTCCGGCTCGGCGAATCTGTGCTCGTCATCGGTGAGGTACGCTCGGAGGAAGCCAAATCGCTCTACGAGGCCATGCGCATCGGCGCCGCGGGCAACTCCGTGATGGGGACGATCCATGGCGCGACCACTGGGGATGTCTTCGACCGCGTGGTTTATGATCTCGGCATTCCGCCCACATCTTTCAAGGCAACCGATGCCATCATCGTGGCAGCCCCAATTAGGCCCGGGGGCAGCGTCAGCCGCGTCCGAAGGGTTGTGCAGGTCACCGAGGTCGGCAAGGACTGGAAAGTCGATCCAATGGTCAAGGGGGGTTTCGCCGACCTAATGATCTACGACCAACATGATGACCAACTCAAACTCACAAAGAGGCTTAGATCCTCGCAGCTCATGGCAGCGATTGCGCGGAAGTGGGGGATAAAGCAAGCCGAGGTGATGCATAACTTAAAGTTGCGCGCCCGCGTCCAATGGGCCATCGTTAAAGCATCGGCTGAACTCGGCATCCCCAAGTTGCTTGAAGCTGAGTTCGTCATCCGCTCAAACAATGCCATCCATCAGCTACTTGAAGAACAGCTGCAGCTCCATAAGACCGTCGATTATCGTGAGACTTTTCGGCGCTGGCAGGATTGGCTTAAAGAGGAAGTTCCTAGGTGACATAGCTTGTCGCTTACCTATCGTCGCCCAGAAATGACCCGGTTGGATAAATTATACGTGAAGTTTTGTCATGTCGCCGGCAGGTTCTCGATGTTTAAAAATCTCCAGCGCGCGCCCGATGAACTCCGTGAAAATTTAGAATTCATAGGGATCGCAGTTCAACCCGAGGATGTGGTCGCGCTTGCGATTTCTGCCGCTGTGTTTGCATTCATCATCGCAGTTGCCGGCATGCTCCTCGGCGGCTCACCTTTGCTCTTGGCGCTCGCAGCCGTCATGCCCATGTTCGCGTATGTATCAGTGGGTTGGTATCCAAGGTGGCGGGCGGAGCGGGAGCGGTTTTTAGGCATGGGCGAGGCGTCGATGCTCGTCAGCTACATGGCAATGGCAATGAAGGTAAGGCCGAACTTGGAGAGGGCTGCCCAATTCGCCGCCGAAAATTTTCAGGGAGCATTGGGAAGGGGCCTACGAAAACAGCTCTGGAACGCCGGCCTGCGAGTACACGTGAGCGTGGATGAGGCCCTGCTCAAATTCGCGGATTTTTGGGGGAAATGGTGCGACGATCTGAAGCGCTCGCTCCATCTCATCAGGAGTTCTGTGCTCGAGCGCTCCGAGGTGCGCCGCTTGAGCGTCCTCGACAAAGCCCTAGATATCAGCCTGCAGGGTATGCGCGAGCGGATGCAGAGGTTCGCAGCTGGACTCTACCTCCCAACTCTTATGATCTACAGCATCGGAGTGCTCTTACCGCTCGTCCTGGTTGCGGTACTGCCCGTGCTTTCGGCTATCGGAATCTGCGCGAGCACTTGGCAAGTTTTCATCATCTACTGCGCCGTTCTGCCCACCGCGGTCTGGGGGCTGAGTAGGTGGGCACTGGCGAAGAGGCCTGCGGCATTTCCGCCTCCCGAGGTGCCGAACGAAGCAAATCGCGCTCGGGCAGCGATGTTAGCAGGAGTGATCGGGCTCGCGGCGTCCAGTCCGACGATCATTCGAGGGCTTGGACTAAAAGTTCCGGATACCATTTGCTCGCTCTCCATACTTTGGGGCATAATTTTAAGCATCGTCACATACTTCCACCTCACTACCGTCAGAGCTTACGAACTTCGCACCTCCGTTAAACAAATGGAGGATGAATTCTGCGACTCGCTGGTGCAGCTCGGCAATCAGATAACCGAGGGGCGCCCGGCGGAAGGCACGTTTGAGCGCGTCGCCATTGCCATGCGGGGAACCCGGATCGCAGATGTGTTCCTCCGTGCATCGAACAACATCAAACTTGGGGGCATGGGACTACGAGCGGCGCTGTTCGACGCCGAGCAAGGGGCATTGAAACATGTGTATTCCAGGACCATTCACGACACGTTGCGCATGTTGGTGGATATCGTCGAGCGAAGTACCAAGGCTGCGGGGGACGCAATCCTCCGAATGTCGGATCATCTGAACGGGCTGAAGCAGGTCGAAGAGGATATTCGGAAGTCGCTGGGGGAGGTCGTGACCTCGATGCGCTCGGTGGCACTCTTCTTTGCCCCCCTCATAGCCGCGGTCACCTCTCGCCTGCAAGGGGTACTTTCGTCAAAGCCTACGGCCTCCTTCTTGAACGCCGGTGCCTCACCCTCCCCGGCTGCCTTCCTCCTCGCGCTTGGGCTTTACGTGGTGGCCCTCGTGGTGATCCTGATATCTTACGCGGCGGAAATCGAGTTCGGGGATGATCGGCTTTCAAAACGAGTCATGATTGCCCGGGGACTTCCAATAGCTGTCGCTGTCTTCACCATCAGTGCCCTCGTGAGCGGACAATTGCTCGCCGCCATAATTGGTTAAGGTAACCTTTCTTCTGAGCAGTTCGAAGTTTTAGTTAAACTGCAAAACTTTAATTTACCATGCCTGGTAATTTCATCTGTGCGGCAGTAGTCTAGCTTGGTTAAAGCGTTCGAAGGCGCTTCCAAAAAGGACTCGAGCCTGCCACACGTTGGGCGAAGCTCGTAGCGCGGGTTCAAATCCCGCCTGCCGCACCACTCAAAGCAAAAAAGCCGTATAATTCAAGCTTATATTTCGCATGGCTTTTGATTTTCAAGTTAGGTTTAAATCTATCGAAACTAAAAAAATAGGGTAAAGTTGGGGATAGTGAATAAAGCAGGCGACCCATTTTATAGCTCGCTAGGCCCACCTCGGTGCCGAGAAGCTCGACCAGAAGCTCGGCGGCAAACCAATAGGCTTTAAAGGGCACGGTGTACGCGAAGAGCACATGCTTGCAGACCTTCCTAGACTTGCCCCTTATGTGATTTTCGATTATCGTTCGGTGCTTCAGCGCCCTGATTGCATCCTTCTTCCTCAGAGGGATTTTCGTGGGGCCACTTTCCTCGCGCGAGCTCCTCGATCACCCACTGCCTGAATGGACCATCGATTACCCTCAAGACTTGGTCCAGGTATACGATCGCCTCAGGATAGCACTTCCTCGCACTATACTTCTTGATCAACTTTTTCACCCGTGGAGTGTGCTCCTGATAATCCCCAATCGCCCCGAGTACTGCGATGAACTCGTGGGAGGATGGAGGTTTAAAGAATTCCAGGGCGAGTTCAGATGTGCTAGCGTTTGTCCTGTGAACTATTGCATCGCACGCCGCCAAGTCTTTCCTTGTTATCCCACGTGGGAATGGATGGTGATCGATGTAGATGATGCTGCAAGTCTTCGAGATCTTAGCGAGCACCCGCTTCACCTCCCCCATTTGCTCCTTATTCGGCCTCAGGTCTAGGATGATAAGGCGATCATAGCCCGAGAGCCCGTGCAGCTTCGACGGGAGTTCGCTGAAAACTGTAAAATCGACTTTAGCATCCGGGTAAACTGCTTTCGCAATTACCGCCGCACAAATTCCATCGGTATCCTCTTGGGTAAGAACCAGCACTTTAGGAGGGGACATTTTAATTTTTTGTTTGTTAATTTATGGCCATGTGGTTAGCGGAACAGCACCCAACTCATCTCTCACCCCTGAAGTCTGCGAGAAGATGGCAAGAGACTCACCATTTATTATCTCACGTCCTATATGAACCCCAACTATCCCTCGCCCATACTGGGTGGGGATGTAAACTGGAGCGCCGCTATCACCACCGGCTGATGGATAGGTAGCGTATGCTTGACGATAAAGTGGTTTGAAATAAGGATGGTTATTTGTGTCTCTATTCACATACCTGACTACCCCGTTTACAAGCTCTGATGCTATACCTGACATATAAACGGTGGAATTAACGGATGGTTCTTGATAAAAATTAACGGAAACGATCAAGCTCGAGGTAAGATAAATTTTTGGGGCCACATTGCTGTATTCAACCCATGCGGCGTCGGCATAATAAGGGGAGGTGGGAACAGCTCTCACCACCCCGGCAGGATAGTTAGGATAAGTCGGTTGATATATCGTCGACCCATT
>Ga0315314_1004147_pt1 | contig 10993 bp, 9 predicted proteins | sample TDP9_MG_FD_203631 | JGI IMG/M metagenome (GOLD analysis project Ga0315314, IMG submission 203631) | Freshwater sediment microbial communities from Lake Towuti, South Sulawesi, Indonesia - TDP9 | ecosystem: Environmental > Aquatic > Freshwater > Lake > Sediment | place: Indonesia: South Sulawesi... | reverse complement strand
GCCGAACATAGTTAATCGAAACTCGGCCCACAACCCATAGTGTTGCGCCGTCAGCTTATGAGCGAGTTCGTGTAGAAGAAAGATGGAGGTGAAGACAGCCGCTAAGATCATTAGAACTCTCAGCCCGCCGTATCGAAGACTGACCATCTGCAAAATGATGGATAAACCAACGCCCATGACAAGCAGTGTTCCGAGGGCGAGGTGTTTTAGTTCGGTAGAGCTGAACCAGAAAAGCTTGGGCCTCGGTCTTGGCCTATAGGGGATGGGGACCTCGTATGGAACCCACTCAGGCCTTCTGTCTGTGATGACTGGAGGTGCCTCTGGACGAGGAACTCTCGCCCTCCAGGATTCTGGGCACGCGTGGTTTTCTGGTAGTCGATGTTCAACGCAAAAGTATTGGTTGCAATATGGGCATCTGAAGGGGAGAGAATCGTCCTGGCTGCAGTATTGACACTTCGTCGTTGTGTTCAACTTCCTTTAGGTGGCCAAACACTCATTATTTTTGTGGTTTAAATGTTTAACCTCTAAATTTCGTGTTTAAACCTTAAATGCCGCTGAATCTTTTAGGTCTTCTGAACAACATGATGCCGTTTTTTTCTGTTATGTAATCAAAGCCCACCGTTAAGGCGGCTAAGATTGTAAACCAAAGGCTCGTTGCTATGCGCACAAAAATAGCCTATCTCAAGGTAGTTCAGATCGTTGGTGGGTGGAAACGGTTGCGGTTATGGCACGCTACAACCCCTTTTTCGAGCACGCAGGCCTAACAAAAATTGCGGAAAGCAGACCCTATAGCCCAGTTCAGAGGAATAGTCAGCGAACGCATAACTGGGCGGAGGATATGGAAAATCTCATCTTGTCACAATAGTGCCTTGGCCGTTTTCATGTCTTCTGTTTCTTTCCATGCTTCTTCCAGATCTTCGACTAATATTCACCGAGTACGTGGCAGCAGCTAGGTTGTCTTTGCGTATACCCTGTTTTGGAGATGCCCCTCAAGAGTGAACTTACTCGTCAGTTTCCGATATATCTGGTTCAATGAACCCTCGCTGCAGTTCAGCAGGTCTGACCCTTGAGGTGTGATGCTGTACACCTTTCTCGGTCGATCATTCTCCAGATCCCAATGGCTCTTAATGTACCCCTTTTCTTCAAGGGCACAAAGAAGTGGATAAATCGTGCTGGGCCCAAAGTATACCCCGAAATTCTTCCGAAGATCGGAGATGATCTGATATCCATGCATGGAACGGCCTTTCAAAAACTGAAGAACCACTAAATCGAGGAGTCCCCTCATAAGTTTCGCCTGAATTTTCCTAAGTTCTCGCTCCTTCATTCTCGACTCCCCGTGTATTGTTGTTGAACAGTTTTCATGTTGCACCAGGATACGATATGTCTTTTTTTAGACATATTCATATTGTATAGGGAAAAAGTAAATATAAAGCTTTGTGTGAAATCAAAGCATATTTAGGCATATAAAAGCCATTGATGAAGACCTCGGAATCACATTCCCAAGGTTATCGATGATTTTCTGCATTCTTCAGTTGCTTTAACCGTAATTCATCCAACAGAATCACAAGAGAAGCCTGTTGTAAGGTAAGCGTTCTGTCGGGATTGATTTCCCATATTTTTTCACTCTGCCAAAACAGAAACTTTTTCCCGTACATTTCGGGGCATATGAGAGTATGCTACTCAGATTCTAATCTACCTGGGTATATCCTTCTTCCAAGAATTTTATCAATCTCTCTACTAGTTAGTGAAAGTGACCACAGTATCCCCTTCATCGAAATTCCACCAATCAAATCTGCTATAGGCTCCTACCTAAATGTAATTGCAGTTGGAGCTTTATGATAATAAATGGTTAACTTACTTAAAGCAAACAAAGCTAAAACTGCACTCATAGCCAAAATACAGGTCTTGCCTTTTCGCCTCGGCTCATTTCGTCAATGTTTCGGTATGAATACCATACTCCGATGCAACAACCTAAAGTTACCATCAGAAAAAAGAATTTATCTAATGTGGACAAGGGATAAATCAATAAAAGTTCGTAGGTTTTGGGTAAAAAATTAGCAAATAGTTTGCTTTCTTTAATACCCAGAATATACCTTCATTAAATGTTTACATTCGATACTTTTACTAGAACAGTTTGTCGTCAAAGAGAGGTAGCGGTGCCTAAGCGAACATAGATTTATCTGAATGGCAAAGACAATCTAATAATCAAAATTCATGACTACCACAAAGAGGGAAAAGTGACCATTAAGAAGCCCTCTTTGGAAGCTAAAAGTTCCTTGAGTTCGGTTAAACGCCTCTCTATAGTCTGGTGTATTTTGTCTCTGAGTTTCTCTCCTTGAATTGATTTTTGGATTTTGTCAATCTCGTTTGCAAGGTCGAGGTCTCCTATGGTTCCTCTAATCCATTTCTGGAAGTCTCGGCGTTTGAAGTGGAAATCTACTGCCCTTACATCTATTGTCTCTATCTTCCTGCAGAAGTCGGTGAGGCTGGTTGCAAGCTCTCCGCTATATTGTCCAACACCGGTGAAGAAGTAGAAGGCCTGATTTTGGGGAACAGTTCTCAGAATCTTTGAGGCCAACTCTGAATCAATCCTACTTTCAGCCCTCTTTTTAGCGGTCATCAACTCACCCCTAATCATTTTCACGCCAGGTATATCCACAAGAAATGCATCTGTAGAAAGTTATACTTGAAATGCCTATAGATCCAACCGCCACAGTCCAGGTTTCAGCCTTATTCTGCCCACATCTTTGGCAATATGCGCTAACTGTTGGAAAGGTTCTCAAACTTAGCGCTTTTCTATCCAATATGGCTATGCTGGATTTGAAAGGCTTTACAACGCTGAAATTAATCCGTAAGAAGTTTCCCTGGGATAACTTAGACTTGTATCCACATTTCGGACAGTAAAGCGACCTTCTACTTCTAAGCTTGTAGATTAATCGTTTTCCACACCTGGGACAAAACTCCGACTCCGCCACCTCCAAGATTTTATCTTAATCCTCCAGCCGCCTGTCAGAACCACCATCCTCGTCAAGAACATTTATCTCGTCAATTGCAAATCCAAGGCCGCAGCGGACAGCCGACATGTGTACGAGCAAAACACTACTTTCACTCATTTCAAACACCACAAAGGGAAGGAAACGAACATCAAGAGGAAAAGAACGTTTCCAACCCGATTACGGAAGGCGATACCATAGGCTAATATGTTTGAAGGAAAACCTCGTTGTAATGGTCTCCAAACACATTAGCAAATCTCGCCTCAGTTTCTTTTGGTAATCCAATCAACAATATAAATTTTGTGGAACCCCACCTAAAGTTGAGTATTATTTGGAATTAATGAAAATCTTAGAAGAATAGCAAGGAAAGAGAACATGACACCAAGAGAGATAAAGATGGCGTTATTCGAGTACGATAGAAGGCATCCACATATCACTTTGTTGATTTGAAGTTTTTGATGTCTTTCTTTTCTTATGGGTGCATTTAAACTAGAAACCTATAACTTCCTTAATCCAGCCATCCTTTACCTTCCTTTAACTTTCTCTGAACCTTAACTCCTCCATAGGTATCGCAAACTAAAGGCGCGCCTACTTGCCTAACCAAGCGGTAGAAATGTGGGCTTCAATTAGGCGGTTGAAATTGCTAGGGTAATCAATACGATCAAGCAATGAAAATAAAGTTCGAGAGCGAGCTTTATCTTTGGCTCAATGTACCTAACTTTGTTTGAACTCACGGTTGGAAAAAAGATGTGTACGTTAAGAAAGTAGACTCTTGTTACGATTCCGATGAAAAAGGTCTTTGAGGGGGTTGGGCATTTCCTTTGTAAACTGAACAATGACTTCAGTTATCCAGTACCTCTTCTTGGCTTTGAAATATCCTTGAATAGCTCTGAGCTCAAAACATAGTTCGACAGCATCTTTCGCAATTGCTGATCCTTTTTCAATAGTTCTCGAATCAATATAAACCCGACCTCGCTAGTGTTTTTGGGGGCAAATTGAGCGTAAATTCTCTCAATTTCCCTCATCTTTAAACCTGACCCTCTTGGCCTCAAAAGTCACATCCTTCTATAAAGTCTGTATTCCGAAGGTTCGGGCTCGAAATCGGGACAGTACACGATGTCATCCACATACCCTTTGAGTTTGCCACAATAGACCCTAGATGAGCAAACAGCTTGCTTACAGTTGGTGCACCTATTGATTACCGGGATCGTATGTTGCAATGCTCAACCCCTTCGATTTGTTGAACAAGAATACACATAAGCATTATGAATCGAGAATCAATATTTAAAATTCATATACTTTTGCACGAGGAAACATAGATCCCACAAGCCAAGAAGGATTAAGAAGAGGGAGGCGGCTTCTCCTCCTTTGGTCTCATTCTTTCGGGAAAGGAAGTCGGAGTGCCCATCAACCCACGATCACGGCGAAATTCTGTTTTGAAAATGGCCTTAAAAAGTTAAGCTTCGAGTACGTTCCGTCCCGCTTACCTCATCGTGAACGGTATGTTGACGATACGATAGAATTCTTGAGAATAGCTTTTATCTTTTCAGTATTTTGAATTTAAATCTAAAATATGGAAAGCGATTTCAACAAACATATTAGGCATTTCCTCCCAAAAAAGTGCTATGCGAGATCGGTTCGTCGTTCTGTTTGCGTTGCCTACGGTTGTTCTTCTTTGGATAATTGGATGGAGTCTATACTGGATAGGTGACAAGAAAAGAAGAGGGACATAGGTCAGTGCAGGTTTGGTTTTCGAACAATTTAAATTGTTAAATAAATTAAATGGAAGAATAATCAAGAAAACTGAAATTAACATCTATAAAAAAGTTTCACAAGGCTTAAACATTTATTCATTCCATTTTTAGCGATCAAAAATGGACTTTTTCCGAGAGTCTATCAATTTTACCTTCGGATTAAAACGCGCGTTTGGTTATGGCGATTTCGTAGGCGCTTACGTTCTGATCAATTTGCTTATATGAGGTTTAAATGATGAGCGTGATTTGAATGGAGTTTTGTCCAAGTTGTGGAACGCGTTTAGTTTTGAGTAAGAGGAACCTTTTATGCCCCAAATGTGGACATTTGGACTCTTCAAGAGTGAAAGGACTTAAATTGAATGCACATCCAGTTCATCGTTCCACAGAAATTGTGATCTTGGACGCGAAGTTGAAGTTGAAGTTGAAAACTCTTCCAACGGTGAAGGCCGCTTGCCCAAGGTGCATGAACGGGGAAGCTGAGTGTTGGACGGTCACCTTTGGATCCGAAGGGACGGAACATGTTTCATTCTTCAGGTGCACCTCTTGCGATCACACATGGCGAGAGAGGGATTAAACCTTTAGTAGTGTCTCGCCTATTTGCTGGCACCGTTTTTCACGCGCTATAAGTCTTACAACTTCCACAAAAATAGTTGGCACCGGTGATCATATATTTCATACTTCATTGAATCCATTAAGATGTAGCTGGGAGAGGCAAGCCCATTAGTCTCGTTTATTCTTTACTTTTTCTTGGGTTTTTCCGCGTCCTTCGATCCCTCACGTATGCGATGACAAAGAGAACAGAAATGACGGCTACCGAAACATAGGCGATGCAGTAGCCTAGAAACTCTAGGTCGATCATCTCATCACTTTTTTCAGAGCTGCTGTAATAACAATTACGAATTTGAAATATGGATTCAAAATAAGTATTGACTACGGGTACGATATGTGGCTCAGAAAAACCTACCCCAAGAAGATGTCCAAAATTTTGCCCAACGGAGTGGTTTTGCTTCCAAAAAGCGATGATTTCTTGCCTTTCCTTTGAAAGCACATAAATAAGAAAGATGTATAAGAAAACTTATGATGTAGGGTGATCTAAGATGTCGGGCCGCAGAATAGCTTTTCTATTCATCTATGCTTTCGCCTCTATGACCTTTCCAGTTTTGTTGCTGTTGGCGATGAACGAGTATTCGGGTCATGCGTTGACTTTTTGGATTGAGAATAACCTTGCGGTTACGTTTTTAGGCTTTCTTGCCTACGGTTTTGTCCAGATTTTCTTAATTTTTCCCATGATGGGTTCTTGGGCTGCAGCGGTTGAGCCACGAAGCGAGGTGAGATTGTCTAGTGAAGAGTTGAGGAAAAGATTGCTTTCGTTAAATGACGAAAAGCTTCCGTTTGCTGTTGTGCCGGACTCTGAAGATCCAAACAAGATTATAGCTTCATGGAAGATTGTAGATGAAAAGTGGATTGAACTTTTTGCTGCCCGAGGACTTAGAATGCAGTACGAGCTCAGAATGAAACTCGTAAAGGATAATACCATTGTGAAAGCTCAGGACAACTTCAGGAAATTTGAGTATGTTGGCGGCGTGGGTGGAAAAGGAGTAAAACTTGGATCTAGATCTTCATTTTTCAAGGGAATAAGCCTATTCCAACATGCAAGAGGTCTACAATATGGGGTAATCTACAAAGATGGGAAGCTCAAAATCGATTACGCCTATAACTACACCTTTGACATGGCTGAAATAAAGAATCCAATAATCGAGATAATAACTGGCTCAGGCTGGGAGTTTAGGCCAGTTGTATTCTTAAAATAAGCAATTCACACAATCCTGAAGGACTGGACGACGGAAAATACAAACAAACGCTAAACTTGTATGCACGTTTTATCTCAAATTGAATTTCAAACACGTAGGCTTGCCTTTTTAACCCATGATGGTTTGCAGTTGTCTGTGTGTAAAAACCGATAGTATCGCTAAAAAACGAAGGTAAGCTTCATCAGCATGAAATTACCTCTACCATTCAAGCAATAATTGGGCGCAGATATATTTTCACGTGGGCTCTTTGTTATTTTAGGTTTTGGTTAAGTGGAGCGTGACTATGTGCGACGTACATACCGGAGGCTGTTTGGATGGTTGGGGTGGATCCTTAGGGAGGCGGTCGGCGCGGCTAGACTACGCAAAACAGAAGGAGGGGACGCCCCAATCCACGAGATGAAAATACCGATAAGAATTAGATGGGTCCTAGTTCGGTTATTACATGCCTGGTGGCTTTTCTTATGGCTTGTCTGCTGTTAAGTTTGAGGTTTATTTTAATGGCATCCTTTTGCTGGCGTTTAGTATGGTTAATCCAACTATCCTTCCCTCTTTGAGGCGGATGATCACCCCTTCCTCAGTTACGTCTGAGTCGTCGGCTTCCTAAGGCTTCCCAAAGCTTATGTACAGCACATCCCCTTCGGGATCGTAGTCGACCGCTCTAAAACGTTTTTGACAACTTTCACTTTGTATTTTAAGGCTCTCACTTAAACCATCTTCCTCTTTCTTCTTATGTGGCTTAATGCCTAAAGTTCTTTGGGATGCACCCTTTGGATCAAGCCTACTTTGTCGTATTCTTTATCTTCGCTAACTATTTTTGGTATGTCTTGTTCGAGCATTGTTGCTACATTTATTGCGTCTTTGGGCCGTTTAAGTGGTGTGATCTCCATAATTTCAAGGGCGTGTTCAAACACGGTTAATTTCATTTCATACTTCTTAATTTCCCTCATTTTTAGATAGTCATGAATGACGCGGATGGCCGTTGATGGGGAGGTAAGTTTAGATAAGATGAAAAGGGTTTCCTCCAAGGTTTCCAAGCTGGTGGCCGCGTTGATTTCTCCCTTTGCGGCTTTGCTTATTACATTTAGGCACTCTTTGTGGTATTTTGCGCTCTTGTCTATGGCGTGTATGAGCGTGGTGGAATCTAAGAAATAGCTAGGCTTACCTTGGTTCAATGAGGCGCCTCGGGTTATCTTGTGAGAAATTCTTTTAATCGTTCCTCATCTGCCTTCTTTTTTAATTCCTCTGCGGACAATCCTATCGATATTGTTTCTGACAACTCGGTCAAATCCTGTAACGGGTTCTCGGAAACTTTGCGAAGGTGTAAGCTTATTTCTTTTCCCTCTACGAGGATGATGGCTTCGTCTCCTGTGTTTATTTCATAGGCTTCACGTAGTTCCTTAGGCAACACGATTCTTCCCTGCCTTCCAACCCTCACCTTGTATATTGATGTCATTACGATCCCTCTGTGTCCATATACAGTTAGGTGGCATCATATAAATCTAGTGGCAGACCTCGTTACTCCCAAAGTTCTTAGGCACCCGATTGAGGTGTTGCGGGCTAATTCTGTTGGTAGCTATAACATGCTGGAGTTGACTGGGAAGCATATCATTCTCTGGTGTTTTTGTGTTAGAGCTGTTTCTAACTCGTTTGAGTTTTGTTTTTGCTGATGTATAGTATGTAGAGGGTGAGGGTTGTTATTGATGTTGTGGAGCCTGTGTAGAAGTTTCTGAGGTCAAAATTCTATGCAAGGTATCTTTCTGCAACGTGGGATCCATCATCCACTAGCAACTAACAAAACCTTGCCACGTCTACTACGGAGCGCGCACTGCGCGGACTTTCAGTTCAATAGTATAATGCTGGGAGAGAATAGGTAGGCTATATAGTGATCGGTCCTTATGCCTTTAGGCTTCTATTGAGAAGGTTGCAGAGACGGGTGGCGCTTGTTTAAGTTAGAGATGCGCGACTGGCACGCCGTTGGGTTTTTTTAAGGCTTTCCTCAGTTGTTGTACTAGCTTGTCTCTTATGGTCCATACTTGCTGCAGATGTTGCAGTCTTCGGAGCCTAGGCAGTCGGCTTCGATGCCGAAGGCCTGGTCTATTGATATTATTAGGGATTGAATGGTTGTTGCTGATGTGGGGTTTTTGTTAAACTTATGGAAGTATCTTTTCAATGAGGGGAGATCTATTTAGTAGTTGGGTCGATCCCTAAACTTGGTGAAGTGTTCTTCGATGGCATTGCTTAAGACAGTCTTCACTATCTCAAATAACTCTTGATCAACGATAACGCGATTAGCCCGCTTCTCAACTATTTCGCCAGATGTCAAACACCAAAATCAGGTAGCTGTTCTCTTGTCTCGTTCCTTTCCACCTCATAATAATCCCGCCTTTATAACAAAAGGATCCTTAGTTGTTTGATCACAGAAAAAAGATACAATTGCGCATTTCTTCGGGGGACTTAGTTTCAGCTATGGCTTTCAGCCGCTTTATGCACTCTCCTACGCTTAGCTTTTGTTGGTGAACATAGATTATGCCTGGGTGCTCGCTTTGGGATGCCATTCGTAGAAAATCAACATCGTGTGTGAATATTATCGCTCGGTTTGTGGTGGCGACTTTAATCTGTTGTTCGTCAGTTAAGCCTAGTTTTCCTATATCTTTGGCGGAGAATGCTTCCACGCCTCGCCTCTTTAAACCTTCGATGACGGCGACGTTAACGCTTTCGTCGGCATAAATTTTGATGCGTTCTGGTACTGTCTATCCCATCCCTAGGGTCTTTGAAAGTTCCTGAACGAACCGTTTATCCCTCTTTATCTTTTCGTCCAGCTCGTTTCTGTTTTCGTAGTAGTAGGATAGGGCGTCGTGTACTTGCTCCAGCTTAAGATGGGGATGGGCGCTGATTATCTCGTCAGGTGTGCGATTGAGGTATTCGTATTCGATTGCTATATCAACGACCCTCATCCTAGTTCCCTTTATCACCGGGGAGCCCCCGCATATCTTCTTGTCTGCCTCAATGTAGGGATGATTCACTTTAGCCTTCTGCAATGTTCAGACCTTCTTTTATGCTGGTTTTATCCTCTCTAATAATGTTTACTTATTTTTGCGACTCTTAACCTTTGTTATACTCGGCTTTAACAGCTGGCTTTCCATGCAGGTTATTTTGTTGTCTTGAAATTGGACGAGGAGCTTGCGACGTACATGGCGGAGGCTGTCTGGGACAGATTGGAGGTGAGGGGTCCGGTCAGGTCATGCAAAACAGAGGGGGAGGTGGACGCCCTCATTCACGTGATGAAAAAATATCATGAAACTTGGCTCGTGGCTAATGTTGTTAGTGGCTTTCAGTCTTCTCATGTTGCTGCTTTTTTAGACTTTTTAATTCTTGCTTGATGCTTTCCTGAAGTCTCTTGGGGAGGGCAATCTTCTTTTCTGCTGGTAATTGATAAAATGCTGATCTCGGAATTCCTAGCGTTTCCGATGCTTTTCCGGCTGAGATTTCTCCAGAAGTATACATGTCTAAGGTTTTGTCCACGTTTTTTGTGTCCGTTTAGGGATTGTCGTTACCTCCACCACCTATTCGTTTAAGTGGAATACTATTAAGGTTTCGTACTTACTAGAGAATCGTTATCGTTCACTTTCTGGTTATTTGTAACTGGATACGATTTTATACTTCAGCTTCTACGAAGGATGCGAAAATAGGGAATGTCCAGAAGGGTAAAATACCGCTTACAAGGTTAGATTTGAATGGGGAATTTGAAATTGTCTGGTGTTATTGTGGTTAATGTGAATGGTGGTTTCGCAAAGTTTTTGAGGGCTTTCTGTCTGAAATGTCATTCCTTCAACGTAGAAGTCTATTATGGGATTAAATTCGTATTTCATAAATGTAGAGACTGTGGGCATGAAACCCTCAGCGAATATGATGCTATACGTCTCTCGACCCAAGAATACATTGAAGGTTAACTCATGGAATAGAATTTCTGCTTAGTATAAAACCCAAGAAAAGAGGAAAGATCAATAGCTGAAAGTAACATTAAATACCAAAGGTGATATCCAGAATATTCTTCATTAAGTGTCTGAATTCAACATATCTGAAAACAGAGTGAGGTAATTTCATGGAAATTATTCTGCTTCTTCCTTCTGTAGTAGGGTTCTAAGTCTCATTGATCGAAGGAGTGATTCTATTCGCAGCTTATGGCTTCATTCACGAGTTCATCTCGAGTTCTGTGTCCAAGTCCCGAAGAATTAATGATTTGATCTATTTGATTGGCGAGCTCTCTTGGTATCCGAATTGTGACATAAACATCTTCGCTCGTCTTCTTTTCCTCTCCAGAATAGCGGTTCAGCTGTGTATAAAACTTTTACACCTCACGGGTTATTGTGGGAAATATGGAAACCATTTCGCGTATGGCTATGGTTGGCTGTGTTTGTTTTGTATAGTCTTCTCT
>Ga0315314_1004146_pt1 | contig 10995 bp, 13 predicted proteins | sample TDP9_MG_FD_203631 | JGI IMG/M metagenome (GOLD analysis project Ga0315314, IMG submission 203631) | Freshwater sediment microbial communities from Lake Towuti, South Sulawesi, Indonesia - TDP9 | ecosystem: Environmental > Aquatic > Freshwater > Lake > Sediment | place: Indonesia: South Sulawesi... | reverse complement strand
CAAAGAAGGAAGGGACAGGATCTCAAGCCTAGGACTGAACAAGAAAGCCAAGATCTTGTACGGCAACATCTTTGACGTGGACGTAAGTCCAGCCGATATAATAACGCTTTACTTAACGACGAGTGGCAACGAGAAGCTAAGACCAAAACTGGAGAAGGAGCTGAGGGCGGGCGCACGCATCATCTCCCACGACTTTACTATGCCTGGCTGGAGGATTCACAGAACTGAGAGAGTCCCAGAGGACTACAGAGTCCACACCCTCTATCTATATCTCAAGTAACTGTCTCCTCTTCAGAAGCTTCTTTGCTCCTTGCTCTGCATCTCGGAGCCGGCGTCCTTCTCTGATTGTTTCTCTGCTTGTAATAGACAGGATACTGTGTATGTGGCAATCGTCGAAGGTCTTATAAGCAGATGTCGATGTTCTAATTGCGTAATGAAATCAACGAGTAGGTCCGAACCGATAGCCGCGATCGTCGGCGCTGGCAGGACCACCTTCGGTGAACTCTGGTACAGCAATCCTGAGAAGCTACTGTTCGACGCGGGATTGAAGTGTATTGAGTCCGTCGATAAGGGATTGATGAGGCGAGACATCCAAGCCTGCTACTTCGGGAGCTTCCTGTACCAAGTCACGAATAAGCTAGGTCTTATACCCGGCTATATGTCTAGGGAGCTGGGCTGCAATATCCCTATCAGCATGACGGAGGCGGCCTGTGCCTCAGGGGGCTCAGCCCTCTACAACGCCTGCCTAGGTATCAAATCAGGCCGGTTCGATATCGTCTTGGTAGGTGGCTTCGAGAAGATGACTGACAGATCCAGCAAGATCAATGATGACCTCATGTTTGCTGCTGATCCCCATGAGTTCGATGCGGGTTACACTTTCACTGGTCTCTACGCGGCCATGATGACTCGGTACATGTATGACTACGGACAAGGTGACAGCCGGTGCAGGGACGCCTTAGCTATGATTTCTAGCAAGAATCATCACCACGCCATGGGTAATGAGTACGCTCAGTATCGCAGGGAGTTCAGTGTCGACGACGTGAACAGGTCTGCTCTGGTGGCTGATCCTATTCGGCTACTGCATTGCTCACCAGTCTCTGACGGGGCTGCAGCTCTCATACTAACGAGTTCCGAGAAGGCGAAAGAGCTGACTGATACCCCTATCTACATCGTTGCTAGTCAGCAAGCGACTGATGATGTCTCGATGTACACAAGGGAGAATCTGACATCGATGAAGACCACGACTCTGGCCACTCACAGCGCTTTCTCTGAAGCTGGCTTGAAGATGGAGGATGTGCAATTGGCAGAAGTCCATGACAGCTTCACCATAGAGGAGATGATGTTCCTGGAGGACTCTGGCTTTTATGAAAAAGGAGAAGCATGGAAAGGCGTCTATGAGAGTTATGAGTCCTTCAAGGGGTCAAAGCACATCCCTTATGTCAGCAATGCCAAGCAGATGGTTACCAACGCAGGCGGTGGATTGAAGGCTGACGGACACCCTGTAGGGGCTACGGGCATTAGGCAGGTCTACGAATGCTTCAAGCAGCTCAGGGGTGAAGGAGGAAGAAACCAGGTCATCTCGGACAAACCGCTCAATGTGGCACTCTGCCATAACGTAGGTGGCACAGGTGGAGTAGCCACTGTGCACATCTTGGTGAGGGATCTCAAATGAGTGAACCGATAGCTAGAAGAAAGTCGCTCGTCGATTACCGAATAAGTGCCACGCGATGTGAGAATTGTGGCAGGGTCTACTTCCCACCGAAGTCCTTCTGCGACAGGGAGGGTAGAGCCAGCAAGATGAGTCAAGTTGACTACTTCTACAAGCGTGGAGTCTTCTATACCGGGGCTGTGGTCAATACTCCTACGAACAAGTTTGAGCACCTCGGCTCCCTCTTAACCGGTATCATCGAGTTCCCGGAGGAGAAGCTCAGGGTTCCAGGACGGATTACTGACTACACCCCTCCGAGCGGGGATGTAGAAGTCTCAAAGTTCATCGGTAGGAACGTTGTTCCAAGGTTCAGAAGGCTGTATGCAGACGGTGAGAGCGGACTCATCTACTACTCCAGTATGAACTTCACCTTTGATGATGAATACTACCCCTACCAAGAGTACTCGGTCTCAGAGCCCGCTGAAATGCCAGGAGAAGAGGGAAAGCCAGGCATAGTGAGTTACGGGGTCTACATTCCAAAGTTCAGGATCAGAAACGAGGGGGCAGGAGTACTCGGTGTAAGGGAAAGAACATTACCTTTTGCGGATGAGGATACGACAACCTTTTCTGTGGAAGCAGGGAAGAGAGCGTTGATCCATGCTGCAGTTGACGCTCGACACGTGAAAAAGTGTTTTGTTGGTTCAGAGTCATCGCCCTATGCGGTTAAGCCCATAATGGCAACGGTTGCCCAGGTTCTTGAGCTTGGGGAGAAGTATGAGGACGGTTTCTTCTCAGGAGGGGTGGACACACAGTTCGCCTGTAAAGCAGCCACAGACCTGTTCATAGACGCCGCAGCTCTTGTGGCGTACCCTGTCTTCAACGGGAAGTATGTGATGGTCATAGGGACGGACAACTCTCAGGCTGCGCCTGGGGACCCATTGGACTACACGGTCGGTGCAGGCGCTGTCGCATACCTCTTTGGAAGAAGAGATGTGATCGCTACGCTTGACCATTACGTTCCCTACACATCAGATACTCCTGACTTCTACCGAAGGCAAAGTGAAAGATATCCGAGGCACGGAGGGCGCTTCACAGGTGAGCCAGCGTACTTCAAACACGTAGTCACGGCGATGAAGAGGGCTTTGAAGGAGACCAACCTAAAGCCAAGCGATATCAGCTACGTCGTCTGCCACTGCCCCAACGCAACGTTCCCAAGCCGAGCCGCCATAGACGCTGGCTTCGAGCGCAAGCAGATTGAGCCTGGCCTCGTAGTGGCGTCCATAGGCAACCTCTACTCAGGCTCTTCTCCCGCTGGGTTGGCCGCAGTGCTGGACTTCGCTAAGCCAAGTGAGAGGATTCTCGTAACAAGCTACGGCTCAGGCTCAGGAAGCGAGTCGTACCTGTTCACCGTGACAGAGCAAATAACCGAGAAACGGGGGAGAAGCATCCCCGTTAAGGCGCAGATCGAGAACCCGCACAAGCAGTACGTCGACTACCACACCTACAGAAAATGGAAAGAACTAAGCTGAGAGGAAACTTCTTTCCTATCTCTTTTTGGATTGAGGTGTATCTTCCCCTATTTTTCTAAGTATCTGGGGTAGCTCAAGAACTGTCCTAACGGTGTAGTGAGGGCGGCACTCTGGAGGCGGCTCTTCTTCGCTGTTTTTCACCCAAACGGCGATCATTCCAACCCTTCTTGCGCCAGCTATGTCCTCTTTAGGAGTGTCTCCTACGAAGACAGTCTCTTCAGGTGAGGCTTCTAGCTGTTCGAGGACATGTCTAAAAGCCCCCTCATGTGGCTTCCTTATCCCTAGGTCTCTGGAGCAGACGACCGCCTCGAAGAGATCAGCTAAGCCTAGCTTGGCAAGGGTGCGTCGTGGCATGTCATTCATAGTGTTGGATAGGACAGCCAGCTTGTACCTCTCAGAGAGGCTTCTGAGGAGGTTATCCACGCCTGGGAGAAGCATCTCAGGAAAGTTTCTTCGGTACAGAACGTAAAGGTGGTTCAAGGCCTCCTCCTCAACAGGGATTCCGAGCCTCGCCAAAACCTCTGTATAAACTTCCTCAAAAGACATCTCCCTGTGGCTCACCCTCACCCGTTCTAAGCGGTTGAGGGCTGCTCTCTGAGATTGTCTAAGCTCCGTGAACGACACTTGGTAGCCAAGGCTGTGGAAGTACTCCAGAATCTCTGCCTCGAAAGGCTCGGTTTGAAGCCCTCCCTCCGCCAAGGTTCCTCCGAAGTCGAAGACAATCGCCTTGACGCGCATCGATAGAGGTTGGAACGTCTTCAATATTTATGCTTTTTAGCCACTTGTTGGATGATCTCAGGGACTTCTGTGAGAGCATTCACGACATGGTCAGCGTGGAACTCCACCTTCATTGACAGGTTCCTGTTTATTATGATCACTTTGCCACCTGCCATCCCTGCTGCCTCTGAGTCGTAGACTAGGTCGCCAATGAAGAGGAAGTCTTGCGCCTTCAGCCTCTTCAAGGCGAGTATTATGCCTTCTGGATCGGGCTTTATCTTCTTCACATCGTTTCTGGCAATGACTACTTCAAAGAAGCTTGATATGCCGTGTTTGGAGAGCATGCGGTCTGCAGCCTCTCTTGAGGTGTTGGTCACAAGCCCCATCCGGTATCCGAGGTTCCTCATCTCCCAGAGGGCGGGGAGGGCGTCTGAGTAGAGCTTTGACTTGTCAGCCCAATGCAGCTCATAGCCCTTCAGAAAGCGGTCAAGTTCAAGGTTAAACCATTCAGCATCTTTACGGCTGAACCTCGCCTCAACATATTCTGCAGCTCTTTTACGTGTGAGAGTCGATGTCTCTATACCCTCTAACTCGCTACGGGGCACACCTAGTTCTACGATTTTCTCCCTCGTCTTAGCCCTGAACTCTCGGATAGCAGCTTGGTCGGTCTCAATTGATTGGACGAGTGTGCCCTCCAAGTCGAACAGTGCGACTATCACAGACGCCTCAACCGTATCAGTCAAGCGCGTCGATGTTACATAAAGATTCTCACTACTATGAGCAGCTCATCTATGAATAGGGCAACGACATTAACTTCGACTGAACACAGTTCATATATCTGCATCGAGAAAGAGGATTCAAGGGCTAACAGGTTTGAAGGGTGCGTACTGCCTCATTATCTCAGTTTCAAGCGACGTTAGGCTTAAGATTGGCGCCCTCGGCGTCAGAACCTTCCCAAAGGGCACCTACATCTACATCGGCTCAGCCTTGAACAGCCTCGAAGCAAGGATCAAGAGGCATATGAAAACCAACTTAGGGTTTGACACAAAGATCCACTGGCATATTGACTACCTGCTCAGAAACAGCGAAGCTCGAATTAGAGAGGTCTGGTACAAGGAGACCGATTACCGTGAGGAGTGTCTCATAGCAGAGGCGATCTCAACCCACGGCTCTCCTGTGACAGGGTTCGGCTGCACGGACTGCCAGTGCGCCAGCCACCTCTTTAAGGTTGGGGAGACAACGTTTCTCAAAGCTCTAGGTCTCAGGTCTTGAAAAGAGAAACTTTATGATACTGTTTCTCCCTAATACACGGGGTACTGCTCAGTTGGACTACGCCACTATCCTGCTGGCAGCAGGCTTCCTTCTGATAATTGTGGGTTTCATTCTGGTGCTGCTAAGCTTCACTGGAAGAGGTGAACGAGAAACAAAGGGTTTCGGAATCCTCCTCCTGGGACCATTCCCAATCGTCTTCGGCACAGAGAAGGGGTGGATGAGAATACTCACGCTCCTGTCTCTTCTGTTTATTCTTGTCTTCTTCTGTCTTTTCTTCCTGCCACGCTACTTGCGTTAGGAGGAGAGAGGAGTGGGTCGCTGCGGAATCTGTGGACGGGAGGGAGCTGAGTATGTCTGCAGCAACTGCAGTGGACTCGTCTGCAGAGACTGCTATGTCCCAGAGAAGAGGCTCTGTCTCCAATGCACAAGGAGAGAGCGACTTCTAGGTACGCCCTTTGAACACCGCACAAGCCTGATGACCACTGGGACGCTCCTGATTTTCGCTGGGTTCTTCCTCGTCTTCCTTGCTTCAATCCTGTCACTTCAGTCAGGTGAATGGACCGTCATCTTCTTCCCTTTCATCTTCACAGGCGGCGGAGGCTGGGTTGTCGCATTTATAGTGATAGTATTCCTCGTCTTTATGCTCTTCCCATGGCTCATGACATGGAGAAGACTAAGACAACCGTAGAAGGCATCAGAAGACGTGGATTCCACTATGTTTTCCACGAGCGATGTTTCGGTCGTCCCACTTCCCGAAGTGTTCTGCCGCCAGCTTTAAGTGTTCCACTTGGTTCGGGTCTATCCCAGCAAGGCTTGTGGTGAAGGCGTCTAGTTCTACAGTGTCCTCGCTGGCGAGAACTATCCCCGAGCCCTTGACAGTTGCTCCTTCTATGTTCGATGCTGTGAGCACTGCCTCAACAATCCCTTTCACATCGAAGAGGCTTCTGTAGACCTTGTTGATGTCTACGATGCTCTGAGCCAAGAGGCTGTTCTTCTTTCCATGGAACCTTACCCTGCTGGGCGTTGTTATCAGTCCGAAGAGATTTTTAACAGAAAGGGAAGCCATTATGGGAGGTACGCCTACCCTGATCTTCGCAAGGCTAAGAAGCGTGCCCCCTTTCAGGCGGTAGATTCGTGTGGGAACCATGTTGTACAGCTCCGTCATCTGGACAGGCGGATACTTCACCTCAACCGTCTCCCTTATGATCTGTGGCTCGACAACACGGTGCTTCCAGACCTCTTCAGTGAGGTTCAAGTATTCGACGCCGTGCTTCTTCAAGACCTCGCCGACCCCTGAGTAGCCCAAGAACCATTGGTCGCTCTTCCTGAGGGCGCCCCTCTGCTTAGAACCGAGACCTTTACCTAGAAGAGCCTCCTCCGTCCTCGCCCAGCCGTAGCTCTCCACGACGAGCGCCTCCCTATCCAAAGCAGACAGAACCCAGTCAAGGATCTGAGCCTCAGTGAAGCATTTAGAAAAGCCCCAGTTCGGCTTCACGAGAATCGGTGGTTTAAGATGCAGCTCATCGATAATCTCAGCAAAGACTTCGGCGCTTCCAGACTGTTCAACCATTACCTTACCAAACTCCAAAGATCTTCCCCTTTTTTTCCTAGACCCGACAATTGGGGCGAGTCTCCCCTAATCTAAGCCCCCGGTCTCACAAGATAAGCTTTGTACCGTGCGAATGGTTTAAAGGCAAGAAAACAAATAGAATTATATGTTTACCCGCTGATAGAGGGTGATGATATAGGTGTCGGGTATCCTTTTCTCCCTCATTCTCGGAGGCATGAGCCTAAAGCTCCTACACGACCTGATGACCCGTGAACTCGGACTTAGAGAACTAGCCTCAGGAGGATGGAGAGGCTATACCAGAGAAGGACAACACAATGTCGAAGTCCACATAAACGTCAAAGGAGACGAGATCTTCTTCCTCCTCCCAGACAAGTCGATACCAGAGGAAATCTGCCACCAAGTTGTGAAGCGCCTAGCTGCGAAGCTGCACGCCCTCGTCAGCCAAAAGGAGATGCCGCCTGAAACCGTCGAGATCGTCGGACCAGCCAATGCCTTCTGCCACTACTGCCTCGACTCGGTCTACCTGCCCTACCGATGCCACAGATGCGGAGGATACTTCTGCGAAGAACACCGCCTGCCCGAGAAGCACGACTGTCCCGGCGACCTAGAGGAGAAAGAAGGCGCCGCGGTCAAGAAGCCTGAGGAGCCCAAGGAAGAGAAGGAGAAGAAGATCATAGTCAGAGTCGTCGCCTGCGGATGATACCGAAAGCATCATTCTCTTCTCGCCACAATGAGAGCATTAAATCTTTTTAGAGGAGATACGGGGATATCTTTGGAGACTCGCCATGTCAGTCACCGACCTAGGAAGATATGACGAAAGACTGAAGGATATAAGCCTCATCCAAGGAATCGGACTTACAAGCAATATCTACGTCCTTGGGAGAAAGAAGGCAGCCCTCATAGACACAGGTGTCGGAAACGCGCCGAATGCTATTTGGCCGAGACTGAGAGCCATGCAGATCGGTCCACAGGAAGTAGCCCAAGTAGTCATCACCCACGCGCATCATGACCACGCAGGAGGACTCTTCCAGATACTGGAGCGAACCCAGCCCAAGGTTTACCTTCACCCGCTCGATGCACAATACATCGCTAGCTACCTTGGTCCGAACCTCGTCAAGGTTGAGGACGGAGACACTATCGATACAGAGCTGACGCCGCTCTTAGTGATCCACACGCCTGGTCACACTGCAGGCGGCATCTGCCTCTACGCGGTAGACGAGAGGATACTCTTCTCAGGGGACACGGTCTTCCCCAACGGACTCTATGGCACCTACTACGGCGAGAGTGGAAGCCTAAAGAAGATGGTTAACTCCCTCAAGCGCCTAACCGAATTGGACGCGGACATCTTGCTCCCCGGCCATGATGAGCCCGTGTTCAACAACGCCAACGAACACATAGCACTCTCATACAGAAAAGCATCAAGGAAGGAAGCTACTCTGTAGGCCCCAAAGAAAGAGGTCTTAAATAAGAGCCTCCTCCATACTTAGTTCCATGAAGATCGTTGATTTCTGGGTAGACACACATGCTAAGACCATAGACCTCAGAAGTGATACTGTTACGCTTCCCACAAGGGAGATGCTGCAAGCCATTTTAACGGCGCCACTCGGAGATGACGGCTTCAGAGACGATCCTACCGTACTCCAGCTGGAGGAGCTGGCAGCCAAGAAAGTGGGAAAAGAAGCCGCGGTACTCGTCCCTAGCGGGACCATGGGAAACGCCATCTCGGTAATGGCTCGTGTTGAACGAGGTGATCAGATAATCCTGGGCACTCGAAGCCACATGTATAACACCGAAGGGGGGCATTTCGCCATCGCAGGAGGAGTAATACCGAGGACCCTCAATGATGACAGCGGCTGCATGAATCCACACGAAGTGGAGGCAGCTATAAGACCGAAGCGCCCCGGCTTTCCAGGCACGGCGCTCATCTGCATGGAGAACACCCACAACTCAGCAGGCGGTATAGCCCTGTCGCCAACTCAGATGAAGTCGATCTACGAGATCGGTCAAAACCACTGCATCCCAGTACACACTGACGGCGCACGCATCTTCAACGCAGCTGTCTACCATGGGGTCGATGTAAACGAACTAACACGACACACGGACTCCATCATGTTCTGCCTCTCCAAGGGTCTGAGCGCCCCTATTGGTTCGATAGTCTGTGGTCCAGCAGACTTTATCCAGAAGGCGCGGACAGTGAGAAGATGGATGGGCGGCACGATGCGCCAAGCAGGCGTCATTGCAGCTCCTGGCATCATAGCCATCACGAAGATGGTCGACCGACTGAAGGAGGACCATGAGACTGCTAGGATGCTTGCGGAAGGGTTGAGGAAGTTCAGGATCAAGGTGGTGAACTATCCGCCTCAGACGAACATGGTCTTCATTGACATTAGAGGTCTCGGCATAACAGGGTCTGAGCTCAGTCAGAAGATGGCGCCCTTTGGAATAAGGATGGGTGGAACTAGGCTAGTGACCCACAGAGGCATCGAGAAAGAGGATATTGCCTATGTTCTAGAATGCCTGGGGAAGGTGCTGCAGAAATAACCCTTTTTTTCCCTCTCTTGGTCTAACGGTCCTCGAGGCAAATGGCTTCTTCTTACAAGCCCTAGAGAAGAAAGGAGAGTTTCTTATTCGCATTTATGTCCTCCTTCAGGGCCCTGACTACACTGTCCATGACTGTTCGGATGATCCTTACAGCTACCTCAGCCTTCTCAAGATTGGGATCGCCCATCCCTCATGCTATGTGAGGGTCTGTGAAGTACGCCACTGCCGTGTCTCTGCTTACAGGTTCGCGACGCGCCTCTCGCTCGTAGCGGACTTCCTGTTTCCGGATCTTCTCCCTCACAACGACATCAGATCCAGAGGGGAGGATCGTGCTAGTCTCGTGGAGGCAGTCGTGTCCGCAGAGGACGCCCTGGTACGCCTCTTTCACAAGGTCACTTGCGAAGCTGCTCCAGCCGACAAAGCAGACATCAAACCCAACGCCCCGTTCGATCCGGAGCCTCGCGAGCTCGAATGGAGCCACTTTGCTTCCATGGAAGTCAACTGTGATTAGTCTCTTGCCGTTATGCTGCTTTCCGCTCCGAGCGATGTCCTAGATCACCCATATATAAGTGTCCTTTTGTAGGGTTATGGTTCCACCCTGGTTAATGCTGTAGTGAGAATGACTATAGATCAAAGCTGGCATCACAACCATCTTGAGTCCATCAGAATGCAAGGCAAGATACTTTGCTAGCTCCTCAGCTCAGATGCTGTCGGTGGAAGCGGGCAGGTGGATGGGATGCTGTTCCATACTTTCAGTGGGAAGAACGACGAAATCCGCCACCTTCCGCGCTTCCGCAGCTTCTTCACTATCATCTCCCATAGGAGAACTGTATTGGACATGCCTCTCACATCACCAGTTATTACCGAGACGGCGTATGAGACTTCGGCATATCCTCTCATCATTGAAAAAGCACTACGTACTGAGGCATTCAACTCCGAGATCCAAGCTAGAGAAAGGGCGGGTTGTGCCCTACTTTTTCCTCCTCGTGAATATGGCGGCATACTCCTCCTTCAAAAGCATGTTCAGACGATAGAGAATCCTAGCAGCCTCGCGCACAGTCATCAAGGAGTAGACCTTGACGTTCTCCTTCTTAAGGCGTTCAACGCCGCCCTCCTCCCTATCTATGAGGACGACAGCCTTCTCGACGACTGCGCCCTCGCCTCGGAGACCTCTCACGGTACTTAGGAGGTTTCTGCCCGTCGCGACGATGTCGTCTATGGGGACAACTCTGTCTCCTGGCATGACGACTCCTTCGATCCTTCTCTGTCGTCCGTCAAGCTCCTGCTCCTTTCTGACCAATACCAATGGCTTCTTGAGGCTTGAGCTGAGGCATGAGGCGTAGGGTACCCCACTGACAGGTATGCCAGCGATTCTCTCGAAGGAGGCCAAGCCGACCTCTTGCTCTATGAGGTTGTTGTAGATAGAGCAGATCTTCGCGAAGACTTCGGGGAAGCTCGGGACAATCCTCAGGTTAATGTTGTAGGGACTCATGTGTCCGCTGGGAAGGGTGAAGGCGCCGAACTTGAGCGCTCCAATCCTGACGAGAATCTTGCAGAGCTCCTCCTTCAAAGCCCTCTTCTCAGTCTCCCAACCCAACCGCTTCGCCCAACCCTTCTACTGCACAGAAACTTATAATCCTTTAGGCTTCACTACTTCCGTCTCCGTTAGGAAGATAAACAAGTAAGGAGAGAGAAGGTTTGAGGCAAGATGGTTGAAT
>Ga0315314_1004145_pt1 | contig 10995 bp, 12 predicted proteins | sample TDP9_MG_FD_203631 | JGI IMG/M metagenome (GOLD analysis project Ga0315314, IMG submission 203631) | Freshwater sediment microbial communities from Lake Towuti, South Sulawesi, Indonesia - TDP9 | ecosystem: Environmental > Aquatic > Freshwater > Lake > Sediment | place: Indonesia: South Sulawesi... | reverse complement strand
GCCATCATATCCGAGAGGAGAGCGGCCGGCAGAGGTGGAGCAGGCGCAGTGATGGGCTCAAAGAACCTCAAAGCAATCGTTGTCAGGGGACACAAGAAACCTGAAGACTTCATTCACGACCCAGAGAAATTCAAAGAAGCCGTAAAAGCCTGTTACGAGAGTATAGCCCAAAAAGAAGTCACATTTACTGGATCCAAAGGAGCTGAGATGCGTAAGAAATTCCGTGAAAAGGCAACATTGCCCCTTCAAGGCACAGGCAGAATCATTGTGGGTGTTAATGAAGCAGGCGGATTACCCACCAGAAACTTCCAAACAGGAATGTTCGAGCAATGGGATCAGATCGACGGTGCAGCCTTCTCCAAGAATCTGTTTGTGCCGCCCGAAGCCCCAGGCACAAGGCCCTGCTACAACTGCCCCATCCTGTGCGGGCATCTCTCGATTGCAAAGAAAGGCAAATGGGCAGGCATAATCACCGAGGGACCTGAGTATGAAAACATCATTATGCTCGGCGCTGACTGCGGGGTCTCTGACAGAGAAGCAATCGTAGCCGCTGAGTTCTTCAGTGACTTTTATGGTCTTGACGCTATGTCAGTGGGAGGAACCATCGCCTTTCTGATGGAATGCTACGAGAAGGGGTTAATCACAAAGGACGATACTAACGGACTTGATTTAAGATTTGGAAACGCTGATGCCCTTGTTGAAGCAGTCATGGCGGGTGGCAGTGGCAAAGGAAAGCTTGGGTCACTTGTAGCCAATGGCTCGAAGAGAGCGGCGGAAAAAATTGGAAAAGGTTCCGAGAAGTTTGCCATGCATGTGAAAGGCTTGGAAATACCTGCTTACGACCCTAGGGCGGCTCAGGGAATGGGACTCTGCTACGCAAGGTCTGACAGAGGCGCCTGCCACCTAAGACCATGGACTGCTGGGGCTGAGATGCTTATGTTGAACGGCACGGATCCAAAGGCAACGGAGGGGAAAGCTGAAACAGTCAGAGCAGACACCAACACATTCAACAGTGTATATGACTCGACTGGTCTTTGTTTGTTTGTGGCGTTCGGTGGTGTAGACGCGGACAAAGTGCATCTTTTGGTAAATGCTGCAACCGGATTCAACTACAAAGACGCTAACGACCTCAAAGAAATCGGAGACAGAATCAGCAATTTAGTAAGGGCGTTCAATGTCAGAGAGGGATTTAGAAAGAAGGACGACACTCTACCGTACAGGTTGCTCAAAGAACCGTTACCATCTGGTCCGTGCAAGGGAGAAGTTGTTAAGCTTGAACCAATGCTAAAAGAGTACTATAAACTCCGCGGCTGGGACGGTGAAGGAAGACCAACGAAAGAAAAACTGAAAGAGCTAGGACTAGACTTCGCTGCAGATAAGCTTTAGAGGTAGACTTAAAAATTCCTTTTTCCGTTTTTTATTTTGAGGCAAACATCAGATGAAGATTAGGGTAGAGCTTCACGGTGAACTTAGATCCTTAGCTAGCGAGCTCACCCTGATTGTTCCGCAAGGTGCCACCCTCAACCAGTTGCTATTCAAGGTAGTCGAGCAAGGGGGAGAAGCAATTAGGCGAAAGGTCTTTAATTCAGAGGGCAAGTTGCTTCCCCAACCGCTTCTCAAGATTCTGGTCAATGGCACCCACACTGAATTTGAGCGGAAACTCGCCGATGGCGATGTTGTGACCATGTTTCCTCTCGAGTCGATTGGTGGCGGATAGCAATAAAAACCTCATGAATTTCAACGGCACAGACTCTTAATTGTAATCAACTTTTTTGGTATCACTGTTCTGAAGCCCTTTTTCGGGTCCACAACCTGATTAACCTTAAGGTCGACAACAAGACTTGCAAACATATACGCCTTTTCAAAGGACCAATTATATTCCTGCATTAAAGCCTCAACAGCTGCTTCAACAGCCGAGGCGGAGGCGTCATCAAGTGAGTCGCCGCAAGTAAGCAGAGCGTAACTGTCTTGAGTTTCAAGGATAGGCCAAGGTGCACTCTTGCCCTTTAAAATGGCAAAGCTTAAACGGACCTCGCCAGAAACCTCAACAGCCGTCACGCAAACTTCTCCATCCGCCTGAACAGCGTGAAGGTCGCCGGCTGCAAAAAGAGCGCCTTTAACGAAAACTGGCAAATACAACTTGGTTCCGCTTACCATTTCTTTTACGTCCATGTTTCCGCCATGCCTTCCCAAACTGCCCGTCGGAACTTCCTCGGTTGAAGGCGCGACTCCTATTGTGCCAATCATGGGGTTGGTTTTTAGTCTGATTCCTTTCTCAAAGTAGACTTGCCCATCATGGATTGGAACAACTTTTACGACTGCCTTGAAGGGCTTATCACCTAATGCCCCTTGCTTTGGTATAACAGCCATGACGCCTTTGTTAGACACCCTTACTTCTTCAATGTTCACGACAAGCGTGTCGCCTGGCTCGACGCCCTGAATGAAGACGGGTCCAGTAGCACCATTAATCTTGGACCAATCGAGTTTTTCAATCGATGTGCTTTCGTCTTTCACCTGGCCTCCAAAGGCATCCTCCAACTCGAGCAGAATGGTTTCTCCGGGCACAACTTTTTCTACAGGTTTATGCCTTGAAGAAAAACTGTATACCACCTTATGCCTAGGTACTTTTTTCATAAGAATGCCTCTCAAATTTTTATGAGGAAGTTTTATTGGTTTTCATATAACTTTATGGGTTGAATGTTGCGAGGCTTCAAACTTACGTGTGTAGATTTCGCATATTGAGTGGTAAATCATAAAGTTTACTTTTGAAGCTCACTTCAGATTCAAAAGACAAGTGGCTTTGACATGCTCAGCTTCTCTTACTACCTGCATGAAAAGGCAGAGGAATCTCGCCACAACGAGTCCATATGTTACGCCATAGCAATCATTGGCTCTGTTTTCTTGGTCGGGGGAATAATCCAGACACTGATAATGGTACAGAGGCCTCAGTGGTTTCTCATATTTCCGTACCAACTCGGGTCTTCCCCCTACGATTTCCTAGGCTTAGCGTTTACGATTTTAGGGGTCATGCTGCTCCTTATGGGAATAATCTTAGGAGTCCACTACGGTGCCCAGCGGTTGTGGTACACTAACGCATTGAAAGAGTCGTACAGATTCGAAGAAGAAAAACTGAGAGTCCAGAAAGGCAAAAGCAATCTGCCAGAGCTTCAAACGGCAAAAGCAACGGAAGCAACGAAGGAAGCAACAGAACCTGCTGTAGCAAAGGCAACAGAAGCAACCGAAGCGACCTCGTAACATTGTGTTAAACAGATTTTGTGTTGCTTTATTTGAAACACAAACGCTTGCAGGTCAGGCTCAGTGAGCCAGCTTTTGAATTTTAGAGTGAATTTTAAAAGCTTTAATGAAGGCTTTGGTATTTGCAAGGCTTGAACTATCATGGGTAAACTGGGTGGATACCTGCGTCTAATGCGTCCTGTGAATTGCTTGATGATGGGTTTCGCCGTCGTAGTTGGCGCTGCACTCGCAAGCAAGACCGTTTCAACTGCTCTCTGGCCAAGTCTGGTCTACGGATTCGTTACAGGTTTCATGTTAACCGCCGCTTCTATGAGTATAAACGACTATTACGACAGAGACATCGACGCCCTAAACGAGCCAAACCGCCCAATTCCAAGCGGCTTAATCAAACCGAGAGAAGCCCTAGTCTTCGCATTTGTCCTCACAACAGTGGGTTTCGCAACAGCATACGTAACAAGCATTTACACTTTCATAATAGCCGTAATCGCATGGATAGTTTTTGTAGCCTACACCACTGTTGGAAAACGAAGCGGATTGCCTGGCAATTTGCTGGTCAGCACCTGCGTTGCCATACCCTTCATTTACGGTAGCTATGCGGCGGTTAATGCGTTAGAATTGAACGTTTTGATTTTCGCCTCAATGGCTTTCCTCTCCAACACTGGCAGAGAGATAACCAAGGGAATCGTGGACCTTAAGGGCGACGAAACAAAAAATGTGAAGACATTGGCTGTGCGTTTCGGAGAGAAAAACGCAGCAGTGGCAGCTGCAGCGTTTTATCTGTGTGCGGTGTTGGTGAGTCCAGTTCCGTTGCTTCTCAATCTTGTTTCGTTTTTGTTTGTTCCCTTGGTGACCATAACTGATTTTGGACTTGTTTTAGCTTCGTTCTTGCTAGTGAAGGACTATTCTAGGGAAAATGCTCGAAGAGTCAAGAGGACTGTGCTGTTGTGGTTCATAATTGGCTTGTTGGCTTTCATTTTCGGCACTATTAAGCTGTCTTAGCAGAGCAGATATTGACGATTTTGATTCGGGATTCATAATCTTGAAATGGCTATCTCACCCATATTTTTTGCTCAGTCTATATAGGTGAAAGACTAATGCACACCAAGATGGAAAGGTTGAGACACCTCTACGGTTGGAATTCATCCTACGCCACAATGACGCCGGCAGCGCCTGAAAACTTCAAGTATCCAGACGGCATCGTGTTAACACTCAAAACGTCCAGCCATGCAGAGCACTACTTTGTTGAACGAGCATTCGCTCTACAACTTGCCAACTCGATCAAAGACTCATTGTCTGCCAAGAAACCAAAGCCACACACCAAACCATCAGCTAAACCTTCAGAGGGCAAGCCTGCCAAACATCCAAAGAAGGTCGGTAAACCTAAGCCTCAAGTCGACTAGGTGTCACTTCATCTTTCGTTGCTTTAACTGGAAACTATTTGAGCGTGTACTCGGTCCAGCCTTAGGCTTGCCTTTTTTCCAGCTATCCTAAACAGTACAAAATGTAGTGTTTCATGTACTATGATGTCTTCGATTTCGTTTTCGTGGAGTTCACCGAATATGTAGACAACGCCTTGACCTGTGTCAAAAACGCCGTAGATGGGCGGGAACTGAAACACGAACTCCAAAGGCTTAGCCATGCGAATCTTCTCCTCTCCTCTGATGAAGCGTTGAGCTGTTTTTCCACAAACTTTGAGTCTTCTCAAAACACTGAAGGAAGATTTAGTATAAGTAAGATATTTCAACCAGCAAAATATATCAAAACTTTTTTTGCTTCACCTTCCAAACCACAACAGATAATACATTGTGGATCATACACTCTTGAAAAGCATGGAGCGAATCGAGGCATGCCTGAAGAAATCTTCGACGTCGACAAGTTTGTTCAAGCGGCTGAGAGGGCGGATTACTGCGCCATAAAAAGACTAAGAAGAGTCGTGAAGCTCAAATTGCGAACCCCGGGCAAACTCTACACCATCAAGGTTGACCCCACAAGGGCTGAAGAAATCATAAAGAAACTCCGCTGCGAAATCCGAGAAGTCTAATTATCCAGATACTTCAAAAAAGATCCGCCCAGAAAAGTTTGAGAAAGCCTTATGTTATTTTTCCATGGCTCTATGAACTAACAAGTGGCAGTCGTCACAGAATCTGGTGCCTTTTCGATCTGTGTCTTCTATGGAATTTGAAAAGAACATCACGCACGATGGATTCCTGCAATGTTCCAGACCAAGCATGTGGCCAATTTCGTGAACTGCCTCTTTTAACGCTCGCTCATGAAACAGTTGTTTGTTGGGTGGCTGCCCATGAACTTCCGGCTTCAGCCGAAACAACGAGATGAGCGCAACTGCGCCCGGGCATGCGGCTTCTCCGAAAACAAAATTATAGTTTGGCACGTAGAGGTCGGCTTCGGTGACGCCTAAGACGTACTCGGCTTTGCGCGTCGTGACGTAATTGCTTATTTTTCTTAGTATCGGTGTCGAATGATATTGCCGCCTAGAAGAATTGTAGGTTTGGCTTGGAATGGGCATAGCCGCTTCGAGTATTGTCACTTGGGTTTCGGGAATAATCTCCCCAAAACCATTCTGGATGGCTTGCAAAACGTCACCGGCGACTTGACCTACAGGGAGTATGGTTATTTTCAATAGTTGTTCCTCGATCTTAAAGTCTAAACCTTGATGACGTCTCCTGACGTGGGCGCCACGGCATCCAATCCTGTCTCTTCTTTTATCCATTTGGCGAAGCGTTCGCAATTGCCCTCAGCGCCATGAATAACGTAAACCTTTGGGTTGCCCTCCAACTTTCCAACCGTTTCTCGAAGTTCGCTGGCTCCTGCGTGAGACGAGAAATCGAAGCGTTCCACCCTAGCCTTGATTTTGCGCATTCTGCCGTCGATGACACAGTGTCCCTTCTCCAACAACTCATGTCCAGGCGTGCCCGGAATCTGATAGCTGACCAAAAACACGGCGTTTCGGTGCTTCTTTCCCAGCTTCTGCACGTAAAACGCGGCTGGTCCACCCTTTAGCATGCCTGCAGGCGTTAGAATCACACCGGGTTTGTTCAGTGCTAATCGGCGGTCGCGCCATCCTTCAACCGCGTCTCCCGAGTGTACTGCATCCATGAAGAGGCGGGGCTCGCGCAGGAACGTTGTGTAGTTCATGAGTACGCGGTTGGCTTCACGGGTCATGCCGTCTATGGTCACTGAATATTCAAAGTGGTATGCCGCTAGCACGCATGCGATTTCTTGGGAGCGTCCAACGCTGAACGCTGGGACCAATACGGTTCCGCCGTTTTCCACTACGTCTAGGATTTTTTCCACGAATTCTCGTTCCAAAGCCGTTCGTTCAGGATGGTCTTCATTAGCGTATGTGCTTTCCACCACAAATGCGTCGATTGGTCCGTAGTCCCTGTCTGCAGCCTTGAGCAATCGTGTGTTTATTGAGTTGAAGTCGCTTGTGTAAACTAGGCGTTTTCCATCCGTCTCAACCAAGACCTGTGCGCTTCCGGGCAGGTGTCCAGCGTCGAGAAGCTGAAGGTTTATGTCTCCAATCACGCGTTTTTCTCTGTACTCGAGAGGCACGGCGTTTCGCATCATCGACCGCAATTCAAGGTATTCAAAAGGAAGATAATAACCCGAAAGATGAATGAAATCAGAAATCAACAACTGAGCCAACTCAAGGGTTAGGCGAGTTCCAAAGACTGGCTTTCTCTCCTGAATGTGAAATATGGGCACAGCACCTGAATGGTCCAAGTGTCCATGAGTCATAACCACACCGTCCACCTCTTTAGGAGGCACGTGAACTGGAAAACCTGGTTCATGATCAACCATGACGCCGTAGTCTAGCAAAAGCTTAGTCTTATCTGTCATAACAGCCAGCGCTGAGCGCCCCACTTCGCGGGTGGCGCCCAAAAACTGCGCCTTCAACGATCAATATTCACCATCCATAAGCAACTGCAAACATGCGATTTTAGGTTCTTTCACTGATTAGACGCGGAACCCACATTTAAATCATGCTTTCGGTTCTCAGGCAACTGAGAACATAACGGGGTGGTCAATCGTTAGCATACAAAAGATGATGAAACATAAGCAAAGAAAAAGAGAGAAAGTGCTACCACCAGTATTCCCACTCGTAGTAGATTGAAGCCGTGCCATAGGCATCTACGTTCGTAATCCATGAAAGAGTTGCTCCAACTTTCGTTGCATTGGGTACCGACGTAATCAAAGTGTAGCCATTGATGTCTTGTTGTATGAGAATTTGGATTCCTACGGGTTTGTAGTTGTTTATTGTGATGTTTACTCCTCTGACCTTGTGGCGATATTCCTCTATGCTTTTTGTGACTGTACTCGTGACTTTTATGTCGTAAGCATAATTGACAACTGCAACGCTTTCTCCCTTGACAGGAGTGTAGCGAATAGCGTCCTCGCCTACCCACTTTTCGCCTCGATAGAATTCTACAAGCCCTTCTGCAAGTGGTTCACTTAAAGTGTTGTTCATGTGGTAACGGTTCTGCACATCACCTTGGGACCAATAGTATTCTTGCCGTAAGCCTACATTGCCACTGAACAGAGGTAACTTGACCATTGTTCCTTTTTCGAACGATAATTTAGTACCGTAAGCATATTCATGATATTCATCGGCAGTAGTTGACGTAAAATCAATAAAAGCCTTTATCGGAGGCATAAAAAAGGGCTCGAAAATAGGGCTTCTGTAAACCACGTGAGGGCCTCCACTCACAAGCACGAGAGTGAAATTTTTCCAGTTTTCAACATTTTCAATGGTAGCCCAGCTCTTGAGTGAGGCTGATTCGATGTCGATGAAGTATGTGGGTTTCCATCTGGGACCTCGCATTAAATAGGAGATTTTGAGATCGTACTCTCCAGGCGGAGAATCGGTCGTCACTTCAACGAGTATTTTCGGATCTTGAGTTTGAACCACTTCAGTGAGAATTATCTTTGTTATGCGTTCTGTGGGAATCATAACTGTTCCGTTGTTCGCCTCCAGGAGCAACATGCGGTCCCAGCCTAGAAATCTGCCAGTGTAAACGTAGTCCTCGGTGTAAATCGTTATTATATCGCCTGTTTCAATTATTGGGTGAGACTCTTGACTCGTAGTAATCTTAGTAGCATTAATTCCAGACACGGTTAGTGTGTCAGTTAGGGCGCCGTATGGGAGATAGAACTGAATTGCTCGGGTATCACTCTCAAGCATAATGGTCTCATCGTAGTTTATGAAAGTAAATCCGTTACCATAAATTGTGACTTTGTCAGCAGCATTTTCATCAGTTTCAACTACTGCGACGTTCATTAGCAATTTGTTTGTCAAGCTTAATGTTGCCAAGGCAACCGACACCGCTGAAACTGCCAAAATACCTAGAAACACAAACGCCTTTCTCGAGAAAACAAGCATTAGATTTCTCCTCCAGATTTAGTTTGGAAAACAGAGATTTATAAGGTTTAATTGCCAGTTCAACGAAAAACAAGTCGTATCAGCAATCTACATCAAGGCAATGCCAGCGCCGCCTTCACTCGCCCTTCCCTGATTGCTTCTAAAATGCTGTCAACGCTTGGGGCGGCATCGACTTGGGTGTAAGCCTTCCACATTTGGTGGACATGGTGGGCGTCGCTTCCTGCGACGCCTGGTAAGTTCATAGTCTTGGAGAGCGTCTCAGCCATCTTGTTCTCTTGTGGTGTCGAGTCTGGGTTGAGAACCTCGACAGCTCCAAGCCCGTTTGGAATCTTTTTTGCATTATCTCCGATTCCGCCTCCACGGAACGGATGAGGGACAATGATAATCCCATTTCTGTCACGTGCAAAGTCCACAACGCTCTCAAGGGATGACCAATAAGCGGGTTTTTCCACAACTCCCAAGACGATAACGTCTCCAAGCATTGTGCCCACTTCGACGCCTGGAACAATCACAACATCTGGATAGGCAGCTGCGAATCTGCGAACGTGAAGATAACCCTCCAGAGTGTTGTGGTCGGTTATGGCAACGCCCTTGATTATTGGGTGCGCGTTCAATGCATCTGCAACATACTTGGGGCTGATCGAGGCGTCCAAAGAAAACCGCGTGTGTAAATGCAGGTCCACACAAATCATGCTTTCTCGCCTATAGCTTTCTGCACCGCATCAATTAAGCTATTCAGTGTAGCATTGTTCCATGGATTGATTGTCCTTAGAACTGTCAATGGAATCGTTTTCTCCATGCATATCATTCTGACTGTTGAGGCAATTTTGTTTCCCCAAGTTTTAGAGTCTTGAAGCAGTATGACCTTTCTATAATTTGTGGTTGCAATGTAGCCCGCAGCTTGTTCAGCCACATAATTGATCGTTTCCAAATCTAAGGGAAGCGCTACCTCATGCTGGGACAGTGGATACACTTCGTCAAGTTCTGTGGGAATCACGCCGAAAGGCGCCGCGTAGGTGCAAACATGAATCAAACCCTTTCGGTCACCGAGTTTTTGTTCAATTTCTCTCAAGGCTCTGTTCTGTTCTTTTGACTTATGAAAAGGCTTAGTTCGAGTCTGCGGCAGAAAAACGAGAATCTTTGCATCTTTTGGCTGAGTATACCTGTCAATGAGTCGTTTGCGGTGACGCACTACCTCGGGTCGAGCCAAGTCAACCGAACCGTAAAAGAACAACCCGCTCTTCTTTGAAACCGGACTATAAACTTCCAAGTAGTCTTTGTATTTTTCCAATCTTTTAAGGGCTTGAAAAAGGGCTGGATGACTGTGCGACTTAATAACCAGATGTTCCCATAACTGACCCTCAAAGATTGCCTGCTTTACCCGTTTGATCTCAGCTAGGCAAACGTGCAAGTTGTGCTTGGCTAAGAACTCTTGTCGCTTCGATTTTGGCATTGCCTTAACGTTCGCTGGATTTGTCTTGGAGCAGATTGGACACGAGCATGGAAAGTATTCAAGGCCTCTCAGCCTGGCAGTTCCAGTTTCGGTCATGTAGCGGTCTTCTCGAGCGTAAATAGCGTACGCAGCTGAGTCAAAAAGGTCGCAGCCCAAGGCTATGGCTAGGGCAAACATGAAGGGATGACCAGCGCCAAACAAATGAAGCGGTCGGTCAGGTGGAAGATTCTGCTTAGCAGCCATTATCATGTCCACAAGCGTGTCGAAGATATACTGCTCCATAACCGCAGTGGGACTTCCCAAAGCGTGAACCTGAAACGGCAGCCTACTCATTGCTCTTGCAGACTTTGCGACTAAGTTGAGGTGGACTCCACCTTGAACGGGCCCAACCCACCGAATGTCTTCTCTAGACTTGATTTTGCCTAGTTCTCTCGCCCTCTTCAGCGTCTCAACCACAGTATGCCTTGCATACTCCTCTGAGACCCCCCAACCAGTGGGCACGTCAAGTATTGTGGCAATGTCAGCGCCAATCTGCTCCTGAAACTGAACAATCTCTCTGTTCGTGGTTTCCACGTCTCCGTAAACAAGAATTTGATAAGCGCCGGAATCAGTCATAATCACACCGTCAAAATCTAAGAAGCGATGAACTCCAGTTTCTTCGGCCTTTCTCTCATAATGTTTTTTGATAATGTAAGCGTTGGTCATCAGCGCTTCGCAACCAAAATCTTCGCGCATCGCCTTGGGAGGAATGGGCTGAATGGCTGGGTTGATAACCGGCAAAAGAACAGGTGTCTCGACTACGCCACTCTTAGTTTCGAGTCGTCCAATGCGTGCAAGCAGGTCTCTTTCTCGAATTTCAAACGACATTTAATGATCGACTGCCAGA
>Ga0315314_1004144_pt1 | contig 10997 bp, 9 predicted proteins | sample TDP9_MG_FD_203631 | JGI IMG/M metagenome (GOLD analysis project Ga0315314, IMG submission 203631) | Freshwater sediment microbial communities from Lake Towuti, South Sulawesi, Indonesia - TDP9 | ecosystem: Environmental > Aquatic > Freshwater > Lake > Sediment | place: Indonesia: South Sulawesi... | reverse complement strand
TGAAAAGACGAAAGAAGAGTTGACGCACTCGGTTCTAACGGCTAGAAAGGAATCCAAAAAGTTCACAGACAAAATCGACGACACCGATAAACAATTACAGCGATTAGACAGCGAATACGAACATGCGGGCCGTCTGCTCAACCAGCTTCAACTCAGCCATCAAACATTGCAGTTGCAGCTTGACCAGTGTAGAGCCAAACTGAAAGAGTTTGGTTACGAAGAACCTTTGCCAATAACGCTCCAACAGTTTGAGACAACGGAATCATCCTTAAGACTCATGCGCTTGGAATTAGAACGCTTGGGAGCCGTCAATCAGCTGTCTCTGGCTCACTATGCTGAGCAGATTGCACGCTACAAGGAATTATCCATGCGCATGAACGAGCTTGAGAAGGAAAAACAGTCAATTATCACCTTCATGGAAGAGATTGAACGCAAAAAACGCCAGGTGTTTATGGAAGCCTTTAACAAAATCAACGGGAATTTCAGTAAACACTTCCTTAAACTAACTGATGGTGGAGAAGCCTCGCTGAAACTTGAAAATCCTGAAGAACCATTTGCTGGTGGTATGGACATGATTGTACAGTTTCCAGGCAAACCCCCAATATTGGTCAGCGGTGCAAGCAGCGGTGAAAGGTCGGTTGCAGCTGTAGCGTTTCTCTTTGCCATCCAAGACTTTATGCCCGCCGCTTTCTACCTATTCGATGAAATTGATGCTCACCTTGACGCCTTTCACGTGGCAAAACTAGGCGAACTCCTGGTGGAGGAATCGGCGAAGTCGCAGTTCATCGTTATAACGTTGAAGCCTGAAATGGCAAACAAGGCTGAACGGGTTTACGGTGTGTATGAACACAAGGGTGTATCACATGTGGTATCGCCGACTTTCAAGAAGGAGGCAGCTAAACCGTGACTGGGCCTTCAAGCGGCAGGAAACCTTTCTTTTTTATGCCTCCGTGGAATGTTCTTTTCGAACTCCATAAACTTGAAAACTTGCGCCCTTGGGACATAAACATCGCCTTTTTGCTCTCAACCTTCTTGGAAGAGATGGAGAAAAGAGGAGAAACCGATTTTCGAGCATCTGGGGTTGCCTTGGATTCTTCGTCGACAATTTATCTCATGAAATCGAAATTACTGTTAAAGCTTGAAGAGCCGCCTGCACCTCCGAAGACGCCGCTGGATTTTTTGCCGCCGCCCTTGTATTTGCCTGTTCGTTACGAATTGACGTCTACCACTGTTCAAGAATTGTTGAAGGTTTTGGATGAGGTTCTGAAAGGTGAACACTTGTTCGCTTTGAAACCTCGAACTGTGTCTATTCTGCCATCTCCGCCTGAGATCTTGCCTCCACTCGACTTGTATCTGATGGAAATTGAGAAGCAAATGGACAAGTTGTATCACACTTTGCTGCGATTTGCTAGTAAAGGAGAACTTGTGCTATTCTCAAAGGTAATAGCGGAGTTGGACAAGCTGGAAGCCATAAAAACGTTCATTGTCTTGCTCTTTGTGGCTCAGAAGGGTGATGTCTCACTTTGGCAAGACGAAAACTTAAACGACATTTACATAACCTTGGCCACAGGTTCAAAGAGTGATAAACCTTCAGTGGGGATTGTCTAGAACTATGTCACTGGAAGAGAAAGAAGAAAAACGAGACATCGCCTTGCTTGAGGCCGCGCTTTACGTGGCTGGTCGCCCACTAGACCTCAAAACCTTGGCTTCAGCGCTCAAGACACGCTCTAAAAACAAGGTTCAGAGATTAGCCCAAAAACTTATTGAAACATACAAGGGCAGAGACACAGCCCTTGAAATTCTTCCCTTAGAAGACGAACGCTACGTTTTACAGTTGAAGGCTGAATATACGCCTGAAGTCCGCCGACTGTCTTTGCGCCCACTCCTTTCGGTTGGTCCACTTAAGACATTGTCGTACATAGCCTATCGTCAACCTGTCCTGCAGACACAAGTCATTTACGTGCGTGGGCAGCACTCCTACGACCACCTTAAGCAACTCGAAGAATTGAACCTTATAGCAAGAGAACGAGCAGGGCGAAGCAAAGCTATACGTACCACAGAATTCTTCGCCGACTACTTCGGTTTGAGCCACGACCTGAAAACCATGAAGCAACAGCTCAAAAACATATTCGAAAAAGAAGACTTTACCAAAACAGAACTGCTCTAAACCGAACAAGCCCCAAATAGAAAGCACGAATAAACACAAGTCGTGTTCTACTGGCGTTCGGTTGTTCTCACTAGGATAACTACAACTTCCACACTTATCTCAGCAGACTCTAGCAAACTTCTACGCGATTTTGTACGTTGACGCAAAAGGCATAGGTTTACGTTTGTAAACATATCTTCTTTTGGAATAGTACTATTATTAAAATATAGAAGTTATTTCAATAACGCCTAATTAACCGTGTGTCAATGTTTATAGTAGAGGGAGAAAGGAGGCCACTCTATCCTTGTCCAACGAAACAGACGAAACTCGACGCGTAGCCTACCGTGATGGATTCAACGAAGGCTACAGAAAGGGATACGAAAAAGGATTTGAAGAAGGCGTAGAAAAAGGAAAGCGCAAAAACACCTGCACACCAGTGCAGTTTTTGAAAGTTCACTGCGAATGCGGCACCACAAACTATCACCCAGTCTTCGAAAACAAATTAGTCATAAATGAAGACGAAGAACGCCGCTGCTACGGCTGCGGAAAAATAGTGTTAAGAGACGACATACTAGAATACTACAGTAGACTCCAATCCAACAACCGAACCTAAAATTCTGTTCAAAGATTGCTAGACATAGTCTACTTGCCTTTTCGCACGTTAATAAATGAACCCACAAACACCCTATACTTCATATTACGCGTAGTACGCGTTCGTTCACAGTTAAGAAAAAAATCCTATTTCATGGTTTCAACCTAAACCTAACCTCTCTAATCAAAACCAACACGAGTATACATAAAACGCACCCAAAACAACATAGAAATGCACTACAACCCAGCTTAAACCCAAACCAACAAACAACCCTCTGCCTCAACCACAAAAAATTTTCTCACAAACCCATATTATAGTAAAACCCACTCTAAATGTTACCAATCAAAAGAAATAATTTAATAAACCAGCACATCAATGTTCATAGACGCTACTATAATAAAGGCACAAGAGGCAAAAGTCATTGTCAGTTTGGCACGGCGACCTGCACAAAAAGAAACCTTCAGGAGGAAGAAAAAGAGCCTACAGAATGAAACGACGATACGAAAAGGGCTCATTCGCAACCGAAACCACACTCGGCGAACCAAAAAAGAAAACAAACCGCGGACGAGGAAGCAACACCAAAACACGACTACTAAACACAAACCAAGCCAACATCACCGACCCATCGACAGGAAAAACCCAGAAAACAGAAATCCTAAGAGTTATCCGAAATCCAGCCAACGTAGACTATAATCGCCGCGGTGTCATCACCAAGGGCGCAATCATCGAAACTCCATTGGGAACAGCTCGTGTAACCTCACGTCCAGGTCAAAACGGACTTGTAAACGCCGCTTTGACTCCTAAAGAAGCCTAAACATGATAGCAGACGCACTAATCCCACTGGTTGCAATTGGCTTAGCGGAACTAGGCGACAAAACGCAGTTATCCGTTTTACTTTTATCTTCAAGAACAAAAGAGCATCTGCGCCTTCTACTCGGTGTCATGCTAGCTTTCTTGATAGTGGATGGAATTGCGGTTTTAGCCGGTTCATGGATCATAAACCTCGTGCCCATAAACTTGTTAAAAGCATTCTCAGGAATCATTTTCATAATTTTCGGTGTGCTTATGTTAAGAGAAAATAAAACGCGGAACGAAAACAAATTATACTTTAAAAATTCGTTTATTTCCGGGTTTGTATTGATTTTTGTGTCAGAATGGGGCGATAAGACACATATTGCTTCAGGATTATTCGCTACGCAATACAGCTCTCTGATGGTTCTATTAGGAGCAATGACAGCGTTAACTCTTCTATCTATTATGGCGATCTATTTAGGCAAATTTATTTCGAACAAAGTTGACACGAAGGTAATAACAAAAATCGCTGGAATCGTGTTCATAGTAGTGGGCATATCATTCTTTCTGCTTTAAATCTTGTTCAATTGTCCATCGGTGAACCTTTTTTATTCTCTGACGCTGCGTTAACACTAAGTTTTCATAATCGATTTCAGAAAGCTTTAAATAATGCGCTCCGTTTGAAAAATCTGGCACTTTTATAAGAGGGGAATAAGAAAGTTTGCAGAGAATAGGCCTTGTGCTCCACATAAGTTCTTGCGGTAACATGATTTTGAAGGCGGAGAACCTTCCACGCATCGGCGACCAAGCCATAGATGAAAACCTCAAACCAATCGGCACGATTTTCGATGTTTTTGGTCCAGTCTCTTCCCCATATGCTGCTGTGAGACCCAGCGTGGAAGAACCAAACCGTTTCGTTGAGCACGTGTTGTACGCTGTCCCCTCGTCTAAGCCAAGAAGGGAGAAGAGAAAAAGATGAGTTTAGATGCGGAAGGCACGCCAACAACAGCCACCCGAATTCAACTGTGCCCCGAATGCGGAAGCGATCGGCTCATGCGCGACTACGACCAAGCGGAAATAGTTTGCATGAACTGCGGATTTGTCATAGCCGCCAAACTGGCTGACAGAGGCCCAGAGTGGCGAGCTTTTGATGACGAACAACGGGCTAAGAGGGCACGTGCTGGTGCACCCTTAACCTACACTATTCACGACAAAGGCCTTTCAACGATGATTGATTGGCATGACCGCGATATATATGGAAAAAGGCTGTCGCCAGGTCAGAAAGCCCAGATTTACAGGCTAAGAAAGTGGCAGCGACGCATTAGAGTTTCAGACGCAACAGAGCGCAATCTTGCCTTTGCTCTTTCCGAGATTACCAAAATCGCCAACGGCTTGAACTTGCCAAAGAACATTTTGGAAACAGCATCGGTTATTTATCGCAAGGCTGTAAAGGAGCATTTGATTCGTGGAAGATCAATCCAAGGAGTCACTTCAGCCGCTATATACGTGGCTTGTCGCCAGTGTGGACTTGCCAGAACTCTAGAGGAAATTGCTCAGGCTTCAAACATTAACAAGAAGGAGGTGGGGCGCAGTTATCGATTCCTTATTAAAGAGTTGAACTATTTTATTCCGCCGTTGAAACCCAGTCAATACATAACCAAATTTTCCAATCAGTTGACCATGCAGGGAAAAGTTGAGGAAATAGCCCAAAAGATTTTGTTAACCGCCCGCGACCTAAAACTCACTTCGGGCAGAGGCCCAACAGGCATTGCCGCAGCGGCTAGTTACATTGCATCCGTTTTGACGGGTGAAAGAAAGACTCAGAGGGAAATCGCCGAAATCGCTCAGGTAACCGAGGTTACAATTAGAAACCGCTACAAAGAACTAGTTGAAAGATTAATGTTCGAAATAACCCTCTAAGCATCCTTTCCTTTTTATTTATGAGGCTTCTATTTGGACTTGATTGAGGCTATTAAAAACAAGGAAGCCTCTAGGCGTTTTAAACAAACCTATGTGGCATTGTCTTTGAGACTTATAATGTTTGTTTTGTTTTATCATAGGCGTTTCGTATTGCCTTAGTCTGTGGAGCTGTTAAGAGAGTATTGGTGAGGAATGGGTCGTTGAGTTTTGATGCTGTTGTTTCTATGAGGGTTATTGCTTCTGCGTGATGTTCGTTGGCTTTTTGTGGGTTTCCGTATTTTTCAAGTAAAAGCCCGAGACGATAGCGGATCTGCCAAAGTAGGGGTGGGTTGCCGACTTGTTGCGCCAATTTCAAAGCGTTCTGCATTAACTCGATTGCTTCTCCCATGTTGCCCATTTTTGCAATTACTTCGGCCTTTAACTTTAGGCCTTTGGCGATGTATTTTTTGGCGCCTGCCTTCTCAGATATAGCCAACGAGTCTTCAGCAAATTTTAGTGCCTGTGCGTAATCGCCTTTAGCAAGTGCTATTTCTCCAAGACCTAGGAGTATGCGTGTTTCAAAGCGCCACTTAACCCATCGATGGAGATGAATTAAGCTACTTGCTTCTTGGAAATATTTCTTTGCATTCTCATAATCATTCTTGTGTAGGTAGTCCATTCCTAGGTTTACTAAACAAGCAGGCTGTACTCCACCTACACCCATACTTTCTTGATACGTTCTGGCAGTCTTCAGTCCTTCATTGTTATATAGTAGGGCAAATTCGATGTTTAATAAGTCATGATAAATCCAGCCGAGGACATTGAGGACTCGTGGAACGTAATACACAATGTTCCATTCTTTGGAGAGTTTGAGACACCTTTGTATAGTTGAAATGGCTTCGTTGTATTCTCCTTTACCAGCTTGTGCAATGCTCAAAACAAATAACGTGCCAATTTTATGGAGGTTATTTCCTAATTCCTCTGCTAGTGTCAACGCTCCGTTGAGGTTTTCTTTGGCTCGGTCGAATTCGCCTTTCCAATTGTGATAATATCCGAGTTGCCGGAGATTATTGGCTTGGACGACCTTGTCACCTATCTCTTTGGATATCCTAAGAGACTTTTCATACTGCGAGCGGCCTTCTTCTATTGTGTCTAAATCTCCCATAATCGGTTCGGCGAGTTCACTTAAGCTTCGGTTTTCTACGAGTTTATTGTCTGTCTTCCGTGCTATTTCTATTGCCCTTGTAAGATGTGGTATAGCCTCATCACGTTTTCCCGCCCATATAAAAGCGCAACCTACCCAGTAGTGAGCTTCTGCAATCCTTGATTCATCTCCGATGTAAGTAGCATTTTCTAAAAACGAATTGAAATCGTTGGTGGCTTTTGTTGGTTCTCCTTGGCCCAGCCAAGCTCGGCCCTTGAGCTTGTGGATTTTCGCAAGGTTTTCCTTCGAAGCTAGGCTGGTGTCTTTTTGTGTGGCTTCCAACGCCTTGCATAGATATTCTATTGCTTGCATGTTTGCGTAGATATTTACAGCTTTTTCGCCAAGTTTGATGAGGTGTTCAAATGCTTTTTCTGGGACGCCAGCTTCAACATAGTGAAAGGCTATGCTTGCTACGTAGCCATCTGAGATTTTTTCTGCGAGAATCTGTTCAAGACAACTTGCAGTTTTGAGATGATATATTCTTCTTAATTCGCTAGGCAAACTGGAGTATATGACTTCTCTTATTTTGTGGTGAGTGAATTCAAAGGTTGAATCTGCAGAGCGTATCAATCTGTGTCTCTGTTCAATTTCAACCAGCGTTTGCAAAACGTCGGCAATATCCAATGCCAAGGTTCTACTTAAGGTGTCCGGGGTGAAAGAATGGCCACAGACGGTGGCGAGGTCCAGCAGTTTTCTTTCTTCGCGTCCTAGTCTTGAGATCCTTCGATTGATAACTTCGTGTACCTTGGAGGGTATTCTTATTTTTTCTGTTGGAGCCGTGAGTGTCCAGCGACCTTGTTTCTCTAAGAGGACGCTTTCGTCGACGAGAAGGTTGAGCGTCTCGAACGCGAATAAGGGGTTGCCTTCGGTTTCCTCGTAAAGCTTTTCCACAAATACTTCATCTATTGAAGAGCGAAATATGGACCTCAAAAACTCAGGAAAATCGTTTCGCTTTAAACGGCCCAGCTCCATCTTAATCAATAGGTCTTCCCGACCCATTGAGAACATGGTTTCTTCGAGAGGATGAAGTCTCTCCTCCTTAGTGTGAATGAGCTCTTCTGGCCTATACGTTCCGATAATAAGAAGCCTAGAGTTTCTGCACTTTCTTGATAAGTAATGAAGTAAGGCTAGGCTTAGGTGATCTGCCCACTGTAGGTCATCTAAAAACAGGATTAGGGGTTCTTGGGCCGATAGTTGAAGGAGAACTCTCGCCGCCGCTTCAAACGTTCTGTCTCTTTCTATTTCGGGAGTTGAAAAGAGTTCACGTGCTTTGGGTTCTTGCGCGAGTTCTGGGCCCTTCAACCATCCTGTTATTCCTAGCTGTTTTTTCATGGTGGATTTTGTTTTCTCGTTACTCATAGTTAATATATAGGTGTTGAAGGCTTCGGTGAAAGGGAAATAAGGGACGGCTGCCTCACTTAAGCACCAGCCTGAGAGAATTTTTGTTCCTGTTTTCTTTGCTTGGTTCAGAAACTCGTTCACCAGTCTCGTCTTCCCGACTCCAGCTTCTCCACAAATAAAAACAGTGGTTCCTTTTCCCATCAAGGCAGAATCGAGGTGTTGCATAAGCTGTTTAATTTCTTGGTCCCTACCGACCAAAGCCGGCTCAGCTGGGAGCTTGGACCTCAACTCACATCACTATCCAGCAATTCTGAGTAAGCAACCCGCTACATCACGTAACATGCACCTTAGACGGTTGTTACTGTTCAATCTCCTGACACAACACATTGAATAGCTAGAAGAAACATATTTTAATTTATTGTTCTTACAAAATTAGACTGCTTCTACGAATACTTGAATAAAAGAAGGTTTTGTATTGGATTATCTAAACTTGTTGCTCGTTCGCTTCAAGCTCAGCGTATTCTTTCTGACGCTTCTGCTCCTGCTCGTGCCTCAGCAAATCTGGGTTCAAACGCCTTTCTAGTCTTCTCCGATTCTTGCAAATCCTTTATAGCCCTTTCTTTTTCTAAGGGAATTATTTCATTCATTTTCTCAACGAGGCGTCTAGATTCTTTCGACTCTAGGGGAATAACAATATCTCTTCGTGATGGAATTGCTATCTTAACCTGTCCTTTCTTATCCACTTTTACAGATTCTATGTCTTTCAGTGGAACATCTAGAGGGATTATGGTTTGGAAGAGGAAGCCCAAACTTTCTCGCAGTATCGGCTTGGCCTCAAGAACGTCCTCCAGCACTTTCTTAGCACCCTCTTTTAGGTCAACTTCCAACAGAGTCCTGTGAAGCTTAACCGTGAAATGAGTCTTCTTGATTACCATAACCACATCTTCAGTCGACATCATAAACCCCCATAATCCTTGTGCAAAGTAGACAATTAAAACTTACGCTCATCCGAGCTGTTCGTTTGCCTGCCACAGTCATAACATGATGCTTGACTCACTCAGTTAATATAAGCGGTCCAAGCTTGAGAACTATTGAACCGTCCACCTCAAGAAAACACAGAGTGTCGCCTGGCTTTAGCCCAAACTTCCTTCTAATCTCCGTGGGCACCGTAATCTGACCGCGCGCTGTCATCTTCGACTGACCTCGGAAAATCGCTTCTACGCTGGGTTCTACCTCGGTTTTTATTCCCGGCTTCATCTTTGACTCACCACTTTCTGCATTAATGATATTACATAGACGTTTTAGTAAGAAAAAACTTACTATGCCTTCGCCCTTAAGTAAGCGTACGTGTCACCTGAAAAAGATTTAAGCGTAAATGAAGCGGCATATTATAGGGTCATATGTGAAGCATGTTGGTTCGTCGAAAACAGACCTCATGTACGAAATCCTCTATAACTGGGACTTCATTTCACACCCTTCTCCAAAGGTTAACGTTAAGACTATGGTTCTCGATGGAAAACCCAAGTATTTTATGAAGAACCACATCATGGGAACCCTATATGAGCTTGACGAGTTATCCTATTACATTTGGGGTCTGCTCGATGGGAAAAGAACCATGGGTAAAATCTTGGAGGAAATGCAGAAAACAAAGCCTGATGCCCAACCAGTCACCGTTTTGCAGACTATCCTATTTTTCGCTGAGTCGGGCGCTCTTCAAGCTGTCTTAGAACCCACCAAAAAGACAAGGGTCAAAGTAGAGTCCTCCTTCAAGTTGTATGTGACCATTGTTGAGAACAGCAAAGATTTTTTGGAATCGATTCACAGAGTGATCCGACTATTTCTTCGACGAGAGCTTTTCTGGGCGAGCATTGCATTCGTTGTGTTTGCAGGCTTGGCATTCGCAGGTCAGTTTATGCGTATCCTTAGTGATAAGGGTCGCTTTGAAATATTCGGTTCCGCTGTCGTTGGCCTCTTCATCTACAATTTTGTAATTCTAGCTCCAGTCACTGCAGTTCACGAGATAGCACACGGCTTAACTGTTGTGCATTACGGTGGTAAGCCTAAAGATATGGGAACTGGCTGGTTTTATTTTGGACCCATGTTTTACTGTGACGCAACAGACGCATGGACTTTCAGTCGACGCAATAGGATTATGGTCATGTTGGCTGGGAACCTTTCGACCATGCTTATTGGATCAATCATTGTGGTTGCCGTCTATGTTTGGCCATTCCCGGCTTTCATTTCTAACATACTGTCAATGACAGCTTTTTGGTGCTTCTATACGTCGTTGTGGAACTTTGCTCCCCCGTTCGAAACTGACGGGTACTACGTGCTATCGGACTTGTTGAACATGCCTCATCTACGACATGATGCCTACGACTATCTGAAAACGGTTGTGAAACGCTCCTTGAAGAAGCCTGTGGCAGAGCCTGAAGGTCTGACCGCGAGAAAAAAGAGGATTCTTCTCGGATACGCTGTTATGTCAGTTGTTTGGTTAACTTATATGGCCTACCAGTCCTCAACCCTAATGAGGTATATGGCTCAAGATGCAGCAATTTCATTTCTGAAGATTTCATCAGCGATTTTGTTCAATCAGGCATTGACAATTGTTGCATTCGCGGTAAGCATCGCCTCCATTGCATACTTCACGATGATGGTGTCCGGATATGGCTTCACCTTTGTCACAGCGATCAAAAAGGTAGCGGCAAGAGCCTTGCGATTTGAGGCTATTCATGACAGAGACCTTTCAGTGTTCCTCTGTCTTCCAACTCATGTTTCAGAGTCACTGGTCAAAGACTTAAGGGCAAAAATGGCAAATGAGGCAAAGAAATTTACGCTAAATTTCAACATTAAGCGAGTTGGGCCGCTATGTATTGCAGTTCTTAGATTGGGTGGCAAAGAGTTGGCGTTGATACAAATTAAGGACCACATGAGGAAGATAGAACTAAAATTTACCTCAATGTATGAAAAATTCCTCCAGCACCACAAACAGGATATACTTAAATCAGCTGGGATCTATGGTC
>Ga0315314_1004143_pt1 | contig 11000 bp, 9 predicted proteins | sample TDP9_MG_FD_203631 | JGI IMG/M metagenome (GOLD analysis project Ga0315314, IMG submission 203631) | Freshwater sediment microbial communities from Lake Towuti, South Sulawesi, Indonesia - TDP9 | ecosystem: Environmental > Aquatic > Freshwater > Lake > Sediment | place: Indonesia: South Sulawesi... | reverse complement strand
CTTGCGGTCTCCGTTGCTGGTACACCATTTTTTCGAGGCGCTTGTGGCTAAGTGGAGTTTGGTCCCCAGTACGGAGTCGCTCCGCCTACGCCACGCGGGATCTCTTTAAGTATCTGACCTCTTAGCCGTGTAATTTCCTCGCTACTGAGGTAGGGTGTCCAAACCACTGACCGACCGTATTGAGGAGTGCCTTTTGCCCAAGCATCTTTCAGTTCATCGTGGTTCCAATCAATCTCGTAACGCTCTTTATGCTCAAAGAATTCAGAGCCCGGGTATGGCTCTAGAATCGATAGGTCATAATTGTCAGGCTTCGTTGCCCGCAGCCAAGCTACTGTTCTTTCTACCGACTGTCTGCTCTCACTGGGCAAACCGATTATCAAGTATGCCTTCACTTTAAGCCCAACCTCATGGCACCATTGGACAAAGCGTGTATTCTGCTCTACGGTGGTGCCTTTGTTTACGATCTCCTCTAAGATGTACGGATCTCCTGACTCTGCTCCCAAACAGACTTCTACGCAGCCAGACTCCTTCATTTTTCGGAGATCCTCTTTGGTCACAAGATCCGCTCTGGTCATGCACCGGAATTTGATGTCGAGCTGCTCTAACCCTCTGAAGATATCCAGGTCTCGCTGCTTTCTAATCATTACTTCGTCATCGTATATCATGAGGGCTTTAAACCCATATCGATCACGAAGTATTCTCGCCTCTTCCAAGACACTCTCTGCGCTTCTGAAGCGCAAGGGAATGCTCCTACCAAGGTTTGTCTTTGAGCAGAATCTACAGTGACCCCCTGCTCCGAACGGACAATTACCTCGGGTTGTTATTATGCTCATGCATCTGCGCCCTTCCAACCGATATTTATATCGGTGAATGTCTATAGCATCCCAATCCGGGAACGGTATGAAGTTGGGGTCAAGGTCTTTTTTGGGCACGATTTCCTTGGAATAGAGTTCCCCCCTTTTCAGTCTGTCTCTTATCTCATCGTAGTTCTGAACGATCTCCAGCATAGAAAGTTCGCCTTCGCCCCGAACAGCAATGTTGAACCCTCCTTCTAGGCACTCCTCTGGCATCCAGGTTGCTTGGGGGCCCCCAATCACGAAAATCGAGTCTGGGTTGTCGCGTCTTAAGGTTCTCACAGCTTCCTTGGCGAAAGCAAAGTGAACGACTTGGCATGAGAACCCGAATATATCCGCTTTCAGATTAGGTGGAAGACATCCTCCCCCGGCCAGATCATAGACTTTGGTGTCGTGCCCAAACTGTCTGAGATATGAAGAGATGTAAAGGAGGCCTAGCCCGGGAAAGGATAACGGTTCGGCAAGAAACGGGCTGTCCGGTTGAACTAAAACTATTCTAGGGTTCGTCAATCATGCACCCTGTTTTATACTTTTGATTATATATTCTAGATCTTCCAAACTTACATCTTGATGAATAGGAAGACAGATAAAATCCTTATCAATTCTATCGGTGTTAGGTAAATCTTTTCTCATTCTACCAAAGATTGAAAATTGATCATTTCTGAAATTCTGAACGTATACTTCTATTCCTTTTGACTGCATCATCTTTGCAAATTTTAGTCTTCTCTCGACATGTATTGGGTACAAATAGTAAGAACTTTCTCTGTCTTTTTCATAATTCATCAGGGTTACTTCTTTTACTCCTTCAAGGTTTTCTTTGTATATCTTTGCTTTTTTTCTCCTTTCAGTTAGGATCTTATCTACATATTTCAGTTGCTCTCTTCCAATGGCTGCAGAAAAGCTGTTCATTCTCATTTTATATCCAACTTCCTTAATATCGTAAGGATATTGTCCCAACAGTTCATCTTTCTTTTGTCTATTCATTCCAAACCATGATCTTCTATCAGCCTCTTCAAAGATCTTCGTGTTTTTCGTAACGAACATTCCACCATCTCCCGTTGTAATGTGCTTAACAGCATGAAAAGAAAAACACGCGTAATCAGATTCACCGCCAATATACTTAGCGTGATAGGTTGCTCCTATCGCGTGAGCAGAATCCTCAATCAAAGCTAAATTGTGTTCGCTTGCTATTTCTCTAAGTTCCTTTAAATCGCAAGGATAACCAAGATTATGTACACAGACGATGGCTTTAGTCTTTTTCGTGATTCTATGCTCAATATCAGAAGGATCTATGTTCGCAGTCTCGTATATAACATCCGCAAAGACAGGTATTGCGAACTGTTCTAGAATAGCAGTATTCGTAGCTATCATAGTAAAAGGAGAGGTTATTACTTCATCTCCTGGTCCTATTCCAGCAATAGCGTATGCAAGACGTAAAGCAGAAGTACAGGAATTTACTGCAACAGCATATTTCATATCGAATTTCATGGCAAAAGCTTTTTCAAAAAGAGCTGTTTCGGAACCTACATTTATCCATTTGCTTTTTAAGACTTTAACCGCGACGTCTATTACACTCGCAGGTATATGCGGACAAAAAACGTTTATTCTTGTACGTACCACTTTATAATTCTTTCCAATCCATTTTCATCACGTCAATAGACAAATTCCTTGGCAATATCTTATCACATCCTCAACGTCCTAGTGAGAACTCTGTTTTCGCTTGGATAGTTTGGTGCATCCCATGGGAATCTTTCTCCGTTAAGCCATCTTTCCCAACGACTGACTTCTTCCTTAACCATGATCTCAACTAGATCATTAAACTTCGTTTTTGGTCTCCAGCCCAACTTCTTCTCAGCCTTGGAGTAATCTCCGGTGAGGCTGGGAACATCGAGTGGTCTGAGGAATCTCTTATCAACTTTGACGTATTCCTGCCAGTCAAGTCCGACTACATCGAGTGCTCTCTGCACAAACTCCTTCACGCTATGCGCCTCACCAGTAGCAATTACATAATCATCCGGCTCCTTTTGTTGAAGCATTAACCACATTAATCTGACGTATTCAGGAGCATAGCCCCAATCTCGCCTTGCATCAAGATTTCCAAGTCTAATTTCTTTGCTTAGTCCAAGGGATATTTTAGCTACCTCATTGGCAATTTTCCTAGTGACGAATTCCAGGCCACGTAGGGGGGATTCATGGTTAAAGAGTATGCCGTTCACAGCGAATATTCCGTATCCCTCTCGGTATATCCTAGTGATCCAGTAGCCGTAGAGCTTCGCCGCGGCGTAAGGACTCATTGGATGGAAGAAGTCGTCCTCTTGGAGTAGTCTGTTAGTGACTAAGCCAGTTTTTCCAAACATCTCGCTAGTAGCTGCGAAGTAAAACTTCACATCGCTGCAGTTCTGTCGGATTGCCTCAAGAATTCTAGTTGCGGCTAAGCCTGTTACATCTCCGGTTGCGACCGGAATCTCAAAGCTGGTTTCAACGAAGCTTTGAGCTGCGAGATGATAGACTTCATCTGGCTCAGATATTTTTAAAGCCTCGATTAGCGAGCCAGCATCACTTAGATCGGCGGGAATTAAGTTTACTTTATTGAAAATATCCAGATATTCTAGACGCCAGAAGTTAGGGGTGCTAAGCCTGCGGTAAGTGCCATAGACTTCATAACCTTTGTCCAAGATGAATCTGGCTAGATAGGAGCCGTCTTGACCGTTGATGCCCGTGATGAGCGCATGCCTACTCATCGGGGTCACCCTCCTTTAGTTAACCAGTTGCAAGCCAAATGTCCTTCACAACATCGCTTTTCGTGATGAACGTCTCGAACTGCTATTCCCAGATTGGCTATGAACAACCTTGTGGCAGGTCTGAGCGATCTTCGGGATAACGATATCCGCGGTATAATTCGCTATGAGTTTTAGGTAGCCTTTCAAGCCCATTTGATCACGAATCGCTTTATTATCAAGGAGATATATGAGTTGTTCAGCAAGCATTTGAGAGTCCCCTAGTTTAAATAATAAACCATTCTCTCCATCTTGAATGAGTTCACGGGAAACCGGATGGTCCGTGCACACAACGGCCTTTTTGTAGGCCCACGCCTCAAGAGGGACCCTGAAAAAGGCTTCGTACCTTGACGAACAAACCACCAAGGTCGAGATACTGTACAAGGCGGCCAACTGAGCATCTGTCAGTCTCCCGCTTAAAGACATATGACTGCCGAGATTTTTGCGTTGGATCAGTTTGTTAAGGTAGACAGCATGTTTAGTAGGGGGACCTGCAATGACACCTCTTATATTGTCGTACTTGCCTAAGACATAAGGGACTGCCTTAATGAGGATATCAAAGCCTTTATTCCATACTATTCTGCCAACAGATAGGATTATTTTCTCGCACTTCTTCAATCCTAGCCTCTGTCTGATTTCTTCTTCCTCGGCGGCAGATGGGCGATAGACAGATCGTAGGTCAACCGGTTCAGGTATTGTATTAATCTTGTAATAAGGGACGTACTTCTTATAAAGCGAGGCTTCGTAAGCCGTCAGTGCCAAGATTGAATCAGCATGCTTGAGCATCAGCGTCGGGCCAAAGCCAAAATCAAACAAGCTGGATGTTAATTTTCTTTTTCTTTTCTGGAACACTGGACGATCAGGTTGAAAGATCGGTTGATAGACCAGAGGAATGCCCCGAAGTCTTGCCGCAAATATCGATGAGAGTAACAAGTATGAAGGCACGTAGGACACTAAATAATACAAATCAACTGACATCGTGAGCAGGTCTCTTAGCAGACCAACACTAACCTTAAGGCCCTCCTGAAATGACACGCGTACGTATCTTCTTATTCTAAGCCTCTGATTTATGTCGACGACCCTCCGCCTTTCCCCGTCAACCGAGTAAGCTGAGTAAGTAATGACGGTTACACTAAAGTTCTGTTCCGCCAGCCCCCTTGCTATCAGATATGATAGCCTTTCCAACCCGCCTACGATGGGGGGAAAGGTTGGAATGATCAGAGCGATTCTTAGGTTCATGCCTTAGTACATGTGACAATTACTTGGCGTGTAATAAATGGCAGGTACTTCCCAACGGTTCTGGACAGTCCAAGAGCTAGGAGCTTAGGTATTCTAAGCCTTCCGAATGACAAGTCTTGGCCTCTAACTCTCAGCACATAGAAGCCAACTTCTGTGCAACCGCGTAAGAATTGCTTATATGTGAACTCTCTTTTGTGATACGGATTGACAATCTCTACATCCATCCAAAACATTTTCCTGACCATATTACCAAGATCTAAGAGGTTGACGGTTGCCATAATCAGAATGCCTCTGTTTTAATGACTCTATGAATCTCTTGAAGCATTCGAGAAGAGCTATCTACATGCTCAATGACATCAAAAGATATGACAAAGTGAAATCAGCATTCAGACTCTGCATATCAAGGGCATCAATTCTTTCGAATGGGGACATAGTTCCTTCGCACGCGCTCATACTCTGGGCTCCCAATCGCGAACATTCCAAACGTCTCCTTGGTGCAGCAAGTAGTAATAATCTCCATTGCAGTAGGTGAGTGCAATTAATGGATCATTAAGAATCATTGCTGCAGTGATATCTGGGCGCTTTTTAAGAATTTCACCTTCGGTTCCAGATGCTGCACGCCTCTCTTGGGCCCCCCACAGTCCGTTCTTAACGTAGAGATAAGTAAGAAGCATATAGTGTACTCGACGAAATGCGGTTACATAGAAACTGGGCACATTCTCCTGGAAGATGTTCTCAGTGCTGATGGCAGTCCGCATCAGGGTAATTAGACCCGCAGTATCGGTTACTATGGGTTGGAAGCGGCCTACCACATCGTCAGGAACCATGTGCCCGGGAAAGCTTATAGGATAGCCGGTGGTCGAAGGCTGGTGAGATTGAATGTAGTCCCCCACGGCCACCCCTGATGGTGGTACAAGAGTACATGAATAATAGTCAAGAGTTCTTTCTGGAGTCAATTCGCTCGCAGGATGATAGAAGATGTCGTTGGCGTGGTCTGGCAGCATCAGATTCATAGATAATGTAGGTAGTAGAAAGATTACGACCAAGAGACGTGCCCGACCATTAAGTTCCAGTAGAGCTACTGCTATTAACCCACATAGGAGCACCAAGAAATGGGAAATCGTTCGGTCAAGTTGTAGATAAATCGAAAAATGTGGAACCATAGCTATGATGGTTATGAGGGCGAGCGAAGAACAAGCAGAGAGTATGAAAGTAACTTGGCGCGAAGAGAACCTTCCTCGCAAAGAACCGACCAATGCTATCAGCCCCCCTATCGCCATCAGCCCGAACTGCAGGTCAAACCATGCTGTGATGAGAGTGCCTCGAGGCGAACTGAAGACATAATAGCTCTCGACTCGGCGTGTTGGGCCGGAGAAAGAAAACGAGACGAGTAGACGAATGAAAGTCTCAAGTTGTTGCACATGCCAAGAAAAAAGAGGAAGGTTACAATAGATGAACCAAGCAAGTGAGGCAATGAAAAAGAAGGGGATGAACGAACGACCGAAGGTTTCAGCATGCAGTTTCTTGCCCGCTGAGGAAGCAATGATTTCAAAAGGTCGATGCAAGATGACAAAAGTCAGAAGAATAAAAAACGAGAAGTATGCAAGAGTGTAGTGAGACGATATTACCAACAGGGCTAACAATACTGCCACCCCGTATGAACGCTGATCCCTTTTTCTCAGGCAGTGCATCATCAGATACATCCCAATTAGACCCATGGCCGAGCGCGTCATGTCCAAGAGCCTAGAGAAGAAAAGAATCTGCGGTACAAGAGTGATGCTTATGTAGGTGACAGGGGAATCTCCGAAGAAGTCGTGGATGAACAAGTATATGCTGAGAAGATAGAACACGCCAATCGAGGGCGCGAAAAGGCGGAAATAAGTCTCGAGGTTATTTAGTCCCAAGACCTCCGTGACTAAGTTTGGATAGATTGTGACGCTTAATGTGCCAAGATATTTGTACGCAGGAGCAAGTATGCCTAGCGTCCAGCCAGTCCAAACTGGATCCCACCTCCCGGCGAGGGCGACAGCCTTGGCATTGTTCAGTTCCCGTAACACGTCTGACCCATAAGGTACTTCGAAACGACTTGCCCTCATGTAACAGGTAGAGATTGTGAAAATAGCTATGGATAGAAGGAAGAATCTTGTATCAATTCTTACATTAAGTTTGAAAATGGTTGGAAGGAGGAGTAATGTTAGCCCAGTAGACTGCATGAAAATCCCAAGAAAGAGAACACTGATTGACAAAGAAGGGCGCGAATCAACGCGGTATAAGTACAGGTGAAACATTACGGCACCTAGTGCAATAAGGATTGGAGGAAGCTTGGTAAACAAGAACAATGACAGTCGGTTCATATGACGGAATCGCTCACTTCGTAACATCACTCAAAGGTGAAATCCTCTGGTCTATATGTGGTAAAGCCGAACGTTTTGTTAAGCCAACACCAATCAGTCACAGTCACTTCTGAAGTGCTCGGTTTTCCAATTGCCCCCACATTCAAATTTGATCTGAAAATCCAGTGTTCAGCTATTTGAGAGGGCAACGCCAACCAACACTCCCTGTCTCTAGAAACTTCTCTGATTATATCATCGTAATACGACAGTAGCGACTTGTTGCCGAAAAGTCCCTTATCCGGATGAACGATTAAGTTGCAGAACCCACCGATAGACTTTATGTAGTTTATTAAAGATCTCCAAAAGTTCAAGACGGCATCTGGGTCTAGACCTGCAACCACAAGAAGTTGATGATCCTGTGGCATCGTAACCGGGAGCTCTACTAGACCTTCCTCCATCAATGGGTAAACTGTACCTATTCCATGAGGAGCTCCGCTGGTACGGCAATGCACTTCCCACGCTGGCAATGAAGAGTCGTAGAGGAAACCTGTTTTCTTTATGGCTCTCATGATGCTACGCGAGTGTTGAAGCAAAGGAGAACGAAAACCCCTCACCCGACAGTTCCCAAGTTTTTCAAGCATCACCTTGGAAGCATGGCAAACGTTGTTGATCTCACTCTCATTGTAGAAAATCAATCTTCCATCGTGACGAAAACCATGCGATCCGATCTCACAGCCCTCTGATGCCAACATTTTCAGTGTCTCAGGGTTCAAAGTATAATGTCCCGTAGGTATGTTCCAGTCTGATCTGACACCATACTTCCTTTCAACATCTCTCATCTGACCTATGCCAACTTTGAACCCGTAGGCTGTATCCACATCATGAGTGATTGTGAAGGCAAATTTCTTCCCATCCTTCCAAAAATTTAGAGTTCTGAAAGATTTATTCGCTGAAATAACTGCAGCTGCAAGAAGAAAATATCTTAAACCATCTAGAGAGCTAATGTTTGAAGCGTAATCCTCTGGGGAAACATCTACTTGGACAAATGATTTAAGCAATACATCGCCAAGCTTTCTAGGCGCTATTGATGCGAGGTCAAGTCTGGAAAAAACTCTGAAAGAATGAATCGGTTTGAGATCCATGCCACGCGCAAGTATCCTCTTGATCTCATCAAAGACATCGACACACATAAGGTTCACTTTTGAATTTGCGACGCGACAAAGAAGAGGACAACCTTTGAACGAAACGAGAACATCGATAGGCCCACTATAACAGAAAAGTCTCGAAATCTCAAAACTGATCGCCGCCTTTTTTCGAATTCTTAGATCTACCCTCAATCTTTTCTTTGTATGCTTGCCCTTCACATTCAGTTCCCTGAGAAAACTGAAGAAATCCTCCGTGTGAGAGGGGATGCAGAGAAGAGGAGACTTTCTACTTGCGTTGGCATAATTGGGATATGCTATTAATAGGTCATAGTCCCGCGTAGTGTTTGGATTCATTTCGAATGGTATCTTGAAGAAATCCAGGACGTTTGCTATGTCATCCAACTTGCTGCCGAATATGGCTACACGTGGCCATTGTAACTCTGGCTTCCCTGCATTTGGCGGTCCTTTCTTCACCAGCATATCGTGCGCACTGGACTCTCTAGAGATGATATTGAGACTGGCTCGTTAGGTTGTCTCATTTTGTCAAGTTCTTTCAGATTATGCTACCTGTGTTGGAAGGCTGTTGTGGCCCGAGTTTCTTGAACCTTTGTCCACGTGACGTGTCGGTCGCCCTTGATGTGCTTCAGAAAACCGATAAGCAGGAATGTGTTATGCACAAAGAATGAGATAAGGTATCTTCGGGTTGTAGGAAGGGCGACTAGGACCAGAACAGGCAGGATTAAGACGGGATTTTGGAGGACGGTCAGAAGTCCGAGACAACAAAAGAGGATTCCGACGAAGGGATTTAGAAGGTGTAAGTACAATTCTGGGACCATGATGGCAAGGGGAAGCGTTAGACGTTTTCTGATCATCATTCGCAAGCAAAGAAGCCAGAGAAAGATCATTTGTTCGGCCCTCCTCACTTTCACAGTAGTCTTGCCTCTCCAAGTGTGATAAACGTTGTTATACGTTTTCGCTTCGGGCACCTGCAAACATCTAAAGCCCTTCTCCGCCACCTTTATAGCGGCGCCCATGTCGTCTCCTCCGCTCAGCTCATCGAACCCCCCAAAAGATTCACGCTTGTAAGCTGACAATTCGCCATTCAATACCAGTGTCGAATGGATTTTTGATTCGCCTACTCTTATCGGCTCGTATGCAGCATGGTATGCGACCTCGCTTCTTGTAGCTAGCGATTGATCTGGGTTTAGAGGAACCTCAGTCCCAGTAACGACTCCTACTAATGGATCTGCCAAATACGGAAGTATGATTTTGAGCACGTCAGGGTCCCAATAGGTGTCCGCATCAGTTGTGACAAAAATATCCCCTTCAGCTATCTTGACGGCCAAATTCAAGGCTTTTGACTTCCCTCTCCTCTCAGACTCCTCTAAGACGTTCATTCTAAATGTGGGGTGTTGAGCCATAAAGGCCTTCGCAAAAGATACAGTGCCATCAGTTGACGCGCTGTCGACAACGATTACATCAATCAGTTCTCTGGGATACTCAACTGCCAGTAGGTTCTCAAGCTTCTTAGAGATCACCTGACTCTCATTGTATGTAGGAAGAATTACAGTGACTTTCGGCGAGTAGGAAGTGTCGACCTTCACGTTCCACGGGCGGGTCAATGCGATATGCCTCATCCACAAAATGTAAAGAAGAGGCAATCCAACGTGCATGAAGCCGAAGAGCATTAAGAGAAACAGAATCAATTCTATCAAGCCACTCACCGAGAGATTCCCTTGGCCATTGTTCCGGTACCTACACTGAGATAAGTAAATCCAATCTCGATGAGAAGGCTTCTATCTAAGGCATTCTTTGCGTCAATTACCACGGGGCTCTTCATAAGACTGCGAATTCTCTTGAAGTCTAACTCTCTGAACTCAGGCCATTCCGTAAGCAAGATCAAGGCATCGCAGCCCTCAGCGGCCTCATAGGCATTAACACGAAACTCGAATTCCTTGTAGCGTTTCAGTTCCGCCTTGGCGGCTTTGGGATCATATGCCTTCACATTGACACCTCTCGAAGCGAGGCTCTGAATCATTTCGATGGCAGCTGAACGACGAAGCGTACTCGTGCCAGGCTTATAGGTTAATCCAAGTACTCCCACAATGAGACCTTCTAAAGATCCAAATACCTGTTTAAGCTTTCTTTCAACAACTTCATTTTGTTGTTTGTTTACGTCCAGAACCGCTTCTGTTACTCGCATTCTGTACCCTTCTCTTTCACCGAGCCTTTTTAGGACGTGAAGATCCCTGGCTAGAGTGCCGCCTGAGAAGCCTAGGCCAGGTGATGGTGGACGACTCCAGATTCTTTCGTCTTGATACAAGAACAGTTGGATAGCTTCAGCGATTTTCAGGGCGTCTACGCCGATCATATCCGAGAGATTCGCTATTTCATTCATAAAGGAGATGGGTAATGCAAGAAAGGCATTAACAACATGTTTAGCCATCTCGGCTGTGGCTAGGCTCATTCTTATCATTGGAACACCTAACGCATGATAGAGCTTCTCAACCATCGCGCCTACGTGATCATTATCCGCACCGACAATTACAGCCTTCGGCTTTAAGAATCGCTCGATCGCCTGCCCAAGTCTTAGGAACTCAGGGACATAAGATATATCGAAATCTAGAGAGGGATTAGTTTGCTTAATGATCG
>Ga0315314_1004142_pt1 | contig 11001 bp, 10 predicted proteins | sample TDP9_MG_FD_203631 | JGI IMG/M metagenome (GOLD analysis project Ga0315314, IMG submission 203631) | Freshwater sediment microbial communities from Lake Towuti, South Sulawesi, Indonesia - TDP9 | ecosystem: Environmental > Aquatic > Freshwater > Lake > Sediment | place: Indonesia: South Sulawesi... | reverse complement strand
GGCGGCATAAACTGCATGTTTCCCTTGGAGGCGCGTTTCACAGACATCTACAGGCTGAGGGAATCCTTTGGACGCCGCGTCCTGCTGATGGGCGGGGTTGACAAGGCAGCGCTGGTCACTGGTGGCAAAGCCGTTGACAAGGAGCTGGAAAGGCTCACGCCCGTTCTTAAAGAGGGCGGCTTCATACCCTTGGTGGATCACCGCTGTCCGCCCGAAATCTCCTATTCAACGTATAAGTACTATCTGAAGAAGAAATGGGAATGGATAGGCAGAGAAGCCGTTGAAACCTATGGACCGCGTTAAGGTTGTTTCTCCCTGCAGTTCCGCCAACCTTGGGTCTGGCTTCGATGTCTTCGGCTTGGCGCTCGAAGCGTTCCACGACGTTCTAACCGCGGAGTTCAGGGACAACGCAATAACAATCGAGGTTAGCGGCCTAGACGCAGAGAAGATCCCTACCGACTTAGACAGGAACACAGCTGGACTCGTCGCCAAGAATCTCCTTGAAGGACGCGGCATCGGGGTCAAGATAAGACTTGAGAAGGGGATACCGCTGAACATGGGTCTCGGAAGCAGCGGCGCATCTGCAGCTGCTTGCGCTGTAGCCTTGAACCGCCTTTTCGGTCTCGGTCTATCGCAGAATGAGCTTGTGAAGATAGCCGCCATGGGTGAAGTAGCAGCAGCTGGGGCTGGTCACGCCGATAACGTGGCTGCTTCTGTTCTGGGCGGTTTCACGATGGTCCAAGTCTGGGGTGATTCGTTGATTGCGGTCCGTCTGGATCCGCCTCCCAACCTAGAAGTGGCTTTGGCTATGCCTACCATAGAAACTCCCAAAAGCAAGACTGCGATGGCGAGGGCGATTCTCCCCAAGTCTGTACCCCTTGAGAGCGCTGTCTCCAACTTGAGGAATGCGGCTTCCGTAGTTGCTGGTTTCCATTTGGACGATGTCGCCATGATCGGGCATGGAATGACCGACGTGATAGTCGAACCAGCGAGGATGAGGCTTATTCCAAACTACGAAGCGGTCAAGAAGGCGGCTTTCCAGGCAGGCGCCTCCGGAGTGGCCATAAGCGGCGCAGGTCCAGCCGTCATCGCCGTCGTCGACGACACAAAGGTCTCCGCCTTGGACGTAGCTGAAGCCATGAGAGACGCCTTTCTCAGCGCCGGTATCAGATGCGAAGCGCGTTCCTCGAGACCTTCGCTCAAGGGTACAGTCATAGTCTCATGAAAGAAGGCGCTTTCCTTTTTATGTCAGCGTAGCCTAATCTTGTTCTTGAGGGCAGAGCGATGAAAGTTGACGAGAGGCCTGTCATCGGCGTGACGATGGGCGACCCGGCAGGTATAGGACCTGAGATAGCCGTCAAAGTTCTTTCAAAGCCCAATGTCTACCATAGCTGCAAGCCCGTTCTGATAGGTGACCTGGGGCTGCTCAAGAAGACCGCAGGGGAACTGAAAATCAAGACGGCTTTCAAGACTGTGAGCTCTCCGAGAGACGCTTTAGGCAAGGAAAGCATAATTGAGATCGTGGATCTGAGGAATGTTGATCTGGGTGCGTTGGAAGTCGGCAAGGTTTCAATCCAATCTGGAAGAGCCTCAATCGAGTACATCGAGAAAGCTGTAGTGTACGCTTTGAGGGGCGACGTTGATGCAATAGCGACAGGGCCAATCAACAAGCAGGCGATCCAGCTTGCCGGTAGCCGCCACATTGGGCATACTGAGATGTTGGCTGCGCTCTGCGGCATTGAGAACCCCTTGACAATGTTCTGGGTTCGTGGCGCAAGGATATTCTTTCTGACGAGGCATCTGCCCCTGGCTGAAGCTGTGAGAGCTGTGAGGAAAGACCTTATAGTTGAGACCGCTGTCAAGATTGCGCAGGAGCTCCGACTGGTAGGCCTAAAAGAACCCTTGATCGCAGTTTCAGCCTTGAACCCTCACGCCAGCGACGAAGGTCTGGTCGGCGATGAAGAGGCCTTGGAGATCAATCCCGCCATTAAAGAGCTCAACGCCAGAGGCATCCGCGCAGTCGGCCCCGTCCCTGCGGACACAGTTTTCCTTAAAGCCTTGGAGAACCGTTACGATGCTGTTCTATCCTTGTATCACGACCAGGGCCACATTGCGGCAAAAACTGTCGACTTTTATGGAACGGTTTCGGTAACGTTTGGGCTTCCGTTCATACGGACTTCCGTGGATCATGGAACCGCCTACGACATCGCCGGCAAAGGCTTAGCAAACCCCAGAAGCCTAGAAGAAGCCATAAAACTAGCGGCAAAGCTGGTCAGAGGTGTCTCGTGAAGTCCTAGCTGCCTGAAAGCTGGTTGCCTCTATGGTTAAGGTGATCTTGGACGCGAACTTCCTCTTCATCCCATTCCAGTTCCGGGTTGACATTTTCGAAGAGTTGGAAGATTTGGTAGCCGAATTTGAGCCGGTTGTCCTCTCTGCGACCTTGGAGGAGCTGGAAAGCCTCGCGAAGAAGCGATCCACAAAGACTCGGAGGCAAGCTTTAGCGGCTCTTGAACTGGTAGAAAGATGCAAGGTCATCAAGGTGGAAAGGAAGCCTGACGAAAACAACGACGACATCATCCTCAGAACTGCCATAGAATGGAAATGCCCCGTCGCAACCAACGACAAGACTCTCAGGAAGAGGCTGAGGGAAGAAAGATTAACCACGGTCTTTCTCAGACAAAAAACGCGCCTGGAAATCGAAGGCTGTACTGAACGGCTCTGGTGCTGAGTTCTGTCTTGACCAGCCATGATTTGTTCAACAATAGGAATTCCGCATTGTTCAGGAAAAAGCCTGTTTGACGGATGATGTTCTGTGTGCTTCCCGCCGATACACAAGCATCTCTAGGCTTGTGTGCAAAGCAAAAACAGATACCTCTCAGAAGACAGGTCTGGGATACGCGATAGGCTTTTTTGTCTTGAGTCTGTATGCCTGGGGTATGTCAGACAAGGAACTGCTTCGTTACGTAACCTACTGTGGCTTATACTGTGGGCTTTGTGCCCATAAGAACCTCATACCTCAGCGGGCGGGTCAGCTCCAAAAGACCTTGCACGAAGAGGGCTTCGACTTCTTTTATCAGTTCGGTCCCGATAGGGAGACGGTTCCGGTCTTCTGGGCGCTTCTTCGGAAGTTCTCGGAGATGGACTCATCATGTAGAACGGGCTGTGGACCGCCCAACTGCGAGATCCGAACCTGCGCCAAACGGAGGGGCGTTGAAGTCTGCCCTCAATGCAGCGAATACCCTTGCAGTCTCATCGAGAGGATGGCTGAGCATTACCCAAACTTGATTCAAGATGGAAAACACCTTCAGAAAGTCGGCTCAAAAGAATGGATCAAAAAGCAAGAAGAAAGAGCTAAACGCGGCGTTGTTTACGCCGACCTCCGCATCCCCTAAGAGATATCACTTTTTCCGCACTAGAAAGACCAGTTCGCTCTTGAACTCTAGCCGCTGAGAGGTCCAATCCTTTTTCCCAGTCAGTTTACTAAATCTGGCTTCGTAGTATTCGCGCATGCCTTTCTCTCTTCCTCCAAGGCTCTTGACTGGGAACGAGACTGCAAGGAAATCGGCGTTCGTCTGTTCTAAGACCTTTAAGCCAGCTGATCTCTCGATCTGTTCAAGGCAAGGTATCGCGTTGAGGAGAAAGGCCAAATCAGCCTTGATCCGAGGCGGGTTCTGCACAACATCCCTAGCCTCAGCAAATCCCTCGACATTAACGAGGGTCATGTAACTGTTCAGAAACCCCGCCAGATCCTCATAGATGTCGTAGGCGCAGTATTTTGGTCTGCCTTCGAGGAGCATCCAAGGGATTGACAAGGGATGCAACCCGCAGCCAATGTCCATGATGGAGTGAATGGGCGGCAGGAGGGAAAAGATGCCAGCGTAGAACCTATCGAGAACCTTCAGCCGTTCTCTGGTCGAATAATGGTGACCCATTATCTCGAGGCAAGTCCTCCGAAACAAACCTTCATCCGCTGCCTTTCTGGCTTTTTGGAGTTTTTCCAGCCAAGCTGCGTAACTTGGTCTGACTAGGAAATAGGCTCCGCCGATCTGGTGAAGCTTGTTCTTCGTGGCTTTGACTGCCTTCTTGAGGTTTCGGCGTTTCGACAGCTCGCGTCTGCCGATGTTTCTGACCAGATCGGCGCAGACGCTCCTGTATCTCGGGCTTTTCAAGACAATGCTTACGAGGTTCTCGAGCTGATCGTCACCGTTCATTGGGGTTCGCCTTTCAGCCTTTCCACCAGAAGCATCATGAACCGCAGGTTATGCATCGTGGCTAGACGGAAATACAGAGCGTCTCTCATGTTGAACAGGTGGTGCAGATAGGCCAAGGTGTAATTCGAGCACGTTGGGCAGTTGCAGTGCGCCGAAACGGGCGCCTTGCTCCGCATATGCTTCTTGTCCTGAATGTAAAGGTAGGAGAAGACTTTATCGTCTTGAGCTTCGGACTGACCGAAGAAGTCATGTTCAAAAACGTACAGCCTCCCCTGCCTGGCGTCCCGCGTAGGCAACGAGCTGTCAAAGAGTTCGTAACCGAGCCTTGTACACTGGACGACGTTATTGGGTGAACCGACGCCGAGGGCTATCATCGGAAAACCAGCCGGAACGAGCTCCCGTGCATACTTGATCATATTAACCAAAAGTTTTCCCTGAGTGTCAAGTGGGTAACCTCCATAGGAGAAACCGTCAAAGCCTATCTCTAGAAGCTGCTCTGCACACTCTTTGCGCAGCTCGCGGCTTCCGCCTCCTTGAATGACGGCAAACAAAAGTGGTCTAAGTTCCTTAGATCCGTATCTCTGCTTTACTGTTCGGTCAAACTCGGTCTTGCACCTCTCCGCCCAGTTGACAGTTCGGGCAACCGATTGCCGTTGAGCCTCAAAGGGGTCGCTGACATGTGTGCATTCGTCTAAGCAGATCGCAATGTCCGTTCCATACTTGAGTTGAAGACGTATACTCTTTCCTGGGGTAAGCAGAAACTTGCGGGAGGAATCCTGCGGATGAAAAATGATCCCTTTATTGGTGATGGTGCTAAGCTTAGGGTTCTTCCTAATAACAGAGTAGGCTTGGAATCCTCCGGAGTCGGTGACGATTGGACCACGCCACCCGGAGAAGTTATGCAGCCCGCCTAACGCTTCGACCACCGAAGAGCCTGGATGCTGCATTAGGTGGAACACATTCATCACAACGGCTTGAACTCCACATCTCACGAGGTCGTCCGAGCCTAGAGAACGGACGAATCCGCGGGTTGCATCCGGCATGAACTGAGGAAAGGAAAGTCGGCCGTGAGGAACCTTTAGGACCTGTCCTCTTGACCTTGGCAAGCTACCTTGCATCACCTTTCTGAGCATTTTCCCTCGCCACATTGCGGTCTTCGAGGCGAGCAACAGGAATCCGTTCCAAGGCTCGAAGAAGCGGATACCCAACGAGAACAGCCGCAACCAGCTCGCCTGCGCCGATGCCTAGGACGCTGAGCTCGTACGGAACGCCGTAGATGCCTGCAATATAGGCGCTTACCCCAAGCGCGTTCACGACGACCGGGTAGAGGCAGGCTAAAAGCCTCCTGCGAAAACTGAACTTCCAAGACAACACCGCGGCAATCAGTGTCAGCATTGGACCGAAGACCAGATCCAGCAGACCGACAGGACTGAAAACATTGGCTACAACCACGCCAAGTGTCAAACCTATGACTGCGGGAAGACCGAAGAGAAATGGCAAAGGGGTAAGCGCCTCGCTAATCCTCACTTGGAGCCACGAATAGCCTAGGTTGCCCAGCATGACAGTAGTAACAGCATACACAGCGGCTATTGCTCCAGTAAAAGGGATCCATCTGAAACCTACCCGAGCGCCCACGCTCGACACCTTAAAGACCCTCTAACAAGGCGCAAACTAATAATGATTTCTGCCAAATCGCAAGGAACCGAGAACACGTCTAGGATGCTCGGTGTTTGGAGACCATTCGTTGCCTTCTTGCTTTGCTAGTTCTAGATTGTGCTTTCGATCTCCCCTCTGCTCTTTGCATCCAGCTTGGACACATCTTCTATCTCGTACACGTTGTCGTTTATGTCGGTTATTATGACTCTGTTGCCCACGGGTATGACGCTCATCCTCCCCCTAGTTCGGAAGGTTCGAGGTCCCTTATCGGTCACCAAGTCCCATTCAAACTCGTCCCCGCTCGTGTCAATCTTCTCGATCATTAGAACCTTCGGGATGAAGTACATCTTGTCCAGAAGGGCTTGAAGATTCCTCCTAGACTCATCATCCAACTCATTGAAGTTTCTGATAATACAGATGTCGACGCCGTAGCTGTCCCTGAAGATGATGTATTCTGGGTTGGTGATCGGGAAGGGCTTTGCAGGCGTCAACCCGGAAAGGATCTTGCCATCAACGTTCAGCCTAAGGGAACCCTCCTTCTCGTCGAAGGCAATATTGACTTGGTTTGGGTCCAGAATGTTAAGCTTGGTTAGGAAGTCTGCTAGCGGCATCCTCTCACCTCCGTAGGGCTTCGACCAGTTTTTCTTCCTCAGCGAACTGAGCTTGGTAAAGCTGGCTATAGAGCCCGCCTGTCTTCATCAGCTCCTCGTGGGTGCCGACTTCGATGACTCGACCCTTGTCCATGACCACGATTCTGTCGGCGTTCTTCAGCGTCGACAGCCTATGGGCAATTATGATCGTAGTTCGACCCTTGGCTAGGTTGTCCATGGCTTCTTGTATCTTCCTTTCAGTCAGTGTGTCCACTGAAGAGGTGGCCTCGTCCAGTATCAGTATCTTCGGCTCCATTATGATGGCCCTTGCGATGGCGACCCGTTGCCTCTCGCCTCCTGAAAGCCTCCAGCCTCTATCCCCAACGTTCGTGTCGTAGCCTAAAGCCTGCGTCATGGCGAACTCGTGAACGTTCGCGGCTTTGGAGGCGGCTATGATCTCGTCCAGCGTTGCATCCTGTCTGCCATAGGCAACATTGTAGCCGATTGATCCGTAGAACAGTAAGGGGTCTTGGAGAACGAGGCCCATCTGTGATCTTAGGCTTTGGGTCTTGGTCTTCTTCAGGTCGACACCGTCGACGTAGATGCTTCCTTCAGTCGGATCGTAGAAACGTAGGAGCAGCTTCGTCAACGTCGTCTTGCCGGAGCCACTGGGGCCAACCATCCCGATCTTCTCGCCGGGTTTGATCTCTAAATCAACATTGCTTAGTACAGGGATGTATGGGTTGTACCCGAAACTCACATTCTTAAACGCGATAGCTCCCTTGAAGGCAAATTCCACGGCGTCCGGCGAATCCTCTATCTCAGGTTCAACCTGCATGATCTCCAATACCCTCTCGCTGGAGGTGATGGCCTGTTGAAGGGGCTCAAATATCTGACTTATCGTCTGAATCGGCCCATAGAACATCCACATGTAATTCACGAAAGCAATGAGCGACCCGGCGGTGACATACCCGGAGAGGACCTCTCTTCCGCCAATCCACCATATTATTGCAGTGCTTGCCGACAGAGAGAATCCGATAAGCGGGAAGAACTGGATGTGAAGTCGCGTTATGCTCAAGTTGGCTGTGATCGACCTCTTCATCTTCTCGACCAGGCGGCCAGTCTCAGACTTCTCCTGTGTGAAGGTTTTGACGACAACAACTCCCGGGATCGTGTCCCAAAGCAGCGAGCTCACATCAGCCCATCTGCGCCACGATCTGTGGTAGACTTTGCGAGACTTCTTGCGGAACAGTGTGATCCCGATGACGATCAGAGGCACTGGAATCAAGGCGAAGAGGGCAAGGTAGAGGTTCATCGTGAATATGATTATGCCGATACCCACTATCTGAAACGTGCTGATTATGAGGGTCTGCATTCCCCATGTTAGGAACCATTGAACACGTCCGACGTCGTCCATGACCCTTGACATTACGCGTCCAGAACTCATCTTGTCATAGAAGCCCAAAGATAACCTTTGAAGGTGCTCGTAGACCTGAATCCTCATGCTGTAAATCACTCTTTGGCCAAGGTAGCTAAGCGTGTAGCCTTGGGCGGGGCCAAGAATAGCGTTGGCGGCATAGACAGATATGAACGCAGTCACGACAAAGAGCAGTACTTCGATGTTCCTGTTCACAAAAACATCGTCAACCAGAATCTTGATCAAATAAGGCGGCGTAAGGCTGATCGCCGTTATCGCCAACGAAAGAATCAAAGCCAACACCGAAAAACGGAGGTGAGGCCTAAGATGACCCAGAAGCCACTTCAGCGTCTGACCCTTGTCAAAACCGTTCTTCCTAGCCAGGAAATGGTTGAGGACATCCACATCGATGCTTTCCAGCTTAACCTCTTTCTTGGCAATCTTGTCTATCAGCCTCGCCGCGTTGTGGAGATCCTCAAGAGAGGCGCGTGAAGAACGTAAGATGCTTTTAGGTCCTTCGTCTGTTTCTACGACCATCTCAGCGTTGCCGACATAATCCTTGACCGTGGCTGACCGGACTGAGACAAGGGGGATTTGAAGGACGTGTCCCGCCGAGGGGTTTACCGTGACGATTCTCTCTCTGGTTAATGCAAGCCATCTTTCGCCGAACCTCCCCTCTTCGTCGATGTCGCTTGGGACGTAGTAGATAACCTCTTCCCCTTCGTGAAGAACAGAGCTAAGCAAGCCGGCAACTCGCTCAGGAAGCCCTTCCTCTTCCATCAAGCCTCAAGCCTTCCAGACCACTTTTTTCAGCGCAAAACCAAACTCGCCTATTAAAGTCTTTCGCCTCTGCCATCAGACATTGAACTCTTTGGCTGGATGCCTTGTCCCGACGATGGAATAGAATCACACCTAAAGGCAAGATATAAGACTGCTTAACAGAGGCGCATACCTGCAGCTAATATCTATTCAGCCCTTCGAGATCATTACTTCTGTTGCTTTGATCACGGCTGCGGCTCTGTCACCTTCTTTGATGTCGAGGTCTTCCACAGCTTCGCGGGTTATGAAAGCCGTGACGATGCAGGGAACATCAACCCTTATCTTGACGACGGCTGAGACCCTATCCTTCTCAACTGAGACGACTTCGCCTTCAACCCTGTTCCTCGCACTAAACTTCATGAACAAATCCTCCCAACCCAGATCGTCAGAACCTGCCCGGTCGAATACGCTTTTGAACCAAAGGAAGGTCTTTACCAGCTCCCGTCCCGTCTCTGTCAGTTCAGCACCTCCGCCTCCAAGCCTTCCCCCCTTGCGCGTCTTCAGCACGGGCTTCCCTAAGCGTCTTTCAACCTTCTTGATGACCCCCCAGGCATGCCTATACGACATTCCCAAAGCTTCAGCGGCACCACTCAAGGTCCCCTCTTGCTCAATCCTCTGCAGAAGCTCTGATGTACCTTTACCAAAGACGTAGCCTTCCTTGGTTTCCAGCCAAAGCTTGTACGCAGGTTTCAGGGCATCCTTGTAGGCATTACCGCTCTTTTCGCTTGCCAATGTATCTCTCCTCCTCTCTCTAGACTGTCCGCACCGCAGTGGCCTTGAAGGTAAGGAAAACCTTGGAGCCGATGTTGAGCTGCATCTCGTTGAAAGACCGTTTGGTTATCTGCACAACGAAGCCCCTCCCTACGTCTACTCTGAGATTCACGGTGTCCCTAAAGTCCGAAACCTCGGTCACCACGCCCTTAAGGACGTTCCGCGCGCTTGAGACCACCTGATCCTTTGAGAGAATAATGTCTTCTGGCCTTACGAAGACGGTGATCTCGCCTTCCCGTCTCACAGCCGCCTCAATCCTAACGTCGCCTCCCAAGTCTATCACGGAGGTCCCTCCCTCAAGGACTTTCGAGACTCCTGAGAAGACGTTCACCAGATTCGCGAAGCTCGCCAGCTGTTCCGAAGGCGTACCAAAGATTTCCTGAGGCGTCCCAACTTGGGCAATTCTCCCGCCCATGAGCAAGACAGCCCTGTTTGCGAGCGTCTTTGCCTGGAACATGTTGTGGGTTGCTACGACAATAGTTGTTCCTTGCTCTCGGTTGACATGGGATATTGTCTCCTCGATGATGCTGGCGTTCCTTGGGTCAAGGTTTGCTGTCGGCTCGTCCAGAAGCAGAACCTCCGTGCCCAGCGCCAATGCTCTGGCGAGGGAAACCCTTTGCTGTTCTCCTCCAGACAGCTTCTTCGCCCCTCGTTTTTCATAGCCTTGCAGTTTCACTATGTCCAAGGCTTCCTTGACCTTTTCGTCGACCTCCTTCTCTGCAGGTCCCCTCAGTCTGAGGCCGTACGCTACGTTGTTGTATACGGTCGTGTTGAAAAGGGCGATGTGCTGGAAGACCAGTGTGCAGTTCCTTCTAACTTCACTAAAGCCGTCTTCGCCAACTCTTTCACCGTTGAAGTACATGTCTCCACTTGTGGGACTTGCGATGCCTGCCATTATCCGCAAGAGGGTCGTCTTTCCAGAGCCATTCGGGCCTATCACTGTAAGGATGTCGCCTTTTTCCACCCCCATGCTGACATGATCTAGAGCAGTCATTTCCCCGAACTTTTTTGTGATGTTCCTGAGCTCTATGACCACGCTTCGTGCCCCCGTCTCTGAAGATAGTTGACAACGGTATTCAACCCGAACACGATCGCTAGCAGTATGACAGTCAACACCATCCCCAGAACCAGCTCGCCCCGAGTGGTCTCAAGGGCAATGGAGGTTGTCAGAACCCTTGTCACTCCACGTATGTTTCCACCCAGCATGAGAGCAATGCCCAGTTCAGCTATGGCCCGGTTGAAACTTGCGACTATGGCCAAGAGAACTCCGCTCACCGACTCTTTCACGACTGCAAAGGAGGCCTGAGCCTCTGATGCGCCCAAAGTTTTCGCTAGGTCCCTTATCTCCGGGTCTACAGACTCGACTGTGCTCGTGACGAAACTGACAATTATCGGCGTTATCAGAACCGCTTGACCGATGACCATGGCCAAGGGAGTGTATAATAGATGCAGGAACCCTAGAGGCCCAGCCCTAGAAAAAAGCATGTAAAGGATCAACCCAAGGCTCACAGTCGGCATCCCCGTCAAGGAGTTGAAG
>Ga0315314_1004141_pt1 | contig 11005 bp, 8 predicted proteins | sample TDP9_MG_FD_203631 | JGI IMG/M metagenome (GOLD analysis project Ga0315314, IMG submission 203631) | Freshwater sediment microbial communities from Lake Towuti, South Sulawesi, Indonesia - TDP9 | ecosystem: Environmental > Aquatic > Freshwater > Lake > Sediment | place: Indonesia: South Sulawesi... | reverse complement strand
CAAGTTTTAAGTGTCTCCATAAATCTACATCATGCTCAAAATGGTGCTCAAAATGATGGAAACATATCCTTGGTGGAGTGAAGAACAGAAAAAACTCGCCGAAGAAACCAAAAAATTTGCTGATGAGAACATACCACGAGGAGAAGAAATAGCATGGACTAAAGAGTTCCCCTCAGACCTCTTGAAAAAAGTCGCTGAAAAAGGCTGGTTTGGAGCCCCAATCCCCAAACAATACGGAGGCATCAACCTAGGCGTAAGCGGCTGCTCCATAGTAGCCGAAGAACTCAGCCGTGTATGCTCTGCTCTGACAGGAGCCTACAGCGTAACAATGTTCGGCGGCGTAGAACAACTCGTAAAGTTTGGCAACGAAGCCCAGAAGAAGAGGTGGCTGCCCAAAATCGCAAAAGGCATGCTCGGAGGAATCTGCATCACAGAGCCAGGCGTGGGCTCAGACGCCGCAAGCATAGAGACCGCAGCCACAAGAAAAGGCGACGAGTACGTTCTCAATGGCAAAAAGAGGTTCATAACCAATGCTGGAGTAGCAGGTATATACTGCCTATACGCCAAGACCAGCGACCGCCAGGAAGACAAAGCCAAATACAGTCATCTCAGCGCCTTTATTATAGAGAAAGAAACTCCAGGATTCTCGGTGGAAAAGATCAACGAATTAGGTGGATGGGTGGGTCTCCCAAACGGATACTTAGACTTCAACGACGCGAGGGTTCCAGTGGCGAATCGGTTGGGAGAGGAAGGCGACGGCTGGAAAGTCCTAGTTGATGGACTAAACTTTGAGAGAAACCTCTTCGCGGCTGGGATGCTGGGTCCGATGAGAGAAGCCATAAAATACGCAGTGAGTCACTCACAGAGGCGCATTCAGTTTGGTCAGCCAACCATCGAATCTCAGGTTAACCAGTTCAAAATCGCTGACATGATCGCCAAACTGCGAACTTCGCGACTGCTAGTTTACCACGCAGCCCACTTAATGGACACACATGCAGAAGCGGTTATGGACGCGACACTCGCCAAACTCTTCACCTCAGAAGCATACAGAGAGTTGATGTCTGACGCCATCCAAGTGATGGGCGGAGACGGCTGGACAAGATTCTACCCAGTCGAAGGCTTTTTCAGAGACGCCAAAGTCAACGAAATGGGAGCCGGAACCAGCGAAGTCATGAGAATGGTTCTTTACAGATGGGGAATCCGAGCCATGGCAGAGGACCTAAAGATGTCACACAGACGCATACACGAAAAACTCGGAATACCGATTTCAACGACTAAAGCTCGAGTCATCCCAGAAATTAATGAGAAGACTGCGCTTGAGATGCTGGCAGAAGACTACAGAGTGAACCCAGGTCTGTACATGAGCCGTGGCGACATGAAAGAGATTCTAGCAGGCGCAACAGATGAGCAACTAGACAAAACATTGATGTCACTGGAAGCGAAAGGTTTAGTTCATCTATACAGAGACCGTCGTGGCAGCATCCTCTTGGCAAAAGCGACCTATAAGGGATTAAAAGAAGCAAACCCACTCGAACATTATAATTGGTTCCCAGAGTGGATAAGAAAACAAAAACTCTTCTAATTTCACGTTTACCCTTCTGTCCTCTTTTTCTAACGAACATTGCCTAATTCAGGTCTGTGCGCATGCAAGGCTTACAACTACATAGCAATCAACCATATAAATTAGAGAATGCATACATTCAACAAATTGTGTTGGAGGTTTGAGACGTTTGTTTGACCTTCTGCAATATGCCATAACAACAGGAGAAAGACTGGGAGCCAGATTTGTCGAAGCAAGAAGTGATGATCTTTCAATCAGAGAGATCAAAACAGAAATGGAAGACGTAAAAGATGTGAAAACGATGCGCCGAATTGGAGTGGGAGTAAATGTATACTACAATGGCGCAACTGGCTATTCCTTCACAGCGAGACCATTAAAAAGAGATATAGAAGAAGCAACAAAAAAAGCGTTCAAAATAGCCAAAGCCTCCTCAGAGTCCATTAAGATCAAAATCGATCCAGGACAAGCTAGATCTAAGAAGCAGAAAGAACTGAAGTTGACCGTTAAGAAACATCCACAAGACTTCTCTCTGATGTTGAAAAAAGATCTTGCCCTTAGAACTGTTAAGACTGCAAGAGAGCACGGAAAAAACATATCTTCCATAACATGTAACTACGGCGAACTCTTTGGCCAAAAATGCTTTGCAAACACGGAAAGAACCGAGATTTCATGGTCGCCATTGGTAGTAGACTTGAGGATTCAAGTGGTTTCAAAACGGGGAGATCTACTCGTTGACGGAAGAGATGGCATAGGAGGAAGCTTTGGATTAGAACTGTTTGAAACTGATGAATATTCACCTGAAAAGATTGGTAAAAATGCCGGAAAATGGGCTGCAGAAAAACTAGAAGCAAAACCGGCACCTCCTGGGAAGCATCGTGCTCTATGTGAAAACCGCCTAGTAGGAGTGCTTGCACACGAAAGTTTCGGCCATCTGACAGAGAGCGACTTCGTAGTCTCTGGGATGTCTCCTCTTGCGGGAAAACTAGGTCAACAGTTGGGATCTGGGCACGCAACAATAATCGATGAAGGCACCCTAGATGCGAACCTATACTACGGTTTCTGGTTACCCTTTGATGATCAAGGAATAGGTACAGATAGAACAATTATACTTGACAAAGGTAAGCTAGTTAGATATCTGCATGACCGAAACACAGCTACTTTCATGAAGAACGACTTCACTGGAAACGCCCGAGCTATTAACTATAACTATCCACCAATAGTTAGAATGAGTAATACCTACTTTTCTCCAGGTGATCTTTCTTTAGAGGAAGCCATAGAACAACTCGACACTGGTATATACGCCATCCGTAGCGCCGGAGGGCAAGCAAACATGGATGGAACCTTTATGTTCAAAGCCCTCAGGGGATATTATGTTGAAAATGGGGAGAAGAAATATCCACTACGAGAGGTTACGCTAACCGGCTCAATTCTTGACTTCCTCAAAAATGTAGAAGGTGCAACAAGAGAACTATTTATCTCCAGCAGCTATTTTGGGGGATGTGGAAAAGACGAACAATACCCCTTGCCCGTAGGTCTGGGGGGTCCGCATCTTTTGGTTAGTGAAGTTCATTTTGGAGGTGAAAAATGATGACCACTGACTTGGATCAGATTGCTGATGAGTTGGCGTCGCTCGCAGAATTGGGTGTCAAGAAGACAGGAACTAGAGGGGCGGAAGAATCTGAAGTTTTCATATCCAACATTGATACACTCGCAATCACTATGAAAACAGGCGTTGTTGAAGCAAGACAAGGCGTGTCACTCGGACTGGGAATAAGAGTCGTATTGGATGGAAAAGTGGGATTTGCAGCTACAAGTGGCATAGACGAGAAAAAGATAGATCACACTATACAAGAGGCAATAGAAGTTGCCAGAATTCGCCCATTAGACAGAAAATTTAGTCATTTGGCAGATCCAGTTTCAATTCCTTCAAAGGATGGCATAATAAATGACAAAGTCCTCGAATTCACTGAGATGGATGCATTGGAAGAAGTGAACACACTGTCTAAGGCTGCGTTCGAATATGACAAACGAGTTAAGGCTTTGTTTGGGGGCATCGGCGTTGAGAAGGCAGTTTTCGCCGTCGCTAGCTCGAGAGGAATTGCTGGTTGTTCAATGAGGGCAGTCATTGGAGGAGGTGTCTACCTTACGGCGATTGAGAATGGAAAACAGAAAACGGGGTCAGAATCCATTGATTCAAGAGAACTCGTAGACTTTCATGAGACTGGTTCAAGAGCTGCTCAACGCGCCATAAAGATGTTGGAGTCGAAGTCACTAGGCAAATCCTTTCGGACAACTGTTGTCTGGGAGAATGTCGCTGTAGGCTTACTGGTAAAGGGCATGTTTGATTCAGCATCAAGTGCACGAAACGTGCAAGAAGGAAAGAGTTACTTCAAAGGAAAACTCGGTGAAAAAGTAGCCAGCGATGTCTTCACCATCATAGATGATGGACAGCTACCAGAAGGGTTGCAAACATTCAAGACTGACAGCGAAGGAGTCCCTTCGCAAACAACCACTCTTATCGAAAAAGGGTTCCTAAAAGAGTACATTTATGACAGTTATTCAGCCCTCCAAGAGAACAGGCATAGTACAGGAAATGCTAGTAGAAGATGGCCGGAGCCATTCTTATCAATGCCAGAAATTTCAACCTCAAACATTGTTGTGAAGCCAGGAGAACAAGATTTGGATGGTTTGATAGGCGAAGTCAAAGAAGGGATATTAGTCACTGATTTTGTAATGGGCGCTGGGCATGCAAACGTGACCACCGGAGAGTTCAGTGTAGTCGCTCCCAATGCATTCCTCATAAAGAGTGGGAAAGTCAAACAACCCTTGGAACCCATAACAATCGCAGGTAACTTCTTTCACTCATTGAAAGACATAACAGATATCGGCTCTGACCCTCGAATCACAAGCATTGGCAAAATTCCCAGCATGACCGTTCAGAACCTAACAGTGTCTGGATAGCTCACGCACTATTTCCCTAACCAGGAACAAAGCAACTACTTCACAAACATGTTACTTGTTGGCCAAAAAAAAGAATTGCAGAAGACATTTCCAAGACGGAAGGGAAAAACAAAAACTTTTCTAACAACATCCTCCCCTTATTTTAAATCTTCAAACTTGGGATTGTCAATGACAAAAGGAATTTTCAATGAAGTGAAGTTTGGATACGAATGTTCTCCCTACCCGTGGGAGACAGTTAGTGAACTCGCAGTTTATGTTGAACGGGAAGGCTTCGACTCTTTCTGGATGCCCGACCACACGGTTGGTTTCGGCATACGCACGTGGGACGCCCTAGAAGCCTGGACCGTGCTCTCAGCCATAGCCCTCAAAACAAAGCGTATAAGATTGGGCACCTGTGTCAGCGACACCTACAGACACCATCCAGCCGTGTTGGCTCAGATGGCAACCACCTGCGACATAATCTCGAACGGTCGAGCAATCCTCGGAATAGGGATAGGAGAAGCCATGAACCTGAACCCTTATGGAATAACTTGGGACCGCCCAGTCTCAAGAACCATCGAAGCCCTTCAAATCATGAAGAAACTCTGGACCGAAGACACAGTCGACTATGAGGGAACATACTACAAGCTAACAAAGGCTTTTTTACAGCCAAAGCCGATTCAAGAGCCACACGTTCCGCTTTTTGTTGCTGGGAACTCGCCGAGAACCATGAAGATGGTTGCGTGGTATGGCGACGGTTGGGTTCCTGCCTCCATGCAACCAGAAGAATACAAGGAAAATCTCAAGTATGTTTTGGAGGAGTCATCTAAAGTTGGGAGATTCTGGGATGGAATGGGTTGGGACAACCCATCAGAGATAGAGCCCGCCCTCTTCATTTACGTAGTCATAGCCAAGGATTATGATACTGCTAGACAACTCGTCCTTTTACCAGCAAAAATCTACATCCTATCAAGACCAAGAATCATTGAAAAACTGGGCTATTCGGTTCCGACCAAAGAGTTTGACATGACAGAGAGCCTAGTCTTTAACGAAGAAGTAGCCAACAAACTTCTCGAAAAGGCGAAGGAGATACCCGACGAGGTGGTTGACAAATCTCCCATAATCTTTGGATCACCCGACGATGTCATCGGGAAAATCGAAAGGTACACGGAAGCAGGAGTTCGCCATTTTATAACACCCTTCTTCGTTTCACCAAAAATGATGGAGGAAACCTGCAGCCTCTTTGCAGAAAAGGTGATAGATTACTTCAAAAGCGTGAAATAGCTCGAAACGAATTAAAATGCTCTCAAAATAGTAAGAAGAGGAAATGGAGAATCAAAATGAAAAAAGTCGCCATTATCGGTGTAGGACAAACAAAGTTTGGCATAAGGTCGGACGCCTCTATTCGTGAAATCGCCTTCGAAGCCTTCAAGGAAGCCATAGAAGACGCAGAAATCACACCAAAAGAAATTGAAGCTTCAGTCGTCTGTTCCGCCACTCACTACGACAAACAACGCTCCCCAGCGGGCGTCATAGCAGAGTATTTGGGCTTAAACCCTCAACCCACTTTTACAGTGGAGGCTATTTGTGCGTCAAGCGGAGTCGGTTTAAGAACCGCTTGGGCGTTGATAAGTTCTGGACTTCACGAGGTAGTTGCGGTTGTTGGTTTCCAAAAGATGACCGAACTGAAATCAAATGAGATCCAAGAAGTGATGGGCAGATCTGGAGATGTTCTGTGGGAATGCCCCTTCGGAACAACTATGCCCGCATACTTCGCCATGTACGCGAACGCTCATATGAACAAGTACGGAACCACGGAAGAGCAGTTGGCAAAAGTTGCTATAAAGAATCATTTCTATGGGGCGAAAAATCCGAAGGCGATGTTCCAGAAACCCATCACGCTCCAAGAAGCCTTAACATCGGGGATGATAGCGAGTCCCTTGAAACGATACGACTGTTGCGCCAACTCTGATGGCGCCGCATGCCTGATATTGACAAGTGAAGAAAGGGCTAAGAAGATAACGGATACGCCAATTTGGGTTGCAGGACTAGGTCTTGGCTCCGGTTCCATGACCCTGACGAACAGACAACTTCCACTCACGTCTTTTAGTTGTGCGGTTGAAGCAGCCAAGCAAGCGTACAAGATGGCGAACGTGAAGCCAAAAGACATAGATGTCGCAGAGGTTCACGACTGCTTCACCATAACCGAGATCATAAACTACGAAGACTTAGGGTTCTGCGGAAAGGGAGAGGGAGGAAAACTAATAGAAGAAGAACAAACCCACATCGGCGGAAAGATTCCAGTAAACATTGACGGCGGCTTACTAGCGAAGGGACACCCAGTCGGAGCCACTGGAGCCTCACAGATCAGAACCATCGTGCAACAACTCAGAGGCGAGGCTGGCGAAACTCAGGTTTCAGGAGCAGAGATAGGACTCGCCCACAATTTAGGTGGCATAGGCATGTACTGCAGCGTAACCATACTTAAGGTCTAGTTTGGTGACGAACAATGAGCCTCGAAAGATTTGGAAAAGTCAATTTCGTCAAGGAAGCAAAGATTCACGATTTCATCAGATTCCTAGAAGACGGTAAGATTGCTGCAACAAGATGCAAAAAATGTAGGAAGTTGTATTTTCCGCCGAGGGCGGACTGTGAGAGTTGCTTATCCAATGAGATGGAGTGGGTTACGTTAAGCGACAAGTGCAAACTCATCACCTACACCAACGTGCATTTTGCTCCCCCACGCTTCAGATACGACTGCCCCTACCCGCTCGCTTTGGCACAGTTTGAAGAAGGACTAAGGGTATTTGCACCGTTAAGCAAGGAGATAAAGGAAGAAGAGATTAAGATTGGTATGGAATTGAAACTCGCAGTGACTGAACTGATTGGCGACAGAATCATCTATGAACTAAGAAAACCTTAACCTTCCGTCTTCGTTTACTACCTTCTACTTAGTTGGCTCAATCATGACCTTACAAATCAGTGTCGTCAACGCCCTTAAACGAATTGTTGGATCAACAAACGTTCTAACTGACCCCGAAGACCTTTATGTATACTCTTTGGAACACATCTTCAGAGAGCGACACTACCCTCCAATAAGTTCCGTGGTAAGGACAAGTTCACCCAAAGAAATCAGAAGAATAACGCATCTAGCCGAAAAAGAAGGCTTCAAGGTTATTCGTAGAGGAGAAAATAACGCTGGGAAATTTTCAGAATCCAACAAACAAGAAATCGTTCTTCTGGATGACGCTAAACCTCCCGACCTCAAGTCCCTTGAAGAAGCCGAACTTGAGTCTAAAACTGAACTTATTAAAGAGATTCATAGGGCAGGTCATGGCACCTTTAGAAATTTTGCTCTAGCCCTTCAAATTCTCTTCTCAGAGAGACTAACTCCACGGTGCCAAGAATGCGAAGTATGTGGTGGCTACTGCACCGTATCGCCTTCCTTCAATGACATTGAAACGTGGTCATCTAAAGGGAGAACTCTGCTGATAAAAGGACTAAGCAATAAGGATCTAGCGCCTTCAAAGAAACTAGTCGACATCATTTATACGTGCACTACTTGTGGGCTTTGCTTCGCCCAATGCGCCCAAGACTTGCACGTTCATGAAGTCATAACCGCTGCTCGGCGTCAAGTAGCCGAAAGGGGATTAGCCCCGCAGTTATTCAGTCTGACAGCCAAGAACATCTTTGAGACTGGAGACCCCAGCGGAATGCCTTCTGAACGTCGCCTTTCATGGAAGAATAAAATCCCTAACTTGGCACTTCCGAAAACTGCTGGCGTTCTGTATTGGGTTGGATGCACAACTGCTACACGAAGCCCAAACGTAGCCAAAGCGGTCGCCAACATCCTGAATAACGCCAAAGTCAACTTCACAACGCTGGGGGAAAAAGAGGGATGCTGCGGATACCTTTTGTTGAAGACTGGATTATGGAACGAAGCAAAAAACAACTCTTCAATGCTTTTGGAGAAGGTAAAAGCAACTAACGCCGAGATTCTTGTTACGCCTTGTGCTGGTTGCTACTACACGTTCACTAAACTTTATCCTCAGATACTTGATGTTCGAATGCCCCTCGAAGTTTTTCACACCTCACAATTTGTGGAACGATTAATAAAAGAAGGAATGATTGAGCCAAAAGAATCGAACGTTAAGGTCACGTATCACGACCCATGCTCGTTGGGTCGCCACTGCGATGTCTATGAGTCGCCTCGAAATGTGTTGAAAGCCATACCCAAACTCGAACTCGTAGAGATGCCGTTGAGTCGAAGTCGTGCCCGATGCTGTGGTGCTGGCGGAGGACTATGGTCATACAACACTGAAGTTAGTATGGATTCGGCTTTTACAAGGCTTGCGAAGGATGTGGTTCCTCTGGATGTTGATTTTATGACAACATGTTGCCCAGCATGCTACATGAACTTTCGATACACAGCAATCAAAAGGTCAATTCCAGTGAAAATCTGTGATGTCATGGAAGTTGTTGAAAGGTCTGTGCTCAGTTAACCATTTACACCGTCGCTAGCAACTTCTTCATCAATTCCGAATATCGTTCGGCAGCTGCCCTTCTTTTAATTCTGTTAGTAGTGGTTTCGTCAACGTACTGCAGTGCCCTGGGTTCACAGAACTTTATACAGACAGGCTCTCCACCGCAGAGATCACATTTTAAAACCTTCCTGGTGTTTGCATCTATTTCAACTCCGCCGAATGGGCAGAATTGCACACAGAGTCTACATCCAACACACAAATCGTAGTCTACTAACATGGCTCCTGTCTTGGGGTCCCGTTTTATAGCCCGCAAAGGACACACAGTCTCGCAAATTGGAGTCTCGCATTGCAGGCAAAGGATTGGTATGTACAGACCTGCTGTCTCCCACTTCGCAACGTGAACCCTTGCTCTGATTGGGTTGCATGTCTTTTCGTGGTGAAGGACGCATGCGGTCTCGCAGAGCCTGCATCCCGTGCACTTTTCTGGGTCTACAAACAATATCTTCTGCATGTATTGTCTCCTTTCTCTCATAGTAGATGTGAAGGTTCTTTGTCAAGGCTTAGTTTCTTCAGTGTTTCTTTCTTTGACACTCCGTTGTTGTCCCATTCATGAAGAGCGTAGTATTCGTCCAACATTTTGTTGAACTTTTCCTTGTCTATTTTCTTGTTTCGTGCAATGGGCAAACCGATGGGAGTTGGCTCTTTGAAGAACCGCTCTGGCAGGTTATCATCTTTTCTTGAAAAGCCTTCTCTCAGATTGAACATTCTTTCTATGGTGCAGATTCTTTCTCCTATCTCCATTAATTGAGCCTTGGAGATTTCCATTCCAGACACAAGGCGAATGAGTTTGGAGAACTCCTCCCACTTAGGTGCATGGAGTGCACAGAACACTGTTTGGAACTTGCACGTGCCCAGAGAGTCTGTAACAGCGTACAGGAGTTCTTGCCACCAAACCATTCTGCTCTTTCCTTCATATGACGTGTAATCCGACGAAACTGGTCCTTCATAAACTTCCTTTAAAAGTTCTTCTGGTAAACCGTACAGGTCTACGGCTGGACGACTCCTAAGATGGTCAGCACCTCTTGTTGCGGTTGCGATTCCTAACGCAAGACCTGGCGTGGGACGTTCGTCAGAATGAAGACTGCTCATGCCCTTAATCTGTATAGCGTAATATTCCGAGTCCTTCCCGATTTTTGCTATCGCACTTCTGAACCCATCGGCAAGCACGCTTCCAAATCCGTCCCGAGCCGCAATTTTACGTATCATTTCGAATAAGACTTCTTCGTTGCCCCACTCCAACTTCAAGCCATCAGTCATCTTCTCATTGATAATTCCTTTTTCGTAGAGTTCCATAGCCCAAGCGATGAGTCCGCCCGTTTCTAAGGTGTCTAATCCATACTTGTTTACGAGGTGGTTTGCGGCGAGTACAGTTTCCATTTTTTTGCAGTCAACCATTGTTCCAAAGGCGCCTAGAGAGGTGTATTCGGGTCCCTCAGCGTAGAATGGAGCGTATGAGCCTTCTCTTAGCACGTAGCGGTGTCGGCAGTGAACCACACAACCGTAACACCCAGACATGCCAATCGAATACCTGTCCATGCTCTCGGGTTCGAGGTCTCTGCCCTCCGCTGAACGGTTGAGCTGGAAGTTTCGAGTTCTTATCAGTCCAGTCGTGTTGGTATTGCTGAAGATCACCATGGTTCCCCACCTTGACTGAGCCTTAGCCCACCTAGTCCCCATTATCATATCATTCATCTCTTTGCAGTAGCCGAGAAGTTCGTCTGGATACGCGAACTCAAGATTCTTGGTTCCTCTGACGGCGATGGCTTTGAGTTTCTTGGAACCCATCACGCATCCCATACCAGTTCTTCCAGCCGAATTCTTAATCCCCGTCCTCACGTTAGCAAACCTTACGAGGTTCTCACCCGCTTCACCTATGACCAAACACTTGACTTCCTCATCTCCAAGGTCATTTCTTATGACGGTTTGAGTTTCAAAGGAGTCTTTTCCCCAGAGACTGGAT